>Ga0115011_10002965_pt1 | contig 11662 bp, 6 predicted proteins | sample TroAtlMetagenome_2_FD_88705 | JGI IMG/M metagenome (GOLD analysis project Ga0115011, IMG submission 88705) | Marine eukaryotic phytoplankton communities from Atlantic Ocean - Tropical Atlantic ANT8 Metagenome | ecosystem: Environmental > Aquatic > Marine > Oceanic | place: Tropical Atlantic... | reverse complement strand
GTCGCGGTATAAATATTATCACCGGCAATCTCATCGTTACCACTCCCATCATCTACCATTGCTAATTCCGCTTCATCTTCAAACATCAAGCGATACCTCAAAACAACTGAAGCCAGTGGATTAATCGTAGCGGCAACTTCAGCTGTAATCGGAACCCGAACCTCTTCAGCCTCCTCTCCTCCCTCAGCGATCAGAAAACCGGTATTCGTACCATCAGAACCATCACTGTCTGCTGCACCAACATCTACATAGAAATCAAGAGTATCCCCTTGAGAAAGGTCTACTGACAATCCAATGGACTGATTATTACCGTCGGAAATCGCTGAAAAAATCTCTGTGCTATTATGAAAAATCCTCCCAGTGGTGCCATCGCCACTACTACTAGTATTATTGAAATATCCTGAAATAGAATGCATTCCGGATACATCGCTCGTCCATCTCCTGATTACAGCATGGCGAGGACCCGGGTTGGAATCATTCGGATGAACACCTGAGGAACCGACGCTGGTCCAAGGTGAAGTTGATGCTGTTTGCAGATCCCATATTGATCCCGTCCACTGCTGAGATGATCCATTCCATTCCCCCTGTCCCTCTCCTCCGGTAAAGGGAATGAAATCCACGCTCGGATTATATGCTCCCGAACCTTGATGATAACCATACCTCCATCCATTAGCACCCTGCTGCCCTGAAAACTCTGCGACCGAATCCGCTATTACCTGCAATGGGTCCGCCCCGACATCAATTGGCTCAATGACAGAGGTCACATTTTTAAGTAACGGACCAGGAATACCACCCAGAGAATTTACTGCGCCCGGAGTTGGAGAAACACTGTAATTCTTCTCGCTCCCCACTTGGGCGGATTGCTGTATTAATAATTGCGGTTGAGCTAACAGATCAGAGCTCGTCGGGGAAGTATTTAAGGCATGAATTGCAAGAATATTCCTGCCAGCTACAAGAGCTCCTTCAGAAATAGAGAAATCCTCGTATTGCACTGCATCACCATCCGGCTGATTCGCCGTCGCCGAAGAGTTCCAGAACAAGTTATCGGGTAAAGGAGCGTTGGCAGATGCCACCGGTTCGGGCTGACCACTCAAGTAGGCCACAAAGCCATCATCATAACGCATCCGCAAAGTAAGAGCGGTAATAGCAGAAGGATCATCAAGATCAAACGCGAAGCGCAGGTAAACTCCGGTATTCCCACCATCAAGCTGGTTCTCGAGGTCGGTACCTATGTAATCATCATAAGCATCCGGTTCTGAGCGCGCATACCCAGCTCCGCTTAATCCATTGCCCCACGATGAGTCATTAAAAGAATTAGTGATCCAAGAGTTCGGATTATTACCCGCTAAAACGGCATCATTATTATTTGTTGGAATCTTCCATTTCAAGGGCGCCCCTGAATCCAGCACAATGGAATTATTGCTGCCCATACTCAATCCGTATGAAACATCATTAACCTGAGGAGGATAACTCGGGCCGTATTCATGCTCAACGGTCACTCCATCAGGGCGGATCAATCCCAGATATTCACCCGAGGAAGTCAGCTTGAAATTGGTATGAAGTTGACCGGCGGGATCCCTTCGGTCCTTATCGGAAGCAAAGATCACCATAAATTGACCTGTTCCTATAGTCACCGCGGGAAATTTCCACATCGTCAAATCTGACTGATCATCGCTTAAATACCAGCCATCAAGACTCACTGGTTCTTCAGATGCATTGAATAACTCAATCCAGTCAGAACTATCTCCATCGGAATCTTCAAAGGCATCGCTATTGGAAGCCATGAATTCCGAAATATAAACCTTCTGCGCTAACCCAACCTCAACAGAATAGAGTAGCAAAATATTCAACAAAAGGATACGCAGGGAAAAAATATTGGGGAGAATTTGCATAGCAAAAGCAGTCAGAATACAGCCATACAATAAGGCATAAAAAAAACCGTGCCAGCAGGTTCAACCTGCCGGCACGGTTTAAATAAAATGAGTTATATAACTATTGGTTATTGGTTATATCTCTAACTCTCATGTAGAGGAAGCGCGGAACAGGCTCACCAAGCTGAATCACATATCTTGCTTCACCCTCAACACCGGGAATGCTGTCATCGTATTCAGCCCAACCGCCATCAGTGCCTTCAGCAGAAAGCCCAGTAGAGGTATCAATGGCATAAGTCCGACCGTTAACCGATGGCCACGTCAGTGTCACCGTGCCGCTATTAGCATTGTATGCAATATTGGTAATGCTTAATTCATCTGTTGCCGCTGGCACAAATGCCGATCCATCCGGTTGCAGAGGATTGGGGGGAATATAGCCATCAATAGTAATCCAGTTGAAGCTACCGTCTGAACCATCAGCCTGATCACCATCAACTCCATCTGGAGCTAGAATGAAGTCGATAATATCACCAGCAACAATGTTGGCATAATATGTCCGCACTTCCCCGGTTCGGTCATTACCAGCAATGACCAAAGAATCCACCCGGACACCATTAATATGCACAGCCCCTGTCACACCGGTGCCGTTGGGGTTAGCCTTGCGAACATTCCATCGAAGTGCAACCGGTTTGCCTGCACCCACTTCAGCACCTGCCGTCCAACGGCGCACCGTCCAGTGCATACCTCCATTGTTCTGATTATTGATACCATTTGGATGAGTATTCTCTTTACCCAACTCAGTCCATGGAGCATTGGGACCAAGATCCCACTTCGAGTTTGCTCCATCCCAAGCATCAGCAGAAAAAGCAATGAAGTCTGACTGCGCATCATAGTCCTGAGCACCACCATCAGCAGTTAAGTTGCGATAACCATGATTCCATCCATTCTCTCCCTGAACCCCACTGAATCCGGTGCGAGAATCAGCAAGTGATGTCGCAGGATCACTCACCGCATCGAGTGGGTCGAAACCAAGTGCCACTTCCTCACCGTCACTAGCACTATCCCCGTCAGTGTTTGCATTATTCGGATTGGTTTGCCAGGTATCAACTTCCGCACCATCGGCCAATCCGTCATCATCGGTATCATCATCCGTAGGATCCGATGGAGGCCCACGAGTACCGGCAATCTCCTCACCATCTTTGCGACCATCGCCATCCGAATCATCAGAAAGGGGATCTGTGCCTGCATTATCAGCGCTTACAAAATCACCGGTATTAGTCTCTACTCCATCCTTCAGACCATCATCATCGCTATCCTCATCCGTCGGGTCAGTTCCCGCTTCATATTCAGCCAGATCACTGGATCCGTCATTATCATAATCAGCCCCATCTAATCCACTGAGCTGTGTCAGATCATTTGGGAAATACCGTGTCTCCCAGGCATCTTCCAGACCGTCAATATCTGCATCAGAGGGCTCTCTGGCAAAGAGCAGGTTAATCTTCGCTCCAAAGTTCGAAGAGTCACCACCATCCGTGTCATTACCATTAAAAAGAGGAGAAAGAGCCACATCCACCGTATCACCAGGAATCACATTATCAATACGCACAGAGTCGGTAACACCTGCCGCATTGTTGCTCTGAGCACTGCTCACCACTTTTCCATTGTGAACAATAAAGAGAGTCGTTCCTCCCCCGTTGTTCGGCTTTGAAAGGTTATAGGAGACTAGAATATCTCCGGTGTCAGCAGCCGCGGCTGTCCACCGACGTGTGGCCCAGCGCTCTCCAACCGCTTGGTTGGTGCCATCCGGATGACCACCAACATTGGTAATAAGAGTCCAAGGTGGGTTACCCACAAAATCCCAGTTTGTACCATTCCAAAGGTTGACATCAGCTTGTCTGACATTGGTGCCGTCTGCAGGGAAAAGATTCATGGTTCCACCATGCTCATCACCGATCTGGGGCTGATTATTGGTAAAGTCAGCCAGATATCCATAACTCCATCCCTCCTGACCTTGAACACCACTAAATTCAGTAACCGAGTCCCCAATCAGGTTTGAATCAAGCGGATCTGTTTCCCATTCGTCAATCTCGTCTTTGTCAGATAGCCCGTCAGAATCACTATCGGCAAGAAGAGGATTGGTACCAGAAGAGTTTACCTCATCACCATCACTGAGCAGATCACCGTCAGTATCCGACTTAAGCGGGTCGGTATTGTGGGTAGCGATTTCAGCTCCATCCTTAAGTCCATCACCATCACTGTCTTCATTGGTTGGGTCCGTTTCGGCATTGTATTCAGCAAGATCAGTCAAACCGTCATTATCAAAATCCACGTCCCCCAGACCGCTTAGCTTGGCAAGATCACCCGGAGAATAATTCTCCTCCCAAACATCCGGAAGCCCATCAGCATCCGTGTCAGGATTGAAGGTCGGATCAGTTCCCGCTTCATACTCAGCCAGATCACTGGACCCATCATTATCATAATCAGCCCCACCTAGTCCACTGAGCTGTGTCAGATCATTTGGGAAATACCGGGTTTCCCAAGCATCAGGAAGGCCATCGGAATCCGAATCTGCCTCCACAACCAACAAATGGATTTTAGCCGAGAAATTGGAACCATCCGAACCATCGCTCGCATTTCCATTAAAAAGAGGGGAAAGGGCAATATCAATCGTATCACCAGCATTGGCACGGGAGACCTTCACCCAGTCTTCAACCAGAGCTCCATTTGTCTGCACGCTATTCACCACTTTGCCGTTATGCATGACAAATACCGTGGTGCCACCTGCATTATTGGGCTTAGCCAAATCAAACTCAACGAGCAAGTCACCTTCCTCAGTTTCAGGAACAGTCCATCGCCGTGTTGCCCACTGTTCAGTGGGAGAGCTGGCCGGATGACCCCCAACCGAGGTAATTTCAGTCCAAGGAGGATTGCTAGGAAAGTCCCATTTGCTTCCGTTCCAAAAACCCGCATCAAACGCGGTGAAATTGCCGCCATGGTCATCGCCAACTGCAGGCTGATTATTGGTAAAGCCATCAAGGTATCCATACGTCCATCCTCCTTCACCCTGCTGGCCAGAAAAGTCAGCCACGGTATCAGCAACCACACCTTGGGTTTCAAAACTGGCCGTCACGGTACCACCGAAAAAAGAACCATCAGCAGCCTGCGCATTACTACCATCATCACCAACCGGGGTGAGCGCAAAATCAATCACATCACCAACCGAGAGGTCATCGACCTCCACAGAACCACTCAGGCCTGCTGCCTGTCTGGTTGTTGCCGTGGCAATCTCATTACCATTGCGATAGACATTGAGCGTAGTACCTGAACCGCCCGTATTGTCAGCTGCAATTGACCAGTTAATAATCGCATCGGAGGGAGTGCCAGCTTCAACGGTATAACGGCGAATAGGCCACTGCTCTGATCCACCTCCTTGTGGGTGTCCTCTGTTTTCAGCGGCAACTGAAGTCCAGGGCGATCCTCCGGAAACCACACCAAATCCATTGCCCCGAGTCTGGCCGTCAGCAAACTGCTGGAAATCCGCTTCATAGTTGTAGGCATTGTCCGCATCTGCAGCCAAATCATACCAGCCATAATTCCAACCATTGGCATCTGGAACACCCTCTGCCGGAAAGCTCTGCAAAAAGTCCGCAGAAGAATCAGCTACAGCCTTTGTTACAATGTTCTGCGCTGAAAGAAAACTTAAGCCCAGCAAAGTAATCGAGAAAAAGTGAATTAAAAATTTCATCACCTTAACTTAGTTAGAATGCGCTTTTCTTTGCAAGCAAATTTCAATGATATGGACGCTTTTTATCGGCCGATTCCTCCCTAATTTCCCTCTTAACAAAGGAAGCCTTCTGCCCCAAATGGTCAGAAGGCTTCAGGTAACACGTTTGCTACTAAGTCCTTTTTCTAAAGCCCGGGATAGATACGCTCCAAGCACAGCAGGGCATAGCAACTGGTTAAAACAGGGTCCTTTTCCCACCAGCGACCATTGTCATTCATCCAGGAACCATCAGGTTTCTGTAAATTAAAGAGCTTCTTGGTCAATTCCTCGCGCCAGTTCACCTTGCTGCCGTTGGCGAGTTCAAAGTTTTCCACCTCAAGGATGTTAAGCGCCTTGGACATCGTATTATAGTAATAAAAAAGCCCCTGCTCCCCCATCCCGGGATTTTGATTAATGCTGTAGTTTTTCTTTAGCCAGTCGATCACCGCAACAATGCGCGGATCATCCTTTTTCATGTTGGCATAAACAAAGCTAAGCAAGCCGGCATAACTCATGCTGCCATAGGAGCGCAGAGCAACCTTACCATCGGCTGTCTCCTCAGTAGACATACTCTTGCCAGGAAAATAGACAAACCCACCCCGGTCCTTGGCATCCTTGCTCACCCAGTCCGCCTTATTGGCTGAAGGGCGCTGCTGACAATTAGCGACAAAGTCGATTGCCGCCTCCCAGTCAAGGTCGAATGCCTTATCTGGGGCTTCCTTGACCAGATCACGGGTATAATGGAGAGCCTCAAGGGCATGATAGGTATTGGAAAGGTCCGGGTGCGAATAGCTGGAACCATAACCTACCCCACCGTCAAAGACATTATCCGTCTCACCCTTCCGGTCATAATCCGACTGCTGATTGACCAAAAATTTTCGGGCATTCAAGATAATTTGCTTGTCCTTTTCCTGTCCGGCGGCAATCAGCGCCATCATGCAGATTGAAGTATTATAGGAACCAAGTCCCTTACCGTAAATACCACCATCAAGCTTTACCTTGGAACGGATATATTCGAGCCCCTTCTCAACGGAATCCGGCAAAGCAATTCCTTCACGGGAAGGATCTCCAAGAATGGCCTGAACAACCAAACCGGTAAGTGCAGGGTAGCTCTCCTCCCCCCAGCGCCCATCTTCCTTCTGTTGCTTTACCAGAAATTCAACACTTCTGGAGACGGCATGCTCAACCTCCCTCTTTATGGATTCATTGCGCAGTCTAGCAGCATCATTCTGGGCATAAGCAAAGCCGGTAAAGAAAATTCCGGCAGAGAGGATAACTGTGATAATTTTCATTTTAATGAAGGGTGACGTAGGTTGTGGCTGTCTTTTACTTCTTATTGTTTTTATCTCTAACATGTTTGTCCAACCGGCGCTCGGCAGGCACTTCCACATCAGGCAAAGGTTTGAGGATAACAGTAACGACAGTATCTATGGGCGGGACCTTTTCCGCAACCGGAAACCACAGTTCATCATCATCACTGCCAGGGTTAAAGGTGTTGCATAAGGATCCCTCATAGCGATAAACGGCCGCAATAGCTCCATCCTCAGCTGCAAGGAAATATCCGTCCACCACCTTTGATCCGGTATAAGTCCAGCTTCCGGGGCCGACCACCTCCTTGGTAGTCGCATTATGCACCCAGTTCCCAAGGGGTTCAGTAGTCTCCTTGCCATCCTTACCCTTATGCCTGATTAGAATCGCCATGCGCCCCCTGCCGTCATCCTTGAGGACACCAATGGGTCTGCCCTGCTCATTGAACTTCCGGTAAATGTCGCGGCGGGAGGGCTCCCAGCGCAAGAGTTTCATCGCAATCTGAATCTCAAAGGGGGTCACCTTCGTGGAAAGCAAACTTTCATGCAACTTGCCGCGAAATTCATCGCAAATCGCAAACTCCAACACCACTTCATTCTGGTTGACCCGGCAGGGAAACCAAATCTCACGAGTCTTTGGGTTAAAGAAAAGCTTACCAAGCTTGTATTCCTCCTCGGAAACCTTGATCGGCTTGAGATCCTTGGCTGGCTTTGTCGGCGCGTTGGCCTGACCAAAAACACCCGGGGAAACAATCAGGGCAAGTGCCATGATGACAGCAAATTGATAACTACGAAAAGACAACACTCCTCGTATGCTAACTAAAAAACCGCTGCAACCAAAGTGAAAATAACAATTTGGAAACATTGACTTTCAAGATCATGATCAACATCACTGCCAAAACATTTAAAAGCATTGTTTTTGCCTTTTTACAGTCAGGTATACAGTTAGAGTTGAATCCTCTTAACACGGCCAAGCGACCATTAAAGACCTTATCTCAAAACCACACGTCATGAAAAAGACCCTATTATTCCTCACCTTGGCACTTAGCCTGACAGCGAATGGCAAGTCCCCCAACATCCTGTTCATTTTCACGGATGACCACGGTTACCAAGCTATCAGTGCATATGGTTCCAACCGCAACAAGACTCCAAATATAGACCGCATCGCCAGTGAGGGAATGCGCTTCGAGAACTGTTTTGTGACCAATTCCATCTGCGGCCCCAGCCGTGCAGTGATCCTGACCGGTAAGCACAGTCACCTCAACGGCTTTATGACCAATGGCAACAGTTTCAATGGCAGTCAGCAAACCTTTCCCAAACTCCTGCAAAAAAACGGTTACCAGACCGCCGTCTTCGGCAAGTGGCACCTTAAGAGTGACCCCACCGGTTTTGATGCATGGAAAGTCCTGCTCGGGCAGGGACCATACTATAACCCGCCAATGAAAAGTCCGGAGGGCACCAATAAAATAGAAGGCTACACCACGGACATCATCACTGACCTTACCCTCAGTTGGTTGAAAAATGACCGAGACAAAGACAAGCCATTCATGCTGATGTGTCAGCACAAGGCTCCTCATCGCAATTGGCAACCGGGTCCCGATCACCTCGAGACCTACAATGATGTTGAAATGCCCTATCCGGAAACCTTCTGGGATGACTACAAGGGAAGGACGCCTGCGGCATCCACACAAACAATGACAATTGCCAGGCACCTGTCAGCCAATGACCTCAAGCTGAACCAACCCCGCGGGCTAACCAGCGCACAGCTGGAAAGCTGGAATGCCGCCTACGAACCCAAGAATAAAAAATTCAGGGAAGCCAATCTTGAAGGAAAAGACCTCATCAAGTGGAAATACCAGCGCTACGTGAAGGACTACCTGCGCTGTGTGGCCAGCGTGGACGACAATATCGGCAGGTTGCTCAAGTATCTTGATGAAAGCGACCTCGCAAAGGACACCATCGTGATCTACTCCTCCGATCAGGGCTGGTACCTGGGGGAGCATGGCTGGTATGACAAGCGATGGATGTATGAGGAGAGCTTCAAGACCCCCCTTGTCGCCCGCTGGCCGGGGGTCATCAAGCCGGGAAGCGTCAACAGCGACTTTGTTTCCAATCTGGATTTTGCCCAGACTTTCCTGGACATCGCCGGGGTCAATGACATTCCCGAGCCAATGCAGGGCCACTCACTGGTGCCGGTCTTCAGCGGCAAGACCCCGAAGGACTGGCGCAAGAGCATGTATTACCACTATTACGAGTTTCCCGGAGCCCACAGTGTTAGGCGTCATTACGGTGTGCGGACAGAAAAATATAAGCTCATTCATTTCTACAACATGCAAGAATGGGAACTCTTCGACCTGGAAAAGGATCCTAACGAATTAAAGAGTGTCTACGGAAGCCCTGCCTACAGTAAAACCGAGACCCTTTTGAAAGAGGAACTGGCACGGCTCCGTAAACTCTACAAAGTTCCTGAGGATTCCCGGCCTGTAAAAAGAGCCCCTAAAAAACCAAGGAAGGGAAAAGAAAAAGCAGCTGCTAAAAAGGCTGCATGAGGATCATCCTCATCGCCCTTGCTGCCAGCCTCGCATCGGCAAGCGGCCAGGAAGAGGCGCGGTTCAACCCGCCACACTCCGGTTGCTATCTTGGAGTAAGGATCAGCGAGACCGGCGAAGGTATTCGCATTGACCAAGTCCTCGATGACGGCGCTGCCTCGCGTGCAGGATTGCAGGAGGACGACATCATTGTCCGGTTTGGGCAATGGAGATTTGATGACAGTCGGCAACAATTTATTGCCTTCCTGAAGCAATGCGCGCCGGAAAAAAACAGCATTCGTGTATTACGTGACGGCTCTGAGCTCGACCTCGTGATCACACCTGATCCCACGCTCGTGATCACCGCTCGAGAAATTGCCAGTCATATCACCGGGCACCGGCTGTTTCGCCGTCTCAAGGGGGCAGACTTGGGGCAACTGGAAAAAAAGCTGGTCGATTGCGTCAGGAACACGAAATCCCGGGAACGGGCCTATGAGGCCATGAACACCGTCATCGACAGCTTCAATCTTTCCCATACCGCGATCATCACTCCCTGGGTAAAAGCCAACCTGTTCGGTAGTGGAGAGCATTTCCACCTCGGCATTAATATCCAGAAAGTTAATTTCAATGAAACCGGGCGTTATTTTGTCCGTTCAATGATGTTCGGATCCCCCGCTCGTCTGGCAGGACTCAAGGCAGGCGATGAGATCCTATCGGTAAACAATATTGCCTTCGAAGATTCTCCACGGCGCACGCTGGCCGGTTACGAGGCTCACCGGCACATCCACACCATACAACTGGACCGAAACGAGAAAATCCGCATCACCTACCGGAGAAAACCCAACGCAAAGGCAAGGACATTGACCGTCAGCGCGGGTGAACCACTGGATGCCGTGAGTTCCGTAAAACGCAGCATCCGCCTAATCGACCCTGGGGGTGAGTTTCCGATTGGCTACCTGCACCTCTGGAATGTGATGTCCGCCGAACTGCCAGGCCTCCTCCAGGATGCCCTGCGCAATGAACTTAAGCAAGCCAAGGCCCTTGCCATTGACCTTCGCGGACGTGGCGGGCAGGTAAACGTGATCTCAAAAATTGCCCGGACCCTCGCCAAGGAGAAGCGCCCAATTGCCCTGTTGATAGACCGGGAAGCACGCAGTGCAAAGGAAATGCTGGCCTATCGCCTGCAGAAATACCACCACATTACCTTGCTCGGAGAAACTACTGCCGGCGCCGTGCTGCCAGCACGATTTATCGACATCTCGGGAGGAGCGCAACTGATGCTTCCTGTCAACCTTGGCGACGCGGTCATCCGCCCCTTCACATCCGGTAAACGGCTTGAGGGAGAAGGTGCGGTTCCTGATATCCGGGTTGCCTTTCCCCTGCCATACAGGGCCGGAAGGGATCCCATCCTTGATAAGGCATCCGCCTTCCTGAAAGAACAGGCCAGCGGTCGTTTGTTGAAAATCTAGCGCCAGTCTCAACGGTGATACGGCTCACCACGCTTTAGGGTATAGATACGGTAAACTTGTTCTGCTGCCGCAACCAATGCCAGCTCATGCTGCAATGTCAGCCGGCCGAATGAAATGATACGGTCAGCTGCCTGCCGCATAGCATCACCATGCCCTTCGGCTCCGCCGATAATCAATGCCATAGACTTGATCGCTCCATCCATCTCAAGGCCGGTAACCACCTCAGCCAGTTCACGGCTAGTCAGTAGTTCGCCGCGCTCATCAAATACCATCCGGTAGCATCCTTCACTGGCGGCCAGCAGGCGCATCTGCTCCTCTTCACGGGAGCCGTTCTTCACGCTTACGTGCTCCACGGTCACATAACGACGCAACCTCTTGAGGTATTCCTCAAGCCCACCTTTCGCATATTGCAGGGAAGGTTTACCGACAGAAATAAACCGCCACTTCACGAGATACTCTTCCCTCCTTGGTTTGTCATCACGGTAAAATCAATGAGCTATCATTTACCTGCCCCCTTGTAAAAGAGAAGCTGGCTTTTTTCGGCAGTTGCCTTCACTTTAGCTCTTTACCCGAGGCGCCAAGCATTCCATCCAGTAAACGATGTCCCATATAACGGTTTTTTCACTTTTTGCAGGCTTCTTCCTCGCCTTTACGGGACAGAGTCCTGCCAAATTCTTCCCAAAGGCAGAATCTAAGGCGAAGGCACAGGGGAAGTCCGCTGCTG
>Ga0115011_10002964_pt1 | contig 11664 bp, 10 predicted proteins | sample TroAtlMetagenome_2_FD_88705 | JGI IMG/M metagenome (GOLD analysis project Ga0115011, IMG submission 88705) | Marine eukaryotic phytoplankton communities from Atlantic Ocean - Tropical Atlantic ANT8 Metagenome | ecosystem: Environmental > Aquatic > Marine > Oceanic | place: Tropical Atlantic... | reverse complement strand
AGGTGCGGATGTAGTACGCATGTCCGCTGGCGTGATATTGCCTCTATTTACAGAAGTAGTATCTACTCTACTTGGCATACTTTCATCAGACTGATTGATTTCTACCTCACCCGGCTGAGTAGCCAGTAGCTCACCACTAGGGCCTTCAACTTTAGACTGTAAAGTATTAGGTGCGGATGTAGTACGCATGTCCGCTGGCGTGATATTGCCTCTATTTACAGAAGTAGTATCTACTCTACTTGGCATACTTTCATCAGACTGATTGATTTCTACCTCACCCGGCTGAGTGGCCAGTAACTCACCACTAGGGCCTTCAACTTTAGATTGCAAAGTAGTAGGCGCTGGTGTGGTTCGCATATCAGCGGGAGTAATCTCGTTATGGGCAGCTACCGCTAAGCTTGGAGCTATCAAAACAGCTCCTATTGTTAGGTATAAGAATTTTTTTTGCATAAAATGCTCCTTGTTTCTAAATGAGTTATCGCTTATATATGAATCATAGCTTACATGTCATATATATAGTATTTGTTATTCTACTTCTACCTCTACATCAGCATCAGGAACGCGAATCACTGGGAAAGTTTGATCCACTTCGGTTTGATTTAAGATAGCAGGATCTACTTCTTGACCGACGATAGCTGCCTGGCGACCATCTTGAATAGCGATAGCAGTACCTGAATTGGTATCAACGCGCTGTATCTGATCTGCAGGAGCGACGATTACTTCTTTCACGCTATAAGTAGAAGGACGAATAACACGTCTGGTCTGTACGACTACTGGCTCGACACTACGCGCTTCAGCGATAGCAACTTGCGCTTCTGGTGCTTTCATCTCGCTAATAACAGGGGTAGGGAAGTTGCTACCAAAGTGGTTATCACATTGCTGCATAGTCACGCGTACTGGGTTACCACTGCTGTCCATATAGACGTTCACTGGCATGTCAGCTGCGAAAGGGACATATTTACCGACTAATGCGCCAGAAACACCATAACGACCATTTGATTGACCTACGCCTAGATCACAAGCGCCTGCCTCATAGTCAGCGGTACGTAAGTTATTGTCACTAACGACGCGCTGAGGAATCATGACCTCTGATAAACGCATCTTTGCAACGCTAGCTTCACCTGCACGCGGCATAGGCTCTTGGTAAGTATAAGGTGTATAGTATTTCGCTGAGCCGTCTTTAACTGCCATGACACACTCATCATAAGTGTCATAACCGACGTTACCATTACCGTCTGTAGTCATAGCGGCGTTGGCGTTAACGCCTGCCATAGCAAGGCCTGAAGTGAGTACAGCTGCTGTTAATACATTGAATTTCATAATTATTCCCTCGCAATTATTATCATCAGTGTTTAGCAAAACTCATAGTTATTCTTAAACGCTAGTCGGTTTTTATCTTGTTGAAGCGACTTTATTATTTAGACAGAACCATCTTCTGGGAGATAGACACTTACAGTACTTAGCTTTTACTAATCGGTAAGTGCTTATTAGCAATGACTAACGCCTAGACACAAACAATACTACTTGAGCACACAAAGCATCGCTGTGTCATTCGGCTAACAATGTGTAGCATTATGTGTTGAATATCTAAAAATCAGCAGCGTCATTTACGCAAGTGATACGTTGTTAGTATTTGATAACATTGTATATGTCAAACAAGCCAGATAAGCGGTAACAGATTGCACCACTGCCCACACTTATAAGAGGTGGCCTAAATAAAAAAACCGCACTCTATTTATGAATAGAATGCGGTCATCAGTATTATATAGGCTGGATCAAGCTAAACTAGCTAGCTGCTAAACAGTATTTACAAATGATAGCTATAGGCAGATTATTTATCTTCTACCACTTCAAAGCTCAGGCCAGAATGCTCCTCAAGGCGAGCGATAAGCTTATCACCCATCGCAGATGCAGGCGTCCAGAATCCGCCTTTAATATCCTTGTGCGAGATGTCTTGCGCCAAACACAGAGCAGACTGCGCCAGCATTCTTGATGTACTGCCATAACCTGGATCTCTATCGCCGGTTACTTTTGTACTGATAGAGTCGTTACTTGCGGTATAACCGAAGAAGCGAATATCAAAATAGCCATTTTCTTGCTCTGATTTAGAAGGGCCAGAGCCTGATTTTGGTAGTACGTGCTTAGAGAGTAATTCGCGGCTAGGCTTGAACATCATAGTAGTGGCAAACCCGAATAATCCTGCACTCAAAGCATAGCTCGTCAGCTGACCTTTGACGCCATCTTTCATCCACATCGCTTCGTCATATTTGAACTCACGACCATACTCATAATCTGTAAGCTGATTGGTACGATGGACGATACGGGTGTTGATACTGGCCATTACAAAAGGCGCCAACCAGCGGCCATGCTCGCTGTCATATTCAGGTTTGCTGACATTTTTTTGACGCACATTTGGCGCATCAGCATCGTCGTTGAGCAGATATGGATTAGCAACTTGCTTACGGCGTGATTTGTCTTTGCCAACCTCTTCAAAAATAGTCGCCATAGACGCAACCGTACCGCCAGATAAACCGCCCTTGGCTGCTTTGACGCGCATATGAATCTTTTCACAAACCTCATCAAACTGCTTTTCGGCCTGCTGCTGAGTGAAATACACACCCAAGTCTGAGGGAATAGAGTCAAAACCACAAGAGTTCACGATACGAGCGCCACTCTGGCTCGCTGTATCTTGATACTTGTCCATCATGTCTTTGATGAAAATCGCTTCGCCGGTTAAATCGACATAGTCAGTACCGTTATTGGCACATGATTTGATCAACGGCTCGCCGTATTTTAGATAAGGGCCGACGGTTGAAATCACCACCTTAGCTTGCTTGGTCATCTCATCGAGGCTCGCCTCATCATTACTATTAGCAATGATGATATCTACCTTTTTAGCTGAGCCTGAGTCACTGATCTCAGATTGGAGTTTTTTTAATTTTTCTTCGTCGCGTCCAGCGATGGCCCATTCGACATCATTAGAGTCTGCTAAAAACTGGGATAAGTATTTAGCAGTAATCTGACCTACAAAGCTTGTAGCACCATACAGAACCACAGCGTAGGGACGATTGTCTTGTTTTTCTACAGAGTTAGCCATATTCAATTTCCTTATACATTAGGTGATAAATCTAGATTTGCGATAACGAGACTAGTAGCTATGTTAAGTCACGGACTCATAAATTCTAAGTCACAGACTAACAATAAGTCACGTTACGCCACTTTGTTACACATTATTTTAGGCCGGGTAGTACTAAATAATGATGAAGCTACCTTAGCAAAATAGAGCAGCTTCCGTTGTCATACATAATACTATAGGTGGTAGCAGCATATTGTATTTTAAAGGTCTAAAACGCTTGCCACAGGTGAAACGAGTCACCTATGCAGTCATTCAATAGTATTGTACGCTGCTGTCTATTTTGCTCGTAGGTATATGTCATACAGTTGTATATAAGTTCGAACAACATTGATGAACCCTGTCAAAGTGCTACAAAACTAAAGCACTAGCTACACAGGTTACACAACATAGCCCGATGCTTACTAAAATCAACGTAGCTTGGGTTTAAAGTAACTATATAAAGTTGCTAATCTATTCTCATAAGCCATACCTCATACCGAGGCTTTGGGCTTTTAACAATAATTTTTATAATGTAATAAATACTTTATCAATTAAACACTTTAATCACTCATGGCTTTTAGTACTGCTTTCTAAGCGCTATTAAAAGCAAGTACTAAAGAAACTAGGTACTGACCGCGTAAGCGACTTACAGTAAATGCAGTAATTGAGTGTATTAAGGTTTTAATGTTAATTCGAGGAGAAGCAATATGTTTCGCTGGGCTATTATTTTCGCTGTTATCGCACTTATCGCTAGCTTGTTAGGTTTTGGTGGTGTTGCAGGATTATCGTCGAACTTGGCATACATTTTCTTAGTGGTTGCCGTCATTTTATTCATTGTGGCTTTTGTCGGTCGCAAAATGTAGTCAGTAAGACAAGCATTAGACAAGCCATTATTAAAAAGAAAAACGTCCTACTAAAGGACGTTTTTTTTATGCTGGTTATCTTTTTATGATGGTTATCTAGGTTAAATAAGCCTCTTTTAGAGTCTTGTGGGCTGTACGATATGCTGCATACGCTTCGCCAAGCGAATATCTAAACTACTAATACCACCTGTATCATCAGTAGTCAGCCGGACTTTGACAGTATTATAATTATTCTGCCATTCAGGATAATGCTCTAATGCTTCAGCATAAAAAGCCGCTTGGGTCATAAAGCTGATGGCTTCCACAAAGTCATTAAATTTGAACGATTTTACAATACTGTTTCCATCACGCTGCCATCCTGGTAAGTCTTGCAGCTGCAGGTCGACTTGTTTTTCAGATAAACTACTCATAGCAATATCCTTTATTATTATAGCGGTCACTCTAGTATAGCGCCCGCGGTTGTAGTAATCACTAACAAATACTCTTCAAAACGGTCTATGCAAGACTGACTATACTAAATCTTGATACTCAGGGTGCTTATTGACATAAGCCTCTACAAAAGAGCACTGTGGAACGACTTTTTTATCATGCTCACGAGCGTAATTCAAGGCATGTTTGACTAACGCTGAGCCTACACCGCGTCCGCCTAAAGCCTGCGGTACGATAGTATGATCATAGATTAAGGTGTTGCCTTGATCTTGATAACTGATATAACCTGTCTGCCCGTCAATAGTGGTCTCGAAACGATTGGCTTGCTCATTATGACTAATCTGTAAATCGTTTTTCGCTTGTTGGTTACTCATAAATATTCCTTATTTAGTTATTGTTATGGCACTACTTATTAATCGCAGTCCCTGTTAATTATTCCATTTATTATAAAATCTTTAACCCTCATCATACTAGTAACTTTACTGCAGTTATAGTAAGAATAGTTACAGCTAATGTTAAAACAGCTGTCGTATTTATATGGTCTGCACTTTATGCGACTTTTATTATTCAGCTATTTGGCTATCTCCAACACAAATCCTATTTCTAACACCAATCAGACGATCCTTGTCCTATCAGGCTAGTATTGAGCTTATATATAGACCAACCTAAGTATAAACCAGATACAAAACATACCACAAAGCGCGCTGTCAGCTTGCAGGGGGTGCGCTTCAATGCGATAATGAGTGAAAACTCATATTATTTATTCTGAGGCGTCATAAACACTGTTTTTATTCAGTTTTTTGATAAAAATGGTTTTACTCGCCTCTTTTATATAGTCCAGCGGAGTGTTAATGGCTCAATATATCTACACGATGAACAACGTGTCAAAACTTGTTCCACCTAAGCGCGAAATTCTAAAAAATATCAATCTGTCCTTTTTCCCGGGTGCCAAAATTGGTGTCTTAGGTATCAATGGGGCAGGTAAGTCGACCTTGCTACGTATTATGGCGGGTGTGGATACTGAGTTCAGCGGTGAAGCACGCGCGCAGACAGGCACAAAGATTGGTTACTTGCCGCAGGAGCCACAACTCGATGACAGCAAAGATGTGCGCGGCAACGTCGAGGACGGCATGCGTGAGGCGTTAGATGCGTTAGCGCGCTTAGACCAAATCTATGCTGAGTATGCTGAACCGGATGCCGATTTTGATAAGCTCGCAGAAGAGCAGGGCAAGATGGAAGATATCATCCAAACTTGGGATGCGCATAACCTAGAGCCGCAGCTGGAAAAAGCCGCTGACGCGCTACGTCTACCGCCTTGGGATGCTGATGTCAGTAAGCTATCAGGTGGTGAAAAACGCCGTGTTGCTTTATGTCGCCTACTACTGTCACGCCCCGATATGCTGCTACTCGATGAGCCTACTAACCATCTGGACGCCGAATCAGTCGCTTGGCTTGAGCAATTCTTGCAAAACTATAGCGGCACTATCGTTGCCATTACCCATGATCGTTATTTCTTGGATAATGTGGCGCAGTGGATTTTGGAGCTTGACCGAGGCTATGGCTACCCGTATGAAGGTAACTATACTGAGTGGTTAGAGCAAAAAAACAAGCGCTTAGTGGAACAACAGAAGCAAGAAGAGTCGTTTGCCAAAGCGCTGAAAAAAGAGCTTGAGTGGATTCGTAAAAATCAAAAGGGTCAGCAAGCCAAGTCTAAGTCGCGTGTACAGCGTTTTGAAGAGCTGAACTCAAAAGAATTCCAGCAGCGAAATGAGACCTCAGAGATTTATATTCCGCCCGGTCCGCGTCTAGGTAATAAAGTTATCGAGGTCAATAACATCTCCAAATCTTTTGGCGATCGTCTGCTGTATAAAGACCTTAGCTTCAATGTACCAGCGGGCGCTATCGTTGGTATTATCGGTCCGAATGGTGCGGGTAAAACCACGCTGTTTAACATGATTACTGAGCGTGATACTCCTGATACCGGCTCTGTCGATCTAGGCGAAAGCGTTAAGGTCGCTTATGTCGGCCAGGTACGTGATAACCTCGATGACAAAAAAACCGTCTGGGAAGAGATCTCTGATGGTTTAGATATTATCACCGTTGGCGACTACACCACGCCAAGTCGTGCTTATATTGGCCGCTTTAACTTTAAAGGTTCAGACCAACAAAAGCACGTCGGTCAGCTCTCAGGTGGTGAGCGTAACCGCTTGCAGCTGGCGAAGACCTTAAAGCAAGGCGCGAACGTCCTATTACTCGATGAGCCCTCTAACGATTTGGATATCGAGACCTTGCGTGCGCTAGAAGACGCTATTCAAGTGTTCCCAGGTACAGTCATGGTGGTCTCGCATGACCGCTGGTTCTTGGACCGTATCGCCACCCATATCTTAGCCTTTGAAGAAGAAGGTCCGATTTGGTTTGACGGTAACTACACTGAGTTTGAAGCGTATCGCAAAAAGACTATGGGCGATGAAGCTGGCCCTAAGCGCATGAAGTATAAGAAAATCACCAATTAAGCGAAAAAGTCGCTTTATGTTAGTACACAAAAAGACCGCTATCAACTAGCGGTCTTTTTTTTGAAGCGTTATAGATAGTGAAGCGTGATAGATAGTAAGGTAATCAGCGTTTACGGCCAAACTTACGCTGTTTTTTATTACTAATCTCGGTAATAGCGTGGGTAATCTCTGTGTCATCGAGACTAGCCACTTGTTGCAAGATTTGCATCATATCAGGGGTCAAAATGTACTTGGCATGATGAGCGATATTATTGATACGCTGATCGAAGCTTAGTACGCCAGTCTCTGCATCTTTTTGTACATAGTTGAGACGAATAAGGGCATTGACGAAGCTCGTAAATAGTGAGCGATCAAAGAAGTCAGGAATATCATCGGCATAGAGCACAGATAGACGTTGACCCAATAGATGGCACAGATCGACCACTTCGCTTTCAGTTAGATTGCCTGAGCCTTGCTGTGCAAGCAGCGCTAGCGTCATAAAGTAACGCTCAAGGCTTTGCTCGACAGGCGTCGCGAGTACTTGTAGCTGCTGATAGCGGCTACTGTTCGTTTCAGGGGCGCTGAGAACGCCATCTTCTAATTCAACAATTAGCCCATGTTCAATCAAGTTATCTATCTTTTGATTGAGGACCGCTTGCAGGCTCTGCGCTGAATAATATAAAAACAGCTCACCTTGCAAAAACGGATACAGCTGCGAGACGATATTATCTAAGCGGCTACGCTCAATACGGCCATTACGAGCGACGAGCGCAGCTAAGAAAGAGAGTAGGATAAAGACATGCAAAATGTTGTTACGGAAGTAACTGAGCAGCGCTGCTTGCTTGCCTGCGACTTGAATGATATCTCCTAAGATATGCGGTATGCGCTCGATGAGCTTGAGCTTGATACCATAATCGATGATGTCTTGGGGACTCATATCGGTCACAACCGTATCATCGGCATAAGGCAGGGAGCGGGCAATGCCTTGATACAGAGCGATTTGTTCGCGGCATATATCTTCATCGAGCGCCGCTTTTGGCGCTGATAAGAGCACTAATGACAATAAGGAAACGGGATTGACGACTGCCGCCTTATTGATATGCTGCATAATTTTGACGCCGATATTATCGACCATCGCACTAGCCTTGTTATCGAGCGGCGTATCTGTACGATCAGCAGGTAGACTGTCTGCTTCTACCTCGAACTTTTGCAAAAAGTCGCTCAAATGCAGCGGCGTACCGAAGCTTAGATGCACATTACCAAAGATACGCTCGATCTTTTTGGTGGCTTTTAATAAGCCAACCACCGACTCTGACTCTTTTGGCTTGCCTTTGAGCTCACCGATATAAGTGCCGCCCTCCATAATGCGTTCGTAACCGATATAAGTCGGAATAAACACAACTGGCTTATTGGTTTTGCGCAGTTGACTGTGTACCGTCATCGCTAGCATCCCCATCTTCGGCGGCAGCAGACGACCTGAGCGCGAACGCCCGCCTTCAATGAAGTACTCAATAGGGGTGCTACGACTGATTAAGGTGTGCATATACTCGCGCAGCACCGCTGTATACAAGGCGTTACCGCGAAAGCTACGACGAATATAAAAAGCGACCGCGCCGCGTAATAACGGCCCTAATACTGGCACATCTAAGTTATCACCGGCTGCCACATAAGGAATGCTCAAGCCGCGCTTATAGATCACATAAGACAATAATAAATAATCCACATGACTACGATGACAAGGCACATAGATAATCTCGTGATCGGTGGCAAGCTCTCGTACCCGCTCAAAATGATGCACTTCCACGCCATCATAGAGCTGTGTCCACAGCCAAGTCAAAAAGCGCTCAAAGACTCTGATAATCGAGTAAGAGTAGTTATTGACCATCTCATTGGCGTAGCCGCGAGCGACATCACGCGCTTCATGTTCAGAGACGCCGGTGTCACTGGCTTCTTTTTCGATAGCATGTTTGATAGCGGGCGAATAAATCAGCTTGTCGACCAAGTTACGTCTATCGGACAAATCAGGCCCGAGCATACTCGCGCGCTGCTTATCTAAATACAGATCGAGCTGATATTGTAGGTTACGCAGTAGTTCTCGATTGGCATCAAAGGTCGCAACCAAAGCCGTGTTAGTACTAGCTGCCTGCTGGGGTTTGTTAGTCTTAGGGTTGTCCGCTTCCTCTGAATCATCATTTAACTGGTTATACACGATAGTACGTAAGTCCTGCGGCGCATGAAACTGTACAAAAGTGTCGCGGCCCATGACGCCGATATTGAACAGCTGCTTAGTGATACTAGGGTCTTCCCAGTTGTCTGTCATGAGTAGCTTAAATAAGGAGTCTTCTTTTTCAGGCGCGCGTCCCCACAGAATCGATACCGGCACTAGTCTGATATTGAGATCAGGATGCTGCAACGTGGCAGCAACCAAACGCGCTAGGCGCGGTGAGAGCTGATCGTCTGTGGCTTTTGGATGGTTCAAAAAGATAATAGCTGCGTTTTCATCGATATCATGAGCTAAGTCTTTTACCCCAACGAGAGCTGGCGGCAGCTGATACTCACTAGTCTGCAAATCAATAAGGATACTGTTGGAACGTGAGTAGTCTTGCAGTACATAAAAAGTCAGAGTCTGCTCATCATTAGCAAGCTTAGGCAGCTCGCCTAATAGCTTAGGTTTGACCGTGACGCCAAGTGCTTTTCCAGATAGTTTGCGGTAGATTTGGCTAATAGGCGCTTTACTGTAAGAGGTGCTCGCCAGCTTATCGTCATCAGCGTAGATATCGACGACTTGGTCCGCGTCTTTAGCATGATGAGTAGTCGCTTTAGTAGCCACTGAGCTATCAGTAGGGGTAGCGCTCGACGCTTTTGAAAAGCGTTTTTTTAGGAAACGGGGTATCATAATTAAAATCATATCTGCAAAATGTAATACGCTTATGATGCCACAAAAGTACAAAAAGCGATATATGGCCTTCATCAATATCAGTATCTATAGCTAATAGTATTAGTCTATTAGTCATCGAAATGCTTATGCCAAGCTATGTTAATCGATACAAAAAGTGGTTAAGATAAATGGCATTCAAACGCTTCATTTTTACTCATTCTTTGGGGTAGCTGCTTATGACTCCCGCTATTAATCTAGCCAAAACACTCAAGCTCACGTATACCATACATGAATATACGCATGAAACCAGCGCAAGCTCCTACGGGCTAGAAGCCGCCGAAAAGCTAGGCGTTGCCGCCGAGCGCGTCTTTAAAACCTTAGTTGTAAAGACGGACAATGGCCAATTGGCGGTAGCAGTGCTGCCAGTGAACAACACGTCAAATTTCAAAAAAATGGCTAAAGCGTTATGTTTGCATAACACTGTATCTTGCAAAAAAGTGCAAATGGCCGAGCCGCAAGAGGTGCAGCGTAGCAGTGGCTATGTGCTCGGCGGGGTCAGTCCGTTAGGACAAAAAAAGCGCCTAGCAACAGTGGTGGATAGTAGTGCGCAGCAACACCCAACCATCTATGTGAGCGCTGGACGTCGCGGGCTAGAGATTGAGCTGCCGGCTAGTGAGCTGGCGGCAACCCTAAAGGCGCAGTTTGCTGATATTATCGATAACGACTGCTAACTTTTTTATACCTAGCTTTATTTATACCTAGCCCTTTTTTATAAATGTAATACTTTAATAAGGAAAATTCTATGCCGCATCTTACTATTCAAGCCACACCTAATGTCACTATCAAGCGCCCTGAGACACTCTTAAAAACACTGAACCAAGCACTGTGGAGTAGCGGACATTTCGGCAAGCCTACCGATATTAAGGCGCGTATGCTACCTATCGATAGTTTTTTAGTTGGGGTCGAAGATGATGAGCAAGAGTATGGCTTTATTTACGCGCATCTTAAACTGATGAGTGGGCGGGATATCATAGCGCGTAATCAGCTCGCTGAGATATTGGTGACCGCTATAAATAGTGAGCTGGCAAGCGATCAGTCAGGTCGCGCGGCGCTGCAGATATGCGTTGAAGTAGAAGAGATTAGCGCGGTGTATCATAAACAAATGCTTGAATAATAAGCAATCGAGTCGCAGGTTTTATACGCTTATTATCGACCATAAAAAAAAGCGCCTAATTATTAGACGCTTTTTTACTTTTGTATGAGTAGCTGTTTTTAGACGGCAACAGGCTTAGTATTAGTCTAAAAATGCAAAGTTTTCGATGTCCATTGAAGTCATGCTCTCACTTGGTGCAACCATACCTTCGGCGTGGCCTGAGGTGCGAGGTAGCAGCTTATCAAAGTAGAACTCAGCGGTTTGAATCTTCGCTTGATAGAATTCTGGTGCCTCTACGCCGCCGTTTTCTAGCTTGTCATAAGCGACAGCCGCCATACGTGCCCAGTGATAACCCATCATCACATAGCCTGAGTACATTAAGTAGTCTTCTGAAGCCGCTGAGATGATTTCACGATCTTTACGCGCCATCAGCATCAAGCGTACCGTTAAGGTGTTCCACTCAGCACATAGCTTAGTCAAAGCCCATACGAATTTACGCATGTCTTTATCAAGAGCGTGCTCACTACACCACTTCATAATGCTTGAGGTGTAGTCGCGGATGATCTTACCTTTTGACTGCAAGATAACTTTACGGCCAAGTAAGTCTAGGGCTTGAACACCGGTAGTACCTTCGTACATAGTTGCGATACGTGCATCATGAGTGATCCGCTCCATGCCCCACTCTTTGATATAACCATGGCCACCATAGAACTGCTGGCCGTGCTTAGCCGCTT
>Ga0115011_10002961_pt1 | contig 11668 bp, 12 predicted proteins | sample TroAtlMetagenome_2_FD_88705 | JGI IMG/M metagenome (GOLD analysis project Ga0115011, IMG submission 88705) | Marine eukaryotic phytoplankton communities from Atlantic Ocean - Tropical Atlantic ANT8 Metagenome | ecosystem: Environmental > Aquatic > Marine > Oceanic | place: Tropical Atlantic... | reverse complement strand
TGAAATAAGAAATGCATATAAAAGAATTTCTAATTACACTTTTAAGACACCTTTATTAAGCTCAGGTCTACTAAATCAAAAATATAATGCCAATATTTTTGTTAAAGCTGAAAATTTGCAAAAAATAGGGGCCTTTAAATTTCGTGGAGCAATAAACTCGATCTTACAACTAAAAAACGATCAAAAAAAAGTACTTGCTTGGTCAAGTGGAAACCATGCACAGGCTATTGCTTCTGCTGCTTACTTAAATAATAAAGAAGCTATAATTGTTATGCCTGAAGACTCTCCAAAAGCAAAATTAGAAGGAACCAGAGCTTGGGGTGCAAAAATAATAACATTTAATAGATACAGAGAATCAAGAGAAGAGCTTGGATTGACAATTGCCCGTGAAGAAAATGCTATTATCATCCCTCCTTTTGATGACCCAAAAGTAATTAATGGTCAAGGAACTGCAGGCTATGAAATGATAAATCAGTGCGAAGAATTACAAATTCAACCCGACCTTGTTTTATGTTGCTGCGGAGGAGGTGGTTTGATTGCAGGAGTTAGTACAGCATTGCTATCAAAATTTCCGAACTTACCCATATATGCTGTTGAGCCTGAAAACTATAATGATACTAAATTATCCTTAGAACAAAATAAAATTGTAGAGGTAGATGTAACAAAAAAATCTATATGTGATGCTCTTTTGGCTCCAAAACCGGGAGAAATAACTTTTAATATAAATAAAAACAATTTAGCAGGTGCTTTACTGGTAAGTGATCAGGAAGCTATGTTAGCAATGAAAACTGCTTTTGAATATTTAAAAGTTGTCTTGGAACCAGGGGGTGCTGTTGCACTTGCAGCTGCCATAATGCATAAAATTGATATTGAAAATAAGAACGTACTTATAGTTGCTTCTGGAGGAAATGTGGATAAAGAAGTTTTTGAAAAGAGCCTTGCAATTTAATTTTTTAAATAAAAGAAACGACCTTATCAATTATAGGTCTTCTTCTTTCATTTGGTTCTTTATCTTTTTTACCAATATAAATAAATCCAGCTATTTTATCATTTATTACATCACCGCCTAATGCAGCTAACATTTTTTCATTATATGAATACCATTCTGTTATCCATTGAGCTGCATAATTTAAGGATTGAGCCGCGATCAAAATATTTTGACAAACAGCACCAGCTGATAATTGCATCTCCCATTTGGGAATTTTTGGATGTGAAACAGGAGAGGAAATTACAGCAATGACTACACAAGCACGTAAAAATCTATCTCTTTCATAATTTATCTCTTGTTCATTTGCTTCAGGATTGTCTTTCTTAAATTCAGGTTCTAAAACTTCTATCCCTAATTTATTTCTCACCTCATCTTTAATTACTATCACTTTCCAAGGGTTCAATGCACCATGATCAGGTACTCTAATACCACAATTAATTATATTTTCTAAATCGTCTTTTTTAACAAAACCCTCTAACATGTTTTTTGCTGTGGTAGATCTTCTTGTTTTTAAAAAACTTACAACCTCTTTCATTTTAAAAAACCTTCACTTATTTTTTTAACTTTACATATCATACTAAATGTAATTTAAACAATAAATCAATATATGTTCGACATAGATCAAAATATCCTGATTTTAATCATTGTAGCAATTTTTAGTGGCGGATTAGTGAAGGGAACTCTAGGTGTTGGCATGCCAATGGTGGCAGTTCCGATAATAGCTTTTTTTTTACCACCTACTACTGCTATGATTTTGTTATGTTTTCCAATTCTGTGTTCAAATTTACTACAAATGAATATCAAAAAAGGGGTCGGTAGTTATAGGTTTTTACCTATGATGATAATGTTAGTCATAGGATTAATAATTGGAGGAAGGTTAATAGTTGAAATTGAGCTTAGTACAATTTCAATCATTATTGCTGTCTCAATTATTTCTGCAGCAATTGTTAATTTACTAGGTATAAAGTTTAAAAATATTAATACAAAATACGAAAGACCTTTTACTATGATTTTAGGTTTCTTTTCTGGAATTTTAGGAGGGTTTTCTACGTTATTTGGTCCACCTATTCTAGCCTATTTAATTTCAGCAGATTTAGAAAAAGAGTATTTTATAAGAACTATTGCTATCATGTATTTTATTGGTGGCATTGCGTTATATGGCTCACTACTATATCATGGATTGGGTACTTTAAATGATCTCTATTTAAGTGCATATTTAACTTTACCAGCTATTATAGGTCAATATTTTGGAACTAAAGTTAGAAATAAACTTTCAAATGAATTATTTAGAAAGTTCATTTTGACTATGTTAATAATAATCGGCTTTTCTCTCTTAATAAAAAATATTTGATTTAACAAAAATTATTTTTTTTCCATTTTGAATAAACCGCCAGAAAATTCATCATTTAACAACAGAATAAATCCTTTTGGATGAACTAATACATCTCTAATACGACCAATTTTATTTTTAAAGATTACAAATTCAGATTTAGGCATTTTATTTTGAATTTTAACTGCATACAAACTTTTAAACTTAAGCGATCCAATGAGCAAAGTATTATTTAGACTTTTAAAGTAATCATTTCTGTAAAAATCCATTCCAGAGGGAGCAATAGATGGTATCCATTTCCAAACAGGGTCTGTCATTCCTTCTTTTGACTTTCCTTCACCAATATTACCTCCCCAGTATTCTTTTCCATAAGTAACAATTGGCCATCCATAATTTAAACCTTTATTTATAACGTTAATTTCATCACCGCCTTTCGGACCATGTTCGTGAGACCAAATTTTATCAAATTCTTTTATATAAATTAAACCTTGTGGATTTCTGTGCCCTATAGAAAAAATACCTTTTAACCATTTGTCATTATTATTACCTAATTTTTTTCCATTAAACGAAAGTTGTATAATACTACCTGGATAATTTTTAGGGTTTTGAGAATTATGTCTTTTCCCCCTATCCCCTAGTGAAGCCAGTAAAGTGTTTTTATAATTGATTAATCTACAACCAAAATGTTTGCCATTTCTATTTTTAAAATTTGATTTAAAAATTACTTTTTTATTTATTAATCTGTTTAACTCTAAAGTATATTTTCCAATTACAAGGTCACCGTCTAATTTGTTATAATAGCAAACAAAAATACTATTTAAAGATTCTGTCTTTACGAACAAAATATCTAACAATCCACCTTGATTAAAATTATTAGTCTCTTTGACTTCGTGTATTTTTTTTAAATCAGACTTTTCTAAATTTGCTAAAAAAATTTCCCCAGTTTTGGATGTTAAAATTAAATACTTCTCATTTACCAATGACATTCCCCAAGGATAATTAATGGTTCCACCAAGCTTAGTAATCTTTATTTTTTCAGAAAATTCAAATTGCTTTGATAAAGAATCATTGGCTATAAATGTAAAGAAAAAAAAGAAAAAAAATGATCTCATTTAAAACCTAAAGATAATCTATTTTATTAAATGTTATTGAAACTTATTATTTTAAATTGATATCATCAATATAAATGTAAAGAAACATCATATTTTAAAAATAATTGATTTAATGCTTTATTTTTTTATAATTTTAAAATGGATTTTGAAATCAAAAAACTCTCAAATCATACTGGAATATCAATACATAATTTTGATTGTTCTAAAAAATTAAACAAAGATCAAGTTGTCAATCTAAAACAACTAATTCAAGACTATCATTTTATTTGTTTTAAAAAACAAAAAATAGATGAAACTAGCTTAGTGAGTTTTACTAGAAATTTTGGCAATTTAGAAAGCTACCCAGAAAAAGATAAAACTAAAAGTAAAATTGAAATTTTTAACGTCGCAAATGTATCTTCTGAAGGCACCCATTTAAGAGAAGATGATCCAAGGGTAGTTCTTCAAAAAAATAATTCAAGGTGGCACACTGACAGTTCTTACAGATACTACCCTGCTTTGTTTTCAATTCTTTATGGCAAGGAAGTTCTTCCACAAGAAGCAGAAGGAGGACAAACTCAATTTTCGAATATGCTTCTTGCTTACAAAAACTTGAATGAAGACAAAAAAAAGCTGTTAGAGCCACTTCATCAAGTTCACTCTTATAATGACATAAGACGATTAGAACCTTCTTTACCAGAATTGTCTTTTGAAGAAAAATCTAATTTTCCTCCAGTAACTCATCCTATAATTAGAGTACACCCTGACAGAAAATTTCAAAGATCACTTTTTTTTACATCAAATACTAGTTTAGAAATTGGTGGCATGAGCCTAAACGAGGGAAGAAAATTACATTCTTGGTTGGTTGATTATATTAATAATCCAAAGTTTTGTTATACACATGAATGGGAACCAAGTGATTTAATAATGTGGGATAATAGAGTATTACTTCATAGGGTATTACCATATAATTATTCTAAATATAGAAGAGCGATGATAAGGGGAACTGTTGAAGGAACAGGTCCTATTATTGGTCCTTTTTCAAAAGTCTAATTTAGCATTGCTTTAATTAACTAGGTATCAAACCACCGTCTACATTAAAGGATTGTCCAGAAATATTTTTAGAACTATCAGATGATAAAAATAATGCCATTTTTGCAATATCTTCTGGTTCATTAAATCTTCCAAGAGGTACATCCCTCATATAATGTTTAATGATTTCTTCTTTTGACTTTTTTTGTTCTGAAGCTCTGGTTTCAATCAGTTTTTCTACAATATCCGTATATGTTGGTGCAGGACAAATTGCATTTACATTAATATTATATTTTCCCAATTGTTGAGCTGCTGTTTTGGTTAAACTAACTATTGCTCCTTTGCTACCGGCATAAATAGCATTTGAAACATCTACAAACCCTCTTGCACCTACTGATGACATGTTGATAATTCTTCCTCCACTTTTTTGAAATTTCATTTGTTGAGCAGCAGCTTGCAGACAAAAAAAAGTTCCCTTGGAATTAACGTTGTTAATCCAATACCAATCTTGTTCATTTAAATCCATTATGTCTGAAGTTCTTGTTACGCCTGCATTGTTTATCATTATGTCTAATGTACCAAAATTATTTACCACTTGCTGAATCATTTTATTAATTTGAGATACTTTTGTTACATCTGTTAAAATAGCAATTCCTTTTTTATCTTTGTTTTTAAACTGATTTAATGTTTTTTTAGCATCTTCTAAGCTTAAGTCTGCACAAGCTACATTATAACCATGCTCATTCAACATAATAGCAATTGCCTTTCCAATTCCATTTCCAGAACCCGTAACACAAACATTTCTTAATTTATTTGTCATAATAATTTTTATTAGACTGCTTGATTGATTTCTAACATATTTGCATTTATGTCATACAAATAAATTTGATGAAAACCAGGCATTGCATAAACCTTAGCATCAGAAAATAAAATATTTTTATCTTCTAATTTTTTTATTAAAGCAGTTAAACTTTTTACTGTAAATGCAGGATGACCAGCTATAGAAGGATTATGAGCAAAGCTATTTCTATAACCAAATCCATCATCAGGTTTTATAATATGCAAACCTTTGTTATCATTTGAAATAGGAAAAATTGATAACTCTTTAGGATCAATACTGAAATCACCTTTATTCTTAGGGGCTATCCATTTTCCCTCAGAAAACCCAATTATCTCAGAAAAGAATTTTACACTCTCTCTTACATCTAATGATTCTAAATTCATGTGATGAATTCCCCATTCTAATCCAAAGTTGTATCCATCTAAGCCATTTGTTAATATTTTATCATTTTCTACAAACTGAATTAAGTTTAATGAAGGTTCCTGCACTAATAACCTCTTATAATCTTTGTCATCATCAAATTTATATTTAAAACCTTTTTCCTTAAGATTTTTGGTTATAGTAACAATATCACTGACTAATATAGTGACAAAACTCCTTCTACTTTGAATGTCATTACTTACAAGAAGGTCAGGTTTTGGCTTAAAAAGCCTCAGCCCAAAACCATTTTTACCAAAAAAATAATCATCCTTATTTTTAAAAATATTTCTATACATATCATCTGAATCTTCTTGTTCGCCAAGCAACATTTCATAAAATTCTATTGACTTTTTGATATCCTTTACAGGTATTGATATATTAAATATTTTCCAATTCATAAGTAAGTTTCTTTCATAATTTTTTAAATTTGTTAGTCATAATTAACCTCTAACAATTTATCCCCTTCACTGATCAAATCACCTTCTTTAACAAAAATATCAATAATTTTTCCCCTTTTTTCAACTGTAACTGGAATAAGCATTTTCATGCATTCGATCATTAATAAATTTGTTTCTTTCTCTACAATTTGATTTTTTGAAACTAATATTTCACTTATAGTGCCTGATACTTCTGAAAAAATCATCCAATTACCTTTCAAACTCTCTATGGTCTCATTGTTCTGCTAGTCATGCCTTTTGTTCTTAAGGGTGCTGACAAATCAGCAAATTCACACATAGTTTTACGTGTATTTCTTGGATCTATGATTTCTTCTATCCAAAAAGATTCAGCTGATCTAAGAGGTGATCTTAGTTTATTTAATCTAACATTAATTTTTTCTAATTCTGCCTTAGGGTTACTTGAGTTTTCAATTTCCGATCTATATGCAGCTTCAATACCCCCCTCTAACGGTAAAGAACCCCAACGAGCAGATGGCCATGCACATCTTGAAATATAACTACTTCCTCTTTTATGGGCTGCTCCAGCTACACCAAAACAATTTCGAATAATTATTGACATCCATGGTGTTTTTGTTTGCCAAATAGCCGACATTGCTCTTACACCTTCTTTAATTGTTCCTTTTTTTTCAGCATCTAAACCAACTTGAAAACCTGGACAATCTACTAAATAAATAACTGGTAAATGAAAAGTTTCAGCCAAATCAACGAATTTCTGTACCTTTTTACATGTATCTGAAGTCCAACAACCACCATATGAATAAGGATCACTTGCCATTAATGCTACCGACCAACCATTAAGCCTACAAAACCCTGTAACCATTGATTTTCCATACTCTTTTCCAATTTCAAAAAAAGTATCTTTATCAACCAACTCTTCAATAATTGGTCTTATTTTGTAAACGGATTTAATATCTTTTGGAATTGCCTCAATTAACCATTCAGAAGATCTATTAGGATCATCTCTTGGTTCCAATTGATCTGTTAATTCATAAACGGAGTTAGGTAAATATGACAAAAATTTCTTGGCAGCGTTAAAAGCTTCTTCCTCTGTATCTACAGCGTCATCTACAGCTCCTGACTTTAATTGAATTTTATAACCTCCTAATTCATTTTTTGTAAGTTTTTGTCCAATTTGTTCAACAACAGGTGGACCTGCAACAAAAACAGCTGATTTTTCTTTGACCATGACAGAATAATGAGAACAAGCTAAGTGAGCTGCACCAAGACCAGCAACTGAACCTAGACCAAGTGCTACTCTTGGGATTGTTCCCATGCTTTCTACAACTAAATTCCATCCCTCTACCTCAGGTACATTTGCTCTACCTGTTGTTTCAATTGTTTTTACTGAACCTCCTCCCCCAGAACCTTCGACTATCCTAATCAAAGGTAACTTTAAGGATAGTGCCATTTCTTCACATTTAAGATGCTTTTCCCTAATAGAAGCATCAGCAGATCCTCCCCTTAAGGTGAAATCATCTCCACCAACCACAATATTTCTTCCGTCAATTTTTGCTTTACCAAAAATGAAGTTTGATCCTTTAAAGTCTATCAAATCATTATCTTTGTCATAAATTGCTTGTCCTGCTATCTTTCCTATTTCCTGAAAGGATGATTTATCACTTAAAATATCAATTCTTTCTCTAATCGTATAGCGACCGGAATCATGTTGTCTTTTAACTCTCTCTTCACCACCAAGCTTTTCTGACAATTTTTCACGATTTATTTTTTCTTCTAATTCTTTTTCCCAACTCATTTTGACTGCTTATCCTATAACTCTCTTTTTGTAATAATCTAAAATTTCTTTACCACTATATCCCAATCCTTTCATAACTTGTTTTGTATGTTCTCCTATTGAAGGCGATTTCGAAAGGTTTGTATTTGAATTATATTTTGACATACCTGGGATTTTAGGCATAGGCCACTTTACTTTGCTACCTGGTTGGGTAACAAATGAAATCAAATCCATAGCTTTGGTTTGTTCATGATTGACAAATTCTGTATAAGTATTCACTTTTTCATTTTGAACCCCTGCTTCAGTGAGAAGGTCTTGCCAATATTTTGTAATTTTGGTTTTAAATAAGGTTTGAATTTTTTTTGTAAGAAAGTTTTGATGTTCTCTCCTTTTTGCATTAGTTTGAAATCTTTCATCATTTGTATATTTACTCCAACCAACTGCATTACAAAACCTAATAAATTCATGATTTTTAACTGCGATTATTTGTATCCAACCATCTTTTGTCTTAAATGTACCTGCAGGCGCAGATGCAGGTTCATATGGACCATCCATGTACTCTCCCATTAAACGAATTGATTGCATGGCAGCAGCTGATTCCATCAAACTAATCTCAATTTTTTTTCCATTTTTTTTATTTTTATTTGAATACAAAGTTGATGCTACTGCCTGTGTGGCATACAATGCCGTCATCATGTCGAAAATTATAACTGGCGTTCTATGAGGATAATTATCTAACCCTTTGTTCTCTGACATAAACCCGGTAAAAGCCTGAATTATTGGATCCATTGCTGGTTTTTTGCTCATTGGCCCATTTTGGCCAAAGCCAGAAATTGATAAATAGATCAAATTCTTATTTTTCTTTTTCAATGCATTATAACCATAACCTAAACGTTCAATAACACCTGGTCGAAATCCTTCAATAAAAATATCAGCTTTAGAAATAATTTTATCCACAATTGATTTACTTTCTTTGTTTTTTAAATCAATCACTATGCTTTTTTTTCCTAAATTAGCTGCAACTGAAAAAGCTGAATGGTCTCCATATTGATCCCCGAGTGTTCTTGACCAGTCTCCTTCTTTAGGCTCAATTTTAATTACGTTTGCTCCATTTTGAGCCAATAGCATTGCACAATATGGTCCTGCAACTCCTTGAGAAAAATCAATAACATTTAATCCTAAATATGGTTTAATATTTGTAATTTTGTTACTTCCTTATAAAAAATAATATTATTAATCTAATCAAAACTTACTTCACAAGTATATTAATATTTAAAAAATTATTCTGGTTTGTTTTTATATCTTTTAATAAAATTAAATGTTACTAAACTAAAACTGATCTTAATACTATTAGTTGTCTTCAATTAACAAAAGAATTTAAAAAATTGGATTTAGCAAAAAAAAATGTTTTGACTTTGGCAATAGCTCAAGGTCTGTCCATTACCAGTACAGGGATTAATATAATTCATACTGGTTTAGTTGGCATAATGCTAGCTCCTAAGCCGGAATATGCAACTATACCCTTATCTTTTCAATTTATAACTGTAGCTTTAACTTTAATTCCTATCTCTCTATTGATGGGTAAATTTGGAAGAAAAATTATTTTTTTTCTAGGGGTAATTTCTTGTTTTTTAGGTTCATTATTAGTTGTTTATGCAATTTTTGAAAAAAGTTTTATAATTTTTATTTTTGGGGCAATCTTAATTGGTCTTGCTCAATCAACACAACAGTTTTATAGATACGCAGCTACAGATAATGTTCCTAATGAGTTTAAAAGCAAAGCTATTTCATTAGTTTTAGGTGGTGGAATTATTGCAGCAATTTTAGGTCCTGAATTGTCTAAAATTTCATATAATTATATAACAGAATATGAATATTTATCAGCCTACTTGATAGGAGCCTCCATACAAATTATTAATTTTTTTGTACTATTATTTCTTAAGATACCCCCTGACAAAAAAACATCTGAAGTTAAAAGGTCTGTTTCATCAATTCTTACACAAAAAAGATTAATTTTAGCTGTCTGTGCAGCTGCATTAGGTTATTCGTTGATGAGCTTCCTGATGACAGCGGCTCCACTTCAAATAGTGAATATTTGCAAACTTGGAAATGACACCAGTGCTAATGTTATTCAATGGCATGTGATTGCAATGTTTGCTCCATCGTTTTTTACAGGCTATTTAATAACAAGTTATGGAAATAGAAAAATAATGCTTTTAGGTATCATCTTTTATCTATTCTCAATTTATTTTGGAACAGTAGGAGCAAAAGCATATCACTTTTGGTTATCTTTATTTTTTTGTGGTTTAGGTTGGAATTTTTTATATGTAGGAGGAAGTGATGAAATTGCAAAAAGTACAAACCCAAAAGAAAGAGCGTCTGTGCAGGGAATTACAGATTTTATAATATTTTTTAGTGTTTCATTAGCTTCTTTGCTTGCTGGGACATTGCATTCAAATATTGGTTGGACTCAAATGTTATATATTTCATTAATCCCTTTGTCATTTCTTGGCATATATGTCATCAGTTTATTTTTTAGCAAAGAAGCAAAAGTAATTTCATAATTACTGTTTTGATGTTGCACTTAAATTTTCAACAAAATCTTTAACACCTTTTTTGATATCAAAAGTTGGCATCCAATTAATATCTTTTTTTATTTTTTTAATACTAAACAATTCTCTTTTTTGAAAAGAGTCTGAATTTAGAAATTTTGGATTAAAATTCTTGTAATATTTATTAATTTCCTCAGTTATTTCATAATAAGAAGGAAAATCAGGACCAGATACATTGTAAGAATAATTATGTGTTTTATGATGTAATAAAGATGAAACAATAGATGAAACAGCATCCTCAACATATATGTATGGCCATTTAAGATCTTGATTAAAAGGCAAGGTTAATTCTATATTATTTTTGGCTGATTCAATCATGTCTTTTATAAAACAATCAGTTGTTCTTCTTGAACCGTAAACAGTTGAAAACCTTAATGCAATAATATCTAAATTATAAATTTGAAAATACTTCTCTAAAATTAAATCTAAAGATGCTTTCGATGCTCCATAAAAGTTTGTAGGAGAAAATTTTAAACTTTCATCAGTGTTTTTTTTATCCAAATCACCATAAGCAGATATGGAAGAGCAAAATATAAACCTATTGATTTTATTATATATTCTGGAGGCTTCAATTAAATTTAATGTGAAGAAGATATTGTTATTTATGATCTCGTAAGGCTCATCATTAAATAACATAGGGCCAGAAACTCCCCCAGTATGGATTACATCAGATATTTGGTGATTTTCAAGAATTTCTAAAAACTGATTTTTATCTAATTCTATATTGGACAAATGTTTATACTGCACATTTTCTTCAATTAATTTTCTTGGATCTAAACCAATTACAAAATAATCTAAATCAATAAGTTTTTTAATTAAAGGGTATCCTATCAGGCCACTTGAACCAGTAACTAAGATAATTTTGTTTTTCTTTTTCATAAGCAAATACAAATTTTATAATAAAAAAATTAACTTTCATAACAATTTTTAATGTGCCTCATGATTAGCCAACCATTTTATAATGATTGAAGCTGGGAATATCCATAAAAGACCCATAGCAACGTAAATAATACAGTCTACTATAAAATAATATCCCGTTAAAAAATCAACTACTATTAAAGCAAACCAAATATAAATTATTAAAAATGGTATTGTTAACAGTGTAACTAAAAAATGTCTCCATCTTTTCATATGAATACTCTAATAAAAATATAATTTTTTTCA
>Ga0115011_10002958_pt1 | contig 11671 bp, 11 predicted proteins | sample TroAtlMetagenome_2_FD_88705 | JGI IMG/M metagenome (GOLD analysis project Ga0115011, IMG submission 88705) | Marine eukaryotic phytoplankton communities from Atlantic Ocean - Tropical Atlantic ANT8 Metagenome | ecosystem: Environmental > Aquatic > Marine > Oceanic | place: Tropical Atlantic... | reverse complement strand
TCACGATTGCCGGTTTCGGCCTGATGATCATCGCGCCGAACTATGCCGGCATTGTCACTGCCTACATCCTGATCAGTTTCGCCTTCGGCCTGTCGCGCTCGGGCTTTGTTGGCGGCGCGTCGATCGCGGTGGAACCGGAAGAACAGGGACGCGTCGCCGGTCTGACAACCGCGACCGCGGGGCTTGGCTTCATCATCGGTCCGGTCGGCGGCCTGTTCATGTACAACCAGCTCGGACATCTGGTGCCCTATTATGTGGCCGTCGTGTTGAGCATCATCGCCGCCGCCATCGCCTGGTATCACCCGGGCATCCGCCGTGCGGGCGAGGTGGTTGAGGTCGAGCCGGACGTTTAAATCCTGCACCTGCCCGATTTGATCGTGGCAGAAAGAATATGGGGAATGGTGTGAGTCTTGTTTATCCAGTGGTGCTGGCATTGATCGGTGCGGCTCAGTCCTTCCAGATGCCCGACGCCCCACTCCAGCGGTATGAACCACAATACCCGCTGGCGGCGCTTGAGAATGGTGATGTGGCCATGTGCCGTGTCGACCTGCTTCGCAGAGAGGACGGGACCGTGACAGCCACGGGCGTCCGCTGCGCGGCAACCGGATCAGATTTCGCTTTCGAGCGCGCCTCAGCTCGAACCGTCGAACGCTGGCAATACGCGCCGAGCGATCAAAACCACGCGCTGCAGACCTGCTTCACCTTCCGACTATATGGCATCGAAATCCCCGATCACTTCGCCGATATCTGCGAACCGTATCCGGTCTCCTAGTTCGCCGCGGCAGCAAGCACGGCGTCATACATCGCCCGCCCCAGATATCCGTCTGCCAGATGACCATTGGCCCGCTGGAAATCACGCAGGGCAGCCCGCGTGTTCGGGCCTGCGAGCCCGTCAGGGGTTCCGCTGTCAAATCCCAGGGCATTGAGCGTCGCCTGGACCTCACGGGTCTGGCTGCGGGTCAGTGGCGGGTTGTTTTCCGGCCAAGGTCCGACCAGGGCCGGGTCGCCGGCGATGCGGTCGGCCAGGTGGGCGACCCCGATCGCGTAGGAGGTGGAGTTGTTGTAGCGCTTGATGACCCGGAAATTCGGAAAGGTGAGAAAGCCCGGCGCCTGGCCACCGGCCGGAAGCTCCAGCCGCGCAGCGCGCATCAGGTCGTCGGCCTGCCACTCGCCGCTGGCCGGTCTCAGGCCACGCATGGCCCACTCACTGACCAGCCGCGACTGATCGGGATCCCAGGCGACAAAATCGAAACCCTCCGGCACGCGCACTTCGCGGATCGCCGGCTCACCGTCTCGCCATCCGGCGCGCGACAACAGGTTGGCAGCTGAGGCCAGCGCATCGGCCGGGTCGGTCCAGATATCGCGACGCCCGTCGCCATCCCAGTCGTGCGCCCGCTCCAGATAGGTAGTCGGGATGAACTGCATCTGGCCCATCGCGCCGGCCCAGGAACCGGTCAGCTGTTCGCGCGTCGCATAGCCGGACTCCAGCATCTCGGCGACGGCGACCAATTGCGCTTCGGCCCAGTCCCGGCGTCGCCCTTCCCAGGCCAGTGTCGCCAGCGCCTGGACAATGTCATTATTGCCCGGTATCGCGCCGTATGAGCTCTCAAGGCCCCAGATCGCGATCAGGATTTCCGCACGCACACCGAAATGGGCTGCGACGGCGTCCACATCGTCCCGGTTTTCCGAGAATGCATCGCGGCCATTGCGGATGCGCAGGTCGGAGGCGGCAATATCAAGATAGGACCAGAGCGGTCGCACGAATTCCGGCTGACTGCGATCGCGTTCGATGATGCGCATTTCCGGCTGCAGCCCATCCAGCATCGCGGCAGCAGTCGCCTCCTCGGCGCCGGACGCGATCAGGCGCTCACGAAAACCGCTCCGCCAATCGGCGAACGTCTCGCCTTCGGGCTGGGCCGCGGCGTCGGCAGCGATCAGGGAAAAACTGGCGGCAAGTACGAGCAGTCGGCGGATCATCCATTCCTCACGAGCACAGCCGGCTCGAGGACACGAAGAGGGTCGAGCCCGGCAATTTCGATAATAAGCTTGCGCCGCAGCGCGTCTACGAAATCATCATGCTCATTGCTGGGCGAAATAAAGGCGCCCGGCCCGGCGATCACCTGGTTTTCGAAATAGGCGCTGACATCGATCGAGACTGACGGCCGAAACGGGTGCTGCCGGCCACCGGCGATCGGCAGTCCGTTGACGGTGACCTGACCGGCCTCCGCCCGTTCACGCGCCACATTCAGGCTGGGTCCGGCGTTCTGGGGCCCATCGCCGGAGATATCGATCACCTGGCGCACGCCCTCAAAGGCGTTGTCTTCCATCAGCGTCAGGGAGGTGTCGATGGCCGCGCCGATCGCGGTCCGCCGACCGGAGATGAACGGGGCGGTCGCGAGGGTGGCGGCAAAGATCTGCGCGTCTTCCTCGGTTTCGATTACCGTCCAGGGCGCCACGACCCGCTGAAAATCTGCATCGGCCCATTCCAGGTAGACCACCGCGATGCGACCATAGCCGCCGCTCTGGATGGCGGAGATGATATCCGGGTCAGCGAGCGCTGCCACATGGCCTTCGCGCTGACGGCGGGCCTCGGCCTCGTCGATCGAGGACGATACGTCGACCGCAAGCACCAGCTCCAGATCGACCCGCTCACGGCCATCTTCTGTGTATTCATGCGGCCGCGGCCCGGGAGCCCAGACCGAGGGCTCCGTGGCCCCCGGCACGGTTCCGGCACCCAGGAGTAGCGCCAGTCCAACGCCGCCGATCACTGTCAGGGCCGACTTCACGGAGCCCGTCCGCTTTGGCGTTCAAAGGCGGGGTCGATTTCCCCGGGCGACGGAAGCGCGCCGGCGATCTCGATGATCAGCTTGCGCAGGATCGCGTCGCGGAATTCGGTTTCGGTTCGTGCCGGCAGCACGAAGGCACCGGGACCGGTGATCACATTGTCACGGAAATAGTCGTCCAGATTGACCTCGACCGGGCGTACCCAGCGGCCTTCTCCGGCCGATATCACCGGCAGGCCGTTGACCACCACTCGGGCGGCATCTGCCAGGGCGCGGGCCTGCTCCAGCGGCAGACCCTGGTTCTGGGGGCCATCTCCGGAGATGTCGATGATCAGGCGAGGCGCGGTGTAGTCATTGGTTTCGATGCGATTGACCGCATCGGCCAAAGCCGCCCCGATCGCCGTATAATGTCCGCGTTCCAGCGGTGCCGCGGCCACCTGCGACGCAAAGGCCAGCGCGTCTTCCTCCGAGGCGATCACGGTCCAGTCGGCTGCCGCGCGCTGGAAGCCGCTGTCGGCCCACTCGACATAGGTGACCGCGATACGGCCCAGCGGCCCGCCCTGGATCGACCGGATCACGTCTTCAGACGCCAGCGCCGCGACATAGCCCTCGCGCTGCCGCCGCGCCTCTTCCTCATCCACTGAATAGGAAATATCGACGGCGAGCACCAACTCGACATCAACCTCCATGGAACCGGATTGGTACGCCGGCACGGCGGACGCAGTCACGAAAAAGGCCGCCAAAGTGGCGGCGCACATATTACCCAAACCTGTCATGGCGCGCACACTATGGAGCGTGTCCGTCGCGGGCAACTTTCGATGTTGTAAGGCAGGGGGATCACCGGCGGGGTGTTACCCCCAAACCTCATCATAAAGCGCGATGATCTCGTCCGCCGTCGGTATGCGGGGGTTATTGCCCGGCGATCCGGACGCCAGCGCCTGCTCGGCCATCAGGGGACGCAATTGCCGCCAACGATCGGGTTCTATGCCGAAGCCAGCCGGGGTGGGCACACCCAGCTCGGCGTTCATCGCCCGCAACTCGTCCAGAAGGGCATCATTGGCCAGCGCATCGCTGGAGCCATCATCGACCAGCCCCATGGCCCTGGCGCAATCGGCATAACGCCGCGATGCAGCCGGTAGTGACCAGGCCGTAACTGCGGGCAGGAGCATGGCGTTTGAAAGGCCGTGCGGCACGTGGAAGAAGGCGCCGATCGGGCGACTCATGCCGTGAACCAGGGCGACCGAAGCATTGGAAAACGCGATACCGCCGAAACAGGCGCCGACCAGCAAGGCTTCACGGGCGGACCTGTCCTCACCATCATGATAGGCGCGGCGCAGATTGGGCGCGATCAGCCGCATCGCTGCAAGCGCTTGCTGGTCGGAGAAGGGCGAGGCCTTGCGGCTGACATATGCCTCGATGGCATGGGTCAGCGCGTCGATTCCGGTGTCGGCGGTGACCCGTTTGGGCAGGGACAGGGTCAGGTCGGGATCGAGGATCGCCGCGACAGGCATGAAGGCGAGCCCCATGCACAGCATTTTCTCGTCATTGTCGGGATCGGTAATGACCGTGACACGGGTCGCCTCGGAACCGGTGCCGGCGGTGGTCGGGATGGCAATGACCGGCAGACCCGGCTCGTCGACAATGCGCGGAACCTTGTAGTCCCGCATCCGGCCGCCATGCGGGCCCAGCACGGCGAGCGCCTTGGCCGTGTCGATCGCGCTGCCGCCACCCAGCGCCACCAGCCCGTCAAAGGCCTGCCCGTCATGTCCTGTCCGAAGGATTGCTTCCGCCGCGATCACCGATGTCTCTGTCGGTTCCGGCTCGGTTTCCGAAAACAGGCCGCAAGGCAGGCCCGCTTCAGCCAGGGCAGCGGTCAGTCGCCCGACATAACCCAGCGACACCATGGTCGGGTCGGTTACGATCAGCGGCCGGGATACGCCGCAACGGGCCAGGAGATCGCCGATCTCGGCAAGCGAACCCGAGCCGGTGCGGATCAGGCGTGGCAGCACCAGGGAATGCGTCATGACAGCTCCGGCAGATCGCAGTCAGCCGATGTGGCGGCTGAACCAGTCGAGGGTACGCGACCACGCCAGGGTTGCCGCCGCGTCATCGTATCGGGGCGTGGTGTCATTGTGAAAGCCGTGATTCACGGCCGGGTAGACATGCGCCTCAAAGGTCTTCCCGCCCGCTGCGAGCGCCGCCTGGTAGTCCGGCCAGCCGGCGTTGATGCGGTCATCATTGCCGGCATAGTGAAGCTGCAGGGGCGCTTCGATGGCCGGCACATCTTCAACAGCCGCCTGGCGGCCGTAATAGGGCACCGAACAGGCCATCTCCGGATAAGCCACGGCGAGGGCATTGCAGACGCCGCCACCATAACAAAACCCGACGGCACCGACGCGTCCGGTTGAAAGCGGGTGGTCCACCAGGTGCTCGAACCCGGCAAAGAAGTCCGCCAGCAGGCGCTGCGGGTCGAGCTGTCGTTGCAGCACCCGGCCATCATCATCATTGCCGGGATACCCGCCCAGCGAGGTCAGCCCGTCCGGCCCCAGCGCCAGATAGCCGGCCTTGGCGCAGCGGCGCACGACATCCTCGATATAGGGGTTCAGGCCGCGATTCTCGTGGACAACGAGAACGGCGCCGAAGGGCCCCTCACCGCGCGGGCGGGCCATCAGAGCCTCGACCTCTCCATGCCCGTCAGGTGACTCATAGCGCACCCGTTCAGAAAGAATGTCCGGATCATCAACCGGCACCTGCAGCGCCAGCGCGTAATCGGGCTGAAGAGCTTCCAGCAAGGCCGCCGCACTGACACCGGCGAGGGTAAAACGGCCGGCCCGGCGCAGGAAGTCGCGCTTGCTCATCTGGCCGTGCACATAACCGTCAAAGAGGTCGAGAATTCTCGGATCGAAGTCTGCTGCGGTTTTGCGGGTCATCTCGCATCCTCCCTTGCCCAAGGATGAAGACTAGGGCATCCAGCCGGGACGGCAATCTGCCGGCGGGCCCGGCTGTATGTCATGCGGAAATCGCGCACCCGACACGTTGACAGGCCGTCTGCCGTCCAGTATTTCCCGCGCTCCGTTGAATTACGCTTGTAACGCGAAGGCCATACGATGAAAGTCCGCAGCTCGATCAAATCGCTGAAAAACCGCCACCGCGATTGCCAGGTCGTGAAGCGCCGTGGCCGTGTTTATGTGATCAACAAGACCGACCCGCGCTTCAAAGCGCGCGCCGGCTAGTCGACGCGTCGGCAGCGCCTGTTTTCAGGCGCGTCCGCTTTTCAGATTTAAAGCCGCTTGCCCCGTGCATCGACAAGGTGTGCGGGTTTTGCGTTGGGGAGATGGCATGACGACAAAAGCCGTTCTGTGGGATCTCGGCAATGTCCTGTTGGACTGGTCGCCCGCCTATCTCTACTCCAAGCTTTTCGCCACCGACGAAGAGTGCCGCCACTTCCTCGGCAATGTCTGCACCATGGAATGGCATGCCGCGCATGATCGTGGCGTGTCGATGGCAGAGAACCGGATCGCCCTGATCGAGGCCCACCCTCATCTCGAGGACGCGATTCGTGCCTGGGAGACCGGCTTCGAGCAGATGCTCAACGGTGCCATTGCGGGCACGCCGCAGATCATGGATGCGCTGGCCGATCATGGCGTGCCGCAATACGCGCTGACCAATCTGCCCGCCGAATGGGTCGAGCCGGTCACGCGCCTCTATCCCCAGATGCGGCACATGAAAGACGTCATCGTCTCGGCGCATGAAGGCGTGATCAAGCCGGATCCGAAGATTTACGCGATCACCGAGGCCCGCCTGCCCTTCGACGCCCATGACGTCGTCTTCTTCGATGACCGCGAAGCCAATGTCATCGCCGCCCGCGAGCACGGCTTCGATGCCGAGCTGTTCACCGGCAAGGATGCGCTGGGCGCGGCGCTGGAATCGCGCGGGCTGCTCGTTTCGGCCTGACGCCGGTTTCGCGTCGCCGATAACCCCTCGCCTTCCCCCTACGTCAACCTGACCTGCGCCGCAGCGCCGCACCAAATGTTGCAGGTGCGCACTATTCATGTGGATGGGTTTTGTTCTACATACATACCCAGTCATCGAAAGCGGACAGGACCGGCGCAAGACCGGCCGCCGCCAACGTCACGAACACGGTCGACAAAAGGGCTCGAGGAGAGGCGATATGGATCTGAATTTCACCCCCGAAGAAGAAGCGTTCCGTCAGGAAGTCCGCGATTTCCTCAAGGACAAGCTGTCCGAGGAATTGGCGACCAAGGTGCGCAATGGCCGCGACCTGAACAGGGCTGACATGGAAGGCTGGCACGCGACGCTGAACAGCCGCGGCTGGCTGGCTCCGGGCTGGCCCGTCGAGCATGGCGGCACGACCTGGGATTCGGTGCAGATGCACATCTTCGAAGAGGAATGCGCCCGTGCCAACGCGCCGCGCACGGTCCCCTTTGGCCTCGGCATGCTGGGACCGGTCCTGATCAAGTTCGGGACCGAGGAGCAAAAGGCGACGATCCTGCCGCGCATCCTGTCGGGCGAGGACTGGTGGTGTCAGGGCTATTCCGAGCCGGGCGCCGGCTCCGACCTGGCCAGCCTGAAAACCCGCGCCATCCGCGATGGCGATGACTACATCATCAACGGCCAGAAGACCTGGACCACGCTGGGCCAGTTCGCGAACAAGATCTTCTGCCTCGTGCGCACCTCGACCGAGGGCAAACGCCAGGAAGGCATCTCCTTCATCTTGGTCGATCTAGACACACCAGGCATCGAGATGCGGCCGATCAAGCTGATCGAGGGCGGGTTCGAGGTGAATGAGGTCTTCTTCACCGATGTCCGAGTCCCTGCTGCCAACATGGTCGGCGAAGAGAATATGGGCTGGACGATCGCCAAATACCTGCTCGGCCATGAGCGCACCAATATCGCCGGTGTCGGCGCTTCCAGCGAGGCGCTCAGCCAGCTCAAGGCTCTGGCCCGCAAAGTGAAACGCAAGGGCAAGCCGCTGGCCCAGGATCCGATTTTCGCGGCCAGGATCGCCGAGGTCGAAATTGATCTGGAAGCCATGCGGATGACCAATCTGCGCATGCTGTCGGGCGTCGCCGATGCCCAGGGCTCGGTTTCCTCGATGCTGAAGATCAAGGGCACGGTGATCCGCCAGGCGATCAACGACCTGTCGCGTCGCGCACTGGGAGCCCTGGCGGCCCCCTTCCCGTCCGAAGATGTGATCGGCAACTACGCCATCGCCCCGGCGGAGGCCGCGTCCAACGCCGCCAACTACTTCAACAATCGCAAACTTTCGATCTTTGGCGGGTCGAACGAGATCCAGCGCAACATCATCGCCAAAGAAACTTTCGGAGCCTGATCATGGATTTCTCGCCGACTGAAGATCGCCGCATGATCGGCGATAGCCTGCGTCGCTATCTGGCCGAGCAGTACCCGATCGAACACCGCAACAAGGTCGCCTATGACGGCGAATTCCACGACCCGGCAAAATGGGCCGAACTGGCCGAGCTGGGGATCCTGGGCGCGCTTGTTTCCGAGGATGATGGCGGATTTGGTGGTGCCGGTTTCGACATCACCACCGTGTTCGAGGAAATGGGCCGGGCCATCTGTCCGGAGCCGATGCTGGGCAATCTCATGGCGCTGCGCCTCTACGCAGCCCATGGCCAGGCAGAGCGCATCGAGGCCATCATTGCCGGCGCCGAAAAAGCTGCCTTCGCCTTCGACGAAAGCGATGCCTTTGGCGATCTGGACGAGATCGCGGTCAAGGTGGAGGGCGACACGCTGACCGGTCGCAAGACCGTCGTCTATGGTGGCAACAGCGCCGATTTCCTCCTGGTCGCCGCCCGCTCTGCGACCGGCGCGCTGGGCCTCTACGAGGTCGCGGCGAACGATGCCGAAGTCCTGCCCTATGCCATGATCGACGGGGCCGGTGCCGCCGAGATCATTCTCGACAAGACCAAGGCCCGCTGTATCGCCGAGGATGCCCGTGCTTCCATCGAGGCCGCGCTGGATGCCGGTCGTGTCGCCCTGTGCGCCGAAGCGGTTGGAGCGATGGACGTCATCAAGGTGATGACCAAGGACTATCTCATGCAGCGCCAGCAATTCGGACGTCCGATTGCCCTGTTCCAGGCCCTGCAGCACCGTCTGGTCGACTTTTCGATCGAGATCGAACAGGCCCGATCCATCACCATCCATGCCGCCGCCAAGCTCGACTCGGGCGACCCGAAAGCCCGTGCCCTGGCCGTCGCCCAGGCGAAAAACCTGATCGGTCGCGCCGGCAAGCTGGTCGCCGAAGAAGCGGTGCAGATGCATGGCGGCATCGGCATGACCTGGGAATATGCGGGCTCGCACTATGCCAAACGCCTGATCATGATCGACCATCAACTGGGCGACACGGAAGACCAGCTGCGGACGGCGATGAGCCTGTCGGACATTTCCGAACCAGCCTGATCCGACAGTCGGCGGGTCGGCTCCCGAGCCGGCCCGCCAGCCGCCTGCCACGCAAACATTTGTCGTATCGACAGAATTGCGCTTCAATCGACGTTCGGGACTGCGTCCCGGCGTCGACGGGCGGGAGACATTGCGCGCATGCGTGATCTCAGGGCGAATGCGGTCATTCTGATCGCTTATCTGCTGGCGGGTGTCGGGTCATTCCTGATGGCGATTCCGCCCGGATTTCTGGCACCGGTCTGGTTGCCCGGCGCCATCGGCCTTTCCGCGACCCTGCTGGTCGGATACCGCGCCCTGCCGGCGATCATCATCGGCACCATCCTGCTCACACTGCCCTACGGGCTGTTCATACTTGAAGCCGGGCCGGTCCGCTCGCTGGCCGGGAGTTTCGGGCTCGCGGTGGCGGCTGCGCTGCAGGCCGTCATCGCCAAACGCCTGATCCAACCCGGCCCGGTCAGCGCCATATCGCTGGAGACCGGACCCGATCTGGCCCGGCTGATCGCGTTCGGCGCCGTGTTCGCCAGCATGTGCGGTGCGGCCCTGGCGTCTGGCTGGCTGATAATCGGCGGCTTCGCCCCGCCCGAACTCGATTTCTGGACCGCCTTTGCCAGGAATTAGGCCGGCAATGCGGTCGGCGCCGCGGCGGTCAGCCCCATCATCCTGTTGCTGCTGGCGAAAGACCGGGTCAGCCGTCGGCGCAAACGCAATGTTGCGCTGGTCTTCGTCATTCTCGGTGCAATCAGCCTGGCGACCTTCGTGGCGACGCGGATCCACGCCCTTGAAGAGCGCAGGGAGACATTCGCGGCACTGATCGCGGAAGACCACAGCGCCTTGCAGGAGCGGATCAATGGCGCCCGCCGGCGCCTGGAGTCACTTCATGCCCTGTTTGCAGCCTCCGAAACGGTCACGGGTCAGGAGTTTGCCACCTATGTCGACATTGCGTTCGGACAGTTTGACAGCGCATCCTCCGTCCACTGGCTGGTCGTCGAAGAGGCCGGCAGGCGCTCAGAGCACGCCCTTCTGGACCCGCCAGGCGAGTTGAGGCCGGACCCGGGACGCGACATTCTGATCGCTCCGGACCGGCGCATCGTCACGGACCACTATTTCGACGGCCTGCCTGATCTCGTCGATACAGCCTTGCAGACAGGCATGCTGTCGGCCACGCCGCTGTATGGTCAAGGCGATGACGCCTGGGTCGGCCTGGCACTCCCGGCCTTCATCGGCCGTGCGGCGCCGACCACCCGGACCGACAGGCGCAGGGACTTGCGGGGCCTCGCGATCGGTACATTCCGGATCGACACCATCATCTCCCGCGCTTTTGTGCACGAAGGCACGGTCTATGACTTCCGCGTCAGCGGTATCGGTGCGGACGGGGCATCACCCTGGAGCCATGGTGGCATCGATGCGGACAACCCGCTGACAGCCACGCTTGCCCTGCCGGTCGGCGGCCAGTCCTGGCAGGTCGAATACGCCGCGACCGACATGTTTCTGGCCAGGGAGCAGGACTGGGTATCATGGGCGGTGGTCGTGATCGGCCTCACCTTCATCACCATGCTCAACGCGCTGGCCTTGGTGTCGACCGCCCGTACCGATCTGGTCCAGCGACTGGTGGACGAAAAATCGGCGGAAGCGCTAACCCTGTCGAACAACCTGTCCCTGGTGCTGGAACACGCTGCCGACGCGATCCTGAGCTTCGACGACAACGGCCGGGGCGTTCTGGTCAACCCGGCGGCCGCCAAACTGCTCGGCTATGAGCTTGACGAGCTGACCGGTGAAATCGTCCATGACATCATCCATCCGGTCGACATGCAGGGCCAACCGCACGACCGGGCCGACTGTCCGGTCCTTCAGACCAGCTTTGTCGAATCGGGCCAAAACAGGATTGAGCGCTTCCGCCGCAAGGATGGCAGCGATTTCTTCGCCGAATACTCGACCGAGATCATCGCGGCTCCGGACGGCAGCCCTGTGGGCGCCGTCATCGTCCTGCGCGACATCACCGCCCGGATGGAAGTGGAAGCGGATCGCGAGCGCTTCATCGAACAACTGACCCGCGCAAATGAGGAGCTTGAACGATTTGCCTTCGCGGCAAGCCATGACCTTCAGGAACCGCTGCGCCTGATCTCCAACTTCACGGGACTGCTGGCCAGCCGGCATGGCGACAAGCTGGACGAAAGCGGCCTCACCTATCTCCGTCACACACTCGATGCGACAGCCCGCATGCAGGCATTGATCACCGACCTGCTCACCTATGGCCGCCTGAATTCAGATGCCGATGTCATGAATTCCGATGTCGACCTGCCCGCTTTGGTCTCCAGCACCCTGGACACGCTGGGACCGACCGTACAGGCGGCCAGGGAGCACATGAGAATCGATCAGCTTCCGATTGTCCGTGGCAACCCTGCGCGTCTGGGCCAGCTGTTGCAGAACCTGATCGGCAACGCCGT
>Ga0115011_10002957_pt1 | contig 11672 bp, 9 predicted proteins | sample TroAtlMetagenome_2_FD_88705 | JGI IMG/M metagenome (GOLD analysis project Ga0115011, IMG submission 88705) | Marine eukaryotic phytoplankton communities from Atlantic Ocean - Tropical Atlantic ANT8 Metagenome | ecosystem: Environmental > Aquatic > Marine > Oceanic | place: Tropical Atlantic... | reverse complement strand
TTTGGCGCATTGGCCAAAAAAAGCTGTTCAGAGTTTTTTAGATCGAAAACTTGATCGTTATACACCTAATACTGTCGTTAATAAAAGCGAGATAATCAAACGTTTAGAAAAAATAAGGGATGAAAGATTTTGCTGGTGTTTAGAAGAATTCTCTGAAGGCATAAACTCTATTGCCTCGCCAGTCTTTGCAGAAAATGGGAATGTAATGGGAGCACTTCATGTTCATGGTCCTAGTTACCGATTTCCTTCTGATTCGATGAAGAAAATAGTGTCGGACCTATTAGTTTCACAGGCCGAAAAAATGAGTGAAGAGCTAAAATACAAATAATAAATACTTGTTGCCGGATCGAATGTATTCTCGATTAATTAGGTAACATTTCTCGTTCGCTTCATAAATTTTTTTGACTTTAATAGTCATCTCGACAGATTTATTTACAATCGTTAGGAGTAAATAGTGGGTGATTTCCCTGAAAATGCAAAGGTGCTAGTGATAGGAGCCGGCATAGTAGGTAATTGCTTAGTAGGCCATTTATCTGATCTGGGTTGGACAGATATTGTTCAAATAGACAAGGGTCCTTTGCCAAATCCTGGTGGTTCGACAGGGCATGCATCAAATTTCATTTTCCCAGTTGATCACAACAAAGAAATGGCTTTTTTAACAGCAGAATCGCAACAACAATATGGAGACCTCGGTTTACAGAATGTTCCAGGAGGAATCGAAGTAGCGCGTGACGAAGTCCGCCTTGAAGAATTCAGGAGAAGGATGACTTCGGCTAAAGCTTGGGGGATTGAATCGGAGTTGTTAACACCCGAGCAAGTAAAAGAATTAGTTCCATTTATCAATGAGGAAGTAATTATTGGAGGATTTTATACTCCAGGAGTTTCTGTTGTCGATTCATTGGAAACAGGAACTCAAATGAGGTTAAAGGCTCAAGAAGCTGGCAATCTAGAGGTCTTTGCCAATACTGAAGTTTTGGATATAGAAACGACCGAAGATGAGGTAGGTACAAAAAAGGTAAGTGCCGTGGTTACTACCAGAGGCAGAATAGAGGCTGAATATGTAGTAATAGCTTGTGGAGTTTGGTCAGATCGCGTGGCGAATATGGCAGGAGCGACAATTCCCTTAACTCCTGCAGTTCATCAAATGGCTGATGTTGGACCAATAGATGTACTAGCAGAAACTAATAATGAAATTGGTTATCCAATTGTTAGAGATATGGACACATTCTGTTATGAGCGTCAATCAGCAGGTTCAATGGAAGTCGGCTCGTATGCCCATAGGCCAATACTCCACCATCCTGATTCGATACCGTCGAATGAAGAGGCAGCCTTATCACCAACAGAATTACCACTTAGTCAAGATGACTTTGACCCTCAGATGGAACAAGCTATTGAATTAATGGACATGCTGGGTGATGCAGAAATTAAATATGCAATTGATGGTCTTCTTTCGTTAACCCCTGACGCTATGCCAGTACTAGGGGAGACAGTTGAAGTAGAAAACTTGTGGTCAGCAGCAGCTGTTTGGGTTAAAGAAGGGCCTGGAATAGCTCAATTAGTTGCAGAGTGGATGACATATGGTTATCCACATATTACCGACCCGCATGGTTCTGATATCGCTCGCTTATATCCCGAAGAACGAGATTACGATCATGTCTGTGCTCGTGCTTCAGAACATTTCAATAAAACTTATGGAATTGTTCACCCAAATGAACAGTGGGAAAGCAACAGAGGAAAAGCTAAAAGCCCGTTTTATTCCCGTGAAGAAGAACTAGGAGCGGTTTTTTATGAAGCTCGCATTTGGGAACGCCCTCAATGGTATGAACATAATGCTCCGCTAGTTGAGAAATATGGAATTGAAGAAAGGCATACAGAGTGGGATAGCAGATGGTGGTCTCCCATAATCAACGCAGAGCATTTAGCGCTTCGAGAAAATGTTGGAATGGTTGATCTAAGCGCATTTCAGATCTTTGACATTACAGGGCCTGGAGCGATTGAATATGCCGAATATCTAGCAGTTAATAAAGTTGACGTTCCAGTAGGTAGGGCTGTGTACACACCTTGGCTCACTCAAAATGGTGGTTTCCATTCAGATCTGACGATGATGCGTCTCGGGGAAGATCATGTAAGAGTTGTCACCGGCGCTTTTGACGGAGGGCGAGATTCTTTTTGGATGCGCAAACATATGCCAAGGGACGGTTCAGTAACTGTTACTGACAAGACTAGAGACATATGCACGATCGGTCTATGGGGACCTAATGCTCCTGAAGTTTTACAACAGTTGACAAATGTGGATCTAACCCAAGACGGTTCTCCATACGGTCATGTGATTAATGCAGAGGTAGCAGGAGTTGATTGTAGTCTTTTCCGAATTTCATATGTTGGAGACACAGGATGGGAAATCTACACATCTTGGGAAGATGGACCAGCTTTATGGGATGCACTCTGGGAAACAGGTCAAGATCATGGGATAGTTCCAGTCGGTATTGGAGTTTATGGTCTCACAGGAAGAATGGAAAAGAGCTACAGGTTAATGGGAGCAGAACTTGAATCTGAATACAACCCAGTAGAAGCCGGTTTAGCAAGACCGAAGGTGAAAGCGGCTGATTTCATTGGGAAAGATGCCTATTTGAAAATGCGTGATGAAGATCCTGCTGCAGTTCTTTGCACTCTTACAGTCGAAGATCTGACTGACTCTCAAGGACGGAAGCGTTACATGCAAGGAGGCAATGAGCCAATTCTGACTCTTGACAATGACCGGATAGTTGATTCAAAAGGTCGAGTGTCGAGAGTAACAACAGCTGGGAATGCTCCATCACTAGGAAAATATGTTTTGATGTCTTATTTACCGCCTGAATATGCAGTAGAAGGAACAAAACTCCGAGTTATGTATATGAACGAGATTTTTCCTGTAGAGGTTGCGGTTGCAGGACCTGGTGGAATATTTGACCCAGATGATTCAAGGATGAAAGGCTGATTTGAGTTGAAAATTCTTGTCTGTGTTAAACGGGTGCCGGCACCGGGAGCAAGAATAAATGTTACTGAAGATGGGCGCGAAGTAGATTCCACACATTTAGGATTTACAACAAGTCCACATGAGGAATGTGCAGTTGAAGAAGCAGTACAACTAGCAGAAAGCCATGGCGGCGAAGTAACCGCAATTACATTGGGGCCTGAAGCTGCTGAAGAACAACTTAGGTACGCTGCGAGTGTTGGAGTGAACAATTTGGTTCTCTTACCAATAGACGAACCAGATTGGGACCCTCAGAAAACAGCTGATGCATTAACTAAAGCAATTGCCGAAATTGAATCTTCCGAAGGTGTATTTGATCTAATTTTATTTGGAAATGAATCAGCAGATGCCGGTGGTTTTCAAGTGGGAATACGCGTGTCGCATCAACTGGGAAGACCAATCGTAAATGGTATTAAAAATATCGAGATAGTCGATAATGAAGTAGAAGCTCAGAGGGAAATAGATGGCGGATTCGAAGTTTATAAATTGCCAATACCGGCAGCATTGGGAGTGAGAGAAGGAATTAATTTACCTCGTTACCCAACTATGAAAGGTAGGTTGGCCTCGAAGAAAGCAGAACTCAAAACACTCGAATTTTCGGCTGAAGATGGCGGCCAGAAAAGGAATAAGCTCCATCGCCCCGAAGAGCAAGTTAGTGAAACTGTTATTTTAGGCAACGGCCCTGAAGCAGCACCAGCAATAGTTGACCTTCTAGAAGAATTGGGGGTATTGCAGTGACCCTGTTAGTTCTTTGCGACCATGATCGTGGTGTCATATCAGATTCAGCATTTGAGGCTTTAACTTTTGCAAGATCTATTGCCGGTAGTGAAAATCTTTCCTTGCAAGCAGTTCTTATTGGACAAGGATCTGAACAAGCAGCGGAATCGGTTATTTCTTTTGGTGTCGAGACTGTAAACGTAGCCTCCCACGAATTTTTGATTGATTATGGACCAGAGGCATGGGGTGAGACTTTAACGCAGATAGCTAATGAAACTTCAGCGAAAATTATTGTTTCATGTGGAACGGATCGCGGCAACGAAGTTTTAGCCCACGTTGCAGCCCGTTTAGAGATGCCTTTTTTGGCTAATTGCCGAAAGATCCAAATAGAGAATGATTCATCCACTGCAACAAGAATTCAGTGGGGCGGGTCATTACTTGAAGATGTAACATCAAACGCAGGAGTTCAAATATTTTCTGTTGAACATCATTCGACTGAACCCGAGGCTGACGCTTCGTCGGGGACTAGCAGCATTGTCGAGTTTAAACCTGATTTAGATTCTTCATTGACGAGAACAGTTGTTGTCGACAGGGTTGTCCGTACACACGGGATCACTTTAACTACTGCACCAGTAGTAGTAGGTGGAGGCCGAGGTGTCGGATCCGCAGAAGGCTTCGCTCCACTCGAAGAACTTGCAGAAGAAATTGGTGGGGTAGTGGGCTGTTCACGTGCAGTAACCAATAATGGTTGGCGTCCACACAGTGATCAAGTGGGTCAGACTGGAAATCGAATTGCACCTGAAATCTATATTGCAAGTGGTATCTCGGGAGCAATTCAACATTGGGTGGGTGCAATGGCAGCGAAAAATATACTCGCAATAAATACCGATCCTGAAGCGAATATGGTTACTAAAGCTGGTTATGCGGTTTTAGGTGACCTTCATGAAGTTATACCCGCTATTACAGCTGAAGTTCGCAGTCGACGAAACGCTTAATAGATCAAATTTTTATTGAATAATTTTTTCTCTGTTCAGATCTCGAACGAAAACTCCAGATCTGGGTTTGGGCATTAGGTATGAAGACTTTGGTGGCATCAACTCACCTGCTTCTGCTACCCCCATCAGATCTTTGATTTCCAATGGGTGCATTACGAATCCGACCCACGAATCATTATCACAACGTTCTTTTACAACATCCACCCCTAGAGGTCCTGGAACGTAGTCAATTAATTTATGAGTTCCAGGATTAACAACTCCAAAAAATGGGAAGAGAATGTGTTCCTGTAATCTCGCGACATCAAGCTGATCAACCAAATTGTTACTGCTAGATTTTGGGAGAATCATTTGGTAACTCTGACCATCTAAATAGAGTCCAACGTTTCCAGTTTGTGCAGGTGTAATTTCGTCAGACTTCTCTATTTCACATACTGAACTAATAGTTTTTAATAGGTCTTGACTTTTTCTACTTTCTGGGTCACCTACTCTTCGATGAAAAGGCAGGACTAGCATCTCATCATCGGGGAACAGAACTGCCAGTGTTGATTTCAGAGGTTCATATTTATTGTCTGATTTTTTGAGAGCTTCTTCAGCAGCAGCCATTCGATGGTGCCCATCAGTTATGTACAAAGTTTTATTGCTTACAAGTTCAGATAGCTCTTTTGCTGTTTCATCAACAACTCTCCAGACAGTTTGCTTCATTTCACTATCTTCAGTGATAAGAACCGGTTCATTAGAAGTGCAATTAGTTATTGCTTTATCTAGTTGTTCATTATTTTTATATGTCAAAGAAATCGGACTGGATGAAGCTCCAACTGCTACAAGATGACGTGACATCAGATCAGAACGTTGAGGTCTGACTTCTTCATGCTTAAGAATTTGAACACTTTCAGAATCTTCAACTGGTACTAGACCCACAATTCCTGTTTGTGAATGGACGCTTCCATCGTAGGGGATGTCGATTCTGTAAATAAAAAGAGAAGGTTCATCAAAAGACTGATACACGTCAGCTTTGTAAAGACGTTCCATTGCTTCTTTACACTCATTTAAGAGTCCTTCCACATCATTTCGTTTTTCAACGGGTAGATCTTCTAATGATCTGGTGATATTAAGAAAACTCAATTGATTTTCAGAAGTGATCATTTGTCTTTGTTCTGGAGTGTAAGAATCGTATGGCCCGGTCGTTACTTCTTCTACCCAATCCGACTTGACAACAAGACCTGGAAATCCTTTCAACCTAGACATGATTAGCGATTGCTTAATTGAACGTGAATTATATGATCTATTTCTCTTAGCTGTTTAAGTGCAGATTCTGAGACGTCACCAGAAACGTCAATAATTGCTAGTGCAGCTTTTGAACCTTCAAAAATTTTGTTTTCCATTGTTTCTACGTTTAGTTCTTCTTTTCTTAGAATCGCGAACACTTCAGCTAAAACTCCGACCTTGTCATAATGTCGGATTGTCAGTGTTGAACTCCCCACACGTTCTTTAGCCATGTTCACACAGTTAATTACATTCCCTTCGCGAAATGCATCTATGACTCGTATTGTTTCCTCTACCGTTGCATTTTGAGCTTGTTGTGTAGAGGCGCCAATGTGATGTGTGCCTACAACGTTTGGGTGTTGAGCCAGCTCAGATAAAAAATCTCCAGTGCTGGTAGTAGGTTCATCGCAGAAAACGTCTAGACCTGCTTTGATATTTTTTTCATTTATGGATGCAATCAGGGCAGTTTCATCAACAACTTCTCCACGACTTGTATTAATTAGGATTGAATTAGGTTTCATCAGTTTAAGAAAATCTTTGTTAACGAAATTTTTTGTTTCGGGACCGCCCGGAAGATGGATTGAGATCACATCAGATTCCGCAATTAATTCTTCAAGAGTGTCGACGAGCTTAATGCCATTTGCGCGGACTCTTGATTCGGTCTCAGGCTTGCGTTGAGCCTTTTTTGCAAGCACAGTCATTCCGAAAGAACGAGCTCTTTCGGCTAGTGCTAAACCAATTTCACCTAGACCTACAATTCCGAGAGTTTTGCCAAATAGACCTTCAGCATCGCTGTAGATTTTTTTGTTCCATTTGCTTTCTCTCAGGTCAGCTGTAGCAGATGGGATGTGACGATCGATTGAAATAATAAGACCCATAGCCAATTCCGCTACTGCGATTGAATTTGTTCCGGGCACATTGCAAACATAAATTCCTGAGTCAGCTGCTCCTTGACAGTCGATTGTGTTAATTCCAGCGCCTGAACGGACAACAAGTCCCAGACAGTCAGACTTCTCAAAAACCTCAGATATAACTTTTGTGCTTCTGACTACAAGAATTTCAACGCCAGAGATCATCTCTGGAATCTGCTCAGCTGTCAGGTCAGGTTCAACAATGCATTCGTAACCCTTTTGACGAAGGACTTCAATTTTGTCCTCTGGAAGTGCATCAGCTATAAGAATTTTCATTTTTCCTCCTCAGTGCGCTGCAACCGGCAATAAAACGGGAAGCAGGGATCCTCGGGTTAATGCCAGTCTACTTGGTATCTGAGGTTTTCTGAATTAGTTTTACCGACTACGTGGAAGGCCAAGATGCCTTTCAGCAATGTTATTTCGGTTTATTTCACTCGTCCCTCCATAAATAGTTGTAACTGGAGCATGACGAGCGTCATAGTCAATCCACCCAAATGCTGCTGCATCCTCTGCACCAAAACTTAAAAGCCCTTCAGCTCCTGCCATTTGTTGGAACCATCCGACAACCTTCTGATATTCCTCAGAGGCATATATTTTTGCCATAGAACCCTCAACTCCTGGCATTCCTCCAGTTGCGGCTATCCACGCAGCTCTTAGAGTTAGTAATTGTCCCACTTGGTTTATTATGGCTGTGCGGGCTATTCGTTCTCTCATGAGATTGTTATTTATCATTAAGCTTTCGTTTTTAGAAGGAGTAGTTTCAGCCCAGTTGAGTACATGTTTTAGAAGAGGCACTGCAGGGTTTGTTCCTCCCATAACGCCTCGCTCCAAGGCTAAAGCAATTCCCATTACTGACCATCCATCATCTATTTCACCTAAACGCCACTGGTCTTCTACTTCTACATTGTCATAGAAAGTCGCATTGGTTCTTTCTGAAGCCATAGTAGGAACAGGTTGAATTTCAATTCCTGAAGTGGCCATAGGAACGAGGAACATTGTCATCCCTTTATGTTTCGGTACCTCAGAATTAGTCCGAGTCAATAAAAGAACCCAGTCTGACTCGTGAGCCATAGTTGTCCACATTTTTTGTCCGTTTATTATCCACTTATCTCCGACTTTCTCAGCTTTTGTTGTGATTGATGCAACATCTGACCCGTAATCTGGTTCGCTGTAGCCGAGACAACAATTATGTTTCCCAGTAAGTAACTTTTTAAGAATTTCTTCATGGTGAAATTCTGTTCCAACAGCATTGATGATTCCAGCAACCAGCATTGTTACTGCTAGACCGTCATAGGGTGCACCAGCTTTTTCGAGTTCATTGAATAGAAGGTATAACTCCACTGGGTCACGATCTCCGTAACCTGGCACCGCTCCTGCCAGCAAACCTTCTGAAGCTAGAGCCTCATTAAAACTTTTATCATTGAATGTCCCTGTTTCATGCATGTTTGAAATTATTTCTGAAGTCAGATTATTTTCGATGAATTTTTTAACCTGAGATCGGAAATCAATTGCTTTTTCAGAGAGTTCGAAATCCATTATTCAGCCCCGATATCTTTTAGGAGAAGGTCAGCGAGGTTAAGACATTCCTCTGAAGGACTGTTAAGAATTTGAGACCAGGCTCTGGCTCTGCGGTAAAAAAGTTGTATGTCGTATTCTTCTGAGAAACCGTAACCTCCGTGGTAATGAAGGCCGCGATCTGTTGCATGTAGTGAGGTTTCCCCTGCAAAAACCAGCGACATAGAGGCGAGGGTAGCGAAATCAGAAATTTCATTATCAGTTAAATTTATTGCTCCGGCTATTTCCTTGTCTCCTGCCCACGCTGCTTTGTTTACTAGTAGGCGAGCTCCATCACATAAACCTGGTAAATCTGCCAGTCCATGCTGAACTGATTGAAAACTGCCAATTGGTTTTCCAAATTGGTGACGATCTTTTACGTATTCAACGGTTATTTCGATCGAACTGCGAGTTATGCCAACGAGAAAAGCTGAAATCAGAGTTTTCCATTCGTTCAAGGCTCTATCGAAAAGCTCAGTGGCTTCTCTTCCTTCTGCAATGACGTCCGCATTTTTTATTACACGATGGGCGATTGGAAGATCACCATGATTTGGTAAGGATTTGTTAGGCGGTTCATCAGCAAGGAGCAGCAGTTTGTCTTCATTTAAAGCGATTAATCTGTTTGCTATAGCACCTGTCGGAACTGATTTAGCTACACCGTTTTTCACTGGCCTTACCACCAGACCAGCTATAAGAGTTCCAGTCAAAACTTCTTCTTCTAATAAGTCCAACTTTTCCAAAACTCTCGATGTCACTACGTGATCAATAATAGGAAGAGGCGCAATTTGGGATCCGGCTTCCTCAGCAACAATTACAAGGTCAGATAATGAAGCACCTCCACCAGCTGGTGGTGAAACCCCCATTCCAGGTGCTCCGGTTTCTGATAGACGCTTCCATGCTTTTAGATCAAAGCCTAAAGGTATTGAATTCCTAGCACTTTCAGGTCCGGTTTGTTCAACAAAGAAACTAGAGAAAACATCTTTAATAGCTTCTTGATCTGCATTCATTCCTAGATCCATAGATAAATCTTATCTAAGCTCCGTTCGTTGAATTGCATATGAAGTGGATAGTGTCCGTTTATGGAACAAAATATAAAAGGCGCAGAGGGTATTGACGTAGAACAGATTGGCTCTCAGGCAACAATTACGATAAACCGACCCGATGTGATGAATGCCATGACAACTCAAATGTTTGCTGATTTTGGAAGAATTTGTAGGGAAATATCTAGAAGTGAAACTGTAAGAGTTGTTGTGATCACCGGCGCTGGAGGAAATTTTTGTTCGGGAGCGGACGTTAGCGGACAAGGAAGTCAAGCAAACTCTGGCAAAAAACATGTGCATATAAAGAATATGAGGCAGATCAGTGAGTCAGTTTTGGCTCTTAATGAAATCCCGCATCCTGTGATTGCGAAAATAAGCGGTGTAGCAGCAGGGGCTGGTATGAATCTCGCATTAGGTTGCGATATCCTCATCGCTTCGGAGACAGCTAGATTTTCAGAGATTTTTGCACGCAGAGGACTATCTATTGATTTCGGTGGTTCTTGGCTATTGCCGAGACAAATCGGTTTACATCGGGCTAAGGAATTGGTTTTGATGGCTGATGTAATAGATTCCGCAGAGGCCGACCGCATCGGCTTAGTAAATCGAATAGTCGCAGAGGAAGAACTCGACAATACTGTTCAAGACTTTGCTGATCGTTTAGCATCCGGACCACCAATTGCGCTTTCAATGAGCAAAAAACTTTTAAATGCTGGAATTAACTCTTCTCTAAGTCAGTCCCTCGAAGCTGAAGCACAAGCGCAATCTGTAAATTTCGAGACAGAAGATATTAAAGAAGCTGCCTTAGCGTGGATAGAAAAACGTTCTGCAGATTTTAAAGGTTTTTAATCCAAACCTCATATTGTGTTCGGAGGAAAACCCGGACCTTCACGATCTCGACCTGACATATCAGCATTCAGCCTTGCTTTTTCCATCAAAGTCTTTACTACATCGTCAAGTTCTGATGGTTCGTCTCCCTGAGTTTCACTTGGACCAAGATGCCATCCTTCAGCAATACCAAGTTTGTCACCACGGATGTCAAACACGCGACCGGTCACATTTTGCGCTTCTTCACTACAAAGCCAAGTTGCGATTAGAGCAATCCATCTGGGTGACATCGATTCACGAATTTCTTCACTAACTCCATCAGTTCCTCCCATTAAAGGTTCGGTAAGACGGGAGATTGCTGTTGGAGCTAAGCAATTAACGGTCACTCCATATTTAAAAAGTTCTTGTGCAGCAATAACACTAAAAGCAGCGATTCCAGCTTTTGCAGCACCATAGTTAGTTTGACCGACATTTCCGTAAATACCCGAAGGTGATGAGGTGTTAATCACACGTCCAAAAGTTTCACCACCGGCTTTAACAGATTCTCTCCAAAAAACCGAAGCGTGGTGAGTCGGAGCAAAAGTTCCTTTCAAGTGGACATTAATGACTGAATCCCAATCATCTTCAGACATTGAAAACAACATTCGATCTCTGAGGATTCCAGCGTTATTTATAAGTATGTCTATTCGACCCCATTTGTCAACCGCTTCTTGTATCATCGCTCCCGCAGCATCAAAATCGGCAACGTTGCACCCATTGACTATCGCTTCACCACCCATGTTGACAATCTCATTTACTACTTCTTGTGCCGGAGTGAGATCTGAACCGTGTCCTGATTCATCTCCTCCGAGGTCATTGACCACTACTTTTGCACCTTCGCTGGCAAGCATAAGTGCATGCTCGCGTCCTATTCCTCTTCCAGCACCGGTGACAATTGCTACTCGATTTTCACAGGATTTATTCATTACTGACCTCCATTTAGTATTTCTATTTGCTGACGTTACAACCCATTAGGAAAAATTCACTTCAAAATCTAAAGTCTCTCAAATTTTTCTAGATCCAGAGTCCACGCTGAAAGATTTTCGTAACCATTTTCAGTGATTAACACCTGGTCTTCCAATTTTACTCCTTGACCACCGGAGCGTGATCCAACATACGCTTCAACAGTGAGCACCATCCCTGGCATCAGAACCCCGTCATACCCAGATTCTTCCCAAGCTTCTGGGAAAACAATGTCTGGATACTCATCACACTGACCTACTCCGTGAAATAGGCATGAATAATGGCGGTAATCTTCAACTGGAGGGGTCCATGAATTATGGGTTAGCTCATAGAAGGTAGTCCCGGGAGTTAG
>Ga0115011_10002956_pt1 | contig 11674 bp, 9 predicted proteins | sample TroAtlMetagenome_2_FD_88705 | JGI IMG/M metagenome (GOLD analysis project Ga0115011, IMG submission 88705) | Marine eukaryotic phytoplankton communities from Atlantic Ocean - Tropical Atlantic ANT8 Metagenome | ecosystem: Environmental > Aquatic > Marine > Oceanic | place: Tropical Atlantic... | reverse complement strand
TTTGGACGCACTCCCAGCCGTGAGATTTTTGACGGGCAGATGGGCCGAAGTGACGATGGACGCGACCACAACCCTCATGGATTCACTATGTGGATGTGCGGTGGAGGGACCAAACAGGGCTATCATCACGGCGCCACCGATGATTACGGTTATTATGCGGTCAGGGACAGGGTCTCCATCCATGACCTCCACGCCACCGTTCTCCACCTCATGGGAATCGACCACGAACGGCTCACCTTCCACCACTCTGGACGTGACTACCGGCTCACCGACGTATTCGGTAAGGTGGTGAATGAGGTCATCTCCTGAGACTTCCAGAGAGACCTCAGGCCGGCGCCCTCACTTCACGGGCTTCAGGATAATCCGGCGGATATCCATGATTCCGCGTGCCTTTTTGAGAACTTTCACGGTCAGCTCCTGAACTCCAGGTTTCGCGATATGCACTTCGCCCAGTGAAACGTCGATCCAGTTTTGATACCCCCCGGTATCCTTGACCGTGAACTCCAGGGAGGTCCCCGCCGTTTCGAGCACCGCCCTGCTTCCCCCAGCTCCCCGTCCGCACCCCTGAGTCAGAACAACCTCATACTTTCCCGCGGTCGCCACAGCGTAGTTCCACACCGGATAATCATTCGGATTGCCCCAGAATCCTATACAGAGCTTCTTCGGATTGGGCTCGTAACGCAGCATCACGCCTGAGATCCGGCAGTTCCTGGCATCCAACTCGATAGCCTGACCCTCTTCCTGCACCACAGAGCTTCCCTCGCGAGCCGGCACCAGCCTCAGAGCCCTCACCCCCGTGACAGCTCCGTTCAATTGAATGATACAACTTCCCGCCTTCTTGATGTAGAACCTCCCTAGGTGGCCCGGAACAAGAGGCGGGTCCTCAATCGGCCCCTGCCCGTTGAGCGTGGCCTTTGGCTGCTTGTCAGCATCACCTTCATACATGAGGTTATACATTCCCCATCGCGTGGCACGGAAACTGGCAGAAACCTTGCCTCCTTCGGTCTTAAAATTCGCCCTCGGAATCTTGACCTCCCCGTTTTTTTCGAAAGTCGGCTGGGCCTCAGCCAGGGAAAGGTTGAGCGACAGAGCCACCACAGCACCAATGAACAGACGCAACACGGATTTCATGTCTGGCATTGTCGCTTTGAACGCCCTACTTGGAAACCTCTAATTCGTGGCAGGTGACGAGAATACAGAAACGCCTTCTCCCATCCGCCCCTCTGCCCTAAAAGCCCTTGATGATCTTTCTCTCTCGCCTTCTCCTGCTTCTGATTGCCTCGACCGTAGCCCTCCCCGCCCAGAAAATACGAGTCGGCCTCATCGGCCTCGATACGTCCCACGTGATCGCCTTTACCTCCCTCTTGAACGAAAAACACAATCCCTCCCATATCCCAGGAGCAACCGTGACAGCAGCCTACCAGGGCGGAAGTCTCGACATCCCTTCCAGCATTAACCGGGTCTCAGGATTCACCAAAACACTCACCGAGAAATATGGAGTCCGGATCTACGATAATATCCCAGACATGTGCAACGAGGTGGATGCCATCCTTCTCACGAGCCTCGACGGACGCACTCATCTCGAACAGATCAAACCGGTCTTGGCCGCAGGCAAACCAGTTTTCATCGACAAGCCTCTGGCCGGCTCTCTCAAAGAAGCCGTGAAAATCTTCCAGCTCGCAAAGAAGGCAGGAGTGCCCTGCTTCAGTAGCTCTTCCTTACGCTGGCACCCGGGGGTGATGGAAGTCGCTAATGCCGACGCCGGTGAGATTCGCTCCGCTATTTCCTACGGCCCGGCTCTTTCAGAACCCCATCATCCCAGCCTCTTCTGGTATGGGATTCATGCAACGGAATCGCTCTTCACCGTAATGGGGCCTGGCTGTCAAAGCGTGGTAGCCACCGAGACCAAGAACACGATTGTTGTTACCGGCAAGTGGAAGGATGACCGTATTGGAATCCTGCATGGGATTCGCAATGGCAAAACCTCATTCAAGGTTACTGCCTTTGGCACAAAGGCCATCGTCGAACAGGCCTCCGGTGGGAACTACGCTCCCATGCTCAGAGAAATCGTGAAGTTTTTTCAGACCGGCAAACCTCCAGTTCCGGCTGATATCACGCTGGAACTCTATGCTTTCATGGAGGCCGCTGACGAAAGCATCAGACGAGGAGGAACGCCCATCTCCCTGCCTGAATACCTCAGGAACAATGGATGGACCAGATAACAACTAAGAGAAACCAAAGCGGGACCACGCACCCTGTTGCTATCTCCTTGATCTGACCCCTCCTCCCGCGGGATAGTCCTGACACCATCTTCATGCATATGCGCGCGCTCGTTGTCCCTCTCCTTTTGTGCAGCACCCTGACGGGGTTTTCACAGTTCTATAACGACTACGAATTGGAACCGCACGGTTACTTCAGCAAAGACGCCAAAGATCCCGTCACTCTCCTCATGAAGCGGGTCCAGCGTGGTGAGATTCTGATCAAGGATCCCAACGGCAAACCTCTGGTGGAGCGCCTCCTCAGAGAACTCGGACTAAACAAAGACACTCAGGTTCTCGTCTTTTCCCGTACTAGCTTGCAGCGACGGGAGGTCTCTTACTCCAACCCCCGGGCGCTCTATTTCAACGAGTCGGTGTATCTCGGATGGATGCCCAACGGTAGGATCGAAATTGCCAGTTTCGATCCAGAACTCGGTCCTATCTTCTACTTCCAGCGCGAACTTGATGACACAAGCTCTCCACTGCTCGAGCGTAGTCGTTCCTGCCTTGGGTGTCATGCCGGGGACGCAACCAATTTTCTGCCCGGTTCACTCGGTCGCTCCGTCTACCCGGACAAGTCAGGCCGCTCGCTCAGGAGTATCGATGATTACCGGCGATCCGGACACCATATTCCCCTTCATGATCGTTACGGAGGATGGTTCGTGAGCGGAAATCATGGAACCATGCGACACATGGGAAATGCTATCGCCACTCGCGAGCAGGGCGAGGTCACCATTAACCGGGAACAGTTTGCCAACCTCGAGAAACTCGACCGCTTCTTCTCCACTGAAGCCTACCCCGCACCCGGCAGTGATATCGCAGCCCTTCTTGTTTTTGATCACCAAGTGACCATGCATCACCGCCTGGTCGAAGCTGCCTACCGGGCTCGCCAGTCTCTTTTTGACAGCAAGCTCGATCCCAAGGAGACCGACCTGAGCAAACTCAGTAAGGGCCGAAGTATCGACGAATTTATTGAGGGCCGTGATAAGGTCGTCGACTACCTGCTTTTTCGCGATGAAACTCCGATCCCCAAGATCTCATGCGATCCCGGTTTTCGACGCGCCTTTACTGCCAACCGCATTGCTGACAGCAGGAAGCGCTCCCTCAAGGATCTTCGCCTCGACGGGCGTATTTTCGAGAATCGTTGCAGTTACATGATCTACTCACCCACCTTTGACCAATTTCCTCCCATGTTAAAGGGCGCCATCTACGCCCGGATCCATGAGATTCTCACCTCTCCCAAACCGGTCGAGGGTTTTGACTACCTCGGAAAGGATGAGAAACGCCGGATTCTCGAAATTCTACACGAAACCAAAGAGGACCTCCCTCCCGGCTGGCTGTAGGGCCTCGGGGACCCCGGAGGACATTCAATCAGTGAATGGATCTCCTTCCACATTTGTGGTATCAGCTATGGAAACCATGGCCATGACCCATCTTCTCACGCTCCTTCTTTTCTGTATGAGCCTGTGCCCGACCCTGACTGCCGATGAGTCAGAGACGGACCCTTCCGGGCCAATCCCAATCCGCTACCAGGTTCCCGCACTCATGATGGTGACCTGGGCTGAATGGCCCGAGGAACCAGCCCAACAAGACGTGATGGCCCGTTACATCAAGTCTCATGGCTTCAACGCGGTGGAATGTGAAACAAACCTTCTGGAGATGTGCCGGCGCAATGGACTCTACGCCCGCCTAGGAGCGGGCGACATCAATGAGCTTCACAAACAGGCCGCTGGCCTCCGAGATGACAAAAGTGTCTTCGCTTACTTTATTTCCGATCGGCGCCGTAGAAATTCATTCCCGGGATTCGCGAACATAGCCCGTGCCTTCGCAGAAGCGGACCCTAATCACCCTACCATCTTCATCAACCGGGCCATCTGGGGCGAATACTACGAATTTGTCGACACCGTGAAGCCGATGATTCTGGACTACTATCATTATCACTGGGACGGACGCCGCTATCCCGACCGGCGTTATATCTACCTCCGCTCCATCTGCGAACTGGCCAGAAAAAACGGAATTCCCGCCATGCGCTGTGTCGGGGCGGGAGTCTCTCTCCCCCAGATTCGTCATACCATGTATACCAGCCTCGCCTATGGGGTTCAGGCCTTCCACTTCTGGCCTCCCTGGATGTTCAGCTACGAGAAGAAGGACGACAAACCGGTGCTGGTAGATGGAAAGATTGTGCCCCGTGTCAACGTTCCGCCCCTCGCCGAGGTGGCCCGTGACATTCAACCACTCGGACCCACTCTCGCGAAACTCCAGTCCACAGGAGTCTATCACACCAAGCCTTTTCATCCCGAGGCCCCGGGAGCGGCCGAATTCCCCGAGGATCACTGGATCCAATGCTCCGATGAGCACCTCGTCCTCGGGATGTTCCAGAATAAGGAGAGCCGCCCCTACTTTCTCACCGTCAACAGTGACATCACGGAGGAGCGCACCAGCCGCCTCACCATCCACAGCTCCGTCTCTCTCGTAGAGCGCCTTGATCGAAAAAGCGGAAGCTGGGAGAAGGCCTATGGTCCAGCCACCGGCAAGACTACCCTCACCGTGAAACTACCTCCGGGTGGCGGTGATCTTTTCCGGGTGACGCGGACGAAGTAACTGTTTTGATGAATCGCAACAAGCACACCTGATTTTTAACGCGGTTTGAGCAGGGCCCGGCAAGGAGCCCCATCCGCCCCCTTGATCTTGAGCGGCAGACATACGAGGTCGTAGTCCCCTGGCTCAACATCCGCGAGCCAGAGCCCCTCAATCACCCAGATCCCTGCGCCGAGCATGACCTTGTGAACCTCCACCACATCCTTTCCGAATCCACCAATGCTGAGATAATCCACCCCGACGGTCATCACTCCAGCATCGGCAAGGACCTGACCTGCTGATTCGCTGATGGAGACGAAGTCCCGGTCAAACTTCGGAGCCATCTCCCAGCTCCCAGGTGTATTGCGGGTCTTGAAAATGATTCTCTCCCCTTGCTGAACTTCCAGACCCTCGAGATCGCGGGGCATGATCTGATCCTTCACATCCATCCCGATAACCCGGCAGGGGCCGATGGTGGCCTCCAATGGCATCTCGTCCATTCCGGCTCCACCAGGGATGAAGTGACACATGGCGTCCATGTGGGTCGCGGTGTGAGCACTGATCTCGAGCTTGGTTAGATTGCACGGCATATCATCCACCCCCAGTTTGAAATGCCGGTAAATTTTCACCTCGGGATCTCCCTCCCAGTGCACCATCCCATTCTCCAGAGGCACGGTCACATCAATCCATTCACTATTCATCACCCTTGGTCTGACAGATTTCCTCAACCCGGTCTAGGCCCCCTTGCCATAACCTCGGAGGATCTTCTCTCCCACCCGATCTAAAAAATCGAAGAAACGCGACTTGACCGCCCTCCTTCCCATTCCACACAAGACCTTCATGCGAATCCTGTTTCTCCTTCTTTTCCTCAGCCTTACGCCTTGGATCTCTGCCCGGGACAAGCCCAACATCCTCTTCATCCTTGCCGACGATCTTGGGTATGGAGACGTCAGCTGCTACAACCCAGAGAGCAAGGTCCCAACCCCGCATCTCGACCAGCTCGCCCGCGATGGCATGCTCTTCACCGATGCGCACAGCCCCTCCACGGTCTGCACGCCTACCCGCTACAGCATCATGACCGGGCGCATGGCCTTTCGTCTGAATTACCGTGGCGTCTTCACCGGCGTTGGGGGGCCCTGCCTGATCGAGAGGGACCGACTGACCCTCCCTGCCATGCTACAGCAACAGGGCTACACCACCGCTCTCTTCGGCAAATGGCATATCGGGATGACCTTCTTCGACAAGAACGGCGAAGCCATTAACAAGAACGGTCTCGAGGCCGTGCGCAGGGTCGACTACAGCCGACCAGTTCCCGACGGCCCTATCCACCGCGGCTTTGATCACTTCTTTGGAACCGTCTCCTGTCCGACCACAGACTGGCTCTACGCCTATATGGAAAACGATCGAATCCCTGTTCCACCCACCCGGCTGGTCGACAAGAGCAAGCTCCCCAAGCACGCGTGGTCCTTCGACTGCCGACCGGGCTTGGTAGCCCAGGATTTCGACCTTGAGGAAGTCGATATGGTGTTCCTTGAGAAAAGCCTCCAGTTCCTCGATACCCACGTGAAAAAGAGCCCGGAAAAACCCTTCTTTCTCTTTCACTCCCTGCAGGCGGTTCACCTCCCCTCCTTTCCCGGCCGGGACTTCAAGGGCAAAACCAAAGCAGGTCCTCATGGCGACTTCATCTTCCAGTTCGATCACATCGTCGGGAAACTCCTCGAGAAGCTCGAGGACCTCGATCTCACCAAGGAGACTCTTGTGATCGTCTCCAGCGACAACGGTCCCGAGGTCGGCACCGTCATCAATATGCGCGACAAATATCAGCACGACGGAGCCCGCCCATGGCGGGGGGTCAAGCGGGACAACTGGGAAGGAGGTCACCGCGTTCCCATGATCGCGCGCTGGCCCGATAGGATCAAGGCGGGTTCACGTAGCGAACAGACCGTCTGCCTCACCGACCTGATGGCCACCTGCGCGGCCCTCACCGGAGCCAAGCTTCCTGTCGACGCCGCAGAGGATAGCTTCGACATGCTGCCTGTTCTCCTCGGAGAGGCGAACAAACCTGTCCGGGAATATACCCTTCACCAGACCATCAGCCTCGCCCTCGCCATCAGGGGCGGCGACTGGAAATACCTCAACCACAAGGGCTCCGGCGGTAACCGCTATCGTGGGGGGCTCCAGAAATATGCCCTCCCAGATTCTGCTTCCGAGACCCCGGGACAACTCTATAACCTCGCGACCGATCCCAGCGAAACGATCAACCTCGTGGCCGAAAAGCCCGAAATCGCAAAATCCCTCAGGGAACAGCTGGAAAAATTCAAGGCCAGTGGTCGAAGCAGACCGCGCTGATTCGACTCACAATAATGCCTTTTACGCTTCTTGCATGAACGCGAATCTAGCCTCATGGGGTGATCCGGGGTTCCAGATAACACTGGAACCCTAGTTAACGATCGGATAAGATAATTCAAATGAACATTCTGAACCTGCCACTCCTAGCCCAAATCGACCCTTACGCTGTCCCCGAATTAACGGATGCTGAAGCTGCCGGTCTCATAGGGGGGCTCATTGCCGCTCTCCTTGCGATGGCCGTCCCGCTCCTCATCTTGGGTGCAATTTACGTCGTTGCGAACTGGAAGATTTTTGAGAAGGCCGGACAACCCGGATGGGCCGCCCTCATTCCCATCTACAACATTATTGTAATGCTCGATGTCCAGGGCCGCCCGAAATGGTGGGTCATCTGGTATCTCATCCCATTCGTAAATTACGTATCGGGTGTGGTAATGTTCATCGTTCAATGCCTCGATTACGCCAAACGCTTCGGCAAAGGGGGCGGCTTTGTGGCCGGACTGATCCTCCTTAACCCGATCTTTCTCCTCATCCTTGCCTTTGGCAGTGCCCAGTATCAGGGCGTATCGGCTGCTGCAGCGCCTCCGGCTGACCCACCAGCAGCGCCTCCGGCAGATCCACCCGCTGAGGAGGCCTGAGCAAAAACAAGTTTATCTCCTCCATCCAACAAACGGGGTTCCATGAACATGGAGCCCCGTTTTCTTTGGAACGACGAACAACTCTCTGACTCTCAGAGCATCACAGATCTGGCACTCATTCCCAAAAGCGATCTGGAGAATCTTAATGTGACAAAATAGTCAATAGTTGCGGATTTCATCCCACTTTGCCGCTATGACCATGCCGCCACCTATGAAGAAGTTCATTCTTCCCTCACTCCTTACCCTTACCCTCGCTCCTCTCCTCCTCGCCGCCCCTCCCAATGTCGTAATCTTCCTTACCGACGATCAAGGCACTCTCGACGCGAACTGCTACGGGTCGACAGATCTCTACACCCCGGCCATGGACAGCCTCGCTGAGACTGGGGTCCGCTTCACCCAGGCCTACAGCCATACGGTCTGTTGTCCGGCCCGAGCCCTCCTAATGACTGGGCGCCATCCCCAACGCTCCGGCGTAGTCCACTGGACCCAGGGAGATCGTAAGGGTAGTGACAGCCAGAACCGGAACATGGCCGCTTCCGAGATCACCATCGCGGAGGTTCTCAAGAAGGCAGGCTACGCCACTGCCATTTTTGGGAAATGGCATCTTGGAGCCAAGGAAGGGCACGGTCCCTTGGCTCAGGGTTTCGACCACCATTTCGGACACCTCGGTGGATTCATCGACAACTATAACCACTTCTTTCTGCACGGGCAGGGCTTCCATGACCTCTACGAGGACAATGTCGAAATCTTCAAGAGCTATGCCTACTTCCCAGATCTCATGACCGAGCGGGCCCTCGACTACATCGGTAAGAACAAGGATGGCCCCTTCCTGCTCTACGCCGCTTTCAATATTCCTCACTACCCCGAGCAACACGACAAAAAATTTGAAGCGCGATACAAGGACCTGCCTATCCCACGCCAGTCCTATGCCCGCATGATTTCCACTACTGACGACCGCATGCTACAGATCCTCAACAAACTCGAGGAACACAAGCTCCGGGACAAGACCATCGTCATCTTCATGAGCGACAACGGTCACTCCACCGAGGATGGTGCCCGCACTCGGAAGAACCATAAGAGCGGCTTGAAAGAGGGCCACTACTACCACGCCTTCGGAGGCGGCGGCAATACCGGCAAGTGGCGTGGCTCCAAGGGCTCTTACTACGAGGGAGGCCTGCGGGTTCCCGCCATCATCAGTTATCCCGCCAAGCTTCCCAAGGGGGAGATCCGGGACCAGGCGATCACCGCCGCAGACTGGTTTCCCACCATTCTCGACCTCTGCAAGATCAAGCAACCTCAGATAGAACTAGATGGCCACTCGATCCTTCCTCTCATCCGCAAGCCAGACGCACCATCGCTCCATCGCACTCTACACTGGGCTTGGGGAAATGGGTGGGCGGTACGCGAAGGAGACTGGAAGTTGATCGGGAACGGAAACCAACCGCGCTTCATGGGGAACCTGACCGATGAAAAGCCCGAATCCGTCAATCACCTGAAAACCAAGCCTAAGCTTGTTCAGCAGCTGCTCCAGCAGCACGTCAACTGGCTGGAGAAAACCCAACCGAGGTAATCTGGACGCTTCCCGCTCTACCGGGCGGTTGACTTTTACCCGCATGAGCTCTCTTAATGCAGGGCCATGATACCCAGTCATATTCGTAAAATCACGGGACTCGTATCCCTTGGAATTGCACTTGGAATCTCCCTTTACCTCGCGTGGAACTCTCTCGGTGACTCCTCGGTGGCAGGATGCTCGAGTGAAGGAAGCGGATGTCATAACGTTCTGTCCAGCAAGTGGGGATACGTTCTTGGGCTGCCAGTTAGCCTTACGGGACTTCCGGTCTACGGCGCCCTCCTGTTCTTTTCACTTTTTTCATCCCGTCACTCTCGCCTATTGAGCGGCACCTTCTCCATCCTAATAGGAGGAGCCGCCCTCTGGTTTGCTGCTGTCCAACTCCTGATTCTGAAGTCCTTCTGTCCGTGGTGCTGCGCCACTCATGGCTTTGCGGTAGCCGGCACAGTTCTCCTGGCCTTTTCCTCTCGTCGGAAGAGCGCACCTCGCAGACCTCTGCTATCGACTTCCTTCGCTCTCCCCGCTCTCGGTGGATTGATCTTCCTCCAGGTTCTGAGTTCCGCTCCGGACCAGTCGAAGCAGGCTTCTCTCGGTGATGCTGGAGCTCGTCAGGATGAGAACAATTTCATCTCCCTGCACGGTGGTGAGTTTCTCCTGAACCCGGAGGACTTTCCGGTAATCGGGTCCCCCCACGCCCGCCATGCGGTTGTTGCACTGGGAGATTATACCTGCGGGTTCTGCCGTAAGCTGCACGGCCAGCTCCAGCAGATTGTCGCAGCCTACCCTGAGGGCGAGCTTGCAGTCATCGAACTCCCAGTCGCCCGTGATGCAAAAGCCGCCGAAATCCAGAGACTCATGCTCTCGCTCTGGAAATCCCATCCAGAAATTAAAAACGCCCTTGATACCCAGATTTATGAACGCCGGCTCTCCATCGAACCAGACTCTATTCGAACAGCCGCCGGGGCGCTCCTCGGAGAAGAGGTGGTGGCCTCTTCCCTTGCCGAACACGGCACGTGGGCCGATCGCCAGATCGAGATCGCATCGCGGGTTCTCAAGGCCAATAGCAAGATCACTGGCGCCCCCCACCTTCCCCAGTTGATTGCCGGGGAAGAAGTCAACATTGGTGCTTCCAAGGATTTGGCGACCTACACCGATCTTTTCGCCCGTAATTTCAATCTCTTGTCTCCCAATCAGGAGACCCTCGCTCGAATTAGCACCTCTCCACCAAGATCTAAGCCCACTCTCACGGTCGCAAACCTGCAAGCGAATACCGAGATACTGTGGCCTACTCGAGAGCGGAAACCTGAACTCACGCCCCGCAGCCCTGGCATTCTCTGGCCTGCCTCCAGCCTTCTCTCTCCTCCGCAATTGGGGCGTAAAAAGCGGAACAAGGACAACCCACAGGTAGCAGCAGGCTACTTTGGCTGGATCCTTCGAAACTTCGAAATGCCCGGCGAAATGCTGCTTGCAGACCCAGAGGCTAACCCAGATGGAGATGCCAGCCGGAACGCGTTGGAATACTGGTGTCGGCTGGATCCCAAACAAAGGGACATCTCCCCGGGAATGATCCGCCGCGGCGGAAAGGGCAACATGGTCTACTCCCTTGAGATGCGGGACGACGACCCGGCAATCGGCGGAGTATTCCAATTTTCTGACAACCTCCACTTTACGGATACCAAGACCGTTACCTTCTCTGAGGCCAAACCAGTTGACTCGGATCCAATGGACGGACTCCAAACCTGGAGGGCCACCGACCCTGAAGATAAACCTGGCCTCACTCGCTTCGCACGTGCAGCTCTCGAGATCGATTGGCCCTCCGATTCCGAATGCCTGCAGCAATGTGCAGCGGTCGCAGTCACCACCTGTCAGGGCGACCCCTCTCAGGTCCACGCTGTCTTTGAAGCCTGCATGGACACGTGCTCCGGTGGTTGGTGTAACGAAATTTTTGATCCAGTCTGTGGGTGCGATGGGCAAACTTACTCCAATGCCTGCGCAGCTGCTGAAGCCAACGCGAGCGTGGAATATCTTGGAGCCTGCGAGCAACCCGAGTGTTCCAGCAATGCCGACTGCGGTGATACCGAATACTGTTTCTCGCAGGAAGGCTGCGACACCCCAGGAACGTGCCGGGAGAGGCCCGTGTTCTGCACCCTTGAGTTCCAGCCTGTCTGCGGGTGCGATGGAAACACTTACGGCAATGCCTGCGCCGCCGCGGCCGCAGGAGTCAATGTGGTCAGAGAAGGAGCCTGTTTGGCAGATGGCGGATGCAACAGTAATGCCGACTGCGA
>Ga0115011_10002952_pt1 | contig 11679 bp, 11 predicted proteins | sample TroAtlMetagenome_2_FD_88705 | JGI IMG/M metagenome (GOLD analysis project Ga0115011, IMG submission 88705) | Marine eukaryotic phytoplankton communities from Atlantic Ocean - Tropical Atlantic ANT8 Metagenome | ecosystem: Environmental > Aquatic > Marine > Oceanic | place: Tropical Atlantic... | reverse complement strand
GTTCACGTCTTTACTGAGTGGCACCTTCCCCTCGTCGCGCGCTTTCTGAAGGCGACGGGGGGAGGGGTCAAACTCCTTTTCTTCGGTTGACGCTTCCGACGACATGGTCTCCTACTCCGTCCCCAGTTCATATCCAGAGAATCTCCACATCTCTCGAGGAAGATCCGCCATGGAATGCTGGATGTACGTCAGGACGGCATCTCCCTCGAATGCGAGAGAGATGAGTCCTGCAAAGGTCAATAGACCCAGTCCGATACCGAATAGGTTCACAGAGGGAACCACTCGGGAGACCAGGGCCAGTGACATGTTTAAAAGTAATGTGACCACGATCACGGGGGATGAGATCACGAAGGCTTGTCTAATCAGGTCGCTCCCCGCTGACATAATGACTTCAGGGCGGGGAAATGAGTAGGAGGTTTCTCCAATTGGAAATACCTTAAAATGAGCCATGAGGGTCTCTATAATCAGGTGATGCCCATCGAGAGCGACGAACATCAGGGCTGCGCAAAGACCCATAATAGACCCGAGGGTCATGGTTTCTTCACCGGAAGTAGGGTCAACAAATACGTTTAGTGAGAGACCCATATTAATACCGCAGATGGCTCCAGCTGCCTCAACGGCAGAAAGCATCAATCGAATGGTTAACCCCATTCCAGCTCCATAGAGCACTTCTCGAATCACAGCGAGACTCAAGTGAAGAACGGAATCAGGGAAGGGCATCACCACCAGTCCCATGGCAAAATCCAGGACAAGGGCAAGCATAATCGCGAACATCAGACGAAACCGTGAGGCCAAGGTGCCCTGTGCAAATCCCGGAACCATAGCCAGCAACGTCACCAGACGCGTGAACATGAGGAAAGCCGGAAAAATATAGGGGACGAAAACGTCCACCATGGGCGTGATGTTCTCCATTAATTTCCACCTCCGGAAATGGAGGAAAGAGTGGTGAATACTTCGAGTACGTAGAGCTCAAGTCGTCCGAAGATCCAGGGGCCGGCAAGCCAGGCCACAAAACCAACTCCGAGCATCTTTGGGATAAAGACCAGGGTCACCTCGTTAATTTGGGTAACAGCCTGAAAGATCGAGACGATGACACCGACAGCGAGACCGATGAGCAACATGGGGGCTGACATAAAGAAGACGGTTAAAATCGCGTTCTCCATGAGCGTGGCAATTTGACTGGGCTCCATGTTTGATTCTCCTGCCGTTTGGCAATGTGAATGAAGAGGTTGTCTGAACCGATTCAATTCACATTTGCGTTTCTCTTTCGTTCCTATCTATTGCGGGATCCGTGCCAAGTTTTCGGCTTTTAGGAAGGAAGATGTGAAAAGGTTGTGAATCCCTTTAAAACAAGGGAATGATGAACCTTTTGAAGAGTCGATTTTTCAGGGTTTTAAAGGGGTGACGGGGGAGCTTGTCAGGAACTTGACGGGGGTAGTTGGAACTTTGGCGCTGCCTACTTGAGCTTCTCCATTCGTTCAGTTGGGCTGATGACGTTGGTCAGTCGAACTCCGAAGCGGTCATTGATCACAATGGCTTCTCCTCGGGCGACCAACCGATCGTTTACTCTGAAGTCCAAGGCTTCTCCAGCCACTTTATTGAGCTCAAGCACAGAACCTTTACTCAACTTGAGGAGTTCCGAAATGGTGATTTTGCACCGGCCCAATTCCACAGTGACCTGGAGAGGTACATCCAGGAGAAAGTCCAGATTCGCATGGGAAGCGATGTTCTGCAGGACGTCCTGAGATGGAGTCCCCTCGGACTCTGTCACTTCTGGCTGAAGTCCTTGCTCTTCCTCGCTCTCAGCGGGTGTTTCGACTTCCGGGAATTCATGTTCACTCATGGCCATTTCTCCTTTCTTCTTCTTTCTACCTGAACCAGGGCTATTCCTCGCCCGTTCTCAGTACATCCAGAACTTCTACGGCCATGTTTCCATGATGGACAACAGGCCGTGCATTGTATTTTGGGGTGCCTTCCACCCTGATTTCCAGGTTTCCACCAGGTTCCTTGTCCAATCGCACCAGCTCACCTTCCTGAAGGTCCAGTAGCTGTCGCAAGGTCAATTCGGCTTTTCCCAGCTCGACAATCAATTCAACAGGGGTCTCCTCAATGTGCTGGAACATGGCGTCTTGCCATGGACTCGCAGCTTCTTTCTTGACCCCCACTACTGTGGAGGCAAGTCGGCTTTCAATGGGTCGGAGACAGCTCAATGGTAAAACGAGAACGATTTGCCCTTCCACGTCTTTCCAATTCAGGGAGACAGAAAAGCTCACCACCGCTTCATTCGGGTTCAATATGACCGCATGACGGGGGTTACTCTCCAGACGCAGGACGTTCAGATTTACATCGGCGACTTCACTCCATGCTTTGGTGACTGCTCGGGCAATGAAGCGAATGAGGTGTTCTGATAGTCGTTTTTCCGTTGGGCTAAATCCTCTCAAGGCCAGGGTTTTCAGAACGCTTTCATCCGCCCCGGTGCCTCCGATACAAAGATCGAGAAGATGCATCATCAAATGAGGGCTGATGACCAGCATACCCATGGTGTCCAGACCGACAGCATCCACTGCAATGACTGAACAGGGGGATTCCAAAGCTCCATAGACTTCTGCAGCCTTTCCGTGCTTTGGGGCATTAATTTCAACGGATCCTTCTACCCGAGTCGCTCGGGTGAGTTGCTCTTTGAGGCTGTGAGCGAATCGGTCATGGACCAGGTCCAATACCGGCATTGAATGCCGAGGACTTCCAGAGGCCCCGACAAGATCATATTTGAGCACCACTGCGTCTTCTTCAGCGGAACCTTCTAGCCCACTTGAGGAATCGTGAAGCACTTCAGCAAGGGCTTCCATTTCCTCCGGGGTGATTTTTTCTATATCGTCCATGCCTGCCATAGCAGCCTTTTCTCCAGTTTATTGGGTTCCTTGTGGAATCCGCTCCTCATCTGGTTTTGCAATGCTCGTGCCATTGTACGAAATTCAATGGACAACTCCTACGCTCAAAATCATATAAACCATTTATACCACAGGACTTCACGGATTTAGATTTCCCCTGGGAACTCAAGTTGACCATAGGGGACCTTCTATTCCTCTGCCTCCGGATCGTCATTCTCATGGCGCTCTCATAGGAATGTTGTCAATTCCTTGACTCTTTCAATCAAAATCAATGGGGTTTCGCTTTAGTTTCTCAACCAGTGTGGTGCGATTCAGACCCAATAAAGCAGCCGCAGCAGCCTTATTTCCCTCTGCTCTCGCCATAGCTTGTCGAATGAGAGATTGTTCCATTCGCTCCAGGGCTTCTCTTAGGTCAATGCCGTTATCCGGGAGGTCAATGGCTCCAACGGGACGGGGGGCCGTAGAGAGGATTCGCCCATGAATCTTGGCTGCGACTTCCTCGGGTTGAATGTGACCACCGTCCTTCAATACGAGGATGGAGTGGATGACATTTTCGAGCTCTCTTACATTGCCAGGCCACTCATGACGCATCAGCAATTCGATGGCTTCCGGGGTAAATTCAATTTTCTCCGAGAGCATGGGATTGCGGTAGACCTGCAGGAAATGCTGGGCTAACGCGGGGATATCTCCTGTGCGTTCTCGAAGGGAGGGAATGGCGATTCTTACGACATCCAATCGATAGAAAAGGTCTTGCCTGAATCCACCCTGAACGACGGACTCCTCCAGGTTTCGGTGGGTCGCTGTGACCACTCGAAAAGTGGCTTTTCTACGCTCGGAAGATCCCAAAGGTTGATACTCTTTTTCCTGAAGTACACGAAGGAGCTTTACCTGGAGAGACATGGGCATGTCTCCGATTTCATCCAGAAAAAGAGTGCCTCCATTGGCGGCATCAAAACGCCCCATTCGGTTGTGTGCGGCCCCAGTAAATGCCCCTTTGGTGTAACCGAACAATTCACTTTCCAGGAGGTTTTCGGGGATGGCTGCACAGTTGATGGGAACGAATGCATTCTTGCCCCAGGGAGCCAATTCATGAAGGGCTCGAACAATGCTCTCTTTACCGACACCACTCTCCCCGTGCACCAGAACGCTTGCTTGGCTTTGGGCCGCTTTCTTTACGGTTTCAACCACCTGGACCATTGGGCTGTCGGGGGCGTGAATAATGCGACTCAGAATATTGGTCATCCCGGTTCCTTCTGTTAAGCCTGAATCCATGGGTTTCCCCAAGGAAAATGGGCGAATCCCATTCATGTCTTTGTCCTTCATTTCTAGGGTCGTCACGATTGTGCGTCAAGTTTTTGACACTTGGTGTCGATGTCTTAAGTAAATGAGGGGTGCCCCCCGGCAAGTGAATCGACCGTCGCCATTCCACGAAATGGAGGCAGGGCAAGGGAAAATGAAGTAGTATGGTTGTTTTTAAGCGTGAAATAATTCATCTGGCACGAGGGTTGCACTAGTTCAGGGCGAGAACCTGGAGGAAAGTTTGAGGAGTCAAAGAACCTGGATCATTGGATTGTTGTTTTGTTTGTTGGGGAGCACCTCAGCAACGGCACAGGTTCGCTCCACGCCTTCGAGTTTGATTCGAGGCGAGTTGAAGTTTCCCAAATCCGATGGATGGGGAAAGCCGGTCATGACCCGTTCGGCGGATGGTTTTGCTCTGCAGTTGTGGTTTACGGAGGCCCCTCTGGATGGTCTTTCGTCTATTGCCAGACGATTGGAAAGTTCTGAGCGGAGAGCCCTCAATCAGGTTGAGGTGTATCGGGTTCCCGGTCAAACGGTGGTTCAGGTGCATCTGCGCTCCCGAGCGAAGGGACTCTTTATTAAGAAAGCCCATAACCCGAGGGGTTGGAAATTGGTGAGTCACCTGCATGAGCCTCCGGAGATCCGGGGTGTGTCCTATGCGGATCGAAAACTGGTTCCCTCTTTTGTCATCCGGTCTCTTTTGGGGTCCATCGTTAAGGACATGAGAGACGGAAAGCGCCCCAAGTGTGAGTGGTTGGATGAGATGTCGAGTGCGTCTTCTGGTTGGCCTGCATGGGTCGCCCTGGCCCAGGCGGATTGCTTTCGATTCATTGGAAACAGGGAGCGATCTGAAACGTTGACCAATCGACTGGTTCGTCAGCGCGGGGTTCCCAAAGCGGTTACGGTCCTCTCTGGATTAAGACTGGAGGAATGGCCTGCCACGTACAATCCGTGGATTCGGATGGGCATGTCCAACAAAGATCTGAAAACCCTGCCTCGTAACGTGGTGCAGGAACTCAATATTCGGCAGGCTCGAAGAATGCTGAGGAACGGGAAAACCAAGCGGGCTGTAGGGTCATTTAAACTCGCTTTGAAGTACGCCATTCTTCCCGAGGAGCTGGAATGGTCCTCTCAAGATGTACGCCTGGAGCTTATGGAAGGGTCCCTGGAGGCTCAAAAACCTCAGTGGGCCGTGGAAATGTATCAGGCCATGCCGGCACCGCCTGCGGATCATCCGGTGTATTTGCCCACCCTCCGTACGGCGGCTATTGCCTATGCTCGACTTGGTTTTATGGACCAGGCAGCAGCCTTGGCGGAGATTGTGTTGTATCCGAAGGGGGCTGTGGTTGACCCTGAACTCACCAGTGCGGTGGTTCGTTCTCTTCGCGGAAGTAAGAAATTCAGCACAGCGAGAAAATTGTCACGAGCCCTGCCAACGGAACTCAACTGGATCAGCATGTTGGGCAATAACGACACTTTGAGTCCATCGACATCATTACTTCTTGCGGAGTGGCTCCTGGATACCTGGAGGGACGCGGGAGTTCACGAGGCAAGCCAATTGGCAAAGTCCGGTGAATTTTATGATCCACACGGGGCCTACAATGAGGCGAAAATGGCGGTTCTGGTGGGAGCCAAGGAATGTGAGGAACTGTTGAAAGATACCCCGGGGGTTCTTCCCAATGACAGGGCTGGATTTGCCTCTCTTTGTTACTTGAAAATGGGAGAGCCTATGGCTTCTCTTGACCCTTTTAATCCGGATAAGAATGGCCCGCTACACGACAGTGGGATTTTGGGTCATGTGATTCAATCCTACGCGGAAGAATCCACGGACTTTTATGCGGCTCTGGCTCCATTGAAAGCCGAATTGGAATCTCGTAGCCCTCAAGAGAGAGAGGCACTGTTACGGGAGGGGTCTTTGGAATTGGCGTCAGACTCGGAGGATTCCTTTTTAGGCGCTTCCATTCCGACAGCCATTCCCCCGGGTCTGGTGAATCTGGATAGCCCGGAAGATTATGAGAAGTTCTCTACAGAGATTTTAGAGAAAGCTCGAGAACTCCAGGCATCTGGAAAACTGAAAGAAGATGAGGCCATGAGAGAAGCCATACGCAAGCATGCGGAGGCTTCGGCCAAGTTATTGGAATCTCTGGCGACCAATTAGCTTCATGGAGTTGAGGTGGCCTGGACCAGGAGTGGAGAGAATGTTGGGAAAAAAGTCGATTTGGCCTGGAGTTTGCATCATACTTTGATGTGTATTTGAGAAGAGATTAGTTGCCGATGATTCGATTCTTTCGAATGCGGTACGGAGGATAACCAGTGAAACCGGGAAGTACAGACGGAATTGATCGAGGGGTTCGCAAGGCAGCCATTGCTGTTCTTGCCCTAGGGCCTGATCTCGCCAAAGAGATCTTCTCGGTGCTTTCTTCCGAAGAGGTTCAACAGATTCTGACGGCCTCGGAGTCCATCCGAGATGTAAGAGCTGAAGAGGTTTTACAGGTGCTTCAGGAGTTAAATGATCGAGTCGGTGATCAGATCGCTGGAATTTCGGGTCATGACTATCTTCTTCATCAAGCTGCTGCTGCCGCCCTTGGTTCTGACAAGCTCGCTTTGCTGATGTCAGATGAGCAAGAGCAGGACGAAGCCCGCAGACACCTCATTAACGCAGCTCGCAAGGACCCCGCTGCATTTGCCCAGGTCCTGGCCAATGAACACCCCCAGGTGGTGGCCATTGTTGGGTCTGTATTGGACCCGAAAGTGGCTGCAAAAATTTGGGACCATCTGGATGAAGACTTGAAAACAGATGCAGTTCGACGAATTGCAACCCTCAGATCGGTTCCCAATCAAGTGATGACTGAAGTGATTGAAGCTGTGGGTAAGGCCGTGGCTGTGCCCAGTGAAGAAGTGCCCATCAAGATTGATGGTCTGGATTCCGCTGTGCAGTTGGTGAAGTCCGTTGGCTCCGGTCAGCAGAAAGCCATCTTCGAGCAGTTGAAGGAAACGGACGAAGTTCTGGCAGAAGAAATTAGAAGAAGATTGTTCGTGTTCGACGACATCATCAACCTTCATGCCCGAGACGTTCAGCGGGTACTTCGAGAGGTGGATTCTCAAATCCTGCCCATGGCGCTGAAGTCCTCCAGCGAGGAGTTGAAAGAGCATATTTTGGGGAATATGTCCGGTCGTGCGGCGGATATGATTCGAGAGGATATGGAAGTTCTGGGACCTGTGACCGTGAAGCGCGTTCTGGAAGCTCAGGAGACCATTGTGGACTCTATTTTGAGAATGGCTGATGAAGGGAAAGTGAATCTGAACCCTGAAGACTCGGTATAGGAGAGAGGAATGAAACGGGAAGCGCCGAAGCAGTTTTTGGCAAAAGCAGTCGTTGGCCTCTCTTTGATTGGAGGGACAGGGCTCTGGATGCTGGATGAGTACGTAGAAATGGACGTGATGCAGCAGGCTACAGCAAGTGTGAGCGAGGAGACGACCCAGAACTCCGCTTCCCTGCAACCTGTCACAGATGAACAGGGAGAGCCCGTTCAGTTGGCACAGACAGTTCGAGGTCGGGTCAAGATGAATCGAGTGCGCATCAATCCTGGTTTGAAAGAGAACGAAAAGACCTCTGAAGACAGCGTGGAGAAGATTGAGGAATTACCGGCGGCTCCTGGTGAAGCAAAGACATTGGAAATGCCCCCCATGGATCTGGGTGCTCAAAAGACAACAGACAAGAAAGATCAGGGGGATGAAGAGCCTTCTCTTCAGGAATTGATCGACGAAATCAGAAAAGCCAAGGCTGCAGCAAAGGCGGAGGAGCAAAAGCCAGCTCCACTTGTAGATGCAGAAGCAGTTGAGGAGCCAGCGGTTGAAAAACCATTGTCTCTTGGTCCCAGTAGATTGGAACGTAAACACCCTACGACCGAACTTCCTCCTCCCGTGATTCTTCCCAACGAGAAAGAGCTGGAGTGCAATCAGGAGTTGGCTGTGTATGAGGCCCAGCTTGTGGCCAGGGAGCGTTCATTGCTGAAAGCGTACGAAGCGCTTCAAATGGAGAAGGACAGGGTGTTGCAGATGCAAGCGTTGGTAGAAGAACGTTGGGCGACAGCACAAGACTCCTGGGATACTGCCAGTGTTTTAATGGAGCGGTCCGAGACTGTATGCGTTGGAGAGCCGCCCAAGGAAGACGATCGCATTCCACTGAACCTGGGGATTGAGCAAGTGGACCCGGAAGTTCGTGTGACTCAAGTGGTTCAAATTGTGAAATCCATGAAGCCGAAAGCAGCAGCGCGGGTCATTGAACGATGGAATTCTCCATTGGCAGCCACTGCCCTGAAACGGTTATCTCCTCGCGTGTCCTCCAAGATTCTTGCCGAACTCCCCAAAGAGGTCGCCCAGAAGTTGACGGTGGACCTGGTGAAAGGCAAAGAGCACCAGTACGAAGGTGCGACTCCCTGATTCCCTCAAAATCCTTATCTCGATGCTCTTGGTTTGCATTCTCCAGGGTCCCCCTTTTACCCTCTCCTTGAATAAGAAGTTCAACGTAGGAGGGAACCATGAAGACGACTGGCCAACTGTTTTCTATTGTGCTGGCGGTCTGCCTGGTGCTGATGAGTGCTGTGGCAGGGGCAGATGAGCCGAAAGAGCGTGTGAAAAAGGTTCTTCAGGAAGTTCCTTTGATCGATGGCCACAACGACCTTCCGTGGCAATGTCATTCTCGCTTCGATAATCATCTGGAGAGATTCCACCCTACCAAGAGTACGGGGGAGCTGGATCCCCCTATGCATACCGACTTTGACCGCTTGAAGGCTGGAGGAGTGGGGGGACAGTTTTGGTCCGTTTATGTGCCCACCTCATTGGTAGGCGCGGATGCAGTTCAGGCCACTATGGAGCAAATCGATGTGGTCCATCGACTCATCGAACAGTATCCAGATATCCTTGAATATGCAGAGACAGCCGGGGACATTCGTCGGATCCACAAAACTGGCAAGGTGGCCTCTCTCATCGGTATGGAGGGAGGACATTCCATTGGGAATTCTCTGGCTGTGCTGCGTCAGATGTATGGCTTGGGCGCCAGATATATGACAATTACCCATTCTTCCAATACGGATTGGGCAGATTCTGCCACTGATGCTCCAGTTCATGGTGGGCTGACGCCATTTGGCGAAGAGGTGATTCGGGAAATGAATCGCCTGGGAATGGTGGTGGATCTGTCTCATGTGTCCCAGGACACCATGCATGACACGCTGGATGTGTCTGAAGCTCCAGTGATCTTTTCCCACTCGGGAGCTTATGGGGCAAAAGCCCATCCCCGGAATGTCCCCGATGATGTGCTCAAGCGATTGAAAGAAAAAGATGGAGTGGTCATGGTCATCTTCTTGCCTGGATATCTAGCGGATGGTCCTCACGAATGGTACGCCAGCTACAAGGCTCAGGTGGCGTATTTCGAAACCTTCTACCGGGGCGACCCCTCTCGAATTGAGGCAGAAATAAAGGCCTGGAGAGAGAAGAACCCCCGCCCGGAAGTGTCGATTGACCATGTGATTGCTCACATCAATCACATTCGAGACGTGGCCGGGATCGATCACATCGGGATTGGCTCGGATTACGATGGTATGGGAAGTGCGCCCGTGGGACTTGAGGATGTGTCTCAATACCCGAATCTATTCGAGGCGCTACTCAAAGCGGGTTATTCAGAAGAAGATCTCAAGAAAATTGCAGGAGACAATGTTCTGCGAGTCATGGAGCGTGTGGAGGAGGTCTCTTCCTCTCTTCGGGAGAGTCGAAAACCCTCTGATCTAAGTTTTGAAGACCTTCAAGGAAAGAAATCGACTGAAAAGAGTCATTGAGAGGTTGCCATCTGAGTTGGAGAGGGGTAGTTTCCCGCCCGTGAACGTCCGCGCAGAACGCGCAAAGGAAGAGTGAAATGGAAACTACATTGGTACTTTTGAAGCCAGATTGTATGAAGAAAAAGAACGCTGGAGAGGTGATTGGTCGCTTTGAAGGCGCTGGTCTTGAGATTATCGGATGCAAGATGATGCAGCTTGATTCTGCCATCCTCAGAGAGCACTACGCTCACATCGCAGACAAACCATTTTTCCCGGAAGTCGATGGATTCATGAGTTCAGGTCCTGTTGTGGCCCTCGCTCTTCGAGGAGACAACGTGATTGCACGGGTTCGTGAGTTGGCGGGTCCAACCAATTCCAAGGAAGCGCCTGCCGGATCTATCCGTGGCGATCTTGGAGAGGATATGATGCACAATATCGTCCATGCTTCTGATGGATTGGATGCTGCAGCGGATGAGCTGAAGCGATTCTTTCGAGATGGCGAAGTGTTCGCATAAGCGGTTGGCTTGAGGGTCGTTGAGCCGGTGGTTACTGACTGTTTTCCACTTCTCGTTCAGCGGCGCAGGCAATCTTATTTCCGCCCAAACATCCTTGCTTGAGCAGGGGGAGTGCGCGTTGAAGGTCCTGGGTTATCCCAAGGCCTCGTTGCAGCATGACTCCAGCGCTGGCACACGCTTCAGCTGTGCCTCCAGCACACCCTTTTTCATGAAGTTGAAGTGCCATATCGGCATTTTTTTCCACCCCCAAGCCATCTCGATACAGGGTAGCCAGGTGGTGGCATCCCCCTGACATTTCTCCGGTACAGGCGAGTTCCAGGGCACCTTTGGCGCCGATGAAGTCAACGACTCCTGCCTCTCCTCTCATGAGGGTTAAGCCCAGAAGTTCACACCCCAACAAGTGAGGACTTTCGGAGGATTTTGGACAGGATTGTTTAAAAAAGGAGAGAGCAGCTACGGCATCGGGTTCTCCAAAGTGTTGAGAGCTGACCAGTCTACCCGCAAAAGTGCAACTGGCCAGATGTCCTCCAGAGCATCCGATGATGTAGTTGTCCAAGGCGCCCTTGGGATCAGCGCTTCCTCCAAACCCTTGAGCGAGAAGTTTTCCGAATTCGCCACACCCGGCTGGAATGGATTGTTCACAGGCCGTTTTGAAGGCTTGCTTCGCGTACACGTGTTCCCCTCGGGAAATGTGTCCTTCTCCCAGTTTCATGCATCCACTTGGATCGGCATCCGTACAAATGGGTGTTGGTTCTTCTGGGGAAGCGGGAGCGGCCTCAAGGCTACCGGAACTGGCCTTTGGGATCTCATCACTCTCTTTCGGAGATTCTGGGGCATCTTGTGAGCACCCGTAGCCCATGAGGCAAATGAGCAATAGACTGCACAAACGATTCGGTTTCATGATGTGTCCTCCTTCCCCTACTCTCTCGCCGGTTTAGACGGAGGTCAAGGGGAAGACAGAAGAAGTCAGATTATCGGGGACTCACATGAAGATGAAGAATGGGGGGGAAGAAAGGACTTAGAGGAGAAGATGAATTTCTCCGGCTCCTTTTATGCGGGCACGAACAATCTTTCCAGTCTTGAGCACCTTGGCTCGAATGGTATCACCAATACCGCCTTTACCGAGGGCTTCCGCTTTGGTTTGTACCACGAAAGCTTTCCCGC
>Ga0115011_10002950_pt1 | contig 11684 bp, 6 predicted proteins | sample TroAtlMetagenome_2_FD_88705 | JGI IMG/M metagenome (GOLD analysis project Ga0115011, IMG submission 88705) | Marine eukaryotic phytoplankton communities from Atlantic Ocean - Tropical Atlantic ANT8 Metagenome | ecosystem: Environmental > Aquatic > Marine > Oceanic | place: Tropical Atlantic... | reverse complement strand
CTTTCTTTCTTTCTTTCTTTCTTTTCCAAAGTCGTTCCAACTCTCCAAGTGCCAAGTCTTTCTCATTTGTATCAACAAAAAGACCGAAAAAAATCGACCCCACACAAAAGAAAAAAAGAAAAAAAGAAACACAACACCGGCCGCCACATCCTAAACGCATCCAATCGGTCTTACAGTCGAGAAGACAAAGACGACGACGACAAAGAGAGGAGACCACCGAGACGAAACGAGAGAAAGAGAGACGAGTTTTGTGAGCGCGCGTCTCCCCGAAACGACGACGAGCTTTTGCCGCGAAAGAAAGAGAGAGAGAAGAGCCAAAGCGCAGAGGGACGTCTTCGTGGCCATTAATCAGTTCGAGAGAAGAAAGAGATAATAAACGAATCCGATTTCTTTCTTGGGTTTTACGCGAGCGGAAGAGAGAAGAGAGCGATCCAAACGGAGACGGAAAGAAGACCATGAATCTCATCCAACAGCTTCAGAAGAAACCGAAACCGACTCTCTCGCACGTGGAGTCGTTCGAGGATTTCACCGCCATCATGGACGGCGAAGGTCAAGATTACAGCAATTTGCGTTTGGAGTACGACCGAACGAAAGTCCCATCTGGAGGCGCCGAAGTGTGCGGCACGACCGCGCAAATGTTGATTCGCGCATCGACGATGAAAGAAGCGGCGGGGAGACACTTCCACGCGAAGGTGAGACTATCGTTAGGGTTGGAAGCGACGGACGAAAAGATTCTGAGAGCGGCGAAATTAGCCGGCCGAGGCAGAGACTCGTTGAGTTCCTTCCAAAACGACGACGACGACGAGGAAGAGGAAGAGGAAGAGGGAGAAGAGACGGTTGAGAACTTGTTGAAATCCGCCGCGTTTAAGATGAAGAAGACGATCAAGAAAGGGTGCAAAGAGTACCCAGATCACTACGGGGCGATTGGTTTAGCCGTGGAGAGGTATTTGGCGACTCCGGAGCAAATTAAGGAGAACTTCCAGGAGTATTCGATGAAGTTGCATCCAGATAAGTGCGGCATCGCGGGCGCCGACGAAGAAGGGAAGGAAGCGATCGAACAGAGGTATAAAGCGGTCGCGATCGCGTACGAGGTGTTGTCAGACGATAAGAGAAGAAGAGAATACGATTCTGTTGACGCACCGAAACACGATTTGCCGACGAGCATTAAACCCGGGAAGACGTGGTTTACGACGTTCATTCCGGCGTTTCAAAAGTTGGAGCGATGGTCGGATGTCAAAGGCGGACACGTCATTTGCGAAGACGAAGACGCGCCGTACGAAGACGTGAAGAAGATGTACGTCTCGTGGACAAAGTTCAAGTCGTGGAGAGAGTTTCCGCACGACCAAGAGAACGATTTGGAATCCGCGAACGATAGGTACCACAGAAGGCAAATGCAAAAGGAAAACGAGACGAAGAGGAAAGAGAAGAAGAAGGAAGAGTCGGTAAAGTTGAGAGCGTTTTTCGATGCGGCAGAGAACTTAGATCCGAGAGTGATTAAAGAGAAGGAGAGAAAAGCGGCGGAGAGAGAGGCGAAGAAGGCAGAGAAGAGTGGTAATGGTGGTAAAGGCGGCGGTTCCAAGGCTGAGAACGAGGCGGCAGCGGCGGCGGCGAAAGCCGCCGCGGAAGCTGCGGCGCAGGACGCGAAAGCGGCAGCAGCGGCGGCGAAAAAGAAGAAAGAGGCAGAAAAGAAAGAAATGCAAAAGACGAGAAAAGTGGTGAGAGCGATTCGCGACGGGGCGGAAGGTGCGCCGGATGAGTTTGATTTGGATCAGTTGATGCTCAAACTAGACATTTCTGGCGTGAAAGGACTGCTCGACGAGTGCTCTGGGAAGTCGGCGGCGGAATCTGGTGCGATTTTGAAAGCTGCAGTGGAGAAAGGCGCTTAATCAGTAAAACGGATGAGAGAAAGAGAGAGAAAAAGAGAGAATTACCAAAACTGCCACGCCGACCTAAATTATTTTTGTGCACACATACGTACGTACTGACTCGTTTATGGACTTTTTTTTTTCATAACACGACTGTTTCTAAGATTGCGCGACTACTCTGCCGATGACTTGATCGCCGTCCGTACAACGTTCGGAAACGAAGACTGCATCGTGCAACGCGTTATTTTCCCCGATGTTTTCAAACGTCAACAAGTGTTTCACACCGGCGAACTCTGCAAAAACGCTCACATTGTCTAGCTGTCCTTTCCCTTTATCGATGAACCCCCACGTGCCTTTACCCCACGGCGTTACCAAATCGCCGTGTTCCAAGAACCGCAAACCAGGGACGCCACCCCACGAGAACGGTTCGTTTTCGCTTAACTTGGATAATATGGACGCCACGCGTGTTTTTTCGGAGTAATTCTCTATGCTTTCCGTGGGTGAAACCATTCGCAATTTGCACATGATTTTAGAATCTGCGGCAACTTCACCGAATCCTTCGCCGTGTGTCCATCGCTCGAAATTTGAAATCGTCTTCGCACTTGCACCTACGAAGGTATTTTCTTTCATTTCCTCATAATAGCTGTACGCGTCTATCATTCTTTGCGCCGTCTCTTTTAATCGCAAGTGGTAACTCATGCGTATGGCAACTGGGATAAACTTCTTCGCCTTTTCATCCTTCTTGACGAAGCGATAAATCATTTTCGAGTTTGCAAAGCATAAATAATTGAGCGTCCTTTTGATAACACCGGGGCCAACATAATCGCCATGGGCAGGTAAATCAAGCGCTTCGTTAAATGCTTCGTGTGCCCTGATTGCGATATCCATGGACGGGGAGCTTTCAATGCCTAAAAGTATCCTCGCGACGCGCGTCACGAGCGCCAACGATTCTTCCGTAGCTTCAAATCTTACAAACCCATCATCTCTACTCGCTGCACGTCCGCCGTGACAATACCTCGACCAATCCATGTGTGGATCGTCAACGACATGATCGTAACCATACGCGGTCATATCGTCCCAACCGTCCGACATTGCTTCCACGTCCGCGTCCCGGTAAAAATACGACGACGGGTCGTGCACAAGCACAGTTTCTGGATCTATCGCAATCGTGTGCACGCCATTCTCCAAGAGTCGTTTCATGGCATTCCATTTCAAAATAGTCGCATCGTAGCTGCTAGACTCCAATATGGAGATTCCACTGGAGGCGGTTCGCGCAATATTCGCCGCTTTCCGTGAATTCGTGACGACAATGACACGTTTGTCTACTTTCAATTTCTTCGCGCCTCGTTCGAGGAAGATTTTCAAATTGTCAGCGTTGTCGTCGTTCGCCGAAACGACTATAGCGGACGAATCATCGCTTTTGAAGATATCGCCTTTCCTCGACAATATTGCGTCGATTTGAGCGGATGCACCATCGTTTGACGGTGACGTTCGTGCTTTTGAAATCGCGTGTAACGAGCGTCCTAAATCGGTAATTTTCCCGGACCAGTCTTTCATTGGCGTGCATTGAGAGCTATACGCCGCAGGCGCACCTTCCTTCCAATTCTTAGAACCAATAATCCCATCGTTCACGGCGTGCTTATGTTTTCCTTCTAATTCTTGGATGGATTTTAACTCTCCTGAACACCCGGTCGTGCATTCTAAAGACGCGATGTTAGCATCGTGGTTGTAATACTTATCCACGAGTTGCATTTTCCGTTCTTTATCCGTGTGGTAGTTCGCGTGCATAGCCACCGGTCTGTGCCTATGTTTATCCAACTCTTTTTTGTGTCTCACGATTCGAAACATCACTTTACTGTTTAAGAAACAATACGGATTCATCACACGAACCGTCGCGCCGCTCGTTTGGTGCCAATCTCTACTGGCGAACCATAACTCTAAGTTATACCCGGCCTGATCCCATAAATCTTCCGTGGCCATTCTGTGCGCCATGATGGACATGAGCCTATACGACGCCTCCGTTGCAGCGACGTACCACAATCCGGAATTCAACGCGGAAATCCGAAACGCTTTCACTCGCGCGCGTCCCGATCTTCCCATAGCCGCGTCGTCGATGACTTGATGAAACCCATTCGCGGTTTGATTGTCCCATCCGTCAGACATAGACTCAATATCGTGATCGCGGTATAAGTACGGAAACGGGTTTTGTAAGTACACGACATCTGTGTCTGTCAATAAAACCGAACACCCAACTTTGACGAAATCTTTTATGATGCCAAACTTTTGAGCGGAGATTTTATGTGACCCTCTCGCGTCGTTTTTAACTCTATATGTCGCAACTCCTTTATCCTTCAAGTTCTTCTCCAACATATCGTCCAAACATATGACGAGAAAGTTTGTAATTTTCAACGATTTAATCGAATCGACAAACTTATAAATCCCCGGGGCGGCAGAATTTGCCACCGCTGCCAAGACTTCTCTATCAATCGCAATTTCCTTGACGACTTCGCACAAGGCTTTCAAATCGCCTTCGCAATTTTGAGGCCATTTGGAATCCGTTTTAGCAACGGAGAAGTCCAATCGTCTGGCAGAACCCCACGCGTCCGTGTTGATTGTCTTCGGTTCGCACACTTTGTTCGGCTCGTCGGACATGTATGGTAAGGCGAACGCGTCTGGGTACGTCTCCGTGAGCGGTTTGACAGTCGTTCGTAGAGAAGACGAAGACGATGAACGAGAAATACTATCGTCATTCTTTCTACTGCCACTATTCTGACTCGACAAAGTACCAACCACATCCTCCTCCCGTTCAAACGGCGTCTTCTCTTCTTCTCGATGCCGAACATCTATTTCGCCGCCGCCAGAACTCCTAAAATCCACATCCCACATGCGCCTGTTATTACTATTCCCATTCATACCAGTACTTGTCAAACCTATAGCTCTTTCATGCTCTACTCTTGCTCGCTTTATATGCCCTTCATCTCTCTGATGCTTCAACAAAGACACGAGGACTCCTAATATGCACCCGAATGCAATCGACTTGCCAAGTTTCGCGTTGACAGATGCTGATCGCTTTCCATTCTCATCTCTCAACATCATCTTTTGTTGCAGAGGGCTCTTCGTTTACTTTTTGTAGTTCGATGAGTCGATGAACCGATTCCAAATCGACTTTCTGTTGCTTTCTAGCCACAACGACCACTCCACGCACACGAGTTCCGTGTACTTTCGAACTTCTGGATTTTTAATCTTCTTCGTGTTCAATTCGAGAATGTGTTGGTCTTGTAAGTATCCGAGAGCGCAAAGAGACGAGGAGGCGATGAACAGATATTTTGTCACGGAGCCGAACATGTACGACTAGAATCTCTCTCTTTCTATTTCGTTTGCCTTTGTGTTTGTGTGAGCGTTTGTATATGCGTTTTGTTATGAAAGCGCGCGCGCGTTTTTCATGGATTACAAGTCTTGTTGAAACTCTAAAATCTACATTTTAATCTCCAAGAGGATTTGAGATCTCGAGTAAAATTTTGCTATAACACGTGTTAACACATTTCATCGCAGACGACTTTCCATGTCGCGACAAAACAGTCCACACCATCGCCCTTAAACAGCATTTCTTCGTGGAATTTTACCAAGTTCTTAACTCTCTCCACGAACTCCTTTATATCTTCTTTGTAGACGTATTGTTTCTTGATGGTTTCGACGGCGTAGCGCACGGCGTCGGCGAGAGAGAAAGCGCACTCGGTCGCTAAACCTGCGATGATTTGCTCTTGACCTTCTAAATTTTCCTTGAATTCATCGTCTTGGCTCACGCGGTGCATTTCAACGGCCAGTCGGCGACTTTGGCAAGTGAAGAGGTGTTCGATGGATTTGAACTCCTTCTCGATGAAGGCAGGCGGCGCGCAGTTTTCGACTTGATTTTTGACTATTTCTCCTCCAGTTTCTTGTTTCAGTCTTTCCTGTTCCGTTCTACTATTATCGTTAGCTTCTCCCAATAGCATTTTCTGTTTCTTCTGTATTCGCATGAACAAAGAGTTTACTCTCGGTTGAGTTTTATCCGGAATGTGAACTTTTGCTTGAGGGCCAATGTTACCTCGCGCCGGGCCTCGGTTGTCCAAAAGTAAACCACGCTTCTTGGGATTCTTTGCAGGCGACCCGGTGTTATTTTCAAAATGTAACCTCACGCATAAACCGCGAATAATCTCGATACCAAAATGAATTCTCGCGTTTAACTCTTGTAAAATCTCGCGAACTTTCTTGTTAATAACTTTATAGTCGTTCGTCGCGTTGGTCAAAATTTTCGATTTCGAATAATCGTTACAGGGACCGTGACCTAAGAAGCCCTTTTTATGAATGCTTTTTATGTCCTTAGAGAGCATGATTTTAAACGTGACTGATTTTGCGCGGCGATCTCCCAACATCTTTGCTCTGTCGCAAACGACTTTGGACATGTCTTCTAAAATAGCCAAAACTCTCTCCTTCGTACTAAATCTAACTCCCCAGGAAATTTCCATCGATGTAGTTTGCGGCGGTGGATCTGGTTTCCATTCCGTCTCATCTATCCCCCGAGCCTTTTGGATTAAATTATATGTTGCTACATCGCCTCCTACCGCATCGACGAGTTGCATAAATCGCTGACTTCCCTCTTTAATCGCTTGAAGATCTGCACACGTTCGAATCCTCTCCTCTTTCAATTTTCTACACAAAACGTGTCCTACTCCGTGGACGTCTTCCACCGGTAATTGCGCCATAAAATAAGGCGCATCTTCTTTCGACACGTAATAAAAAGGATCCTCACTCATGCCGTTTGGTTTCGCATACTTCGTCGTGGCACATTTGGCGACCAACTTGTTTGGCCCAGCGCCGACAGAGCATTTCAATTTACACTTCTCGGTGACGAACTTTTGAATAAACTTCGCCATAGCTTGGCCTCTGATACTTGCGTTGACGCTATCTATGCCTTCTTCTGTAACACTTTCCAGGTTCAATCCATTCGTGACATCCAAATATGCCTCATCGCAACTCGATGCAATCACGTGATCCGTCAACTGGAATAGCGCCTCGTAAAAGTTGGTTGCGAATTCAATGTAGGCGTCGAAACAATAACTCAACAGGATCAAATTACCAGGCCTTTTCCTATTAGTATCGTTAAACCTCATGCCTGCGCGTATCCCCAACGCTCTCGCCGCGTAATTCGCACAACTTATCTCCCCGGTTTCCCCCCACGCGACCGCCATTGGAGTTTCTTTATCGTCCATCAAATCTGGTCTCAAAGTATGTACCGATGCTTGTAGAAAAAAACAATCGATGTCCACGTGCACGATAATTCTCGAGCGGTTCTCCAACTCGCTCGCTTGAAGTTTACGCGCGTTCGGGAGTAATCGCTGTTTTATCACGTAGTAGCGGTGTTTCCACGTGCCTGTAGATGCAGACAGAGAGATGATCAGTTCACACGCACACGGCGCGCGCGATTCGAGAGAGAAAGAGAGAGAGAGAGAGAGAGAGAGAGAGAGAGAAAAGGGGAGGACACGAATCTAAACGTACCAATGAAACCAAGTCTCGATTTATCTCGATAATTCTTCACGAAATCCACGTCCGTTTCCGTCGTCCGCACGGCGTTCGTTTTTGTCGTTCTCGTTCGTTGCACTCGATCATCGATCGTCGTCATCTGGTGGTGGTGGTGTTTCCGGTCCGGCAAAGGAAAAGCACAATCCTGTGTCAGAGAGAGGGGACACAACAAAAAATGGAGCAAAAAATGTAGGCACCTATAGAAAACCCTCCCCAGAAAATTGCCCTCCTTTTCGTCGTGTGTTTTCTTTCTTTCTTTCTTTGGTCGCTTTGCTCGTCTTGCGTCGTCATGTTTGCCTCGAGAGGTGCTCCATCTTCGGCGACGCGAGGAGCCGCGGCGGTCAACGCGAGGAGAGAAACGCGCGTCGGTGGGAAGAACTTCTCGAGACGAACGACGACGGCGAGAAAAAATTTAACGGCGTCGACGTCGTTGTCGAGAACGGAGGGCGACGATGCCGCGCGGGAGGAGAAGGAAGAAAGGAAAGAGAAGAAGAGAACGAGAAGAGAGGCGTTATTTATGACCAACGCGGTGTTGTTGTGCGCGACGGCTGGTACCGTTCGGCCGAACGATATGGTGGCACGCGCGATGTTTAACTCTGGTTTAGACGTTCCGATAGAAGACCCCTCGAGAGCTGTGGCTGTGGTGCTTGCTGTGAAATTAGCGTTAAGAGACATTGCGGACCAAAACGAAGACTTTCGTAAAACGTGCGACGCTCCTGTATATAACTGCGATTTGTCGCAACTGAACGTGAAATGTGCGACGAGGGTATCCGGACCGATGACTCGAGCATTGCCGACGATGTTAGAGACGTATGGGTTAGATCCGTACGAAGTGGAGGCGTTGAAACAGTCGATTCAAGAGTTGGAGACGCAACTGAAAGCGAACAACGCGAGAGTGGCGGTGAATTTTAAAGCGCCGGCGGAATATTTTGGGTTGATTGATAGACAAATCGACGAAATATTGGCGCAGCTCCCCGAGGATGCGATGAGTAGCGCGAGAGATTTGCTCGAGAACGGATGCGATTTAACCGTGCCGGCAGAGCAACCAGCGGAACTCGATTGCCGCATTGCGAGGGCGGTGAGTCAAGGTAAACGACCCAGCGGAGGGGTGTCTTAAAAAGTGTATATTTAAATCTATTACTATTATTACTACGACCGCCTACTCCTCGTATGAACACGCCTCGCATTTTTCGAGAAAATCCGAGGTTCTCGTGAGAACAATTATTAAAAAATACGAGAAAGTACGAAAAGTCATCCCCACAACGAATCATGGATGGTGACGTCAAAGAGTGCGTGACGGACTCCTCCTCGTCCTCCGACGAGGCAAACGATGACGACGTGGACGTCCTCGTTCCGCCTCTTCAACAGTCGCGAGAACAATCGACGACATCGAAGAAGAAGAAGAAGAAGAAGAAGAATTTTTTCTCGAACAAGAAAAAAGCCGCTTCGTCGTCGTCGTCTTCGGAAGATGACGACGACGACGATGACTGTTTGGATTTGGGTGCGTTCGAGTTCCTGGACGACGAAGAACGAGCGATTATGAGTTCAAATCGACTCGAACATCGCATCGAAGATGTGGACGTAAAAGTCGACGCCGCGTTTTCGGCGCTACACTCGCAATTTTTTACACCAACTTCAGTAGATGTCGAAAAATTCATCAAACCGCAGCTACACGATGAGAAAGATGAACACTTTTTGAAGTTTAAAGTTGCCGCGGAACGGTTGCGCGCGAAAGTGCATCGACTCCAGTCGCATCAAAAGTTACAAGAGCACGAAATGAGGCAGGCGGCGAAAAAGCAGACCCGCTCGGGGCAACGAAGAATGCATACGAATTTGAACGGGAAATTTATGCGCCTCGATGAAAACGTGGTGCCGAAGACAGCGAATTTGAGATCGGATGTGGCTAACGCGGATTCTGCGGTGAATATTGGATTGAAGTTGAGTGAGTGTTTAAGAAGAGATTCGGTGTTTCAAAATCGAGAGGTAACGACATACGATGACGAGGGTAATATTGTGTGCGATGATGGAGATAACGAGAACGCCTCTGCTGAAGGCTCATCGATGATGGTGGAGAGTGATTTACACTTCGACGGCGAAGAAGAATCAGTGAAACGTTTTTTACTCGCGACACGGTTGATCGTTGCTCAAATTGCGGAATTTTTACGTCCGCGCGGTCCTGGGTTTAACGAGAAGTCACCCTCGGAAAACGATACAGAGGGAGACAAGTCGATCAAGAAAAAGAGCGAAACCGAGGAGGTTACATTTACGCATGCCGATCCTTTCGACGCGTACGATTCGAGTGATGAAGACAAAGCCGTTCGCAGCGATACTGGAATTCTACCTCTGCCTCCACCTCTCGGCTCGCACGTTGTTCGATGCGTCGAAACGCCTAAAAATATGGATTTCGTGCGATCTCTCCCAGACGGGACGCCGTTAAGCGTCTATTTTCAAGAAAATAACGCGTATAACTTCAAGGATATACGCACCGCGGACCATTTTCTAGACGGTTCAAGGCAAAAAATACGAAGTTCAACAAAAATCCAAGCCATTCCGAGAGCAGAAATGTACGGCGCGTCTCTTTTGATTCATATGGAAATGCCCGGTCCGATGGATCGAGAAGAGAGCACGCCAAATGACGTTTGCCGAGAAGGTTGTTACGTGGAGTTGAACGGTGCGAGTGGACATCCGGATTACTTATCTCGCTGGAGAAGACGCGATAACTGCCCAAAATCGGAGCAAAGTATTGATACGGAAGTGTACACGTACACGTTACCGACGCTTAAGGCGCACGAGTTTTACTTGCGCAAACCCATTGGCGAGTTGTGCGGCGACATAAAAATTGAGTGCGAAAAAACCGGTTTAGAAGCCATTCTGAAATTTCACGAATATGATGCCGAGTTTTCGCCGGCGATGCGCAATATCGTCACTGGCGTCGTGTCAAAGAAAGAGACGAACGAAGTCAAACGCATGCTCTTCGGCACGTGGGATTCGGTGATTTTCTGGGAAGATCCGAACAAAACGAAAAACGACGACTTGCAAATCATATTCGCCGAGTCTGAGAAACTCTTAAAGGGCGTTTTATACGACGACCATAAACACGCTGTCACGCAGAGGGGATGTGTACGGCCCTTATCGACATCAACCACCGTCCGCTCGCTCGCTACGGCTATCAAATGCCCGCAAACCATGTCGCGCGACAAATTATGGATGGCCATCCAATCCTCGATTCGATACTCGAAGAAACTTGGCCATTTAGGCTCGCTGTGCTCGAAACTGCTCTTAGGACATGAAACGCTTGATTGCCAAGATGAAATGAGAGGTACAGGTACGCTCGATTTGGATATGGGCTGGGAGATGACTACTTTGGTGACCACAAAACTCCCACTGGACGCGGAACCTCCCTTGCCAGCTATTTGGGATATGAGACCATCGCCGCCGCCTAAAAAAGGACACGTGGAAAAGTACGCATGCGGCTTGTTCAACAGAGACAGTGACGAAGAAGAAAAAGAAGAACATAAGAACGGAGAAGAAAAGAATTAAATACGAAATATGAAACAAAAATTATAAATAATGACTACATACCTTGGTACAACTCTTTTCTATTTGAATCGCACCAACTCGATTCGATACCTATCGTTTTGTTGCTCTAAAATTTCTTTGACTTCAACTCTTCCTCTTCCTCGACAACTAATCATATCGCCTTCTCCGACCGTCGCGTTCTTCTTTTCGCACACGTTATAATTTAATTTAACGTTGCCTTTTACGATATCGTCCCCCATCTTACTTCTCGCGCACCGAAACCCCGCCGAGGCGATAGCATCTAACCGAAGCGACGCTTCGTACGTGCGCATAGGCTCCTGCATCTGAGCCCCTTGGCCTGCTTCCAATTCGCTCAGAGGGAACAGCTCCACGTTGACTTTAACCGTTCGTACGCTCTCTAATGCTCTCGTCAAGAAAACTGCAATCGCAGGAGTCGCCAAGACTTTCGCTCCACCCTCGGAAGAGCTATTCACTAAAATATCGCCAATCTTCTCCCGTTTCACGCCTGCACCTAACACCGCCCCTAAAAAGTCTGGATGCGACGCCGGATCGAACGCAAACATACCGCTAATGTTCACGCACGCGATGGCACAGTTGCTCGTATCCACCTCTCCTTTTCCATCTTCTCCTTCGTTCGAGAAAAACTCGTCATTCTTCGCTAACTCGAATAACTCTTCGCTATTCTCAGGTCTTGCCAACAACATCCTCTGTTGCTCTGCT
>Ga0115011_10002949_pt1 | contig 11691 bp, 12 predicted proteins | sample TroAtlMetagenome_2_FD_88705 | JGI IMG/M metagenome (GOLD analysis project Ga0115011, IMG submission 88705) | Marine eukaryotic phytoplankton communities from Atlantic Ocean - Tropical Atlantic ANT8 Metagenome | ecosystem: Environmental > Aquatic > Marine > Oceanic | place: Tropical Atlantic... | reverse complement strand
AGTGTTCTAACGACTATTGCAGTGTTAAAAAAAACATGGGCGGCGATGATTCCAAAGGGTGTACCTTCTAGGTTAAATATGCTTTCTTCAAGGTGAAATATCGAATTTATGGAGAGAAAAGCAGATGCCACAACTACCGTTGGCATAACAAATGGGATAGTTGCGAGTATTCGCAGCGCTCCCCTCCCCCGAAAGTTAAACCTCGTGAGGATATTTGCAATAAGTACCCCTACACACAGCGAGACAACTGTTGATATTACAGCTTGCCATAATGTGAACCACATGATTTTCCATGTGGATTGAGCACCAAAAACTCTCGATATATTTTCAGGCGATAACCCATACCAGAGAATTCTCCCAAGTGGACCGAAATAGAAAACAGCAAAAAAGCCAACCACGACGATTACTGAAAAACCAGTTGAGAATTTTAGACGGCTACTTCGCTGGGCGACAGATTTTGAAATCCTTTGAGAGTCGTCATCGTAAAACAATTTGAGTCCATTGTTCGGTCCACTGGTCCCGAGCGGCATCAATTCGTTCAGGTGGAAGAGTTGCTGAATTTACGCTACTTGGGAGGAATTTTTGAAAGACATCTGGCAGAACAGCATCGGTATTGGCTGGAAGCACAAAATTTGTTTCTGGGAGTAGCTCCTGGAAATAAGTTGAAGTCAGAAAATCAACTAACAACGCCGAAGCTATTGGCTCATCGGTACCACGCAATACCCCAACAAACTCTATCGATCTGAAACAGGAGTCCTCTATAACTGCTGTAGGAGGAGTATCTAAAGGTTCAGGCGCAAAGATAAATTCTGCTATTGGACTAGTTAGATAACTCGTAACAATTGTTCGATCTCCCCCTTCGCCAGCAACAAAATCTCCATAATACGACTCAGTCCATCCTGACTGTATTGCTATGTCGTTTTCGCGTAGATCTGTCCAAAAATCTTGCCATTTGTCTTCTCCGAAATATGCAATCGTCGCCAACAAAAAACCCATTCCAGGGGCGGAAGTTTCAGGATTTTGTGTAACAAACTCTCCAGAGTATTCCAAAGATGTTAATTGTGTAATTGTTGATGGCTCTCTCCCAACTTTGTCTATCCAATAATTCACACAAATATCTCCATAATCAACTGGTGTAACCCGATAATGAGGGTCCAGTACTAGGTCGCTAGAAAGCTGGCCAAGTGTTGACGCCTCATAAGGTTGAAAAATGTTATTTGTTAATCCCCGACATAAAAATGTGTTGTCGATTCCAAACATTACGTCAGCTATAGGATCGCCGGAAGTTAGGACCGACTGTGAAACCATGGTTCCTGTATCTGCGCTTTGGAGGAGGTTCACAGTTATTCCTGTTTCAGCTGCAAACCTCTCAAATGCTCCTTCCGGTGCAAGGAATGCGTCATAGACGATTAAGTCAATAGTTGTCCCAGAAAGATCAATATCCGCCGAAGACGGTAGTTCTATAGGAGGCAAGTCTGGCTCTTGGAAGCACGTGCTGTTACTTTCTAGTTCTCCATCATTAGAGCAGCTAAGGCCCAATGACATCAACATAGGGCACGCCAATAGAAGCCCTATTCGTTCTAGTGTTGTCTTCCTCATTTGTGTTTCCCTCCGCTGGCATTATCCAGATCAGGTATAGGGTAAGTGGTAAAGTGACCACATTCTCAGCCTGGTACTCCAAGCTCCCCGGTTGTGACCCTCATCATACTGTATTTATTCGCTGATAGTAATTTCTAGCGTCTTCAACGTCCTCAAAGGACATAACTTGAGATAGCGTAATAAGGCATGTCTAGCCGAATTGAAATTGAAATAACTAGTAGAACAGACTCTGAGGACTTCAATTGGCGCGCACTTGGTGCCAGAGAACCAAAAGGAACGATAAAAGGCTCTCTTTTGCCTAGCAATGTTGAAATTGGCGACTCATTTCGTGTCGAGGCTGACTTCCATATAGACGGGATAGAGATACTTCGTGTCGTTCCTAAGAAAGATATCCGTAAGGATCCTGAGACTCTCAAAATTTTCGGGACAAAGAACGAAGACTTCGGCGTCACTACGCAACTTGTGAAAAAGAATCGATCTAAACAAGGCAAGAAGCGTAAACCAAAAGACAGAAAGAAAGATTTTACGAATCGAAAGAAATCCCAATCCAAGCAAGGTCGGCCATCTGGAGATGGAGAGAAGAAAAAAATCCGCAGAACCGGAGCTCCGAACCGCGGAAAGCGCCTTAAAGCCAAGCGTTCTCACAGGAATGCCTTTGTCGCTACCCTACCCGAACTGCATAAACCTCTAGCAAATGAACTCCTAAGAGGGGGGATTCCTAGTCTCCGGAAAACTATGAAGAAAATGGCCCTCCCCGAAGGGTTTGATACTGAAATATTGCAATACGCAGAGAAAGTCAATACACAGCTAAGGACTGCCGAATGGCATGACAAAGCAGACGCCGTTTTGCAGAGCGCGAAAGAAATTGACTTGCGTGATTTCCGTTCTGTCGTTGCTGCTGGCGGCCAATGGGCGAGATCTGAAGAACTCTCAAGCGTCCAATCTCAGCTTGAAAAAGCATTAAGAGAAAGACTTGAGCTAGAACATGGGCGCTGGCTATCAGAGATCGAGAAAGCCATTTCTGATGGGAAATCTGTCCGTGCCCTTAATCTCAGCTCTCACCCGCCTAAACCGGGTACTCTACTTCCTGAGCACATTATGAGCGCACTCGTTAATCTCGCTAATACCTCTCTTGACGGTGAGACTTCATCGCACCGCTGGAGCGTGGTAGTTCAAGCAGTCGCCTACTCACCAGTCCGGCTAAAAGTGGTTCCAATTGGAATTCCAAGCAAGCCAACTAAAGACCTCTTAAGCGTCGTTAAGAAGAATGCAGACCGCATTCCGGACATAGCAGCTCTTTTTCCAAAGGAACTCGATCAGTAACCTAGGCAAACTTCAATACTGCCTTGCTACAGCTTTCGTTCCACTGTTATGACTCTTGCAGTGACTTTATATCTCTCAAAAAAATTCTTCAGTTGCCGATCACCGGGCAATGCACGGCTAACGATTGACACTGCCGATGACTTTTCGGCTGTATTGATTAGTAAGTCCATCATTGCTTCACCGACACCAACAGATCGCATTTTCGAGTCGACGAAAACTTCTTTAATATCTAGCGACATGCTGTCATATATCGAAACCCATTGGGCAACCATGAAGCCACAAGGGCAGTCATCGTACGCACCAATTATGAAAACAAATCCTTGATGATCGATGATCTCAGAAAATAAAGATTCAGAGTTCGCAGATAACGCAGTTGTTTTCTGCCAAAGATCCGCTCCCTTATGCTCCTGAATCTCCACTCGTGACATTTTATGTAGTCGTGAAAAATCCTCTTTGTCGTTTTGCTCAGCGATCCGAGCAGACTCGAACATCATTTAAGGAAAGTCACACCGAGGCGCCACAGTGAGGGCACTCGCCGTCTTTTTCTATTGCAGATTTACTTATTAGCAGAAAGCAGCTTGGGCAATTCATTTCATCGTCTTGCTTCGCAACGACGCTAGCCTCTTCAGTATCACCCTTTTTGGGCGCTTCACTTTCCTTCCCTTCATCATCGTCTTCGGAGGTTATCCGCTCTTGGAGAATAGCTGTTAAATCTGCCTCTACTTCTTCTTCATCATCATCATCATCATCGTTGTCGCTCGCCTTTGACTCGCTGCTGTCGTCAGCAAAATCATCATCGTCATCATCGTCGAAAATTTCGGCATCTTCATCGATTTCATCATCATCAGGCGCGTCGTCGCCAAATTCATCATCATCAGGCGCGTCGTCGCCAAATTCATCATCATCTTTTTCGAAGTCTTCGACTTCTTCTTTTGAATCGTCAGCCATAGTAAAACCTTTTCCTTATCGGGGGATAATAGGCCTTTCTTGATAGCTTTTGGTGACAAATTCGATCTTTTCTTGATTTCTCATACGATGTTTTTAAGGCGAGAGTTGCCTTTTCTCCTCTGCACGTCGTTCACTAGCGAGCCGTTCAAGATCTGTTTCATCAGTGAGGTCAACATATTTCATCATCTCAGCGACTACGCGGTGGCCAGCCTCTTCACTGATAAGTCGGTACATTTCTTGACCTACTTCACGGTAGGAGGGGTGGCCCTGAGGTGTTGTTCTTAATTCAATTAAGTGCATCGCAGAGCGTGCATTAATATTTATGTTGAAGCGAATTTTGTAGGCCAGACTCACGGCATAGGAAGCTTGGTCCGGGAAATCGTCAAGTAGTAGGTCATATAACGACGCTGACCTTTCCATAACTTCATCAAATGCGTTAGACATTCCAGCAGCGTCTATAAGCGGCGGTCGGGTATAGCCATGAGTTGGGCTTAGCTGCTGCCATTCCATGGTCAACATTCGATGTCGTTGCAGATCGCGAAATGCACCGTAATCAACAAGAACATCGAAGCGGTAAAATGGCCGCTCAAGAGCACGGCCTGGTTTATGGCGCCTGTTAGTCCTATCTCCAACATATGCACGGACAAGTGCTAGTTTGTCTTCTGTGTTCATCGCCGCGACACGGCGCTGCAATTGTTCTTCTGGCAAGTTTGAGTGGGAATACATCATTGAAGCAATCATCTTGTCTTCTCCACTTGGATCAAAATCGACAAGCCTAACAACTGGAGAAGGGTCAATAGGTGTTCCTTCTTGAAGCAAAGACGCCACAATATCCTTCGTATCCTCGCGCGTATTCTCGAGATAGTCGCTCCATACAACCCCTCTATCTTCTAAATCGACCCGCTCAAGGAATGATGGGATCACCTTCCGCAACTCTCCCAACATGAGGTCTGCATATAATCTCGATTCGGGAAGTGGGTGGGAACGCATCCTAAGTAACAAAGCTTCGTAAGCTTGACCGGTTCCATATATGCCCACGTTAGAAAGAGCCGATGCAGGCAATAGTCCGCGTAGTGCATCGAACGCTTTTGCTTTGACTGCTTGGCGATAAATGAAGTCGGAATCATCAGGGTGTTTAGGAAATGACTCCCTGACAAAATCTTGCAGAGGCGGTATCAACTCAGAGTAGATATCGAAGATACGGTCCATATCACCCACATACCTTGTCCCAAAAGACGAGTTGAGTATTTCAGGATCACGGTAATATCGGTATCGACCTCCTAGGCGACTGTCGTACGATATGTACCTAGTCGATTGCTCTAAATAGCTCATCAACCGTCCCCACTCAAGTACTTTTGTAAGCAGGTTGGATGCCTGCTCGCATGCCAGATGTACACCGCCTAATTGAGCTACAGAGTCATCTCCGTACTCAAAAAAGATTCGGTGATAGAGCTTCTCTGCATGACTTAATCCAATCGTCGCATCAATACTCTGGTCTCCTTCAATATCTAAGTCGCCGAGAAACTCATCGAGAAAGAGCCTTCTCAAACTCTTAGCCGACCTACTGTACCTAGCGAATAAAGCGCCCTTAACGACCTCTGGGAGGTTAACAAGTGCAAAAACAGGTTGGTCTAAGTTCGTGAAATATCGTCGTAAAACGTCAGCTTCTTCATCTGACCATTCTTCTGCAATGTATGCACTCACGACATTTGAGAATACGTCGCGTTTTCGATGAATGTGGGGAGGGTACAAAAATTGATGAAAATTATCAAGCAATCACCACTTTAACAGCCCGCGAGACGACGCTAATCTCTACTTCATCAGATCTCCCGATTAACCTTCCATCAGCATAAACGCGCATCTGGTGCGGGAAAGAAACTTCATATTGAGCAGTTGATCTTACCTTCAGGTCTGGATGGGGTAAATGATTTCCGGATTCTGAACGTTTAGATGCCAAGAGATACTGAATCAATTTAAGTTCAGAAGTCAGTACTTCGAATTTTCCATCACCTGGATGGCCCCGTACGGATACCCTTCGATTTTTGTAGAATTCTGCGTTCATCACGAGAACTCCCTTGGTGCTAAAATAGTTTCGACGTAGGGAACAATGACTTGCGAAATAGAACCGCTCATTTGCTAACTGTATACAACCGAGGTCTATGTGGCACAGCGTTCCAGTTGTCGGCAAAGCAACGTTTGAATTCCCCTTCCCCCCTAAAGTCCTGTGGATATTACCGGATGCAAGCCGCATAAGTGTTATACCCGAATTGACTAAACTCACTATTTCTTGATCTGATTTCGCAATAGGAAACGTTTCGTCAATTAGGAATTCCTCTGTCCAATTATCCAACTGTCCCATACGATTCCTCATTTACTGATTAATTCCTTTGAAGACTTCGCTAATTTCCTAGCGCGCATCCATCCATAGAACACAGCTGCTTCATAGAAAAGGTACATGGGGACTGCTAATGCAAGTAAAGAAATAGGATCACCACTAGGAGTAATAACAGCAACCAATATTACTATTCCTACTATTGCGTAACGCCATTGTTTTCGCAATGTCCTGTAATCGAGAATTTCGAGTTTAAGTAGCAAAATTAGGAACAAAGGAAATTCAAATCCAATTCCAAATGCGAGCATCATCTTTATGATGAACGAGATATAGGCTCGTGCTCTGAATTCAGTAAGTAGGTCTTCTCCCCCTATATCAATAAGGAAGTCCAAGGCACGCGGAAGAGTCCAAAATGCTAGACCGCACCCCACCACGAAAAGGAGCACCCCTGATAGGACAAACGATGCTCCATGCCTCTTTTCGTGCTTATGTAAACCTGGGCTTACAAATTGCCACGCCTGCCATAGCAATACAGGAATCGAGAGTCCTATCCCTGTGTAAAGTGCAACCATGAATCGTGTGTTTAACCCTTCCAAGGGTTCATCTACTCGTAAAGTGCATCGCTGGCCCAAAGTGTCGCAGTAAGGGTCAAGGAGGAATTCCAGTATCTGATGAAAAAAAATCCATCCTATAATCGAACAAACTGCTATCGCAACTAAGCACCGGATCAGTCGGGATCGCAGCTCTCCCAGATGTTCCAATATCCCCATTTTTGCTTCCGGATTATTATTACGTATTTTCATTTTCCTGCTGGAATATTTCATTACCTAATTCAAATTCTGAATTTGTACGCATTGGAGAGTCATCGACCATAGGAAGAGCCTCATCTTGCCTAAGTTCTATCCCCCGCTGTCGTGCCTGACTTTCAGTCGTTTCATCAACAGCAGAAGTCAATTCCGAACGAAAACTTTCACCTACACTCCGAATTGCTTGCGAAGTTCTCCCTAGGGTTCGAGCTATTTCAGGCAACTTAGATGGGCCTAGAAAAATTAAAGCTACTACGAGAATAACTAGTACTTCACCGCCACCGATATTGAACACAGTATTAAACTATCAACTGATTTCCAGTAACAATAATTTGACTGGTAATTAACAGCGATTCGAAGAAAAATCTTCACGCCACAGTAAAACTAGCTCTATACGCGTCTTATATATTTAGTAGAAATGATACAAGATCTTAACTAGTTACTAGAGAAATTTTAGACTGCTGATCGGCCACAACCGTATAAAAGCGCGCCCTACGACCATATCTTCATCGATGGGACCGAAGAATCTAGAATCTCGAGATCCGCCCCTATTATCACCTAATACAAAGATGTGATTATCGGGAATGAGGCAACTCGTCTCCGTTGAAACTTCGCAGACATCAGTGTTCTCAAAAATCCCCACAGTTAACGTATTCGATGACAGGTAAGGCTCAAGAAGTAATTGCCTAACAGATGAGCTTGACTCTGTTATATATATGCGACCATCTACTATTTCTATTAGCTCACCCTCAAGGCCGATTACTCGTTTAATTAAGTCAGTTTGCGCTGAATTTTCATTGGCAGGCCTCTTAAAGACAACTAAGTCTCCTCTTCCTATATCCCCGACTTTGTAGCTCAGTTTATTCACGAGAACACGATCACCGACCTGAAGTGTTGGAGCCATCGAAGAGGACGGGATGAAATACGCCTGCATAAGAAATGTTTTTATAAGGAATGCGACGAGGAGAGCCCCCAGAATCACTGCACCCCATTCCAAGAATCGTTTCATAGACTTTCTTCGGTGTTCGCCTTCTTCGATTTCTTCATTTAAGCTTTCATCGGCTTCATCTGGGTACGGACTATTACTATTCCCTTCATGGGAACCGTTTCTTTCCTCGTAATCATCAGAGACACTAATTTCTCCGCCGGTATCTGGAGACGCATCAATGGAAGAGCCCATAGCACTATCTTCGATTTCAGCTGGAACAAATTCAGGTGAGTTGGCTAGAGACCGTTCCACCGCCCTAGCTACTACATCGTCAACCCATTCTTCGTTCACAGGGTCTTTGCCATCTTTATCAACCACAGAACCGGAGGTTAGTCGAGAAAGATGCTGTAAGCCGCATCACGAATTTTCTTTGTATCTACCAGAGATTGCTTGCGCGGTTCGTTTAGCCAGATCAAGTGGAATATGATCTGGCGCTTCAAGAATGACTGTTTCAGGGGACAAACGAATCAAAAGGCGCTGCAGCCAAGCTATTCCGGTGACTAGAAGCTTGACTTCGATACTTCCATCTTCAGATTGAGATACTTCTTGTATAGGGTAAGTCGAAAGAATCCATGAGTCGCTAGTTTGTATTTTGATTGTGACTAAACTCTCCTCCCCTCCTAAGTCCCAAGAGTCGTCGTCGGTAGATTCTTTCCTGCTCCCTTTTGGAACACAGTTCGGGTCGGAGCTTGGGTCAGCTTTAAGTATCCGATCAAATCGGAACAATCGGTAATCGTTTGCTGTGTCGCAGTATGCATAGAGATAGTGGTTACTGTCACGATTGAGAATCTCCACCGGATGGACATTACGGATAGAAGTCTCATCTGCACTGTAGGAGTAATAACTAATAGTGAGCTGTGTCTCAGTTTCTATAGAGTGACGTATAACGGACCAGGCAGCATTTCGGAGTTCAGGGATGTCCACTTCAAAGGTTTCACTGCTCTGTCCAAGAGCTTTTTCGAGTTTTTCGATAGCCCTACTCAAGTCCCGCCATGTATTTTCCCCGTGGAATATTTCTAGAGTTTTTGCTTTTCTAAGCAAGCTAAAACCTTGTTCAGGAGTTAACCGAATTGGGCGGGCGAGCCATTCCGCCTGATCAATCCATACACGTCCATCTTCAATAATTACTTCAATGAGAGTGTCGGGAGTATGCGGGTAGGGCCCGACCATAAATAGCACTTTGGTTAGGTCGTCCAAAAGGAGTTCCTCTGGGTATTCGAATCGATGAGCAATCGAATTCAAAGACGGGCCATCGTTATCCATTATCCATGGAATCATTGAAAGTAGCCGCTCAAGTTTTTCCGATGCTTTAAGTTTTCCCATTTGATCCCTCAACGTATTTGCTCATGTAATCGAGATAACTATTTCGCATTTCCTCTGGCGAGATTATCTCTGCATGGTCCAAGAGAAGCGTCAACCGAGTAAAGAACGCTTCTTTATTGTTAACACTTACAGTAGCGATACCTGACCCATCGCTCTCTAACTCAGCGTCAGTCTCTAGGCTCGTCCGCGCCCAAGCTAGAAGGTCTGCATCTATCCTAACCTTCGTCTCTATTGTCGCCTCCTCTCCGTAACTCCATGGCTTCAAATTAACTCGAGGTGGTTTTTCGGGGATTTCATAATTTTCAGAAGGTTCTGCAAGGGAGAGTTCGAAGATCTTGTCAACACGAAAAGTCTTAGCTTTTGCTTCTGGCATGTTATTTCCAGTCAAGTACCACCTACCGTTAGTGAACTCCAACCGCCAAGGTTCCATATCTCGCTCTGTATTTGCATAAACAAACGAAATTCGCCTTCGTTGAGCTATTGATTCAAAGAGCCGAGTGACGTTATCAACATTTTCATTTTGCAACTTTATGATGTTTTGCGCAGCGCTTTTCTCATATCCACCCAATTTCCGAATAGCTTCAACTTCAGTAAGTCCGTCAAGCACTTCGACACTAGCAATAGCGAGATTCAATGCGCTTAGCTCAGCATCTGTAAGGTTTAACTCCTCAAGGTAATAGGCAGATTTATTAATAAAGTACCCTTCAACTGGCGGATTTGTTCCTGGCACAGGTGCTAGTTCAAGGGGCACTCCCATATCACGTAAAGCGTTTTTATCTCTATCGAAAGTTCTTCGAAATGCAGCCAAGTCATCTGGGTACATTCCAACCCGGGCTTTAAGCTCTGAAGCAGATTTTGGACTTTCAGAATTCAAAAGTTCAGCTAGGAGATTTAAGGTACGCTCTAATTTTTTTGAAGTCATAATGTATTACCTTTAAATCTACTTAGCGCAAATACTGGTTTGACTACAAACTTGCGATTAATTTTTCAACTCGCTCGTCCGTAGCGACAAATGGGTCCTTACATAAAACAGTCCGTTGCGCTTGATCGTTGAGCTTCAAATGAACCCAATCGACGGTGTAATCGCGATTACGATCTTTCGCTCTCCTAATAAAATCACCACGTAACTTTGCTCTCGTTGTCTGTGGTGGATGTTCTACTGCATTAGTTATGTCTTCATCGCTACACATTCTCTCTACTCTCCCATTCGATTGGAGGATATAGAAAAGTCCGCGGTTGCGATTTACATCATGATATTGGAGATCAATTAGAGCAATCTTGGGATCTGAGAGGTTAATCCCGTATCTGCTTTTGTATTTTTCAATCAGGTGTAACTTAGTGACCCAGTCGCATTCTCGGTATAGACCCATTGGGTCTTTTTTTAATCCGGAAATACAATGTTCCCACATAGTAAGTGCCTGCTTCTCCTCTGGAGACAACTCTCGCCTATCAGCAAACTTGATAGCTTTCTCGAGAAATTCTGATTGAATGTCTAGAGCACTTAACTCCCTGCCACTAGCAAGTCTGACCTTTCTGCTACAAGTAATATCGTGGCTTATCTCGCGTATAGCGCGTATCGGATTTTCCAATGTCATATCGCCCATAAACACTGTTCGTTCTTCAAGCATTCTCAATATTAAAGAAGCAGCTCCCACCTTAAGAAATGAAGCGTATTCGTTCATATTTGAGTCACCTACGATCACATGCAATCTTCGATATTTCTCCGCATCAGCATGTGGCTCATCGCGAGTATTGATTATTGGTCTACTTCTAGTAGTCGCACTTGAGATTCCTTCCCAAATATGTTCCGCTCTTTGGCTTATACAATATGTAGCTCCCCGAGCTGTTTGCAATACTTTTCCAGCGCCAGCATAAATCTGTCTGGTAACAAAAAACGGTATTAATACTTCGTCATATATAGATGTATCGTCATCACGCTCAGTGCAGAAGTTCTCATGACAACCATATGAGTTTCCTGCAGAATCAGTATTATTTTTAAACAGATACAACTGTCCGTTTATGCCTTCTTCAGCCAATCTTTCTTCGGCGCCAACTAAAAGCTGATGGAGTATTCTTTCCCCTGCCTTGTCATGTGCGACAACATCATAAATTGAGTCGCATTCAGGAGTTGCATATTCAGGGTGAGACCCAACATCCAAATACAGTCGTGACCCATTTGCCAGGAACACGTTACTACTTCTTCCCCATGAAACAACGCGACGGAACATGTAGCGCGCTACCTCGTCGGGGCTTAACCGGCGCTGCCCATTAAGAACACAAGTGACTCCATATTCACTTTCGATACCAAATATTCGCCGTTCCATGGCTTAACACTAGATTAGAGACGCTAACTACCCAAGCATTAATGAATT
>Ga0115011_10002948_pt1 | contig 11693 bp, 10 predicted proteins | sample TroAtlMetagenome_2_FD_88705 | JGI IMG/M metagenome (GOLD analysis project Ga0115011, IMG submission 88705) | Marine eukaryotic phytoplankton communities from Atlantic Ocean - Tropical Atlantic ANT8 Metagenome | ecosystem: Environmental > Aquatic > Marine > Oceanic | place: Tropical Atlantic... | reverse complement strand
TGGGTTGGCGCTAGATGAAAAGTCGTTGAACTTTACAAAGACACCATTCAACATAGGGAACAACTGGATATTTGCTTGATCTACTTGGCCTGGCTTATAAGGATCGCTCGGTCCGCCTTCAGTCGCTTCCGTAAGCGTAAATGTTGTGGTAGCCCAATTCGAATACTGGCCGTTTGTCCCGACCGCTCTTACCCGACCTGTATAACCACCGTCTTTCGAACCCAAGTTTGTAATAGTTATATCTTGTGTAGAGGTTGTTCTGTCAATCGGTTTAACAGCGTTGTATTTAGTTGTAGGGCTAGAAGTTACATAAGCCTCAGACTCAAAATGTTGAATGATTTGTGCCTGAGAAGCGGCGTCTTGAGTGGCACCACTTGCGTCAGCCCAACCGGGAGTTTTGAAATCAATCTTTACTGAGCGTTCCGTGCCGTCTTTTTGCACGGTCGCAGCAGTAATACTTGGCGGATCTAACTGGCCTTCTTTTGTCGTCTTGTCTTTGAAAGACTTAGCCGATTGGCGACTTGTCAAAAGATTAGAGAACTGTTCGTTTTTGTTTTTCTTTTCAAGAACAGCAATTGCGTTGTCAACAATGTCGCCTACAACAACTTCAATTGCGGCTCCCGTGTTGCTGATGTTCGCCCCAAGCCCTGTTATTTGACGGTTTTGTATAACTCCAGGTTCATATTCGATAGCCACTGAATCAGAAACTTGAAAATCAATAAACGCTCGTGTTACGTCAGTTTCTGTGTAAGCAAACGTGAATTCATCAAGTTCGCCTTTGATTTCGTTTAAGCCTTGTTGAGCGGCTTCTGGAACTGTTGCGCCTTTAGACTGATCTGCGTCTATGTAGCCTTCTCTTCGGCCGAAACGAGTGTTCGCTGTCGAATCTTCTTCTGCTACAAAATGGTAACCGTTGCCTGCATATAAACGACTTCTAGTATCTGTAGTTCTTAAAGAGTTTGTTGAACCTTGTGATTGTGGAACGGTTAAAAGTACAGTGCCGCTATGGTCTGTCCCTAGAGACTTAGCGATACTAATCACCCCTGTCGGGCTGACATTCCACTGAGCATTGTCTTGTAATGTGCAGCACTCTAAAAGGGTGTCGTGCATGTTCATGCCTGACGACAGTTCGAACAACCATGTGACGTTTGATGAAGAGTAAGTGCCGCTAGACCATGCGTCACCATTAGCGTCGTTTGTTCGGCTCATAGTGCTGTCAAGAGACAGCGGCCATGTAACACCGTCACCGTTTCGGCTCGCTTGGGCTTCGGTTACATTTGCCCAACTGCCCGCATTACCAGTGTCTGCCTCTTCGAACAAGTGAACGAAAGCGCCACCTCCGTAAGCCCTGTGTTTGGGAAAATCAACAGAGTATGTGCCTGCATCTAATTCCGCTTGCGTGTCGTGTGTATTTCCAAAGCCACGACCCATGTATAGAACTACTCCAGGGTCGTCAGGGTCTGCGCTCGCTTCATTAAAACCAGCAGGCAGAATAATTCCCCACGTTAAACATGCTGCCAATCCTCTACCGCCAAGAACAACTTGCCTTCTTGAACCGGCATATTGGATTTCTACTTCTTCAATAATGAAGGTGTAAGCGACACCGCCAGCCCTTAAAATTTGAACAGCATAGTTTCCTTCCCAAGGGTATTTAGAAGAGTTCGCTGTGTAAAAATCCTCTAACCAGGGCGCTTCACGGTCAAAAGATAGAGAGCCGTGGCCAAAGTCGTTAATAGAGTCAGCGAATTCGCAGCCATCCCATTCTGGGACGTAAGCAACTGTCGTGAGATCCGAGACGTTAACAATGCGAACGTCCCACGCAGTGGGAGTTGGCATTACAAATACGCCTTCGTGTAGGTGACAGTGAAGGCGACATTAGAACTCAGGGTGTTGGAGACGTTAGGGCGGAGTTGGAACCAGTCGGTTGTTGTTGACCCAGTACGGTCTAAATTCCCAGTTACGGTTGTTGATCCCTCTTTCACTGTGTATCCCACCGTATCAATTGTTAAAGCCGAACTCGGTGTTCCCGTGTAAGTAAGTTTGCTGCCAGTTGTTGTGTTCTCGATATAAGGATTCGCTGTCCCTGAAGCGAGTTCAATACTCATACGTGTCATCAACGCAGTGCCGCCAGGGTTACCAGTAGCGGTCAAACTTGAATCAGTTTTTGTGCCAGACGAATCACATTCATACCAGCGAGGGTCTAAGTAAAGAACTTGTGCTTGAAACTCTGAATAGGAGTCAGTGATATCTTTCCCCATCTCTATAGGCCCTGCTAATTCACCGTAATTGAGACGGTATTCATCAGCGGGAGAAGACGGAGTTTTTTTCATTTTTCGAACAACCTGCAACGGAGCGTCATGCCCCGTAGCGGCATGAGTGGTCATTAAAATGGTCATAACTTCGTCAAGATTGGCGTTGTGCTGCGCTAATTGAGCGGCTCTACTGGCTGGCGGCAAGCCTGTCGTATCGTCGGCGTCACAAACCCACATATTCCATGTTTCGGTCCTGGAACTAAAGCGTTTTTCTCTCCAACGAAGCCCATGGTCCATAGCAGGATCAAGGTTTTCTCCTTTGTATGACGGGGTTGCCTGTCTTACCTCTGATATCGCAAACTTATTGCTATCAAATGATGTTCCGTTTACTTTATAACTCTCCACAAAAGACATCTACGCCCTCCTTACCTAACGCCAAGCCAATGGTCTATGCGACGATGCAGGGTCATGCTTTTTGGTTTCGGATGGGGCGGAAGACAATCTTCCCTGCGTGTCCATAATGCTTGTTGATGTGTGTGTGTCGGTTCCTTTTTCGTCGATATACACTTCGGTGTTCACGTTTACGCCGCCCACCGCTGACTGTTGAGCAGGATTACCATAACCTCCCATTAGATATTTGAAATCAGCAGGGTCAAGGCCACCCAAGTGACGGAAATTGTAATAAGGCGAATTTTGGCCTGTTTGAGAATCGTAATTTCTAAAACCTGCCATATTCGCTGAAGTCGGATTCCCAGGCATACCATCAAAACTCGGCATACCTTTTATTATCTCACCAGCCGCATTGATATTGTCTACATAAACGGACGTTTGATATCCCGCCTCTTTAGCCTCGTCAGCGATAACAGTCATGCCATCAGCGACTGCTTGTATCCAAGTTTGGACATTTTCACCAAACATGCTCTCAAATAAACTTTCGTTTTGTTCAGTGATGGCTACGAGACTTTCTGTGCTTCCTATCAACCCTTGCAACTCTGGGCTTAACTGCATCCCTATTGCTTCAGATAAAGTCGTGAAAGCAGTTATTGCTTCCTCGCCAGCCATTTTCATTGCGGCTTGAGACTCTGCAACTTCTAATCCGCTTTCCATTAAATCAACTTGGGCTTTAGCCACAGGACCTTCTGAAGTGATCACTGATTCGTAATCTGCTAAAGCCTCTTGTGCGTCTAATAAGGCCAATTCCAGATCTGTCTGGTGACCTTGCCCGAGACGTAACGCACGTTCTGCGTCTCTTACATCTCTTTGTAATTGTGCTTGTGTCAATCTTTCACGCCGTGTGACAACACCACCGGCACCAAAATCTCGTGCGGCTTTCGCAAGAGCCCTCTTTGCATCAGCGAAATCTAAAGCGGCTCCCATAGCGTTTGTGACTGCCCCGACTTTACCTTTCACCTCAGAAATAATGTTTTCGACTACTTTACGGATAGCGTTTTGAGGTGCTTTCTGCTCTTCAAGAATCCCAAGGGCGATACCTTTGGCAATAGGATTACCCATTTCTCTGGCAAACAATTTAGATGGAGAGTCTATTTCCCCTTCGTCTTGACCAGCATCCAGAATCCCTTGGATCTGTTCCCGCATAACACCTGTAACTTCTTTTCCTCCAAGAATGACACCGGCTGAGATTCCTCTGAAAAAATCGGTGCCCATAACTTCCCCAGCAGAGAAATCGAGAATGTCTTTAGCATTATCTAAAGCATTGTTTAACCGAGTATCAAGTTCTTCAGATAACGGATCGTTTGCTCCAGCAGCCAACATTTCTCGCAAGGCACCTTGAGTACCCATACCTATATTGCTCAACAAATCGTTCATAACATCTTCAGAGACACCTAATGCACGGGCCTCGGCTTTAAGAACTTCAACCATTCCAAACACAGAATTTGTTGCTTCGTCTACCTCGAATTCGCCTGATGCAACCATCGTCGCACCGGCATCTCTCATTTCTTCTACCGCATCAAGAAAAGCGTTAAGAGTATCCGTCGCATCTCCACCAAGCCCGTCCATTTGCCCGCCAGATTCGAAAGCGGCTTCCCCAAATTCTTGTATTGCACCGTTGACGTCTCCTTGGACTCTGGCTAAAGCAATACCTCGTTCAGTTAACAAATCGAAACGATCAGCAAACTCCTTGGCTTGATCGTCTACAACCCCCATAGCGGCTTCCAAATCTTTGAAAGCGTCCCCTACGCTTTGAATTGCATCTGTACCATCGTCTCCGAGATCTGCTAACTCTTCATTTGCTTCTTCGAGGTTCCTAATAGCCTTATCCCGAATCAAGTTATCCAGAGTGGTTCGCCCGTGCATCACTTCTTTCAACTCACCATGAGTAAGTGTGCCTCGAACTTTTTCCATCTCTGCGGCGAGTTTTTTCCACCACTTGTCCCCACCGAACTCGCCTGTAAGTAACTTGCGGTCCTCACCCTCACCGAGAATCGCCAGCATTTGATCGATACTGTTAATGTTTTTACCCATGTCCTCGGTGAAGCCATCAACTCTGTGCAACTTATCCGTAAAGGCTTTATCAACCAAAGCCAACATTGCTATTTCTTCGTCACCTTCAGCGGTATCTCTTATAGCCCCACGAATCTCGTCAATAATGTTGAACGCTTCACGGAATCTTCCTGCATTCATTTTTTGCAAGAAAACATCAACGGGACCAGATAAGGCTTCTTCAATCCCATCATCATCTTTGGTCTGAACAAAGTCTGAAAGATTCAAACCAAAACCTATTTGGCCTCTAGTTAACCCTTGCCAATCCGCAACCAAATCTTTGGTCTGATCCATAAGTTCATCGCCGATTCCACTCATTAATGCTCGGATGTCAGCGTCGGCAGCAAATTCGCCGCCGCCTAAAAGTTGATCAATAATTTCTTTGGTTGTAAGCCCTTTACCAAAAATTTCAGGCGTGAGTATGTCCGAAGCCGTTTCACCAAATTGTTTTTCGATAGAGTCAAGAACAGCCTCAATTGCTTTTCTGTTCTCTTCTGTTACCCCTTGTCCCTGGAAAACAGAAATAAGTGAACGAGTAATGGTTGATGTTCCCTCAACGTCACCTATGTCTCTTGCTTCTTTAATGATGTCTTGGAACTTGGCCATAAAATCTTTGGCAATTTCTAATTCTCTAGAGGCTTCTCCAACGTCACGAATTGCGTCAGCAAAATCGTGCATTGGTTTAACAGCGAGCATGGCGACACCTTTAACGTCGCGAATTTGACCTTGGGCATCTGCAAGTTCGTGCGCTGCTGTTCTTGTTGACTTTCCGAAAATCCCGAGATGTTTCGTAAGCAAAGCAATACCTACAACTGCTGTTATGCCAAGGAATATCGGATTTTTCATCATCGCTATGGTTAAACCGTTTGTGGCTTTTGTCATCAAAAATGTTGAGCCAATTGCCTTACCTGTAGCGAGTTGGTAAAAGACCATTGCTTGGGCGGCTCTACCCGCGACAATAAGCAATAAGCCCATAGCGGTGGCTAATCCACCCACTGCAATAGTCAATGTGGCAAATACGGGATTACCTCCGATGACTCTAAACATCCATGAAAGAGCGTCAAGGAATTTAGTGACGACGACCAAGAGCGGTTGCATCGCTGCACCCAATTCAATAAAGGACGTTTGCATCCCTTTCATCGCTTTATTGAATTTGAACTCAGCAGTTTCAGAAACTTTTTCAAACGCTTTATCAGTATCTCCAGCACTGTTTGCTAGAGCAGCGAAAATAGTTTCGTTTTCCTGCAAGTTCTCACCGGTGATGTCCATAGCACCGGCCAAAGCACGGATATTGGGGAATATGTCGGCAAAGGCTTGTTCGTTGTCTTTAGATAAATCACGTAACCGTTTCAAGACTGCCAACAGGCCATCTGATCGTGCCTGGTCAGCCAATTCGCCTTGTGCGATACCCATACCTCTTAAAGCCGCTTCCGTCTGACGTGAAGGGTCAAGAATGGACTGCATAATCTGCCGCAACTGGATAGCCGATGTTCTAGCGTCAGTACCGGTACGGGTCATAGCGGCGATAGCCGCTGCGACTTCGTGGAATTCGATTCCCATAGCAGAAGCAACAGGAATGGCTTTACCAATAGCAGGGGCTAAACGGTCGGCTTCAACTTTACCTTCACGTACAGCAGCGGTAAGAACGTCTACTGCTGCGCTTCCTGATAAATTTTCAGCGCCATATGCGTTAACGGCTGAAGTAGCAGCGTCAGCAACAACTTTTGTTTGGCCAAGTCCAACAGCAGCGCCTTTAGCGGAGGCTTCCAAAACTTCCATGGCTGTCGCCCCACGTAAACCTGCTGAGGCTACGAAGAACATGGCCTCTGCGAGTTCCTGAGGGCCACGACCAGTAACTCGTGCAGCGTCTTGTACAGTGTCAGCAAATTGTTTTACCGCTCCAGTGCTCACACCCACCAAGGCTTCAATTTTCATCATTGAAGATTCGAACTTGGCAAAAGCGGTTAAAGAAGCGGCACCTATAGCAAGAAGTGGAGCGCCTATAAACTTAAAAAGATTTCGTCCTGTCGTTTGGGCACGGAAAGCCAAGGTATTTAAGTTGCTGTTAGCGACATTAAGGGCCTGGTTGGCTTTGTTAAACCCACCCGACATTTGGGTGGTGCCCTTGGTGATTTGACCAGCGCCAGCCATAACCCCAGAGGGGTCTAAAACAATGCTCTGAACGAGAGGTGGTAACTGGACGGCCATTACACCATTCTCTCCTATATACGCTTACAACTCAAACAATGTTTATCAAGTGTCAGTAGAACTATTGGTTTTGTCAGAAATTGTTAAGCCGCCCCCCATTGCCATAGCCCAACTCACAACAGATTCTTTACTCTTTGCTTTATTGTCTTCTTTATGAAGAGTAACAGCCGCTATGACTTGGGCTGGGCTTGCTTCCCAGAAGTCTGCGTACCTTTGGTTTGTTTGGCACCAGGCTGAGATTGCTCGTTCCCAGGGGTATGCGAAATACCCATCACTTCGTCTGTTGCGTCTTTCAGATCCAGAATCGCCTCTCCGAGTTGCGTGTTCAGCATCTTCACCTGCGAGTCCACCGTCACCTCGGCTTGCTTTAAGAGTTGACTCGCCACGTCGGGGTCCACGCCGTTTGCTAGAGCCCATGCAGTGCCAATTGCATTGCTGTACTCAGGCAACCTCCCCTCTATTAGCATTCCCCCTACTTTTTCGATTGGTTCCAAGACACAAATAGATATTGTGCGTCTTAGCGTCGAAATAGGTTTTTCTTCCATGGCTTCTTGCCAATTTTGAATACCGTCCCAGGCTTCTTCCATATCTGCAATGACATTATGGTTAAACCTAATGTAATGGGTATCTATTTCCATGTCCCCGTTAGAGTCGTAGATGGCGGTCCAATCGCTTTCGTCTTTCCTCACCTTTGCTAATCGAATAGGGACACCTTTGTTGCGTAGTACGTCGGGTGTGTAATCCATATGTACACCTTACCCCAAACGTGGCAAAACGAGGGCCTCTCGGCCCCCGTTTCGCTATTTTCGCCCGTTTAGGAGTGTTATGAAACTTATTAGGCTGGTAGTGACTCAGCAGTTTCAGCGAAGGCAATGTCCCCGAATCGAACTGGCGTGCCTTTAGGCTTAATGGCCTCAGCAGTGAAGTTCGGGGTACTGAATGTATCAGTAGAACCTGTCACCAAGGTACCACCAGTCAACTGGCACTTTTGAAGTGTGATTATCACAGTCGCAAGTGCGTCTCCAGAAGATTCAAGGTCGTCGATAAGAACGGCGGTCTTGAAATATGGAAGAGACGTGTCATCCAAAGCCAAACTGGCAGTTTCTGCTTCGCTTGAACCACCTGTTGAGATGCCTGATCCTAATAGGATATTTAACACGTCAATTGCAAGTTCGCTATATGTGCATGAAAAGTTGAGACGGTCAATTTTGCCCTTTTTGGAAAGAACAACACCGCCGTCACCTTTTAATTCGTTAGTTATGAAGTTCGGTTCTAGAGAAATTTCTTGGATCCCTCGAACGAGAGTCTTATCACCATATTCGGAAGCACCCGTGGAGAGGTCCGAACTCTGACTATAAACCGCACATTCTTTAACATCGAAAGTAATCGTACTCTGATGGGCTGGCATATCTATACTCCTAAGTTTTCCTTGTTACATGTCCAGGTTTCCCTGTCTCCCTATTCTGTCGCATGGAAACGAAAGTGTGAGAGAGGGTAAAGGTTCGCTATACCAATTAGCCTCGCTACATGGCAAATGCGTAGTGGTATCGTGTCATGTAGACACTTAACCGAGCCGAGGATAAGAAGGAAATGGATTTTTCAACCACTTTTAGTACAGCAGATAAGAGGGCTATGCTACAACGTGCTATGGCTTCATTAGAAAATGAGGTTCACGAAGTATCATGGCGAGCAGGACACGACCCTGACGATCTTTCAGTAGATTTCACAGCGCCTGCCGATGCCGATGGGAACAAACTCGCACAGGATGTCCTTTTGGAAAAAAGCCTCATCAAGTGGAAGGCTTGCAAAGCCAAATTAGATGCTCTCGGCTGAGATAAGGTAATCAAATGGCTTTAAGTGACGATCAAAAAGCAACTGCGAAAGCACGTGCTAAAGAACAATTAGAATACTGGATATATGTCCTTGGCTTGATGCTTCCAGATGTTCCAGATGATATTGATTCATCGTTTGTAATTCCTGTTGAATCAGATTCAGCACTATACAAACCCTATGACTGTCTTAAAAAGATGGTGACATCTTACGAAGCACTCTAGGAGGCGGCGATGGACTTTGAATATAAGGACAAACGCCTACCTTCAGTCCCTGCGCTTACCTCTGAACGAAAAGGTTTCATCCACGGGGATGCTCCTGCCAGACCAAAGCAAGGCGAAGGCGGGCATGTCTATATAGAAGGAAACCTGGAGGCCAATAAAGGGAACGTACCGTCGCTTCTAAAAGGCCCAATAGCAGGAATGCCTCAAGGCCCGCAAGAGGAAATTGATGCGGTGTTAGATTTAGGCACAGAAGTGCTTTCTGCAAACTATTGGGATAATTCACAAGGTGTGACAGATAAATCAGTCACGGACCCAATGATCGAAGCACGTGCAAAAGCAGCAGGACGAGCAGTCCATGTGCCTGAAACATTTGGTGCTTCTAAACACAGTGACAAGAAGTGGGACAGTGAAGCCCATGATGACGACATTGTTCGTTGGAACGGTGATTTGATTTGCACGGAAAGTGTTGAGGGTCGCTGGGTAGAGAATTGCAAGTTTGTTAACCCTGTTGGTATGGGAGCCCCATGGAACCAATCAGGCAAGATAGAAAGTGACCTTTTCACATGACAATTCGCAGTTTCACAGGAAGTGAAGGATCTATTTACAGTGCTGCAAAAGATGTCGAGCACCAAGAAGAAGAAATCGCTGTAATTATGGCAGTCCTAGGAATGGATCTCGGCACTATAGATACGGTCACGATTGACGAGATAATCACAGAAAGCCGTGACTTTTTTCCATACACAACTCTTAAGTCGGACGTAAAGCCGCTTATGCAAGGGAACAAAGTAACCGCCAGCGTCTCCGCTGAACATGGGGATGGGCGTAACTACCTTCATGCCGCCGAGTCGTGGATGAACGCAACGAAAACAAGATTAGAAGAACATGTTCGCCGTGCATTCCACTGGCGTCACCTTGCCAAGGGAGCGATGTAATGGCTGTGCAATTTGCAGTAACAGACTTATTCCGTAAAAACGTAGTCGCCCTTGCTCTCACTAAAACAAGTTTGTCGGACATGGACAAACTCATGTCAGGTGTGAGACAAGACTTTTACAACCATGCTTCCGACTATGTGAAAGCAAAAAACCCTGACAATAGGGCTATTGCAGGTGGTCACGATCCTTACTTTATGATGTACGAGATCCTTAAAGACATGCACCCTGAATGGGAGTCATATCTTTGGACAAGTGCAGAATTTCGCCACCTTATGTTCGATTTGGCAAACCCAACCAAAGTGTTTATGGCTGTCCCCGAAGGGTCCCATTTCACAATGAAACTTGTTGACCAAGCCAACGGCAGAGACGTCACATTTCTGAATGGTTTGGATTTTGCAGTATTCGAAGATTGGTGGCCAACAAACGCTGAAGTAAGTTCTTACACCCCTCGATACTCAGTTATGGATCACGAAGACGTGCTTTCTGGGGAAGGGGCAGGCACTTACGACTTTGTTGAAGTGCACATGGCTCACTTATTAGGCGTTGACGAAAACTTAAGCGATGCGTACATCAACCTTCTTAAGCCAGGAGGCAGGATGGTTGTTGTGAACTCTGGTGCGTATAAAGGCATGTACCTGAAGAGGACAATGCTTCACCACGAACATTACGAACCAAACATGGCGTTCCTTAAGCGTGATGACCTAGACGTAATCCACTTTCCTCTAGACACAGGGTTCACTGTCATAACCAGACACGCTAGTTAGCCCGAGTTTTACCCGCCCAGGCTTGTTCCATAGCGACACCTAAAGGTTCTGTTAAATACACATTTGTGGCTGTTGCCGCACGTTCAGGGTCTTCTAATGGGTCTGTCACATCTATTTCGAATCTCATATCGGGTGAACCTTGGCAATACCAGCCGACGTGGCTAAATCGTGTCCCGCTAGTAACGGTTTCACACTCATGCGCCCCCATGTAATTTGATGGGAAGATCAGCAGGTCCCCTGCTTTGGGTTGGTGACGAATATCAAGGTAAGGGAAAACCAGATCACCGCCAGTGAAATCAGCACCAGAGTTATTAAAGAAAGTGAGTGTGCTTATTACAGTCCGAGTGGCGATTTGGTGTGTCGGGTGGGGTACCCCATATTTGTAATCTGTGCTCGTATCTGCGTGAGCCCCAAGGAAAGAACCTGTCGGATAAACCAAGAAGTGGCCTTTTATTTTCCACCACACAGAAGCAGCGGAGATCGGGAACCTGTCCATGTACTCGGCCGCACATAGATCCCGTTTATGTTCCAGTTCGTGGAGTAAAGGAACTATGTCAGGGCCAGGATCACTATGCAGATAAGCACAGTGACGAGGCATTTCAGTAATACCTTTTTCGTGGAAGAAGTAACCATTCCTATTTATGTACCCTTCTTCTCCAGTTAATGGGTCTTTGCCAGGGGTGTACATTGACTCCCACTCGGCTTGCGCTTGTTCTTCAGCAAACTCGCAAAGGGTTCCCCAATCAACATCAAAGGCATCTTCATATAAAACAACCCCTCCACCTAGGTGTTTACCCGTGGTATTCATGGCCCTCTGGGACGACATAGGGTTTCACTTCGTAAGGTGGATCAAGAGCAAAATCTTCACGAGGGTCGTGCCCTGTTGAGGGTGCGTGCCCCCGTAAGTCTTCTTCGTAGCCGCCGTTATAGTGCAGCGAATCGAACATCAGTTCCCCCAAACCAAACCCCGCAGACCACGCA
>Ga0115011_10002947_pt1 | contig 11693 bp, 7 predicted proteins | sample TroAtlMetagenome_2_FD_88705 | JGI IMG/M metagenome (GOLD analysis project Ga0115011, IMG submission 88705) | Marine eukaryotic phytoplankton communities from Atlantic Ocean - Tropical Atlantic ANT8 Metagenome | ecosystem: Environmental > Aquatic > Marine > Oceanic | place: Tropical Atlantic... | reverse complement strand
GGACCACATCTGGGTCTTGACGAAGGACATAACGAAGAGCCTCTGAAAAGCTCGCTGTATCAGAGCCCACTTCCCTTTGGTTCACAATGCAATTTTGGTGACCGTGAAGGAACTCTATGGGGTCCTCAATGGTGATAATGTGCCCGCGCCTTTTACGGTTAATGGCATCGATAATAGAGGCTAGGGTCGTGGACTTCCCGCTTCCTGTAGGTCCCGTTACAAAAATGAGTCCCTGCTTTTTATCTACAAGAGAACGAACCCCCTCAGAGACTCCCAACTCATCCAGGGTTTGCACCTCACTGGGAATCTGCCTCAATGCCCCTGCAATGGAGCCCCTTTGCCAAAAGAAATTGGCTCGAAAGCGGCATTTGTTCCTCCAATTGAAACTGAGATCGATTTCTCGTTCAATTTCAAATCTCTTCTTTTGTCTTTCATTGAGAATGGAATAGGCAATTTGATGACAATCACGATCCGTGAGTTCTTCGCTTTTAATCCGACGAATAGACCCGTTTATTCGGAGTGCTGGTGGAGCCCCTGCACTGAGGTGGAGGTCGCTCGCATTATTATCAACCATGGTTTGAAGAAGCTTATGAATATCGACCCGACTTTCCGTCGATTCCATGGAAACCTCCTCTGGTATTTCTAGTCCGCCCTGGTGACACGAAGGACTTCTTCCAAAGTCGTCATGCCCTCTCTCACTTTCTTTAAGCCCGCCTGCCTCAAAGTCTGCATTCCAAGTCGGACTGCCTCTCGTTTCAACTCAATGGAAGAGTACCCCTGGAGAACACACTCTTTCAGCTCATCGGACATGGGCATCACCTCGTAGAGAGCGACACGACCCTTGTACCCGGTTTCTCCGCACATTCGACATCCAGCACCCTCTGAGATACGCGCGGAGGACAATTCCCCTTCGGTCATCCCGGCTTCGATCATGACTTCGTTCTCAAACTCCACTTCTGTACGACAATCTGCGCAGATTTTTCGACACAAACGTTGGGCAAGAATCAAGTTCAGTGATGCGGTAACCAAGAAAGGCTCAACACCCATGTTCAACAGACGATTAATGGTAGACGGCGCATCATTCGTGTGAAGGGTCGAAAGCACCAAGTGACCTGTAAGCGCCGCTTTAATCGCGATCTCTGCAGTTTCAAAGTCACGAATCTCTCCAACCATGATGATGTCCGGATCCTGACGCAGGAACGAACGAAGGGTCGCTGCGAAGTTCAGTCCAATGGAATCGTTCTGCTGAACCTGATTCACTCCAGTAAGGTTGAACTCGACGGGATCTTCCGCTGTAGAAATATTCTCCGTCACCTTATTCAACTCTTGAAGAGCAGAATAGAGAGACGTTGTCTTTCCAGACCCCGTCGGGCCCGTCACCAAAACCATTCCATACGGCTGATGAATCGCTCCTTTGAAAGAAGCGAGAGGTTCTGGGTCGAAACCCAGTTTGGTCATGTCCAACTGAAGGTTCGACTTATCCAAAATTCGCGCAACAACCTTTTCACCGTACAAAGTCGGCAAAACGCTGACACGGAAATCCACCTCTTTTTCCTTCCCCATCACCAATTTAATACGACCATCCTGGGGGAGTCGACGCTCCGCAATGTCCAGGTTACTCATAATCTTCACACGGGAAGTAATGGCGTTTTTAAGCTTCACTGGAGGCTTCATGATCTCGTGGAGAACACCGTCAATCCTGTACCGGACCCGGAAGTCATATTCGTAAGGCTCAATGTGAATATCACTGGCTCCACGCTTAATGGCGTCAACCAGAATCAAGTTCACCAAACGAACCACTGGAGCTTCCTCGGACGAACGCTCCAATTCCGCCAGATCCATACTGGTGTCTTCTTGGAGAATATCGATTTCCGCTTCATCGATAATGTCCTTGAAGTCCGCATCTTTCGGAACGTTGTAATACCGTTCCTGCGCCTGACGAATGGAAGTCTCACTGGCCACAACCACTTCAACGTTGTACCCCGTCAGGAATTTAATGTCGTCCATCGCGTAGATGTTGGACGGATCGGACATGGCCACGATCAGAGATGAACCTTGCAGGTTCACGGGAATCAAAGAGTGCTTTTCAGCGACAGACTGGGGAATCAAATCCACCACGTCTACGGGAATCTCTACTTCTTCCACCTCAATGGAAGGAACACCGTACTGCCGACTCAGAAATTGAACCAACTGGGTTTCTTCAACATATCCGAGTTTCGCGAGGGTGTGACCAAGACGCCCTCCGAACTTTACAATCTCCCGTTGAGCTTCTTCCAACTGAACCAGGGAAACCACATTCTCACGGAGGAGTAGTTCACCGATTCCGCCCGGATCCACTTTTACGGGAGCAAAGTCCCCTGATTCCCTATCAGAGTGGAGAGTGGCTGCTGGTGCATAGTCTTTCCCATCTTCTCCCGCTTCTATAAGAGCAGGACTCAAGTCTGCGTCTTCAGTGAGAAACTCTTCATCCAAAATGTGGGTCGTACTATCTTCCCCAGGGGAAACCTCTTCAGAATTTTCTGAAGACTGGTGTTCATCAGACATCAATCACCTCAATACAGGATTGGATCAAATCACCTTTAAAAAAAGGGGAGTGCCGGTTTTGATGCAGGGACCTCGCAGCCCCGCAATCTCACTATTCAAATGCCTATGAAAGGTACGCGATGGGTAATTGGAGTGTCAAGAATCCCACACTTCTTCTATTCCCGAATCTGTCTTATTGAGAATCGCTCTGTAGGTCCTTTGCAATCGGTAACCATGGCTCAAGGGCCGTCAGTGCCCGGTTCATGTAGGCTGCTTTCTTTTCCCGTTTGCGAAGTCGCGGCCCGGACCAGGCAGGAACCAGAGAGTAGTTGATATTCGTTGGCTGATAATCCGCTTCCCCAGGAATCGTAATGTGATTGAGCAGGCTTCCCAGTGCACTTTCTTCAGGAGGACGGACCTTTGAAGTGTCCTCTCCACGAAGTTCAGCGATCTGAAACAAGCCTGCCATGAGTCCACAGGCCGTGGACTCTACATATCCCTCTACTCCTGTAATTTGCCCCGCAAATCTTAACTGGGGCATGCCTCTAAAGCGAAGACTTCCATCCAGGAGGAGCGGTCCATTGAGGTAGGTGTTTCGATGGACTGAACCGAAGCGCAGGAATTCTACGTCTTCCAGGCCGGGTATGGTTCGAAAGACCCGCTTCTGCTCCGGATACTTCAATTTCGTCTGGAACCCCACCATGTTGTATGCAGTTCCCCCCTTGTTTTCCTTTCGGAGTTGCACCACAGCGTACGGTTGTTCCCCCGTTCGAGGATCCGTAAGGCCTTTGGGTTTCATAGGACCGAAAGACAAGGTCTGTGGGCCCCGTTCAGCCATTACCTCCACTGGAAGACAGGCCTGAAAATACTTAATCTTCTCAAAGCTTGAAAGAGGAACCTTTTCCCCATCTACAAGGGCTTGAACGAACGTGAAGTACTCCTCTTCGTTCATGGGGCAATTGAGATAATCCGCCCCTTCACCCTTATCGTAACGGGACTGGGCAAAGACCACATCCATATTGATGCTGTCTGCATCCAAAATGGGGGCGATGGCATCGTAAAAATAGAGCCTGTCTTTCCCTGTTAATTGTGTGATCCAGGCGGCCAAAGCATCACTGGTAAGTGGGCCTGTTGCCAAAATGGTTGGCTCATCCCAATCCACAAGAGACACTTCTTCTCGAATCAGCTGAATACGAGGATGAGCCTCAATCCGGCGAGTAACCTCTTCCGAAAACTTATCCCTGTCCATGGCCAAAGCATCCCCGGCTGGAACCGCATGCAACTCTGCTGCATCCAGAATCATCGAGCCCACCCGTCGCATTTCTTCTTTAATGAGACCGACTGCCGATTCAGGGTTATTGGATCTAAAACTATTGGAGCAAACCAATTCTGCCAAACCACCCGTCTCATGAGCTGCGCTTTTCTTCTCTGGGCGCATTTCATAGATCACAACAGAGTACCCTGCTTCTGCGATCTGCCAAGCAGCCTCACAGCCAGCCAGTCCTCCACCAATAATTCTCACATGGGGTTTCGTCATCTCAGATTCCTCTTGTCGCTATTCTGCTCGTCCCGAAAGGGGCCGCTTCTTTTAGATCGCTGGCGCTATAGCGTCAATGATTGGTTTGGATCTGGAAACCTAAATCTGAATGGGGGAGGAAAGAATATAGGCATTCCCTGGAAATCGTCGGAGATGACCTCTCAGGAGCATCAATTCCAGCCGGGAGGTGGCTTCCACCATGGATAATCCCAATCCCTCACTGATCGAAGTGGCATCCACCGGGTTGTTCAGGGCCATGTTCTGAATGTGTCGTTCCTGAGCAGAAAGGGGAACATTCGCCCGTGGGGAAACAACACCCTGGCTCCATTGCACTCCTGGGCTCACCCTCCGCTGTTCCTTGGGTTGGGGCCACTTCACCCCGGCGAGGTTTGGCTTATCCAGTTCCTGAAGAAGCTGATCGGGGTGGTGGAGGAGGGTTGCGTGACCCTTTCCAATAAGATGATTCACCCCTTCCGACAAACTGTAATGAAGGTCACCTGGCACTGCAAAAACCGGTTTACCCAATTGATTCGCCCAACGAGCTGTGGCCAATGAGCCACTCCTCCGTCGCGCGGAGACTACAACAAGGACGTCGGACAATGCCGCAATGAGTCGATTTCTTTGCAGAAAGTTGTGCTTCTTTGCCTTTGCGAAGTCAGGAGCTTCGGACACCAGAGCCCCACCTTCCTGTAGAATTCCCTCGAAAATTTCCTGAGATGATCGTGGAGAAAGATGATCAAGACCCCCGGCAAGGACAACAATTCCGAGTCCCTGCCCATCCACAACCCCTTGGTGGGCACTGGCATCAATTCCACGAGCCCCACCACTCACGATGACGCAACCAGCCTCCGCCAATACACGACCCAAATGATGGGCTACCATAGATCCATACCCATCAGTGGCACGAGCCCCAACAATTCCAATTGTTTTTCTACCTTCTGGTAACTTCCCCCTGGAAAACAGAAACGGCGGTGGATGTTTCAAGCCTCGAAGACCAACAGGATATGCCTTTTGACCAAAGTCGACCCCAGTGTACGGTCTACACCCAAAAGTAAGCTCAGCCGTTTCAACCTCCTCATAGAGCCACGCCCAACAATTGCCGGAATCACCTGGAAACCGACAAGCCGCCTCTAGATACTCTTCCTCTCGAAACACAGCGTTCACCTCCTGCTAGGATTCATAGCGAACAGGCCGCCTCTCTGTTGCCGCTTTTTCAAAAGGTCATAGCTTTTTATTCCACGGTTCTTCTGCTAGAATTTCTCGGGTATGAGGAAACAAAAACGAATGAAATCAGAGGCTTCATGAATAATATAGGTAAATTGGTTCTGACGGCTCTCCTTTGGACCCTTCCCCTGGGATGTGGTGGAGAAGAGTCAGATGGGGACACTTCTGTAGATGCTGCTGATGCAGATGATGGACCAGGACAATTTGGAAATTCTGGAGATACCACAGTGGAAGTCCCCATTACGGAAACCACAATTGTGGACTTTGGGGTCACCATTGAAGAGAAAAACTCAGAACTTACCGAGGACCTCTACAAAATTTATTTCAATCAATTCATTCCCGAGGGATGTTCCAATGACTCCCCCTGTCCACTGATCGTTCTAGTTCCAGATCAATTGGCGAGTGGGGATGCTTTTTTTGGGGAAGTGACCCCCAGATGGATCGCCGCCAAGACCAAGGCTATTGTGGCCACCTACAACCCACCTTCTCGTGGGAAAGAAGGCCGGGCCAGCTCAGGAACAGAAGACTACAATGGGACCACGGGGCAAGATGCCTTGAGCGATGTACTTAACTACATGATCAAGAGCCCCAGGACCACCGATCAAGTGGGGATCATTTCTTTCGGTTATGGCCTCGTTGCTGCTTCGGGTGCCTTTGCTCGATTCAAGGCAAGCAAGCTAAAAGAAGTAGACTTTCTCATTGACGTTGAAGGTCCGATTAATCGCTGCTGGACCACTGCAATCCCCGGAGATTTTGATGCTGGAATTCAGGAAGACGGAGTCGGTGTCAACGAAGGGCGATGTGACTTTGACCTGGGTCCCCGTTTAGAAGCATTTCCTGTGACCCTGCCTAACGATGCTCCGGCTCCCGTTGTCTGTCACGAGTCTGCTTTCCCACTCAATGGTGCGGGTGAAACCTGTGAAAATGACCAGTGGTGGTTGGAGAGAGAAGCCAAGAACTTTTTGGACGACATCGCTGGGAACTATCTGAGGGTTCAAATGCTATATGACCACAGGCAAGCCAGCAGGTGGTCGTCTCTTGAGGCCATCAAGTACGTGGTTAAGTCCAATGTGGAAAACCATATCCTGAACAGTCAGGCACCCAATCAGCCATTACACACCGTTGGAGACTCTACATGTGTTGAAAATGGATGTTATTTGGACTTCACAGCCCAGGGACTGGGCAATAGCATTGCGTTTCCCGTCTGCTTTGAAGAGGAATGTGTTGAAAAGCCAAACCCTTATGCAGCAGCATTTCCAGACTACAAACCCTTCAGTATGGACAGTTTCGCCCAAAATATACTGCCACTCTATGTGGACCTCCTGTTTAACCTGTAGGGCCCCTGCTTCCCGAATCTAGATGGTATGAAGTCTTCTCATACCAGACCCTCCAAAACCCATGGAAGGCTCTGGCTTATTCCCCATAAATTCATCCACCCGTGTCATATGCTCAGGCGTTAATTTCACCAAAACAAACACGCTTTACAGGTTTTCTTCCAATTTATAGAGATTCTCAGTGAAGAGTTGGGGGGGTCGAGGTTCCAGAGCCTTTCTCGACAGTTTCTTTCGGCTTTTCCCCTCGAATAATAAAATTCACAGGGTCCAATTCTTTGAAGATGGTATCCGATTTAAATCCGGCACCTCGTTTAGGAAACGAAATACTGTTTTCTTTCCGTTCTCCCAGGAACAAAATGGGCTCTCCTTTCGGATTGTATCCCAATTGTACAAGGCTCCGTTCGGTCAAGAACCCTTCTCCAACAGAGAGGTTGGCTCTCAACACATAGAAGCCTTCCCTGGGGAGAGGCGCTAAGGTATCCACAAAAGCAGCAGATTCCACCAAATAGCCTCGGGTATGAAACGTCCATTTGTTATTCGTGTTCTTGGAAGGCATCAACACAATAGGAGGGCCCTGCTCAGAGTGATTATGAAAGTAAATCAACCGGTCTGCAGGAACCTGCTCTTCTTTACCAGGCATAGCAACAGTGGTCCGATACAATCCGCAAGAAGGCTTTTTATCCTGATTTTCGATCTCTGACACGTGAGCTCCCTACGTTAATTATTGTCCTGGAATCGCTCCAGCTCCAGCTCCCGGCTGAGCCTCAGTTCCAGTTTCGCCCGGGTTCTGAGTGAACCCTCCATTTCCTGTCAGATCAGTTCCCGCAGCAGCACCAGCTGTCGGGTCAACGGCCACAGAAATGCAGAACCCTTGACCTTCACATAAATCTGTTGGGTTATGAATAAAGAGTTCGGCTGGTTTGGTTGCCGTATCAAGAGCGTCAACCAATTGAATCATTGAGATCCCGGTCCCCACTCTTCGAAGACCTCCAGAAACCAATACCTGCTCATTATCCAAAGTCTCAAGATTGAACCCAAATCGGGGATTCAGGAGCGCAGCCTTGTCCACGATGGTTGCCTGAACCGTTGGAGCACCGCCGGACAAAGGAAAGACTGGACCCACAATTTCGGTATTTGCGACCAGGGTCATGTCCACACCAGCATCGTCTTTCGTCAATCCACCAACCACGAGAATTCGTCCATCAGGAAGAACGGCTGACGCATGGTCACCTCGTGCAATTGCCAAATTAAAGTTCTGTGCTTCAGAAGTCCGGGGAGCCCCTGTATCAGCATTGAGCACCTCAATTCGATTGATTGGCTCCGTTCGTGCTGTGTCCCGATATCCCCCAATCACGTAAATAGACGCCGGGAGTTGATCCGTTGCTGGCAGAAAGTGAACCGAGTGTCCCACTCGACCACTTGTTTCAAGACCGGCAGGAGCTTGAGCTCCCGCGACTCCATTGGGTGGTCCAACAATGAACCCCGCCTGCACATCGAAAATATCAATGAGGCTTTGAGTGTCTTTAGTCACGACACCCGCCTCACTCTTTTCAAACTCACCACCAATCAAATAAATGTACGGAATTCCCTGACTGGTGATCACCTGGACAGCCTGATGTCCAAATCGTGGTCCAATCAGCTCTTTGTAATCTTTGATGTGTTCCACAGGAGTGGGTGCAATGACTTCGTAGGTTTTCTGTGCCTGCAGAGAATCATCAGTGTCATTGGTTCCTCCCGTGACGAGGAGAAGTTCCACCCCATCTCCATAATTGAGAGCTGCACATGCCGGCATTACCCGAGCGTGACCCATCTGCCCGACAGCCTGATTCGCTAAAAACTTTTTGTTGGCCACATCGAAGAGCTCAATAGAAGCACTGGCCTGAATCGGCTGTCCATAGGTTGTTTGAGTCAAACCACCGATCACTGCAATCTGGTTCTTACTCTCCAGATACACCGCAGAGTGGAATGCGCGTCGATAAAACAATGTCTGGGCGTCCCCCTCTTCAACAATTGTTTTTAAAGGGTCGATGACCAATTCAAACGTTCCAGTGGCTGGATCGTAAATTTCCACCGTATCCAGAATCTCTTCGTAATTGCTCTTGTCTAACCAGGCTCGAACGTCAGAATCGGCGCCTCCATCCGTCACATCGGCCTTCAAGCGCGCTCCTCCAATGATCACCACACGACCATCGGGAAGAACCGTTGAACTTGCTCCCACTCGAGGAACAAACGGAAAACTCTCTCCCAGGGTGTTGGCCACGATTGGAGCCGTGAATGCTCCAGCACTGGACACCAGGACAAACATCGTGGCTTTAGCATCCTGCTCTTCGATATTCGTCACAACAGACGACCCTCGAGACACCAGGTTCTGACAGTCTGCTGTCCCATACATCTCCACAATGACCTTAAAGTCTTCCCCAAAAGGAATCTCCGGCAGAGTGACCCCTTGCCCGGGGATGTAAGGAGCGCATGGCATCTTTCCAACCCCATCAATTTCCAGTGAAACTGATTGCCATTGGAGAGAGTCCAAACTGGTCTGAGACGTATATACGACCAGAGCGAGCTTATTTTCTACAGTCGTTTCACTCTCACACCCCATGAACCCAACCATGGAAATCAGAAAGAAAAGAGACGCGATCAATGTATGTTGAATGATTCTCATCTTGAACCCCTTATGGCAATTGAACGGTGCCCGTGAAGGACGAGCCGTTTCCATCGGAAGAATTTGAGGAATCAATAAGCAGATACGTACCTGCTCCGACACCCGCGACTCCAACACCAACCAGTGTCCAAACCCACCATTCTTCATACCATTCATTCTCATTTTCCTGGCCGAGAGCGTCATAGACACCCAATCCACCAGCAGCACTGGAATTGCTACTATCGAAACTATTATACGCTCCCGGATTTTGCTGAGCCGGTTGAGTAAACGAATCCTGTCGAGCAGCATATGGATTGGCTGCCGGAGCGCTCGCAGCAGGCTGCGAACCATACCCGCTGGATGTTCCTGTATTCCCGTAAGGACCTGCCGACGAAGAAGGGTTTTGGCCATATGTATTTCCCGCTGGAGCTGCCGCCCCCGAACCATACGGCCGGGAATTCCCTCCTGGGGTGACTGCAATTCCTCCCACCGCTGCCCGCTCTTTAGCTGATTCCGGTGTCACACCTGCCATGGCTTTCTGCCGGTCAACCCGGTACACGGTCGGTGGGGGGTCCTGAACAATGCGATTCATAGGGAATGCAGAAACACCCCTCATCAAGACCTCCTCAACCTCAAGCAATTTAACCTGAAGATCCGAGAGGTCTTTCTGCATCGTTATGGGACCCAGTTCTGCAATTTCTCCCTTTTCAGCATCGTATAGGAACAAATGAAGCTCATAGCCTTCCGCCCCTCGAGCTACATAGCTATACAAGAGATAATTTACATATGCTTTTGAGCAAAAATATCGAGCCGCCCTCTTAAAGTTCGTACCAAAGTCCCCTGTGTCTTTATAGGGAATGAGTGGATCTGGCGGAACGTATTCTCCATCCACTTCTGCCATTTCCTGATCCCCATCAAATTCCAGGTTAGCCGACACTGTGGTCAATCCAGAGGAAGACTTAAGATTAATCATCTTCCCGAAGGTCTTCATTCCATCACTACGAACTTGTAGGTAATGCTTGCCTGGCAAGACTCCTGAAAGCGTTGAAGGAGATTTCCCAACAGGAATTCCGTCGATCAACACGTCTGCACCCATTGGCTCAGAAGTCACATACACTTGGGCGGTCGTCTTGGCCTGGAGACGCTGACGAGACCCCTCAAGCATCTCGATAAATTCCGATCCAAATTTTCGTGGATCAACCCGGGTATCAGGTCGAAGAACAATCAGAATGTCCATGGTTTCACGAGCGTTGTCTTTGTATCCCTGCTCAAATTGGGCAATGGCCAATTGAAGGTAGGCATCTACCATCTTGTCGTAATCGACCAGGTCCGTGAAATTAGACTCATATCCCTTGATGGCGCTCTTCAGAAGGCTCGCCGCCTTCCTATAGCGGCCCCGGTCCACTTTTTCCTTCCCTTGCCAAAGCGCTTCATCCGCCTTTTCCAGGGCTGGATTACTGGGCTTTTCCTTTACTTCTGGAGCCAACCCGATGATGAGGTCCTCATCCATCAACAAATGGAACTGAGAGTTCACATCTAAAATGGCTTTGTAGAATTCTTCAATTCTAAGGGCCATCATGTCGGAAACATCCGGTCCATGCACCATATCAAGTCGGTAAATACGCATACGGTTGTCCCCTGGACGGGGTTGAGCCATGGATTCCGTTGGGACCGTTAGTGCCAACGTTGTCCACAGAAATACCGCGGCTGTAACGAAGCTTGTTCTCTCCAGCCATTGCGAAGAGTTTGCTTTAATCGCTCTAGAATTGTCTGTCATCTCACCCATTTTCTGCGTCGTCCTCGTTGATGAATCGCGCTCCAATTTGACGCGCGACCCTAACACGCCGGAATTTTTTGCGTCAACGGCGTATTTTGTCTCTGGCACTTCCCTTGGACAACCAATCCTTTGAGGATATGATGAGCCTATGACCAAAACAGAACAGACGGGTGAAGTAAAAAGCATCTTTAAAGAAGTACTGTGGCCTTTCGCTCTCCTGACTGGCGTGATTTTGGCTTTGACACATGGGATGGGCCTTGTGCCTTTTCTGGCACCCCACATTCAATGGCTTGTAGCCGCAGCATTTATTGGTATCCCGGCATTCATTTTGCGAAAAAATGGTGGCTCCTGGGAATCCATTGGAGCCATTAGAGAAAGCTGGTGGAGTTATTTGAAGCCAGCTTTTGTCATCGCGGCTGTTGTTTTCCCTCTCTATGCGGCTGGATATCACTGGGTACAAACCACCCTGCTGGATCGGGAGTTCGTCCCCGCCAACCTCCATTTATGGGTTGAGGACAGTGGCCCTCTCTCTTTGGTTCTGGAAGGGCCTCGTCCCATCGAGAAAAGACCAGATCATTTGGGGAAGAAAACCCTGGAAGTCTGGGAAGAACGTGGTTCTATCTATGTTCTATGGAGTCTGAAGAAAGAGCAGCAACT
>Ga0115011_10002946_pt1 | contig 11696 bp, 5 predicted proteins | sample TroAtlMetagenome_2_FD_88705 | JGI IMG/M metagenome (GOLD analysis project Ga0115011, IMG submission 88705) | Marine eukaryotic phytoplankton communities from Atlantic Ocean - Tropical Atlantic ANT8 Metagenome | ecosystem: Environmental > Aquatic > Marine > Oceanic | place: Tropical Atlantic... | reverse complement strand
CGGACGGCCAAAACCATGGAGCGCGTCGGACGACCATGAGCAATGGTCTGGGCCAAGGGAACGAAAGCTCGCTCGAGTTGGTGAGGCGCGTCGATGACGGCAAATGCCAGCGTTCCGGCATCCACCTGAGCATCGAAAACCTCGCGAGTCATGAAACCCCGCCCCTTGATGGGCAAGCCCGTAGACCGGCTCAGCGCACCGGCGAGCTCCATGGCATAGCGACTGCGTGAAAGAGAATCTCTGAAATAGGTCCAGGGCGAATAAACCCCGACCACGAGCGTTTTATCGTCAGCCGTTGCCGGCGGAGCGAGCATGAGTGCGAGCAATATGAAGAGTGCCGACCGCATCAACCCACACCCGATCGGGTGGGAAACTTGCCCACAACGAGCGTAATATCGTCCTCAGGACGCTCGAAATTGGCGAAGTAGCTTTGGGCGTCGGAAATCAATTTATCCAAGATGACGTCAGCCTCGGCGTCCTTGAGCGCCGAAACACCCCTCCGCAATCGACGCTCTCCGAATTGTCGACCGTCTCTGCCCAGTCCTTCGGTCAAGCCGTCGGTGTACCAAACCAGAATATCTTCGGGACCATAGGAGATTGTCTTTTCCACAAAGCGAGAATCCATCACGTCACCAAGGCGATTGCCCCGGGTGACCAAGGGAATGATCTCTTCCTCTTCGTCCGCGGCATGGGCCCGAAAGAGGAGTGGGAAATTGTGGCCGGCATTACTGTAAGTGAGCGTGCGCGTTTGGGGATCGATGATGGTGGCAAAGAAGGTCATCACGAAACGGCGGTTCGCCGCCTCGTAGATGGTCTTATTGAGCTCCTCGAGTAGGAACGTCACCGTCAACTCGCCATCGGTCACGTTGCGCAAAGTATCGCAGCACGACTTGGCCGCGGCCGTAATCATTGCGCTGCTGATCCCGTGGCCAGTGACATCGCCCACCACCAAGAGTAGGCGACCACCCGAAATCAACGAGAAGTTCCACCAGTCACCGCCACATATACTCGCGCTCTTGAAATATCCGATAAACCGGAAGAAACCGACGTCGACCAGTCGGGACTCGGGCAGGAGTGAGTCTTGAATGAGCCGCGCCACCTCCATTTCCTTCTCCAAGGTGGCGCGTTCCTTAGTCTCGACCAGCAGTACACCCAGGCGTTCGGCCATGACATTGAAATTCCGGCCCAACATGCCGATTTCATCGGTGCCCTCGACCAACACCCGCTCCTCCAGATCGCCTCGGGCAATCCGTTCGACGCTGTCAGTCAACTCGCGGATTGGGCGGCTGATCCGAAGACTTTGGAGGACGGTCAAAATCACCCCGAGCAAGACGATCATTCCGCCCACGAGAATGGCGTTGATGATGGCTTCACCCTTGGCCTCGTTGACGCGGTTTTCCACCCGACGATTGCGCTCACCCAAGGCTGCGATCGACCAGCCGGCCTCCACTCGCCCTCGTACACCCGCTTCGCGGAAAGGGATGGTCACCCGTAAGAGATGCGGCTGTCCGTCACGGCTGAACACCTCGACTGTTCGGTCCCCATCCGTAGAGCCCGTGCCGTCTTGTAATCGACTGTCGGCTAATGCTGTCCCTGCATCGCCATCGGCAGCAACTGCGTTCTCGCCGTCAAAGACCGAGATGAATACGAGGCGGGTATCAGCCCCTCTCATGGATTTCACCAGACGCGCCAAGTCAGCGTACGCGGTGGCGGCCACCAATAGAGCCGCCGTTTGACCCAAAGCAGCGGTCACATTCCGGGCATCCGTCGTCATGGCTTGGAGCAGAATCTCTTGCTGTTCAGCCCTGGAATCATCGTAGGCCGCGCCCAGATTCTGGACATTCATGGCCCCATAGAGGCCGACGGTGAACAGCAATAATAACGTGGTCATGATCATCAGCTTGAAGCTGATGGGAAGACTCTCGAGGGGTCGTACCCTCATTCAGGCCAAGAGACCCTTCTTGAACCGCATCAACTCTTTCTGAGTGCGATTCAACTCGGTGTTGGTATCCATGAGCTCCTTGGTTTTGCGGCGAATTTCTTCCCGCAAACGCTCTTTCTCCTTGGTCTCTTGTTCCAACATGGACTTGTACTTGCGCTGGACCGTCGCGGCGTCTGAGACGTCACGCACGAGCATGAAACAAACTTCGCTGCCATCTTCGTCCCGAAGCGGGGTTGCGCTGACGATGACCTGCCGTACACCGGTCTCACCTTCGAAAGCCGCCGGAATCTCGTCATAGCGTACCGGTTGGCCCTCTGAGAGACACTGCTTGGCCAAACACTGGTCTCCGTCACAAACACTCAACTTGAGCAAATTGCAGCAAGGACTTCCCTGAAGGTTCCGCGCTTGTTGACGCGAAAAGAGCGCCCGAAAGTGTGCGTTGTATTCAATGAGATTGATGTCGGCATCCACCACCACCCAGGGGTCGACTGCCACAGCGCCGATGGCACGAATCTGTGCGAGCAGTTTCTCCATCTCAGTCCCCCACGATATAGGTCACGAACGCCAAGATCCCCATGGTAACCGCAAAAGCCGCCACGAGAAGTACCCGAGTAAGAGTACTCATCTCCGAACGTCGGCCCGCTTCAGGGTCCGCCGGCGGGAGAGGATCCCTTCCATGGGGACCTGGGTTGGTGGTGACTGTCAACGGCGAATAAATTCCACTGCTGGGGTTGGACACATCAGTCTCGGCTACGCGGTCCAGGCGTTTGATGCGGTCACGAATGGTTGGCGATAGAGACTCGAGATGTCTCTGCAGAGCAGGATCAACCCGCTCACCGCCGCTTCGCGGCAGAAAGGCAAAATAGGCTGACTCGAGATCGTCGAACTCCATACAGCATTGTGGCTCTTGGCAGCTTCGGCCTCGCACGATGGGCGCTTTGGGCTGACCTCCGCCGGCAAAATCCTCGACCTGCACCAACTCGAGTTGCTCCAGGTCACACGGGGGACAAAAGTGCGGGGTGAAGAAACTCTTCACCATGCCCGACCCCACGAAGTTGTGAACCAGATTGAGTTGGTTGACGATGCTCGGACTACAGCGCACCAGGATGGCTTGCCGGTCTTGCTGAGTCAGGCTCGCCAGCCAATTGACCCAGTCCCGCACACCGCATGAGTTGATGCGCTCCACATCGGCCAGGTCAATGACCACCGTCTGCCCTTCGGTGCGCTTGAGACTGCTCTCCAATCGGTTGTCCTCATCGATGACCCCACTGATTTTCAGGAAGGTCACATCTTCGATGGTACTGATCCCGATGGAAAAGGGTTGGGACATGAGTGGAGTCTTCGCTTAGGGCTAAATGGCGATGCCAATTCGTTGACGCAGTTCGCGATAGGCGTCCGAAAGACCATACTTGACCAAATCATGCAAGCGGGAGCGCGTCCGTACGATCCAGGTGAGGTCCGCGCCTGGACGCACTCGCTCCACCGCTCCCGATGTTCTCGCAATGGCGGTCACCGCGGCACGCAGATGTCCCGACGCGATCAAGCCCGCACGGTCAGCCGTACGTTCGATCCCGATGAGCACCGATTCTCCCGTGTATCGCGCCGGCAATGGGTCTGCCCGGTCGCCGAGGAGTTCATAGGCCCGCGCCAAACCACTGCCCTCCAGAGAGGTGAGCAGGCGCTCGGCATCGGCCCGCGCATCCTCTTGGGGAGCATAGAGTTCACCGACCCGACGCACGGCATCGAGGGCCTCGGGGGCTGCGAGGTCATGCATCCAAGCCAGACCGGCCCGACAGGAAAAAACAGCTCGCCCCACCTGAAATCGGCGCTCCGATAGACTCGCGGCCTCGCCGGAACTCTTGGCACCCAATACGATGAGGGGTCGATTCCCGGGCCAAATACTCACCTCGCGATTGCGGTCAGTGAAGTACAAATCGAAAGCTTCGTATCCCATGAGCGCCTGGATGAGACGGAGCTCCAGAGTGAAGGTGTGACGTCGACCACCCACCCGATCCGTACGCTCCAGGTATGGGCGGGCGCGGGTACGCCCTTGCAAGGCGGCATTGCAGAGAGACAAGAGCGGAACGACCGGACTCAGGAAAGAGGGGTGATAGAGAAAGCTCGTGTCTTCGTCGCTGATGACATGACCCCCGCGATCTCGAAGCTTGCGAAATCGATCTTCGAGGAGATCGAGTTGCGTCCGCTCGTCTACATCCAAGGCCCCGTAGAGTTCCAAGACACTCAACGTCTGTAACAGTCGGTCCTGGTCTCCCGACTGGGTGGCCAAGCCGGCGAGGGTTCGGACCGCTCGGACGTCGCAGACATCTTCGTCCAGACTCCGTAACACCACCTCCGTGGCCGCATCTACCCGGTCACGGCCGGCATGGATCCCGGCCAAAACAAAGCGAGCATCGCGGGCAGCAAATCCACTCCCCTCGGCCAGCGGTTTAAGCAATCGCTCGGCCGCATCGCTCTGCCCATGATCGTGAAGGACGGAGCCTGCAACTGTCTTGAGCATGGCCAAGGCAGGATTTTCGTCCAGAGGGCTCTCCACCAACGCCTGCTGCGTCTCTAAGAGCGCCATCAACTCATCGATTTTCCGACCTTGTCGTAAACTCAGAACGCTGGCGAGCAGGGCCTCACCACTATTGGGATCGATCTTTTGAGCTGCCCGATAATCTTCGAGCGCGAGCGTTTCATTGCCAAAGCCAATGGCCCGAATTCGACCGCGATAGACCCGATATCGAGCCCGTACCTCGGGCTCTAAATCCAAGCTGAGCAGCGCCTCGATAGTCTCCAATGCGCCGTCATGGTCCCCCATGATGAAACGGCACTGAGCTTGCCGGTAGCGGGCGATGTGAAGGTCAGGTTCGACCGCCAAGGCACGCCCGTAACAATCGAGGGCGCGCCCCGGATCCACGGCATAATCACTCCAAATATCGCCTTCCCACAGCGCAGCATCCACGAATCGTCGACGGACCTCTGAATCGCCGATCCGGTCTGCCAAGCCATCGATGAAACGACGAATCGTATTGGTGGCCTCGGTCCATCGACGCCGCTTGATCCAAAGCTCCACCAGGGGCGTCAAAATAGACGGGTCGTCGGGACAGCACTCGAGCGCACTCTCGAAATGGCGCACCGCTGCGTCCATATCCAAACGCTGTGCGGCCGTGTGGCCACGAAGGACGTCGATGCGAGCCTTTTGGACAGCGTCGTCAGCTGCGGAATGCGCCTCTGCGAGGCGAGCGTCCAACTCCTTTGGATCTTCGGTCGGCTCACCCGCCCAGGCACTGACTAATGCTTCGAGCGCTTCGGCATGTTCGCCGTCGAACTCGAGGGCCAATTTGAGACACTCGACGGCCTCTAATCGACGTCCGAGCGTACGGGCAACCACCCCACGACGATAAAAGAGGTCGGCGCGTGTCTTCCGAGGCAAGCGATCGAGGCCTTGGCGCGTAATGACCTGAAAATGGGGCGCAGCCTCCTCGTACCGACCGTCTTCATAGAAATTGTCCGCCAGAGCGCGAGCCGCAGGAACACAGGCAGGATACGCATCGACCGCTTCCTGGAAATGAAGCAGTGCGCGCTCTTGGTCTCCTTGAGACTCTGAATAGACTTGCCCGATATGGGCCAAAATCGCGGCCCGCTCCTTGGGTTCCTCCCAAAGATCCAACTCTCGCTTGAGATATCCGATGACGCGCGGCCAAGCCCCCTCGCGGGCGGCCAACTCACGAAGTCCATGAAGGGCAGGAAAGCAACGTTGATCAGCGTCCAATGCACGCTCATAGGCCATCACTGCAGCAGGAATATTGCCCAATTGAGACTCATGCAGACTGCCCATTCGAAAATGGATATAGGCTCGCTGCCGGTCGGTATGAGCCTGGGCCAACTCCCGCTCACTGATCTCCAAGAGTTCGTCCCACCGCTTCTGGGCCTCGAGGAGTCGTGAAAGCGCCCGAAGACTGTTGTGGTCGTCTTTGTCTTGGACCGAGAGCCGCCGATAGATGTCCGTTGCCTTGGGCAGATCGAGCAGACCGGTCTCGTAGGTTCGGGCGAGTCGCCGCAAAATTCGACGCTCTTCGACCCGATCGGTCGCACGCTCCCGCTGAGCCTCGTAGAGCGCGACTAAATCGGACCAGCGCTCGGCGCTCTGATAGACGCGTTCCAAGGCCGACACCACCTGGCGGTCCTCCGAAAGCCGCACTCGCAAGACTTCGAGCAAGGCGATGGACTCATCGAAGCGTTCTCCGCGCTCGTAGGCACGCGCCAGCCGGATGGATATCTCCAATTGCTGTCTGAGGTTTGTGTCCGGGGCACTGAGCCGCGCCTCGTAGAGCTTGGCCTCTAATCCGGGCTGCGGATGGGCATTGAGGAGTTGAAAACACATATTGTAGAGGGTGTCATCGGTGGGTTCGAGGACATATGCCTCCACGAACATCTCAGCCGCGTCCACCGGTTGGCCCAATCGCTCGCGATAGAGTTGACCCAATCGAAGGGCCAAATCTCGCAACTCTGTCGGCGGGTTATTTCGACGTACACCGTCCTTGAGCGCCAATCGGAGAAGACGAGCCAAAAGCTGATCATCCCCCAATCGATCTGCCAATTGCTCTACGTGGTCGAAGACTGCAGGGTCATCGAGACCGTCGTCCAAGGCTGAGCGATAGACCTCTAAGGCTGCTCTATCGTCACCTCGCCGTTGCTCGTAGAGTCGGGCCAATCGAATCCGCAGAACATTACGCGAAGCAGGCGCTACATCGATGGCGACTCTGATCGCTTCTTCGAGAAGGGCGATGGACTGATCTACCTGCCCTAAAGCAGCACGAGCTTCGGCCAAGTCGGCGACGACACCGACCCGATCGGGGTGAACGCGCGCCGCTCGAACGAGGTAGGGAATAGCCTTGGTGGGCTCACCCAAAGAATGCAGATAAACGCGCCCAAGTTCGAAAGCATCATCTCCGGAGAGTTGAGCCGGATCGTCGAGCCCGGCCATGGCCAACGCTTCGACGTATGCCCCCCAGCGGCGAACCGCGCGCAGAGCTTGCGAGAACTGCACGATGATGCCGGAGGGGACAGACCCCAAGTCGAGTGCCTCTCGAAAGTGCGCCACCCCGGAGCCAGGCTGATCCAACTCTTCGATTTCGAGTCGGGCCACCTCGATGAGGAGAGATTGTCGACGGGCTGTGTCTTCTACCCGATTGGCTTCGCGCGCTAAGAGATCCGCCAGTCGAGTCCAGTCTTCTCGAGCGCGATAGACACTCTCCAACCGATTCACTGCGCGCCTGTCGCCAGCATCGTATCCAAGGACAGTACGCCACGCGCGCGCCGCCTCGTCGGAGCGCCCCAATACCTCATACCGCTCAGCCAAAGTCGCGGTGGCTGCTGCGCAATGCGCGACGTCCGTCGTGGTTTCGAGTGTCTTGATGGCTGCGGCCGCTTCGGCGTCGCCATAATCCAGCCACTCGTCTCGATGGCCGCGCTCTTTGCTCCCATGAAGCTTGCGCGCAATGACGGCCCGCGCGGGATTGACCAAGGGCGGCGGTTTCCGTCGAGGTGCCGGCCGAATCGCTTCCATCTCCACGTCGGTCTCGGTGATTTCACTGGATTTTGTAGGCTCGGAGACGCTTTCAGGATCATCCATCGGGTCGATGTTCGAGTCCGCGGACTCGGATACTAAATCCTCGTCTAAGACGAAATCGATGGCCGAGTCTGAAACGAGAGGGTCGGCCGAACTCACGGGCAAATCCGGTTCAGTGGCGGGCCGATCCTGTGGCGCCGGATTCACGTCCGTTTGCACCTCGAGCTCTGCGGGATCGAGACTCGACGCCTCGGCCACACCGCCCAAGAGGGCCTCGATGTCGGATTCACCAAACTCGAGCGCCCAGTCCGGTGATGTGCTTTCGGCCAATTCCACCGGTGGCGCCCCTTGGCGTTGGGGCGGCTCGGGCTGCGCCGGCATCGCCAAAGGCTCGGGCTCCTCGGCCCCCTTCAACGCGCTGATCGCCGCGTCTACTCGCGCCTGGAGAACGGTGTGGGATACGGGAATCTCCGAACGTAAACCGACGAGCCCCGAAAGATCGGATTGAGTCTCGAAAATCTCGAGGAGGCTGACGATGGACGCCTCATCACCGGGCGCGTCGGCTAAAATCCCGCTGTACAAATCGACTCGCTTCTTCGGCTCTTTCGACGCCATGCGGACTAATTCTCGGCGAAGCGGAAGTCGATCCTCGACGCGATCGAAGTGATCAATGAGTCCATGAAGACTCATTTCGAGCATCTCGTTCCTGCCGGATGCGCGGCTGACAGCCTCCAGTAGACGCAACGCGAAAATGTGTGCCGGATGGCCCTCAATGGCCCAAAGAAGATAGGTCAGGCCCCGGGCTTCGTGGCGAGTGTGTAGGATGAAGAAACGGCCGACTCGGGCATACAAATCAACGATTCGGTCAGGGTGAGCCGCAAGACTCAACTCCGCCTGTGCAGCACGAATGCGCGCTTCGAGTTGACGAATCTTGGCGGTCTCGGCATCTGTGCCGGTGACATATCGGGAAAGGCGCTGACGAGTCCGCAGGGCCAAGAGAGACGGGGTCTCTTGCTCAGCCTCTTCCAACGCGGACAGCGCTGCCGCACCGTCACCGCGGATGTGCTCGAGTTGAGCGGCTCGCAAACGGGCGACGACCACCGGCGAGGTGCCCTCGACCAAACTGGCCGACAAAGCATGCCAATCCCGTGCACGCCAAGCCAAACGCTCTACTAGACGACGAGCACGCAAGTCTTCCGGCCATCGTTCGATGGCCTTTGTGGCATACATTCGAGCCCGTTCGAGATCTCCGGCATCGCTGGCCAGTTGCGCCGCACGAGTGCAGAGCACAGCCTCGAGTCGACCGTCGCCGAGATGGACCATTTGTTCGGCCAAGGTGGCCGCGTAGGCCAAGGGGTCAGCGCGAAAGCTGGAACAGGCATACAAGATGTCTTTGAAGGCGACCACAGCCCGAAGGGTGCCGCCTCGCACATCTTCATAGAGAGACTTGGCCTGGTCTGTTTGCCCCAGTCGAAACTCACGCCGTTCTGCAGCGATAAACTCGAGTACCGGCTTACCGTTTCCCGGACACAAACCCGAGAGCACGAGTAACGCCCGAGTCAGAACCTCTTCCTCTTCGGCCTGCACAGCCTTTTCGACCCGCCACCAAGCAGCCACGGGGTCTCGGTCTGCCGCTTGGGCGAGAAGGGCCCACCCATCATCACCGCCGGCGCCCCCGATGAGATGACGACCGAGTTCGGCCAAAACCACCGCTTGCCGGTCCTTGGTAAAAGTGTCGAGGGTTGCATGTTCACGCCCGACCAGATCGTCCTCGTCGAGTACGAGATGCGAGGTCCGTCCCACCAACCCGTCGGGGTCACCCGCGTCTTGCAATTGTGCCAAGGCAACGACAGCACGTTGGTCGTCCGGCCAACGAAAGAGCCACACCAACAAAAAGAAACCGGCCGCTTCGGCGGCTTCGAGCGGAAGGTGCTCAAAGGGCGCGTCTACGGCCACATAGGTGTCGAAAAGTCGCTCCGCGAGGGCCCGATCATCGGTGATGAGTGCATGCTCACGAAGCGCGAGCAGCGACGGAACATGCCCGGGATCCACCTCGAGGGAGGACTGCCAACACTCGAGCGCAGCAGTGGCTCCATCCAACTCGTCCATGAGAATACGGCCGCGTAGATGCTCTAGTTGAGCGGTCACCAGCGGCGTCTGCTCACCGCGCATTTTCCGCTCGATGAGTGCACACGCGCCGCGCCAAATCGCTGCGTCGATCGAGTCTCCACGAAAACGACCGCTCGCGGGCGCGCGAGGCGGCGGATCTGTTCGCGTAGAATCGGCCATCGACGAAGAGTCCTGGTCAGGGAGACGGTGGATCGGGAGGATACACCTTCGGCGACCCAAGAGATACGCCTGAGCATCGGCGACTTTGGTGGGTTTTTCTCAACGCCGTCCAAAAAACCATACGAAGCCGATGCCCGCGGCAAAGAAGAGCAGCCAGAGCCACCACCAAGCACCATGTCTTCGGTTAGATGCCACCCCTCGACTCTGCGCGGGATCGGGCACGAGGCCAGCGATCTCATCGAGGGTTTCTCGAGGAATCAAAGGAACCCCCGGCGCAGAGTCCACCGCAGGTTCTCGATGAGCTCGGGCCGTTTGATGGGCCAGGTCGATGGACTGTCGCATTTCTTGGGCGCGTCGGCCGAAGAGACCGGTCATGAAGTGCCGAATATCAGCTTCGGTCACTGGGCCGGATTGTCCGGCCAGCCAGTCCGTCAACTCCAAGCCCATGGCACCAGCGGTCTGGTAGCGGTCTTCGGGGTTTCGCGCCATGGCCCGCGCAATGATTTGATCGAGGGTCTGGTCGATGGCCCCGTTATGCAATGAGGGCGGGGTCACCTCGGCTCGGCGAACGCGCTCAATGGTGGCGAACTCCCCTTCGTCGGCGAAGAGCTGAACACCGGTCATCATCTCGTAGAGGACACTCCCCACAGAGAAAAGATCCGCCCGCTGATCCAAGGGCATCCCTCTCACCTGCTCGGGTGCCATATAGCGAATTTTTCCTTTGATGGACCCAATCTGATTGCGGACATCAATGGTGGTTTGGGCAATGCCGAAGTCCACCAGACGAACCGCCCCATCAAACCCAATCATCACATTTCCGGGGCTGACGTCACGGTTGACGATGTCTAGAGAGCGGCCCTGCTCATCTACGCTTTCGTGGGCGTAACTCAGTCCGTTACAAATCTCCACAGCGATGGCCACAGCATGGGCGATGGGCAGCGTTCGACTCCGCTTGCGTAAGCGTTTGAGCACCGAGGATAAGTCCAGACCAAAGATGTACTCCATGGCGATGAACAGGGTCCCGTCGGCCTCACCGCTGTCGTAGGTACGCACAATATTCCGGTGATCCAATCGACGGCCTAACTTGCCTTCGGCAACGAACATCTGTTCGTAGAAAGGATCGTCGACCAAGCGCGGGAGCAGTGTCTTGATAGCCAAGAGGCGGTCAGGCTCTGCGGGATCAAAGCCTAGATAGAGGCGTGCCATGCCCCCTTTCTTGAGACTTTTGAGCAGAACGTAAGGACCGATGCGAACAGGCTCGGAGGACATGCCTATAGTGAGCCTCAGCCTCGACGATGCGTCAATCTCGCTGGCGTAAGCGGATCCAAGCGCGGCTGATGGCCGCTAACTCCTCCAAGTCGAAGGTCTCACCTCGCCGAGTGGGGTCGAGACCGGCCGCTTCGAGAAGTGCTGTCCCGTCTGGATAGATGGACGCCAAGGCTCGACGTGCCATCTTTCTGCGCTGTGCAAAGAGCGCACGCACGACGTTTCGGAAGGCCTTGGGATCGCCAATGTCGACGGGCAATCGGGGCCGACGCTCCATCACCACAACCGAGGATTCGACCTTGGGCGCTGGGTGGAAAGAACGCGCTGGGACCCCAAAAACCAGGGTGGTGTGGGCCCAAAGCGCGGCCTGAACCGACAGGGCGCTGCTCTTCCGAGTGCCCGGCGGCGCGGCTAAGCGCTCGGCAAACTCCCGCTGGAGCATAAAGCAGGCCCGTCGCCAGCTATTGGGCGCCGCCATCAGCGCAAGCACGATGTCGGTACTGAGATGGTACGGCAAATTCCCGTAGATCATGAGGGGGCGACCCACCTCTTCGCTGAGCGCCGCCCAATCTACGTCCAAGACATTGCCTTCTCGGATCTCGACATGGTCCGCATAACTCAATT
>Ga0115011_10002945_pt1 | contig 11697 bp, 7 predicted proteins | sample TroAtlMetagenome_2_FD_88705 | JGI IMG/M metagenome (GOLD analysis project Ga0115011, IMG submission 88705) | Marine eukaryotic phytoplankton communities from Atlantic Ocean - Tropical Atlantic ANT8 Metagenome | ecosystem: Environmental > Aquatic > Marine > Oceanic | place: Tropical Atlantic... | reverse complement strand
TTAGCCCATGGCTGGGGACATTGGGAGCGGACGAGGATAGGCTGCTCGATGCCATCGCATCATGGACGGCCGGGCATCCCGGCTTGACTGCGACCTTGGCCAAGGCCATTGCCGAGGGTGGACCGCTCTTGATGCCCGGGATCGAGGTAGACACCGTCGCCGCTCAGGTCGAGGCGCTCTTCCTCGGTCCGAATATGCTCGTCGACCCCACGATGCGGGATGTACTGGCGCGATTCGATGCCGGCCCTGCGACCAAGATGGCAGAGCTTTGGGGTCGAGTCATTGCCGGTGATGAACCGGCGAGAAGAATCGCGGATCCGGTGGTCGCGGCTTTGTGTAGTACGGGCATGATTGCGCCGGTCGGTGACCGCCTCAGAGCACGTAACCGAATCTTTTCCCGTGGCTTTGACGCCAATTGGGCCGACGCTAGGCGTTTGGGTGGCAAACTGATCGAGGCCGCCAACGCATGGCATATGTCAGGGCGTTCAATTCATGGCCTCTTGGATGCCCGTGGATTGGAAGCGGCGGTGGCGTGGGCACAAGGACGGCCGGATCTTTCGGGCATCGTGCGAGATTTCATCTGGGCGAGTGTGGCGGTCAACCCAGGTGCGCTTGGCCCGCAGGTCGCAACGCCCGCTCCAGACGCAGGGGCGCTTTCAGGCCAGCCCACCGTGAGCATGCCCGAGCGCGGTCGGACCATGACGGGGTTCATTGCGGGTTTGTTGGCCACGGTGTGTGTCTTCTTTTTGTGGAACACCAACGCAGACCTCCAGCGAACCAAGGACGCCCTCGCTGCAGAAAAAAGAGCCGCTAAGGCACTCCTAGATGCGGCGAAGAAGACCGCCGCCAAGGGGCAGGGGGCAATGTCCGCTTTCGAGGCAGGCGAACCCCTCGCCGTGCCGCGCCCCGATCACATCGGCTATCCACTCCCTGCAGTGCGGGGCACGACGAGTACGACCGGTATGACGGGCGCCGCCCGATCGCGAGGAACCACGGGATCCACGCAAACCTCTGGCGCCCCCATGCACGGTACGCTCTCGCCCTGGGATGCACCGCGGGCCAATGCGAGACAACGTATTGCTGACGCTCAGGGTGAGCGGGACCCCATGGCGCCCCTGGCACCGACGATGAACTTCGTGCGGGAGGCGTCGGCCGAGGATACGGCCAATACCGAGGTTGCTTCGGTGACTCGAGAGGCCCTGCCGGGAGAAAAGGCGCCCCCCGTGGCGACTGACCCGGGCAAGCGCGTATCAATGGGGGCAAGCACACGCCGAGTGCGGACGCCTGGGCGGCTGGGAGAGAAGGACGTCTACGTTCCCGAGTTGGATCATACCGAGAGTCCTATCGTAGCGCCCGAAGACACCTCTCAGCGGATACGGGTCATTAAGTTGGCCCCGGGGGCGATGAGTGGTCTGGCCCCGCGCGCAGTCAGGGTCGGCGTCGACGGGGTGTCGAATACGCCCCGGACGGCAGCATTAGCACCCATCATCACCCAAATCGAACGTCAGGCACCTACGTATCGCCGGGCACTTCTGCGGTGTAAACGCCTCGATTTACCGGACACCGTTGCCGTCCGCTTTCGAGTAGATGCCCGAGGTCGAGTAGATTGGGCCGGCGTGGCGGAAGGGGACCCAGAGAGGGTGGATCAGCCGTGTGTGGTGCGCACCGTTCGGTCATTCAGATTCGCCCCCTTCGCGGGCCAGAAAGTCACCGCCACCGTCCGCTACCGCCTATGAGGCGCTGCTGACGAGCGCAGAGCCCGATGGTGAGAATCCACTGGTCCATTCCGTCCTCGAGGACGCTCACTACGCTGGTTTGAAGAATGCCATGCCCAATGCCCACGCCCACGGTTTGGGCGAAGCCATCGGCACCGGGCACGTCGACGTTCCCTACATTGGTCATTTCGAGCGTGACTCGAACGCGGGAGACCCGTGCCCCCACGCCCAGATTTGCGCGCACGATGATGGATTCGTCCTCGCCATCGTCGCCAAAACGGAGGTCTGCGCCGAAGTCGCCACGGAAGAAGAATGCACCACTATGGGCGATGGGTGAGATGCTCAACCGAACCGCGGTACTGTCCGGAATCTGCCCGATGTAATCGGTTAGCCGAGGCCAAATATTGGCCCCCAGAGTGCGGCCATTTTCGCCTTTGGCGCGTGCCGTGGGTAAGACGAGTCCCACGCGAAAGAGAGTGGCAGCCCCCCCGAACGCGCCGGGGACGAAGGCCCCCATTTCGAGGTTGCCCAGCGCGGTGTCGGCGTCCTGCTCCGCGGGGAGATAATGGGAAATGGGGAGCTGACCGTAAATGCCGAAGTCACGAAGCATTTGCACAATGTACGGCTCGGTTCGAATGGCCATTTCGTCGCCACCACTCGCTTGGGTGATGGCCGTATCGATGCCCAAGAGATGGGCTTTTTGAACTCGATCCAGCGTGGCGAAGTGGACCTCTGCAACCGCCGGGAAGGCAATGGCCGAGATCGCGATGAGGGCAAGGAAGGTGATCCTCGGCAGGTGCATTCTTGGACTCCCCTTGGCTCAGGAGGGTCCAGGGCACCACACCACGCCTGGGAATGCACGCCCTTCAGGTCGTGGGGGGACCGGGATCCAGAGCCACCATCACGTCGGTTTCGGCCCCGTCTGCGAACACGACTCTCAGGGTGCAATAGCCTCGATTCGGAGCCGTTGCCGGCACGGGGACGTCGCCCAGGTGGTAGCCGGTTTTGGCATCGTATCCCAGGGGCGTGTTGACGCTGGACAGGCCTGGGAGATAAACGCGGATGTCTTCGGCGTTGTGACTCTCGACAGCCACTCTGACCAATCCACCGGGGGTCACACTGGGCGAATAGAGAATCTCGACCGGATGACTCTGCGGGGCCGCCGTGGGCACAGCGCCGATGGCAAATTGTGCGCAGAATGCGACCACGAGGGTGAAGACGGTCGCCACCAAGAAGGTGCTGGCCGGGGCGGAGACGCGATAGCCCGTGGTGCAAGTACGGACGAATTGGGTGACGGTGCGCAGCATAATGACCTCCTCTTGGATATGTGGAGGACAAGTGCATTGTCCGTGCCAATTGGAGATAGGGTATTCATCGGGCCTATGTGTGCCGAATGCGTATTTGGTTGAGCCGCCGAGAATCTATGATCAGTAGCGTTATGCTACGAATCGAGTGCACTCAGGATCGTGTGACGGATTTGCGTGGGCGTTGCCGTATCGGTGAGCCACCGCAGGCGTGGATAGCGGCTGGAGAGCGCCTTCCATCGGGCCGGTTCTCGCTGGAAATCATAGGACAACACCACGGGTAATTGCCCGTGTCCGGCGTCTGCGAGTGCGTTCAAGATAAAGAGTCCTTGGTGATTTTGAAGATATCGCCAACCCCGTTTCGGATCACCATTGTGCGCACGGGCTGCTGCCGCGTGATCGCCGATCAATTTGGCGCGTGGAATCCGGTCGAAGCGCATGTCCAGATACACTAAGTCCGCTCCGTCCTTTTGGAGGGTCGCCAAGGCGGCGGCGGCGCCGTCGGCACGAAGGTAGCGTGGACCGGGCACGAAACGGGTGAGGCTGTCGTAGTATTCGTCACCGTCTTCTACGACCAAGACGCGCAATCCATTCAGTCGCTCCATCCGAGTTCCTCTTCTTCTAGGCAGGGGAGTCGCACGACGACGGCTTTGGTCCAGGGATCCTCAGCCGGCTCGACGTCGACGGAGCCGTCGTAGCGCGTCACCAAATCGGCCGTGAGGCCCAAGCCTCTTTCACCGACTCTTTGGCGGATCATCGCCCCGTCGATGGTCGCGGGTGCCATGTCTCGGACCCGAAAAGCCACCCGCGTCAAGAGGGTGATGGGGTCCTGGTTTCGCTCAACCGCCACGCTGACTCGAACGACATCGTCCTCATCGGCGCTGCGGGCCGAGGCATCGATGGCATTTCTCATCAAATTGGTCAGAACGTCCTCAAAGGCCCGTCTCGGCATGGCGATCCGAGAAGGCAGAATCGCGTCGTTGTCTGCGATCTCGAGGGGCCCGACTCGGACCATCAGCAGCGCAGGCTCAGCGCTGGTTCGAGCAAAGACCTCTTCGAGGACGGCCCCGTCGACCCGGAAGTGCCGTAACTGGCTCAAATGTTTCCGGATTCCGCGAGCCGCCTCTTCGGTCAGGAGTCTGACTGCCCGTCGGAGTCCTTTGCGAACGCGCCGTGAGGGGCGCCCGGATAGCCCCGCACGGCGGAGTCCAGATTGGATGCCGTGAAGCGTAGAAAAGCCTCTAATGAGGGGCCGGAATGCAGGGTCTCGGTGACTGAGATTGAGCTTGAGCCCGTGGGTGCGCCCAATCTTGTGGAGCTGTTCCATATAGTTTCTGAGACGACCATCTGCGGCATCCTGGGTATGGGTCGACTGACCACCAAGGAGCGCATCGAGACAGTAACGTGCTTGTTCCGCAAAGCCAGGGCCGTCCGGCGCCTCCGAGAGGCCCACCAAGGCCAGCGTATTGTGTTTGAGCACTTCGTGTTGGATCGCCGACAGCAGCGCTTGAATCTCTCCGCTAGCGTCCGGTGCTTTACGCAGCAGTACGCCGAGACCGACGCCCCCCCAGCGCCGGATCAGCAGAATGAATACGAGCGCCACGAGCGTGAAGAGAAGGGATGCGATGAGCCAATAGACCCGCGACAGGCGAAGGTCGACGTCGCTCATGAGCGCACGTGCCCGGCTCTGCATGGGCACTTCGGGATGGTCGAGAATCCATTGAATGCGTGCTTGGGCGCTCCGCAACTCGAACAGATGTCCCAGATCGCCGAACACACCGCCGTTTACATTCCTTTTCAGATCCATCTCAGCCAGCAGTAAGCGGGCCTCTGCGCCGCCCGCAGCCTCGGCTTCTGACAGGAGTTTACGTGCGCGCGTCTCTCGGCCCAGTCGAACGAAGACGTCTGCTAATCGGGTCTCGAGGACGACATTGGTGGGCTGGAAGCGTAGCGCGGCCGTGAGCGCCTGCGCGGCCGGCTCGAGTTGGCCAGTCTCAGCCATGATCGCAGCCTCGAGGGTGAGGGCGGGGACGGAACGTTGCCGATTGGGGAGTGCTCGAATGATGGCCATCGCTGCGGCTGGGAGGCCTTCGTTGAACAGTGCTTTTGCCCGGGCGAGTCGCCGAGCGTCAGTTTCCTTTTCCGGCGCGTCGGTGGGGGTGGGAGCAACCGTCGGTAAGCCGGCGGACAATTCCGCCTCGAGCGCTTCGAGGGCATCGTCGGGGGCATCCTCGGGGACCATTCGCCGAGCCAGTCGGATTTGATGGAGTGCTCTCGGGCGATCGCCAAGGGCACGCCAACAAGTGGCCATTCGCCGATGCAAATCAGTCCAATTGGGACGCAGTTTGAGGGCGCGTTCGAAGAAAATGACCGCCTGTCCCCAGTCCCGACGAGACTCGTAGAAGGTGCCCAGCTGCCTGACGGCGTCCGCGTCGCTCCCATTCATGGCCACTGCGCGGAGATAGGCGGCCTCGGCCTGATCGATCTGGCCGTTCGTGAGATGGAGCGCTCCCAGTGCGGCGTGCGCCTGGGCATATCCAGGGGCCATTCTCACGGCCTCCTCCAGAAGTCGCTGAGCATCCGCCAGTCGGCCCGCCTCTTGAGCACCTCGCGCTCGCTTGAGCATACTGCGCACTCGATCGGGGATCTCCGTACTGGGCCGAGTCCACCCGAAGCGACGGGCCTCGCGCTCCGCGCGAAGCGTTGCGATTTCACGGACAGCCTTGGCCAAGGCAAGCCCAGGGCCACGGACACGGCCATACCAATCGAGGGCTTCATCGGCTCTTTCGAAGTCGCGGTAAAACGCAGCCAACTCCAACCGCAATTCGTCGGTTTCGGACCCATGTAAGAGCAGAGCATCGTAGTGCCTACGGGCCTCGTCGAAGCGACCGCGCCGCGCAGCGACCCGAGCCTGCTGGGTGATGATGCGCAAATCATTGCCGGCACGCTGACGCGCATTGGTCAAAAGCTGTGCGGCGGAATCGAGCGCCGTGTCCGTGGCGTCGGGCTCGGCCAGGAGTGCCGAGAGCTGGAGGGACGCGTCAGTGTGTTTGGGAGCCCGAGAGAGCGTCGCCCGATAGTGGATGAGCGCACGACGGCGATCTCCGAGGGCCTGATAGGTGAGTGCTAAACGGTAATCGAGGTCCGTCCTGCGCTTGAATTCGGCGTCAGAGGTAGGCGGAGAGTCCCGGAGAAGCTCGTATGCGCCGCGGAGAGAGGACAAGGCCTGTGGGAATCGCTTTGCTTCGAAGTGATCGATCCCTTCCGCGATGCGTTCTCTGGCCAGACGTTGGAATGTGTCCTGCACCATGGCACCGAGTGCGCGCCCACTGTCAGGGGGCGTTGCATCCACATCGGTGCCGCCGTCGGCGGCGTTTGCCGTCGCACTCCACAGGACGGCGAGGCACAGCAGATGCTTCATCCGCGCCGCAACTCTCTAATCTTGAGACCGAGCTGATTGAGCCGCAGTCGCACAGCGCGGGCGCGTTCGGGATCCCCGAGCAAGCGTTCAGCCATGGCTGCCAAGTCGCCGTTCGTTTGGGCGAACAATAGGCGAAAATATTGCCTCTCGATGTCCACCGAAACGGCATTTAGGCTGTGCTGGCGAGTGAGCGTCAGAGTGAGGCTGTCCGGGTCATCGCCCGGGGCCTCACCCGCGGCCGGGAGAGACGGTGCCCCGGCCAAAAGGTCGCCCACCAGGCCGGCATCGATTTGGAGGCGGGCTGTACGGAGTGGCGCCCCCGCAGCCAAAGCGTCAACGGCGCCAATGAGGGTGAACGTCACGAGATTGTGCATCACCATCGACAGTTCCCGCAGGTTGCCGGGCCAAGAATGGCTACGGAGGAGCCGCCAAGCGGGACCAGGGAGCCGTAGACTCAAAACCCCTTTGGGTGGATGTGTGTCCCCGATTGAGAAGTGGATCGGCGACGCAGGGTCCATACCGAGCGCATTGGCTATCTGCTCGCGGAAAGCGCGATTGTCCGGTTCTTCACTGGCGATTTCTGCAAAACGGCGGGCAAGAAACTGGAGATCCTCGGGTCGGCCGCGCAGAGGGGGTAGAACGACGCGCGTAGCAGGGGAGAGGCGCATGTACAGATCGGGTCGAAAGCGCCCATCCCTCACGGCCTCCGTGAGAGATTCGTTGCTGGCCGCCACCACCTTGACATCGATGGACATCTCCTTGGATGCCCCCAATCGTCGAACCCGTCGATCTTGGAGTACGAGCAGGAGTTGTTTTTGCACTTCGAGGGGGACGTTCTGGATTTCGTCGATGAAGAGGGTCCCTCCATCGGCCAGTTCGAATACGCCCTTTCGATCCGCGACAGCGCCCGTATACGCCCCCCGAACGGCCCCAAAAAGGTGAGCGGGGATCAATTCCGTGGGCACGGTTGCCAGATCTAGAACAACAAACGGGCCTTTGCGTCCGCTGTGGGCGTGCAGATAACGCTCGGCCAAAAAGGACTTACCGGTCCCCGTCTCGCCTTCGAGCACCACGGGCAAACGTCCCCGTGCAAGTACTGCGAGACGCCGACGCACATCGGCCATGGAGATGGCTCGACCCCAAAGGACGCCGTCTCCCTCCCTGGCACGCACGGCATCTTGACTGGCGGCCAGGACCCGAATGCGCAATGTGTCCAAATCATCGCCATCGAGGACATAGGTGAGGCTCTGTGCGGCGAGTTCGGCAGCGAGATCACCCAGAGAGACGTCGGCCATGGCCGTGAGAACCACCACCGGGAGCGCCGGGAACTGGGTGCGAATGGCGCGTAAGATGGCGACGCCTTGGTAGCGGCGCTGGCGCCGGATGCTCTTCGCCTCCGGTAATGGGAGGAGTCGGTCTTCTGGGACGTCGAAGCGCATATCCAAAAGCACGACATCGACGTCGTCGGCTCGCTCTTCGAGGAAGCTGAGTGCGGCCGGCCCGTCGGGAGCACGCCCGGGTGTACCATGGCCAGGATCCACCAGGCGGAACTCGCCCATGCCATCGGTAATGGCCTTGGCGTAGGCCTCGCCGTCATCGATGAGGAGCAGTCGGGGGCGGTCATCCAGCATTGAAGGCATCTCTCAAGTCACGAATTGCCTGACCCACGGCGGAAAAGTCGGCCTCGATTTGTAACCGGTCGAGGGGGCGGGCGTGTTCCCCGAGTGCCTGGGACCACTCGAGCGCACGATCTACGCGGGCGGTGAGGATCCGAAAAGTCTCGAAGGTGTCCAGCGATCCGTCGACCTCGTCTCGAAAATCATTCCATATCGATGACGCATCATCTACCCGTTCGCCCGCCCGCCGGGTTTCGAAGAGAGCCCTATGTACCGCGTTTTGGACCTCATTTTCCGATGCGTCGGGGGGGAGGAAAGCCAGTGGGAGGCGAAGGTATTTCCCCAAATCGTGTTGAAGGTCATCGAGGGCATCGACGATATCGTCCGTAGACAGCGGCATGCCTTGGAGCATCGGCCATCGACTCGGCGAAGTCCAGACGAGTCGGGGTGGATGTATGGGTCGGAAACAGGCCAATCAAGGGGACGAGCGAACGCCTGTTTTCGATTCTTCCCGGGCGTCATCTCGGGTCGTCACAATTGTTTTTTTTGGTGAACGGGCACTCCACCCCTGCTGCCCTCGCACGCGTTGTGATATTAAGTATGGGCTCATCTTGCGCGCGGGGCCTCGTTGAGGCGAAGAAGAGCGCTTCGGAAGCGGTGGGATTCTTTCATGTCCGGTAGCTACAAACAGAGCAAGCTGGGTCTTACGGTGGATACCCCATTGGGGAAGGACACCGTATTACTCAGGGGCCTGAGCGGCGAGGACCGGATTTCTGGTCTGTTCTATTATCGTCTCGAGTTGGTGAGCGAAGAACCCGACCTCAAGATGGACAAGATCGTCGGCAAGGATGTGACGGCCACCATCCTCGACGGGAAGAACAAATTCCATCTCAACGGCATCGTTTCGCGTTTCGTGCAGGCCGGTACCAGTCAGCGATTTACCACCTATTATGCCGAAGTTCGGCCGTGGTTCTGGCTCTTGACCAAAACGCACGACAACCGGATTTTTCAGGAGAAGAAGGTCACCGACATCATCAAGCTTATCTTCGATGATAACGGCTTCTCCGACTACAAGATCAGCACCAAGGGCAAATTCAACAAACTCGAATACTGCGTGCAGTACCAAGAGTCTTGCTTCGACTTCGTTTGTCGACTGATGGAAGACAACGGGATCTTCTATTTCTTCGATCACGAGGACGGGAAGCACACCATGATCTTGGCGGACGACAAGAGCGTCCACAAACCTCGAAAGGGTGCAAACCCGTCTCGGGTCAAGAGCCAAGACTCGGCCGGATCGTACGATGACATCATCACCCATATGGCCCTCGAAGAGCAGGTGATCGTCGGCGGATACGCCATGACGGATTACGACTTCGAACAGCCAACGGCGTCCCTCAAAGTCAGCGTCAAGGGCAAGACCCCCGAGAGTGAGATCTACGAATACCCGGGGGGGTACACCAAGAAGGGGGATGGCGAATCTCTGGTCAAGGTGCGCTTGGAATCGTTCGAGGCCGGTAAGAAGCTCGTGCGTGGTCAGAGCAATTGCCGGAGCTTCTTGTCGGGGTGCAAGGTCACCGTCAAAGAACATGTTCGCAAAGACCTGAATGGCGACTACATCCTTTCCTGGGTCTCCCACACGGCGAACACGAATCGCTACACCAATAGCTTCGAGGGCTTCCCCGCGAAGGTCCCGTATCGGCCCCGGCGCCTCACCCGCAAACCCAAGATTTATGGGGCACAGACAGCCATAGTGGTCGGGACTAAGGGCGAAGAAATCTTCACCGATAAATACGGTCGGGTGAAGGTCCAGTTCCACTGGGACCGAGAGGGTAAGAAAGACGAAAAGTCGTCCTGCTTTATTCGCGTGGCGCATGGGTGGGCCGGTAAGGGGTGGGGTGCGTTCTTTCTCCCGCGGATCGGCCAGGAAGTCATCGTGAGCTTTCTCGATGGTGATCCGGACCGACCGATCATCACCGGCTCGGTCTATAATGCGGAACAGACTGTCCCCTACAAGCTTCCTGGAGACATGACCAAGAGCACCATCAAGAGTAGCTCGAGTAAGGGCGGCAGTAAGGGCAACGAATTCCGCTTCGAGGACAAGAAAGACGCCGAGGAAATCTACATGCACGCCATGAAGGATTACCTCGCCGTCGTCGAGAATGACTCGAAATGGGACATCAAGAACATCGAGGACATCTCCATCGGTAAGGACCGTAATTTGACCATCAAGGTCAATGACACGATCAAAGTCGACGGTGACCGCAAGACGACTATCAAGGGGGCCGAGGTCCTCGCCGTCGGCGGCGAGCGAAAGTCCGAGGTCAAGGGCGCCGAGACCTACGCAAATAAGGCGGATTACACGCGGAAGGTTGCGGGGAACTACACCTTGAAGGTCACCGGTGACCTCACCATTCAAGCCACGGGAAAGATCACCATCAAGTCCACGGGCGCAATGAACGTGGAATCATCCCAGGACATGGCGCTCAAGGCCGGGATGAACCTCAAGGCCAAAGGCGGCATGAACGTCGGCATCGAGGCTGGAATGAATCTCGAAGGGAAGGGTGGAGTCCAGCTGAGCATGAAGGGCGGCGCCATGGGAGCCATCGATGGTGGCGGTATGCTCACGCTCAAGGGCGGACTGGTCCAGTTGAACTAATATGGCAGACGCAAAAGACAAGGCTGCAGAGGCCGCCGGCGAGGCCAAGGACAAAGCTGCAGACGCAGCAGGGGCCGTAAAAGGTAAGGCAGGAAAAGCGCTCGGTGGTCTGGGTAAGCAGGCCTCGGGGTTGGGCGCTGTGGCCATGCGTGGAGGTGATGTCGGCGGAGCCGCAGCCTTCATGGCCGAAGACGGGCTCGAGGGCTTGATTCCAGCCAAGGCGCGCGAGCGTGTCGCCAAGCTCCGTGCCCTCCGGAGCAAGGTAGAAAACGCCCAGGGCTCTGCCAAGCACGCAGCCACTTCCGGTGCAAAAGGTAAGGCTCGCAGCCTGATCGGTGCCCGTCTGGGCTCGAAGGGTCCTCTGGTCGTCGCAGGTGCCATGGGCATGGGAGCGGGGGTCATTGGCAGCCTGACCAAAATGGTCCAAGCCCAGGCGGCAGAGAAGGCCCAAGCGGCTCGAGAAGCGGGCGGCATACCGGGCTTGGAGGGGGCTGAGGCGCCCGATGGGGTCGAACTCCCCGAAGCGGCCGCTGAGGCACAGGCTGCGGCGGAGAAGGCCGCAGCCGCGGGCGCCGACACGGATCCCAAGGCTCAACTCGATGGCCTCAGCGCCGAAGGCGTCATGGGTGATTTGGCCGGGGGTGAGGAGGTCGAAGAGGAGGACACCTTCGACGTCACCGTGAACACCACCGCGGACGGTGCGTTGCTCAGCGCCAGCGAGATGGAAGACGGAGAACTCAACGGCATCTCCGAGACCTACGACGAGGACGGTAACGTCGTCGAGCAGGCCACCTTCGAGAAGGGCATTCTCAATGGGCCGATCAAGGTCTTGAATCCCGATGGCAGCGTCGTTCAAGAGGTCATCTACAAGGAAGGCCTCATTGAAGGCCGAGTCGTGAGCTACGACGAAAATGGTGAAAGGCTCCAAGACTGTGGGGCCAAGGATGGTCAGCTTCACGGCGAGGGCTTTTTCTACCGAGATGGC
>Ga0115011_10002943_pt1 | contig 11708 bp, 8 predicted proteins | sample TroAtlMetagenome_2_FD_88705 | JGI IMG/M metagenome (GOLD analysis project Ga0115011, IMG submission 88705) | Marine eukaryotic phytoplankton communities from Atlantic Ocean - Tropical Atlantic ANT8 Metagenome | ecosystem: Environmental > Aquatic > Marine > Oceanic | place: Tropical Atlantic... | reverse complement strand
TCAAAGCAACAGCACTTAAAAGATGCAGCACACAAGCTTTCTCATAGGTTTACGGGTTGTCATTTTGCGCTTCCGGATAAAGTCGAAAATAAAGCAATGCAGCGCTTAATGAATTCACTTCCCCCTTGGGTATTACGAGCCAAGGCACTAGTAAGTATATTAGATAAACCTGAATATCGGTGGTTGTTTGAAAAAGTAGGTACTGAATTAATTCAAAATCCAATACCAATTTATGAACTTCCTGATACACCTTCATCACTAATGTGCATCGGCCCGAAACTAGCACCTGATAAGATCAAGAAACTTGTTGAATTAGAATTTGGTTTTTCGACTCCAAAAAGAAGCTTATTTAATCCGTAGTTATAATTAGAATCGACACTGCTCCATTGAGCTATATTCGCTCAAACTCAGCCGTGGTGCTGGTGGGGTGTGGCGAGTCGGAGTCACCACGTATCTCAATTCACGATGCTTCTGCTTTTGGAGATATTGAAGCCGTCAAACGGTATTTAGCTGCTGGTAAGAATTTAAATCCGAAGAGTGTGGATTCATGGACTTCTTTGCATCATGCGGCCATTTTTTGGTCACAAGGGAATCGTCGAACTCCTCCGAAAACTGTGGCGAAACTGGTGAAGGATTGAATTTGAAGGCAGCGAAATGAATAGTAATTACAACCAATTTTGTTAGGATTCTTAGATTGTTACCTCTGAATTAAATTATCTTATGCAAGGAAAAGAAGACCCGCTCTCCACGGGGCAGAAAGCCGTTACTCTCAACTTAGCAACCGAACTATACGGCACATTTTCAGAGATAGGGGCTGGTCAAGAAGTAGCGCGTTGGTTTTTCAAGGTGGGGGGAGCCTCAGGTACTATTGCAAAAACCATGTCAGCTTATGACATGACAATTAGCGATGTCATTTATGGAAAAACCCAGCGCTACGTAAGTCAGCGAAGATTGGAGAAGATGTTACAAAGGGAATTTGACCTGCTTTCCAAACGACTCACATCCGAACGTGGTGGTAGTACTCGTTTCTTTAGTTTTGCCAATACAGTAAAGGCAATGGGTTATCGCATAAAAAGTGATTCGCACGGTTGGGTGGGTATTCGTTTCCAGCACAGAGCAAAAGCACAGCCATCTGATATCATTATTCATATGCGCATGCTTGATCAGGAAAACATACAGCAACAGGAGGCTCTAGGGATAATTGGAGTCAACCTGATTTATGGAGCAATGCTGCTTTTCGATCAGCCAGAAAGATTGGTTCAGTCATTGATGGATTCCCTTTCTGCCAATCGAATTGAAATTGACATGATTCAATTTAATGGTCCGGCATTTAAGGGCGTGGATAACCGCCTTATGAGTTTGCAACTTGTCCAGCATGGGATTGCTGATGCGACAATGTTTAAGGGAAATGGAGAAGTGGTTCAGCCGTCTGAGATGCTTTACAAGAGAGCAATCTTGATTTTGCGAGGTAGCTTTCGTCCGGTTACGAAAGTGCCTATCGACATGATTAAGTGCGCGCTGATCCGGTTCAATATGGAATATAATTTAAAGGGCGAAAAGCCTCTGGTTGTACTTGAAATGACACTCCAAAATCTGAATGAAAAGGGTAAGATAGATTATCAAGACTTTTTGGACCGAACTGCCTTACTGGGGACCCTGGGATACCCGGTTTTGATTTCTAATTATGATACTCACTACCGCTTGGCTTCTTTTCTTTTTCGTCACACACAAAAACCGATTGGTGTGCTTATGGGGGTGTCAGCACTTCGCAAAGTATTTGATGAAGAATATTACTCTCATTTGAAAGGCGGTATCCTAGAGTCTTTCGGAAGACTGTTTAAGAATGATCTGAAGCTTTTTATTTATCCGGTTTTAGATAAACGAAAAAATGATCCAATTACTATTGATCATGTTGAAGTTTTGCCGCATCTAGAGCAACTCTTTGCCTATCTTAGGGTAAATCGAAACATATTGGGAATTGAGGGGTATACTCGTCGGTACTTGTCTATATTTTCAAGGAATATTCTTAGTGAAATTAAAAAGGGAAAGAAGGGGTGGGAGAAAAATCTGCCCCCATCGGTTGCTAGTATGATAAAGCAAAAAAAATTATTTGGCTACAAGCCTCATTGATTAATAGATTGAGTGATGAACCTGAATTGTCGAATATATATTTAGATAAAAATTTGCATAAAACTTGACTGCCTATTCCGCAAACACGTCGGCAAAGTAGATGCAGAATTAAAAGCTTTAGATAGATAGTTTATTTTTACAAACGAGAATGGACGCGGATCAACACAAACGGAGCAGGGGAACTCCTGATCCCTCCGGGATAAGGCGCTTGGCCTAGCGGCGCGCCGGGCTTAGTATTTTTAAACGTTTGATTTTCTCTTGGAATAACTCATTTTTGCGTCTGATGCCGCTTGCCGGATTGCTCCTGGCCAACTCGGTAGTTGCGCGGGAGCCGGTGCCGTTCAATCGCGATGTTCGACCGATTCTTTCGGAGAACTGTTTCGAGTGTCATGGCCCGGATGCGGCCAAGCGCAAGGCCGACCTGCGTCTCGATACCGGCGCCCCCGGCCAGGAGATCATTACCGCCGGCAAGCCAAGAGGGAGTGAGTTGTTCAAGCGCATCACCCACTCCGATCCGGAGGAGCGGATGCCGCCGGTGGATTCCGGCCGGGCGTTGACGTCAAGCGACATCGAGACACTTCGCGCGTGGATTTCACAGGGCGCCAAGTGGGAGAAACACTGGGCGTTCATCCCGCCCAAGCTCCCAACAATTCCCCCGGCGAAAAATTCTGCCTGGCCAAGCGGCGCGATTGACCGATTCGTCCTGGCCAAGTTGCAGCGGGCCGGACTGCAACCCTCGCCGCGTGCGGATAGGGAGATGCTGCTTCGGCGCGTGAGCTTCGACCTCACCGGGTTGCCGCCGACTCCGCGTGATATTGATGCCTTCCTCGCCGACGCCTCGCCGCGCGCGTACGAGAGCGTCGTGGACCAGTTGTTGGCGTCGCCTCGTTACGGCGAACGGATGGCGCTCGACTGGCTTGACGCCGCGCGCTATGCCGACTCTCACGGGTACAGCCTTGACCGCCGCCGTGTGATGTGGCCGTGGCGCGACTGGGTGATCCGCGCTCTCAACGACAACATGCCGTTCGACCGGTTCGCCCTCGAGCAACTCGCCGGCGACCTGTTGCCGGACGCGACGATCGCCCAGCGCGTGGCGACTGGCTTCAACCGCAACCATTCGATCCAGAGCGAGGGCGGCGTCATCAATGAGGAGTACCGCGTCGAGACCGTGGTCGATCGCGTCGAAACGACGACGGCGGTTTTTCTCGGGCTGACGTTTGGCTGCGCGAGGTGTCACGACCACAAATACGACCCGATTTCGCAGCGGGAGTTTTACGAGTTTTACGCGCTGTTCAACAACGTGCCGGAGACGGCGCACGTCGGCAACGCGGACAAGCTGGCGGACAAGCCGTTCGTTAAGGTGCCCAGCGCGGCGCAGCGGAAACAAATGGAGTGGCACCGCAGCGAGATTGCTGAGCTGGAAAAAAAGCCGGAGGCGGAGCAGCAACTCAATACGGCACGGAAGGCGTTGGCAGCGCTTGGCCAAGCGGCACCGACGTCGATGGTGATGGGCGAACTGAGTCCGGCACGGAAGACGTTCGTGCTGAGCCGGGGGCAGTACGATCAGCCAAGCGACGTCGAGGTCAGCGCGAATCTGCCGGCCGCGCTTGGCCAATGGCCCGCCAGTGCGCCGCGCAACCGGCTCGGCTTGGCCAAGTGGATTGCTGGTGCGGAGAATCCCCTGACGGCGCGGGTGGTCGTGAACCGTTTTTGGCAGATGCACTTCGGCACCGGCATCGTGAAATCGTCGGAGGACTTTGGCTCGCAGGGCGAGTGGCCGACGCACCCGGCGTTGCTCGACTGGCTGGCGGCCGAGTTCGTGCGCAGCGGGTGGAACCGGAAGGCGATGCACAAGCTCATCGTGATGTCGGCGACGTATCAGCAGGTGTCGCGCGTGTCGCCGAAGCTGCTTGAGGTCGATCCGGTGAACCGGTTGTTCGCGCGTGGGCCGAGGTTTCGGCTGCCGGCGGAAATGATCCGCGACCACGCGCTGGCGTCGAGCGGGTTGCTCGTCGGCCGACTCGGAGGGGAGAGCGTCCGGCCGTATCAGCCGCCAGGGCTGTGGGACGATGTGGTTTACGAGAACGTGCCGCGTTTTGTACAGGATCACGGCGGGAAACTTTACCGACGCAGCCTTTACACATACTGGAAGCGCTCCGTGCCACCGCCGAACATGCAGGCGTTCGACGCGCCATCGCGCGAGGTGTGCGTGCTGACGCGTGCCAAGACGAACACACCGCTCGCCGCGCTGGTGCTGATGAACGACCCGACGTTTGTCGAGGCATCACGCAAGCTGGCCGAGCGGGTGTTGCGCGACGGCGGCGCGACGGAGGAGTCGCGGTTGACGCTGCTGCATCGCTTGGTTTGCGGCCGGCGACCGACGGAGCGTGAGCTGGGTTTGTTGAGCAGCGCGCTGGCGGAGCTGCAAACGAGCTTTCGCGTCGAGCCGGAGGCGGCACGGCGGTTGATGGCGGTTGGCGAGTCGCCGCACGATCCGGCGCTCGACGCGGTGGAGTTGGCTGCCTACGCATCGCTGGCCAGCGCCGTGCTCGGCACCGACGAAGCCATTACCCGGAACTGAAGTATGACTCCCGAACACGACAACGCGATGATGCAGACCCGGCGGCAGTTTCTCGGCCGAACGAGCGCGGGCATCGGCTCGGTGGCGTTAGCGTCGCTGCTCAACCCTAGACTGTTCGCCGGCTTGGCCGGTTTTCCGAGTTTTGCGCCAAAAGCTAAGCGGGTGATTTATCTGTTCCAGAGCGGCGCGCCGTCGCAGTTCGAGTTGCTAGACCACAAACCGGCGTTGGCCAAGGCGCACGGGCAGGTGTTAGGCAGCGAGTTTTTCGGCGGGCAACGCCTCACCGGGATGACGTCCAGGCAGAAGGAAAAAAAGATCTGCAAATCGATCTACAACTTTTCGCGGTACGGGCAGAGCGGCACGGAGTTGAGCGAGGTACTGCCGCACCTCGGCCAGGTGGCGGACGAGCTTTGCGTGGTGCGCTCGATGCAGACACAGGCGATTAACCACGATCCGGCGATCACGTTTTTCCAGACCGGCTTTCAGCAGGCAGGGCGTCCGAGCATGGGCGCCTGGGCGAGCTACGGCCTGGGCAGCGAGAGCGCCGATTTGCCGGCTTACGTGGTGATGATTTCGCAGGGCAGTGCCAAGCGCGATTCGCAGGCGCTGTACGCGCGGCTTTGGGGCAGCGGTTTTTTGCCGTCGGAACATCAGGGTGTGAAGTTTCGTTCGTCGGGTGATCCGGTGCTGTACCTCTCCAACCCGGGCGGCATCACGGCCAAGCGACGCCGGCGGATGCTCGACCTTGGTCAGGCTCTGAACCGGGAGCATCACGAGCGGCTGGGTGATCCGGAAATCCTGACGCGTATTCAGCAGGCGGAAATGGCTTACCGCATGCAGACCTCTGTGCCTGAGTTGATGGACACTTCCAGCGAGCCGGAACACATTTTTGGTTTGTACGGTGCTAACGCGCGCAAGCCGGGTACGTACGCGGCGAATTGTCTGCTGGCCCGGCGTCTGGCCGAGCGCGGCGTGCGCTTCATCCAGTTGTACCATCGCGGCTGGGATCAGCACGGCGACCTGCCGCGCGATTTGCCGCTGCAATGCGGCGACGTGGACCAGTCGTCTGCCGCATTGATCGCCGACCTCAAGCAGCGCGGGATGCTCGACGATACCCTGGTGATTTGGGGCGGCGAATTTGGACGGACGGTTTACGCGCAGGGCGGTTTGAACATGGCCAAGTACGGGCGTGACCATCATCCGCGCTGCTTCAGCATGTGGATGGCTGGCGGCGGCATCCGGGGCGGAACAACCTACGGGACTACAGATGATTTTTCATTCAATGTTGTTGAAAACCCGGTGCATGTTTACGACTTGCACGCGACGATGCTGCACTGCCTCGGAGTCGATCACGAGAAACTGACATTCAAGTTTCAGGGCCGCCACTACCGGCTCACTGACGTCCACGGAGACGTCTTCAAAAGTCTCCTGGCCTAACGCTTGGCCAAGTGTCAAGGTAGTGGCTGATGCACCATAGTGATGCTATTTCTTCAGCGCCTTTGAGACCATCGCCTTCAAGTCCTTTTCTGTGGATTTGACGATAGCCTTTGGGCCGGTGGCTTTAATGAAAACGGCACCCTTTTTTCCCTCGACGATTGCACCGAGCAAGCCACTGTTCGGCACTGGAACTTTGTTGCCGCCAAACGGTGGACCTTTCATGAATGTACCCATGGCAGTGACATAGGTCACCTTGGTTCCGTTAATTGTTTCAACCACTGTCTTGGCGTTGAGTTGATCGGCCGGTTCCTTAAATTGCCCAAGCCAGCGCTTCACGTTTGCTGTTACTCCACCGGCTTCACCGGGGCCAAAGTGGAAGAAAACCACCTCAGCTGATTTGCCGTCCTTGTCCTTGATAGCGAATTGCGCTTTACGCATTGACGACGACGGTTTTTGCGTCTGCCAACTTTTGGGTCTCTCGAACGAAATGCCACCGGCTAAGAACTTCTCCGCCTGAACTTCGACAGTCGTCAAAGAAACCGCCACCAAACAAACCAAACGTATCACTATGTTTTTCATGTAATCTAAAGGTTCTTTTAAAGCGTGGGCTGTATTTCGGCGATGAGGGACTCGAGGCGGCGGCCGTACTCGACGTAGTTGTTGAACATGTCGTCTTCGCTGGCTTCGACGTTGCTGTCGTGGAAGACGACGGCCATGTGCGGCTCGATGGAGATGCCGGCATCGTAGCCGTTCGCCAAGGCGTCACGTAGGATGTCGCGGACACGACCTTCACCTTCATCGGGGAAGTTGTAGTCGGCGTCGCTTTTCTCCTCCACCCAGGTGCAGTCCTTAATGTGGATGTGTGCGGTGTGCTCGCGGACGTTTTGCCAATACTCCCACGGGTCTTGTTTGGGCCACGGCTGCGGCTTGGAGCGGTCGGCGTTGAAGATGGGGTTGGCGGTGTCGAACACCCACTTGAGGCCGGGGACTTTCTCTAGCAGCTCGACGCCGTGTTGCCAGCTCATGCCGCCGTGGTTCATGCAGTTTTCGTGAACAGGCTGCAGGCCTTCGTCGAGGAAGCGTTTGGTGACTTCGCGAAGTCGCTCGAAGACGAGCTCGGGCGTTTTGTCCGCGTCGTCGGCCGGTTTGAAACTCATGATGCGGACGAACTTGGTGCCGAGGCGTTGCATGCGCGGGATGGAGCGGTCGATCTCGGCGACGGTGACGTCCCACGGCGTGTCGACGGTTTTGGCCCAGTTGCATATGGTGGAGCCGAAAGCGTAGATGCCGACGCCGGCTTCCTCAAGCTTGGTGGCGACAATGTCGAACGCTGCGTCCGGGATGTCGTGGATGCTGCCTTTCTCGAAGCCGTCCACCTCGACGAAGCGGGCTTCGATCCATTTCCAGCCGAGTTCCTTTGTGGCACGGATTTGGCCGTCTATAGAGGGCGAAGCCTCGTCTGCGATTCCCATTAGTTCCATATCTTTATCTCCTGCAAACTATTTGCGAAAGCTGGCGCTAAAATCCTCGTTGCTGACCTCGACGACTTTCTTTTCGTGCGTTGAGCTGGCGATGAGTTCGTTTAGCTTGGCCTCCCATGCGGCGCCGTCCATCGGGAGGTCGATCGCTTGGCCGAGCAGGCCGGAGTACACCATCACGTTGGCCAACTCGACGGACCCGATGCCGCTTGCCCCGGGGGCGATGAGAGGTTCGCCGTCAAGGATGGCGTTGACGAAGTTGGTGACGAGTTTTGCGTGGGCATTTTCAGCGCCGGGGATGGGGATTTCCTCCACGGTCGTCTTCGGTTGCTGGAAGCCTATCTTCGAGGTGCGACTCCATTCGTCTGACGGTACGGCGTTGCGCGTTACGATTAACTTGTCGTTCTCCAGCAACACGCGTCCCCTGGTGCCGGCAATTTCAAACCGGTTGCTGCCCGGTGTCTCGCCGGTGGAGGTGATGAACACACCGCTTGCGCTGTTGGCATATTCGAGGTAGCAAGTCACGTCGTCTTCCACCTCGATGTCGTGATGTTTGCCGATGCCAATGTGGCCCTGCACACGGGACGGCATGCCGACGATCCATTGCAGTGCGTCGAGTTGGTGGAGGCATTGGTTGAGTAGCACGCCGCCACCCTCGCCCTTCCATGTGGCGCGCCAGTCGCTGCTTTGATAATACGCCTCGGCCCGGAACCAGTCGGTCATGATCCAAATTACGCGAATCAAGTCGCCCAGTTCACCGCCCTGTAACAGTTCACGAATCTTTTGGTAGCGCGGCTCGACGCGCATTTGGAACATGCCGGAGAACGTCAGCTCCGGCCGTGCTTCGGCTGCGGCGATAAGGCGCTCGGCATCGGCCTTGTGCGCAGAGATAGGTTTTTCCACCATCACATGCAAGCCGGCCTCGAGCGCGGCTATGCCGAGTGTGGTATGTTGAAAATGCGGCGTGGCAATCATTAGAGCATCGACCTCGCCGGAGGAGATCAGGGCTTCGCCGCTGTCAAATGTCTTCAGCCCCTTGGCGTCGTACTCTGGCAGTTTGTCCGGGAATGCATCCGCAACCGCCGTCAAGGTACCGCGTTGCACTTTGCCCTCGAGCAGGTTGTTTACGTGAATCTGCCCTATGTTTCCCAAGCCGACTATGCCGATGCGTACGTTGTCCATGCGATTGTTGATGTAATCCGTGCTAATGACGAAACGAGGGGTCAGTGTGCCATCTCAGGCCATCGTCGCACAGGAAAATGTCCGCTTGGCTAAGCATGACAATTACGGATTGACTTGGCCAAGGGATGTGCCAGTTTTCGCGCTACGGAGATTCACCCTCAATAAAAGCCATGAAAATCGAAATACTCAATGAATCTCATGACTGCCTGCCGACGATGGATCGGAGGGGTTTTGTGAAAAGGGCTGCACTTGGCACCGCCGCCCTGGCCGCGGCGCCGCTTGGCCAAGCGGCGAAAAAGAAGGCCAACACCGAGACACTGGTGGCCCAGCTATTCGGCAGTCTCAACGACAGCCAAAAGAAAGTGGTGGCCTTTCCGTTCGAGCACCCGTTGCGCGAAAAAGTCGATAACAACTGGCATATCACCAAAAAGAGCATCGGCGAGATTTTTACCGGTGAACAGCAGTCACTGGTGAAGGAGATTTTCTTGAAATTGCACAGTGAGCAATACGCCGAGACTGTGCTTGGCCAAGTGCGGCATGATTCCGAGGATGAAGGGTTCGAGAGCACGTCGGTGGCTTTGTTTGGCCAGCCGAACACCGGCAAGTTCGAGTTTGTGCTGACCGGCCGGCACTGCACCCGGCGCTGCGACGGCGAATCAGTGGAGGGAGAGGCGTTTGGCGGGCCGATATTTTACGGGCACGCCGCGCTGGCCTTCAACGAAGCGGCGGATCATCCCGGCAATGTCTATTGGTATCAGGCCAAGCAGGCCAACAAAGTGTTTGCGATGATGGACGGCAAGCAGCGGAAAATGGCCCTCTTAGGCAAAAGCCGGGGCGAGCAGGGAACCAAGACGGTGGCGTTGAGCGGTAAAAAGCATGGTTTGCCGGGAATTCCAGTGTCGGAATTAAGCAGCGATCAAAAGGGCCAAGTGCGCAAAACGATGGCTGATTTGCTGGCGATGTTCCGGGAAAAAGACGCCAAAGAGGCGTTGAAGATGGTTGACGCAGGTGGTTTTGACCTCTTGCACTTGGCTTTTTATAAGAATCACGACGTTGGAAACGACAAAATATGGGATGTTTGGCAGATAGAGGGGCCGAACTGCCTGTGGTTTTTCCGGGGCGACCCGCATGTTCACGCTTGGGTGAACATAAAAAGCCCCGCTTAAGTGTTTTTTTGAGCTAAAACAAAAAAATCGTTGACTAGGGCCAGCAGAGCAACTAAATTCCCTTCCCTTTTGGGGCGTAAGCCAATCGCTAAGTCATTTTATTTCAGTCACTTAAGGTGTGAGCGCTGAAGTAAATGATTTTTGATTTTGCAGGCGGGCTTGAAAGGCTGACGGTCAAGTAGCTCGATGCCCATGTAGCTCAGTTGGTAGAGCACATCCTTGGTAAGGATGAGGTCACCAGTTCAAACCTGGTCATGGGCTCCACTAAGAATTTGTTCTTAAGTAAGTATAACGAACTAACCAACAAGAAATAATCGAATGGCAAAAGAAGAGTTCCAACGCGGAAAACCCCACGTAAATATCGGTACCATTGGTCATGTTGACCATGGCAAATCGACCCTCACGGCAGCTATCGTAGAGGTGCAGGCAAAAAAGGGAATGGCGACCCCTATCTCCTATGCGGATATCACCAAGGGTGGTACTGTTCGTGATGATTCCAAGACGGTGACCATTGCGGTGTCGCATGTGGAGTACGAGAGCGAAAAGCGTCATTATGCTCACGTTGACTGCCCTGGTCATGCTGACTATGTAAAGAACATGATCACGGGTGCCGCCCAGATGGACGGAGCCATTCTCGTGGTGGATGCATCACAAGGCCCGATGCCTCAGACCAAAGAGCACGTTTTGCTAGCCAAGCAGGTGGGTGTTCCTGCTATCGTGGTTTGCTTAAACAAGTGTGATCTCGTTGACGACGAGGAAATGTTGATGCTCGTCGAGGAGGAGATCAAGGATCTGCTTGAGAAATACGATTTCGACAAGGAAACCCCGATCATTCAGGCCAGTTCTCAAGGTGCTTTAGACGGCGAGGAGAAGTGGGTGAACGCCATTGGCGAGTTGCTGGAAGCTTGCGACAAGGGCGTTCCCGATCCTGTTCGTGAAGAGGACAAGCCGTTTTTGATGTGCATTGAGGATGTGTTCAGCATTGAGGGCCGCGGCACCGTGGTGACCGGTCGTGTTGAGCGTGGCATCATTAAGAAGATGGAGGAGGTTGAGATTGTGGGTTTGAAGGATGTTCAAAAGACCGTCGCAACTGACCTCGAGATGTTCCGGAAATTGCTGGATGAAGCACGCGCGGGCGAGAATGTGGGTGTGCTTTTACGCGGTATCAAGAAGGATGAAGTGGAGCGCGGTCAGGTCTTAGCCAAGCCTGGCACGATCAAGCCGCACACCAAGTTTAAGGGCGAGGTCTATGTCTTGACTAAGGAGGAAGGTGGAAGACACACGCCGTTCTTTACTAATTACCGTCCGCAGTTCTACTTTCGGACAACGGATGTGACCGGTTCCTTGACGTTGGAAGGTGACATTGAGATGGTGATGCCTGGAGATCGTGTGACGGTGTCTGTGGAACTCGGCAAGCCGGTCGCGATGGAGCAGGGGCTTACTTTCGCTATTCGCGAGGGTGGCCGTACAATAGGGTCGGGCCGTGTGGCCGAGGTCGTCGAGTAATCCGTTTTTACGCGGGCGATATGGAGTCGCGCGCGGGAAGGATACAAACCCTGAGTAGGGCGGTAGTTCAATTGGTAGAGCAACGGTCTCCAAAACCGTCTGTTGGGGGTTCGAATCCCTCCCGCCCTGCCAATAGATTGAAATCAACCCCAAACCGGAGGGGTGGCAGAGTGGTCGAATGCGGCGGTCTTGAAAACCGTTGAAGCGAAAGCTTCCGGGGGTTCGAAT
>Ga0115011_10002942_pt1 | contig 11710 bp, 9 predicted proteins | sample TroAtlMetagenome_2_FD_88705 | JGI IMG/M metagenome (GOLD analysis project Ga0115011, IMG submission 88705) | Marine eukaryotic phytoplankton communities from Atlantic Ocean - Tropical Atlantic ANT8 Metagenome | ecosystem: Environmental > Aquatic > Marine > Oceanic | place: Tropical Atlantic... | reverse complement strand
CACAGTTCGTATTGGTTGATGGTAGCGTTCAGTTCCTGAGCGAAAACATTGACTACATCACTTACAACCGACTTGGTGACCGTCGTGACGGTGGCCCACTCGGTGAACAGTGGAAGAACAACTGATTTAGCTGTTGCTATCCATTTACAACGCGAAGCATTTTGTCGTAGCCTTCGGCAACAACCTCGTAGGGGTCACCGGCCCAATGGTCTTCACGGAATAGTTCTAGTGATAAATAACCTTGATAACCGGTTTCCTGAATTAACTGAAGGTATCGCCGTAAATCGAAGGTGCCGTCACCTGGCCAAACACGGTCTTTGTCGTGCTGTTGTTCACGAGGAGGATCTGCGGGCACATCGTTGAAGTGGCTGACTGCAATTTGTTGTGCCGTAAGTTTTGCAATTGATTCTAAGTCACCACCACCACGGAAAATGTGGAAAGGGTCAAGGATAGTCGTTGCATCGTCGCGTTCAGACTTCTCCATGACTTCCATCGCGTCCTCAATCGTATTGAGCTGTTCGACAAATCCCAAAAACTCCATCGCTGGTTTGACGCCAAACTGCTCTCCCAGTTCTAGCAGTTCGCGATAGTGGGTTGCGCCGGTATCATAACACGCTTTACCACTAGGGGGTCCGGCAATTACGTGGGGAGCACCAACGGTCGCCGCGATTCCCAGTCTGCGTTTGACCTCATCCATGGCCACGGTATAGGCTTCACCTTCCGTGTCAAACCAGTCACCCAGATAAATACACGTTGGTACGGTCAAGCCATGGTCGTCCAGAGCTTTTCTGATATCTGCAGCACTACCCTTCCCTTCATTAACAAAGGCGTCAATATGATCAAACCAAAGCTCAATGGCAGTAAATCCTGTTTTTTGAGCGACATCAATTTGAGTCATGATATCGGTAGTCATAATTGTGCTGGCATTCAGGCAGAGTTTGAAATTGGACATGGTCTCACTTTTCCTCCTTGTTTTTGTTCCTTGGTGGGGTCTCCCTTATTCTAAATAATGGGAACGATGTTCGCATCCAAGTTTGCTTGGGTTAAGCCTATTCGATCATCTACGAAGCTCCCCCCCTCGGTGGTACGGTGAGTGATGTTTGAAGCGATGTCTTTTAAGGGGGTCCCCAGAGAGGCAGTTTCTCTGGTCACGGTAAATTTGTTTTTGGTAGAATAAAAGTGCTTCGTAGTTTGTTTCCTCAGGAAGAAAGTATGTCTGGCCGAACGATCAAGTTTTGCGATGGTTTTACTCGCCGCAATTTTTTGCAAATTGGTAGTATGGCGATGGGAGGTGCGACACTCCCTCAGTTGCTTCAAGCTCAGGCAGGAAATAGTGGGCGTCTGGGGCACAAAGCTAATATTATGGTCTTTCTCGCCGGAGGTCCGCCACACCTGGACATGTTCGACATGAAGCCGGAAGCTCCGGAGGAGATTCGTGGTGAATTTTCGCCAATCTCGACTTCGGTCCCGGGATTCCAGATCTGTGAGCATTTGCCACTGCTCGCTGCTCGAGCCCATCAGTATTCGATGGTACGTTCTTTATATGGGGCGGTTGATCGCCACGACATCTATCAGTGTTTGACGGGTAGGATTTTCAGTCCCAGTCAACCTGTAGGTGGCTGGCCATGTCTGGGAAGTGTCGTTTCTAAGCTAAAAGGACATGCTCAACGAGGTGTTCCTCCATTTGTAACGATGACTCCGAAGATGAAGTCATCAACTTGGGGGCGTTTGGGACCTTCCGGTTTCCTTGGGAAGGCCCATGCTCCGTTTGCTCCAATTGCTGATGGAGCGAATAGCCTGACCTTGCAAGGCATTGAAGCCGGGCAGTTTTCGGGGCGTGCCCAGTTGCTTGCCAGCCTTGATGCCCTTAAAGAGCAGGCTGCGGAAATTGCTGAATTTGACGGGGTTGATGCATTCACCGAACAAGCTTTGGGGATTTTGACCTCCAGTAAATTGGCTAACGCACTTGACATTACCAAAGAATCCACCAGAACCCTTGAGCGTTATGGTGGAGGGTCTTATGAGAAAGCCGGTTACGGGGATGCTTCCCACCTGCATAATCATGACTTAATTGCTGCACGCCGTTTAGTTGAAGCGGGAGTTCGAACAGTCACGGTAAATTACGGTCGGTGGGATTGGCATGGGCAGCCCCATGGAACGAACTTTGAAAATGCTCGTGATCACCTACCCTACTTTGATACCGGAATCTCAGCCTTGATGGATGATTTACATGAACGGGGGTTGGATCGGGATGTTTCAGTGGTCGTTTGGGGTGAGTTTGGTAGAACGCCGAGAGTGAATGCTAAAGGTGGACGGGATCACTGGCCTCGTGCAAACTTTGCCATGATGTTTGGTGGTGGCATTCTTCCCGGACGTGTAATTGGTTCTACAAATCACTACGCCGAAGAGCCAGAAGACCGTCCTGTGCATATGCAGGAAGTGTTTGCGACGCTTTATCATGCGATGGGTATTGATACTAACACGGCTACGGTCAATGACCTTCACGGAAGGCCGCGGTATCTAATTGACCATACGAAGTATCACAAGATTGAAGAGTTGGTCTGACGCCTGATCAATTAAGAGTCCAGTGTATGACGTTGCGATCAAAGCTACCAGATACCAAGTGTTTGCTGTCTGGTGAGAATGCTAGGCTATAAACAGTGTTAGTATGCTGGTTTAGTTCTTCTTCCAGCTTGAATGTCTCCAGATTCCAAAGGCATATTTTGGCATCCTGCCCACCACTCGCCAGCCATTTCCCATCCGGTGAAAATGCGAGCCCGCGAATGTAGCCTTTGTGTCCGCGGAGGTTCCCGTGGATTTCCCCGCTCGTTCGGTTCCAGATGGTTACTTTGCCGTCTCCACCTGCCGTCGCAAAGATGTCCGATACATGTTTCGCAAAGGCAACGGCATGGACCCCCTTCGTATGGTGGATTTGTTTAAATTCGACCTCTCCGTCTGGATTCCAGACAAAGATCTCCCCTTGGACACTGCCCGATAGAATATGTTTCCCATTGAAACTGGTGTCAAGGCTGTGGCTTGTCGCCGTCATGCCCGAGATTTCTCGTGTCTGTCCCCCGAGGGTCCAAATACGAACTAACTTGTCATAGCCAGTGCTTACAAAGTGTTTGCCATCCTTACCAAGAAAAGCGACGCTTTGAACGTAGTCACCTGAGCCACCTAACGAAATTTCAGCTGTTAGGCTCGAGGTGTTAATAATCTTGACGACCTTATCTAGTCCCCCGGTGAGGATTTTTTGTCCGTCAGGTGAGAATCGAACGGCAGAGACTCCGTCTGCATGCAGTTCGGTGTATTTGCGAACGTCCCAATTGGTTGTATTCCAAACCAAAATGCGGTGGCTTAGGCTGCCAGCGACGATGTGTTTACCATCAACGGAATAGTCCACGCTATAGATAGCGTTGGTCGAACCATCGGGTAGTACTTCGTGCGTTATCATTCTGTCTCACTTGCAGACGATTAGACTGAGATTCCGGGTTCCACACCAAGTGAATCACAGGTGTCCTGAATCATGTCAACGGTGGTTTGAGAAAGTTCGATACCTTTGGCGCGGCGTTGGGCTCGGGTATTAAATTCGATTTCACCGGGCATCAGGATTTTATTATTGTTGTCAATTAATTTGGCACTACGTACATAATCGCAGTATCGATTAACTTCGTTATAAAAGTAGTCTTCGGTTTGTAGTTTGCTTCGATCCATGATGATCGAAAGCATGCCATTGGTGAGCACGTCGGCACGTTCCGGATTAGTACAGGAACCCCCTGTCATCGCACCGGCCATCATCTCGATGATCATGCTAAGGGCATATCCTTTATGCCCTGCGATCGGCAGGATTGATCCCGCTGGCGGACCGTAAAATGTCTTTGGGTCAGTAGTGGGCTTTCCTTCACTGTCGATAATGCACCCTTCGGGCACCTGCTTGCCGGCATGGAGTGCGACCCGGATCTTGCCTTCAGCGATAGTACAGGCGGACATGTCGAGGATCAGCGGAAATTCGTCATTGGTGGGCACACCTGCTGCAAAAGGATTTGCAGATAGCCTCCGTTCAATGGCTCCATAAGGTGCAACCAGATTTCCCATACCACTGGTATTTACAAAGTGCACCGATACCATGCCCGCTTTCGCACACATCTCCGGCCAGTCTCCGATCCGTCCAAGGTGAGCACTGTCTTTGAGCGCGATGACTGCGACACCATATTCTTTGGCGCGTTCAATTCCCAAATTCATCGCCTGCTCCCCAATCGATTGCCCCAGGCCAATCTTGCCGTCAACAACGACCATGGAACCATTGTCAGTTTCAATGCTGATCGTTTGATTAAGTTGAGTTTTGTTTTCTTGAATCCATTTGATGTAAGTCGGAATGCGAATCACGCCATGCGAGTCATGTCCTGACAGGTTTGCGTTGACAAGTCGACGAGCCACGACAGCAGCTTCCGCGTCATTCGAGCCAACGGCGGTGAAGATTCGTTGGGTAAGGTCTATGAGAAAGTCAGCCTGAAAAATCATAGGTGGTTACTTCCGGTATTTTACGGTTTGGGGTTGGAGTGTTTTTATTTTACACGAACAAGCTTTTGGAGAGCTGGCGAGTCTTCGGGAGATAGCCCTTTACAACCACCGGCTGCCCAGACTACTTCCGTTAAATACAAGTCGCCATTCCGATCGATTCGGACGTTGTGCGGAGCATAAAAGTCTCCCGCACCAGAGGTGGCGGCTCCTCCGCCGATTTGACAAAGGACTTTGCCCTCCTGGGTTAACACGGAAAGTCGCCCCCCCGGAGCATCGTCACAAGGAGGTTTGTTGCCGGGGAACATCCCTGCTCGGTAGCCGAGTTCGAAAACATAGACTTCACCATCGGGGCCGAAATCGAGTGACGCCGGACGGGCAAGCCCATCGATCTGGCGAATAAAGTCACCTTCGGGACTAAAGATTTGCAGGCGATCGTTTTCACGGTCGGCTACCCAGATGTCACCGCTACTTGCGATACGCAGGTCATGGGGGACCGCAAATTGTCCCGGCTTGTCGCCCGGATCGCCCCAACTGCGAAGATGTAAACCGTCGGCATTGAAGTGGTGGATTCTGGCATTGCCATATCCGTCTGAAACGTAAAAACTCCTATCCCGGGCCATCACTAGATTGGTAGGAAAGTTGAAAGGTCCTGCGGAGTATTTGATGTTTCGGTAGTCAACATTGGTTGTGCCAGTGTCTGAGTGGATCCCCCGCTGGCCTAGGATGAAAAGAATATCCCCGTTGAGGTCATACTTGGTAACGGTGTGTCCAAAGTCATCGGTGAGAAATACTTCGTCTTCCGAAGAGATCGTAATGCCGTGAGGACGAACAAAATTCGTTTCTCCCCAATCACCGACATGATTTCCATCGGAATCAAAATAGATGAGTTCCCGATCACCTCGATTAAAGACGTAGACATTGTTTTCGCTGGTGAAATGGACCGCGACCACGTCAAGCCAGTTGACTCCTTCAGGGCGTTTGGCCCAATTGCCATCTGCTTCAAAGCGGAAATCATCATTTCCAACAATTGTGGGTGAACTCATCTTTACTCCAGAGGTAATTCGCGTGGCATTGCTGCATTCGTTTCTTTAAGCCAACTGGTTAGTTGTTGGTTTAGTCGGTTAGTAAGGAGCGGGCGCCGGGATGCCAGGTTAGTCGTTTCACTGATATCCTTCGTTAGATTGTAAAGTTCGGCCTCCCCTGTTGTGTAATGTCGTACTAATTTATAGTCGCCACTGCGAACAGCCCCCGCTAAGGAATTGCTGCGGTGCCAGGCGTAATTGGGGAAATGGAAGAAGAGGCTTTGGCGGGCGAGCTTCTCATTAGCAAACAATGGTGTAAGTGAAATACCATCGCATAACGGCTCGGGGGCAAGATTGCAAACATCAAGGATCGTGGGGAAGAAGTCCATGCTGATGACAGGGGTGGCATTTAGTTGTTGAGGCTTGATAGCATCAGGCCACCGAATCATCAGAGGAACTCGGATGCCACCCTCGTAAATGTGCCCTTTGGATTCGCGTAAAGGACGATTGTCTGATACGCCCGCGAAGCCACCATTGTCAGAAGTGAAAATCACCAAAGTGTTATTGGTAAGCCCCTCATCTTTAAGGTGCTGCATTATTTTTCCGAAGGAGATGTCCAACGCTTCGATCATCGCTCCGTAGCGAGTGTCGTTCAACCCCGGGCCTTTGCGATCTTCGTATTTTTGTAACAGGTCGGACGGTGCTTCCATGGGCCAATGGACTGAATAGTTCCAAAGACAGGTGAAAAAAGGAGTGTCTCCTGCCTTGCTGATGAAATTGCAAACCTCATCGGCAAGGCGGTCTGGAAGGTATTCTCCTTGATGGCGGTTTTTAAGGTTGTGGATTCGGTAGGGATCAAAGAACGTCGGCGGTCCACCGTAGATACAACCACCTATATTTAAATCAAACCCCTGGTTTTCGGGGTAATACTTTACATCCCCAGCACCTTGAGGGCCGACACTGGTACCGGCAATATGCCATTTACCGAAGAAACCCGTTTTGTAGCCAGCCTGCTTCAGCCGTTCGGCGATTGTGGTATAGGACGGTGCCAGGTAGTTAAACATATCTGCCCCAGTGTGAGATGCATTTGGAGGGGTGAATTGTGCACGATCCGGTATGTGGTTGGTGATCCTCAACCGAGCCGGTGCCAAGCCCGTGATTAAAGCGGCTCGAGTAGGTGAGCATACAGGGGCGGCTGCGTAGGCGTTAGTAAATCGAATCCCCTGCGCGGCAAAGCGGTCTAAGAATGGAGTTTCAACGAGAGGGTTACCCTGACAGGCCAGATCCATCCACGCTAGATCATCAGCCATCACCAGTACGATATTTGGTTGGTTGGAATTGTTCTGTGCCGTTGCAGGAAAGGTAGTGAATAGGCTCAGTAAAAACCAAATTGTTAGATTGAATCTTAGCATTATACTGGCAACCACTATAGAAAAAAGGATTTAGCGACTATTCTAATAGTTTGACTAAGAGTTCATTATATCAATCTGTTGTAGTGTTCGGGGAGGCAGTGTGGCCCGCTATATTTTATTAGCAATACTTGTTCTTGGTGCTGCGTTCGGTGGAGCGTTTGTCACGAATCTCATTATGGAGAAACGAAGTAAGCCGAGCTATGACCTTGTTGGTTATGACCCGACTTCTGATTCCATGAATGATGTGGCTGCCGAAATGGAGACTCTGGATCGGCGGTTTGTTTTGATTGATGAGGTGGAACTTGCAGACGATTCCGTAGTGATTTCCGTTGATGTTGATGGTCAATCCTTTGCTTTTCCGAAAAAATTTATGAAAGGCGTGGGAGATCACATCGCATCAGAATTGTTAGCTGGATTGCCCATTGCAGTAACCTATTGCAACGAAACTGAGTGCGTGCGAGTGTTCACTCGTGCTGCATCGCTTGGAAAGATTGAATTAGATCAATTTGGTCTGGTGAATGGTGGCTTGTCTGTTCAGTTGAACGGCAACGTGTACGCACAGGAATCGAAAGAAATCCCGCTTGATGATTATATGTTCGCTTTAGTCAGTTGGGCTGACTGGAAAGGCTCACATCCGGATGGTCTGGTGTTGACTGAAACAATCTGGAAAGACGAGCCAGAAGAGTAGGGTCTGTATTCCTGTTCGCTGCGTTTTGGCAGAGTACGGCGTTACTCATCGAAGCGGCACGTAATGTTATCAAAACAGCTCGTGAATTGGCTCGCCGTGATAGATTTGGTGAGGGCGATTTTCAACATCATACCAGGCAGCAGTGGCCGGTATTCCTAACGCATCATAAATAGTGGCTGCCATGTGTTCCGGAGTCTTTGGGTTATCTACCGGATAGCCGCCATGCTTATCTGATTTGCCAATGATATTTCCACCCCGAACACCTCCGCCGGCAAACCAAACAGTTTGCAACGCTCCATGATGATCTCGGCCAGGTTTCTCGTAGTGCGAGGGGAGCAGTGAAATCTTTGGTGTACGGCCGAACTCCCCCGCCATCACGATCAGTGTTTCATCGAGTTCCCCTGTTGCTTCCAAATCGTCTAAGAGTGCGGAAATAGCCTTGTCCGTTGGCGGGAACAAGTTGTCTTTCAGGTGTGGAAACGCATTGCCATGGGTATCCCATGCTTCATCGTTCCCTAAGTTGACTTGAACCATGTTTACCCCGGCTGCTACCAGTCGCCGTGCCATGAGTAGAGACCAGCCAAAACAATTACGACCATACTTCTCCTGGGCGTGTTCTTCCGCATTGGTAACGTCAAGAGCATGCTGTACTTTGGGGTCGGTGAGGAGAGAAATAGCTTGTTCGCGATACCGGTCAAACTGCTCCGTTTGCGCTGATTTATCTAGTTGTCGCTTTTGGTCAGTTACCGTGTTTACTAACTTAAGGCGGTCCACGAATCTGTTTTCAGCCAGACCATGAGGTAGTTCAAGGTTAGGAGCCTGATATTTACGCGTTAGATCGACTTTTCGTTTCTGATGGTCGAATGCATACTCTGGAAAGGCTCCATACGACTGTCGGTGAAATGTTGCTGCTTCAATAAACCAAGGGTTGGCCTCTTCACCCATTTGGCCCGCGAACTGCCCAGGAATAACCCGTCCCGATTGATGGACCAGACGTTCTGGAAGAACGGCGACGGGAGGCAGGTTGTTTTGAGGGAGTGTGACGGTGTTTGCAATGGCTGCCATGGCCGGATAGTCAGTTGGCTTAGGCGCAGAAGGGTTGAATCCTGTGGGGAACTCTGTGCGACCGGTCAGCATGATGTGATGGCCTTGTGAATGTTCGTTCCATTTATGAGTTAGACTTCGAACGATGGACCACTTTTCACTTCGTTTGGCAAGTTCCGGTAAGTGCTCGCAAATTTGCATTCCCGGAGTTGCCGTTGAGATCGGATTGAATTCTCCACGGATGTCGTCAGGAGCGTCAGGCTTCATGTCGAAGCTATCCTGTTGTGCCAAGCCTCCTGAAAGGAAGATGTAGATCACTTTTTTAGCCTTAGCACCGGTCGTGGCATATCGTTTTTGAATCGGCGCAGCCTGTAAGGCTTCAACGTGATTCATGCCTAGGCCAAGCAAACCGATGCTACCTGCCTGGATAGCGAAGCGTCGATTGACTTTTGGGTGATGATATTTCTGACAGTCCATGGCACACCTGTTTGATTAAATACGTCTACTCTCTTATTGTATCGACAATCCAAATAACGTTTCTATAGAAACTGGTCGAAGCACTTGAATTCTCTAGCCATTACAATGGAATAGTTGGGGTTTCCCCCTCGTTTGGATGGGGGGATGCCGGAATCTGTAGGGAGTGACGATATGCGATCAATTTGTTTATTCACGTTATGCTTCATCAGCACATGGCTAAATGCTCAGCAGACGACGCTAAAAAGCCCGGATTATCCAGATCACGTCGACTTAAGTTATTACCTCGATCATCAGGGAATACGCACTCCAATTGATTCAAAGGATGATTGGCTCACCCGACGGCAACATGTTTTGGCGGGCATGCAGAAGGTGATGGGGGCATTTCCCGAACCTGATTCTCCGGTTGAATTGAAGATGCAAGTGCACGAAGAGGTGAGAACGGCTAGGGTGACCCGTCAATTGATTAGTTATCACACGGACTCAGATACTCGCCGTGTCCAAGCCTATTTGTTTCTCCCTACTCAGACGAAGAAAACCATACCCGCAGTACTTTGTCTTCATCAAACAATAGGGATAGGGAAAAAAGAACCCGCCGGGTTGGGGGGGGATCCCCAGTTGCATTACGCCTTACATTTGGCTGAAAGAGGCTTCGTGACCTTGGCACCGGACTACCCAAGTTTTGGTGATTATTCTTATGCCTTTCCTCCCGAGGATGGCTATGTCAGTGGAACAATGAAAGCAATCTATGAGAACACTCGAGCTGTCGATTTGTTGCAGACTCTTAGGCAGGTGGACAGCGAAAGAATTGGGTGTATTGGTCACTCCCTGGGAGGGCATAACACGATTTTTACGGCCGCCTTTGACACACGCATTAAAGCGATGGTTAGTAATTGTGGATTCACTCGGTTTCACAAGTACTACGAAGGGAAACTGAAAGGCTGGACCAGTGCTAGGTACATGCCATTAATCAACGATAAATACGGTAACGATCCCAACAGGGTGCCATTTGATTTTCCTGAAATCATCGCATCGTTGGCTCCGCGGCCATTTCTGGCTAGTGCGCCTATTCACGATGGGAATTTCGAAGTTTCAGGTGTCAAAGAAACGATGTCACAAGTGACGAAGATCTACCGCCTTTACGATGCCGAGGGTAATCTGCAGGCGAACTATCCTAATGCGGCACACAGTTTCCCCGAGGCCGCCAGAGAAGTAGCTTATCGTTTTTTAGAAAAACACCTGGGCCTCGCCAATCGTTAGAGGCAGCCTTTTTCCCAGGGGCCGGTGATTGCCACGGTAAAACCTGGGGTTTGGATATTGGCAAACAGCCATTTTCCATCGGGGCTGAAATGGGCGCCGGTCCATTCGGATCCGCGAAAATCCCCCTTAATCCCTTTGTAGGCAGTTTCGATTTTGGCATTGTTATCCGCAAAGACATGGATTTCACCCTCTGGGCTCAAGGCATGTAAACGTGGGAAGTAGCGTTTAATTCCTTGAGGCGATTGAACGGTGGTGATTCCACAGTCTTCACAAATGATAATGCCACCGCGAGAACTCACAGCCATATTGTCGGGCATGTTGAGAACTTCCTTGCTGGGCGATTCGAAAACGAGGCGTAGGGTGTTTTCTGCAATGTTCAATTCCCAGATTTGCCCGGCTTTTGCGTCTCCGCCGCTCGTCGAATCGAAGAACATCGACCCGCCATAGTACCAGATTCCTTCCAGACGATTGAAATTGGTTCCTCCTTTTTTACGCCCCTGCATATACACACCTAGCGAATTGTCTGTTTCGGGACTGTGCGCAAGCTCAGGATCATCAATGGTCACCCATTCCAGATCGCCGTAGATGGCACCGGGTTTGACCCCCTTGGATAGATCAGGATGCTCCGGAACTCGCAGCATTTCCAGTGTACCGCCATTGTGAAGGTTCTCTTTGGTGTTGGGGCGGAAACGATAGAGACCACTGGTGCCACGATCTTCTGTCTCATAAACAAAAGAGGTTAGCGGATCGACAGCAATCGCTTCGTGCACGAATCTTCCCATCGCCTTAAGTGGTTGGGGAATTCCCTGTCCACTGGCAGGTACTTCAAAGATCCAGCCATGTGTTTTTTCGTGTTGAGGATCCGAGGTTTCTTCTGTACCAAGAGTTGTTTCTTCACATGTCAACCAGGTTCCCCAGGGAGTGACACCGCCCGCACAGTTACGAATTGTGCCTGATAGCGACGCCCGGCTGGAAATGAATTTACCAGCACCACCGTCAAACACTAAGTTGGTGGTTCCTCCGGGAGCTTTGGGATCATAGGTGTTCTTCGGATCTGCAAATGAATCTATGAGGCCGCCTCGTTCGTGGTTTCGGCATAGAGTGAAGACGCCATCGCGATCGTCAATGATTCCCATACCGTCATGAGAACTAGGTGTTTTGCGACCGTCAGACATGACTTCGCCTGTCCACCCAAAAGTTTGATAGCTAAAACCTTCCGGAAGTTTTAATAGGGACAGCCCTGAAGTAAGATCAGCCGTCGGTTTAAGGGGCCCATAGGGAGATTTGTT
>Ga0115011_10002938_pt1 | contig 11716 bp, 10 predicted proteins | sample TroAtlMetagenome_2_FD_88705 | JGI IMG/M metagenome (GOLD analysis project Ga0115011, IMG submission 88705) | Marine eukaryotic phytoplankton communities from Atlantic Ocean - Tropical Atlantic ANT8 Metagenome | ecosystem: Environmental > Aquatic > Marine > Oceanic | place: Tropical Atlantic... | reverse complement strand
CTCCACCATTATTCTGAAGATTTCCCCAAAAATACTAAAAAGAATTTTAGTTGGCAAAAAAAACATATACCTAATTTGTCAGGAACTCAATATGCTTATGAACCCAAGAATATAAATTCAAAGAATACTTATGTGAATCAAAATGAAGAATATCAATCATGGACACCCGGGAAGTGATTTAATTGATGAAAGATAATGTTCTAGAAATATTGGTTGGTAGTGTAGTACTTGTTTTTGCTTTTGCGTTTGTGATTTTTTCTCTTTCTAATATTGGATTGCAGAAAAAAGGCAATTTTATTAATACTGAATTTGGTAATATTGGCGGCCTAAAGGTTGGTGATGATGTTGTTATAGCTGGCATAAAAGTTGGTGAAGTTGCGTCCAATAGCCTTAATAATGAAACTTATCTAGCAATAGTTAAATTGAATTTAAACAATAACATAAACATACCCGATGATTCGGTTGCAAAAATTTCTTCTGCTTCATTGTTAGGAGGCCAATACCTAGAAATTATTCCTGGAGCTTCAGATGTAATGCTACAAGAAGAAGAAACTTTGTACAATACTCGTGACCCTGTTAGCTTAACTGATCTTCTTGGTCAGGCCGTTTTTTCTGCAACAAATTAATCATAAAAAGTGAAACTAAAATTTAATAGCATAATCATAATATGGTTTTTATTTATTTTCTCAAATGTATCATATGCATCATGGATAAAATTTGATGGTGCTCAATTTAGCGCTCTTGATAAAATTACGGCTCGTATACAAAAACTTGAAATTCATTTAAATGAAGAGGAGGTTTTAGGCTCTTTAACAATAATATTAAAAAGTTGTCAAAATAGACCTCCAGATTACCTCCCAGAGTCGGCTGCATATATTGAAATATACGATAAATTAAATCAAAATTATGATGATGGCAATCTTATTTTTAGTGGATGGATGTTTTCTTCTAGTCCAGCTATAAGCGCTCTTGAGCATCCAATTTATGATATATCTCTGACTTCATGTAAATAATTTTTCAAAATGATCCAATCATCAACTTTAGAAGTGTTAATTTGAGGAAATTTATTTTCTAAATAGATGCTTTTGTTCAGTAGATCTAAATATTTACTTTTACTAATTTCAATTGCTCCCATTGAAGCAAGATGTGGCGTTAAGAATTGAACATCAAAGAGTTGAAATTTTGCAAAGTGTAATTTAGATAAAAGAAAAATGAGAGCTATCTTAGAAGCATTTGTAACTGACGAAAACATTGATTCAGCAAAAAAAACTCTCCCGATAGATATTCCATAAATTCCTCCAACTAATGAAGTTCCTTTCCAAATTTCAACTGAGTGAGCAAATCCATTTTTGTGGAGTTCATTAAATACTTTAATAATTGTTCTATTTATCCATGTCTCATATCTCCCAAAAACAGGACTTCCACATGAATTTATTACCCTAGAAAAAAATTTATCACTTGTAATTCTATAATCTTTTTTTAACAAGGTTTTGGTCAAGCTCCTTGATATATGAGCACGGTCAATTGGAATTATTGCTCTACAATCAGGGTTTACAAAAAATATTTTTTCATCTTCTCTACTATTTGACATTGGAAAACTTCCTTGATAGTAGCCCCTCAAGATGAAGTCTGTTATTTTTTCCATTTCTAAAAGGTAATTTTAAATTATAAGTTGAGAAGAAACTTTTCTTCTAACCATTTTATTGAATATTTACCACTAATTATGTCTTCATTACAAATAAGCTTTTTATGTAATTCTATCGATGTATCTATAGGTTCAATAATAAATTCATCTAGTGCTCTTTGCGTTCTTGAAAGACAGTTTTCTCTATCTTTACCATAAACAATAAGTTTTGTTATCAAGCTATCATAAAATGGTGGGACTTGATAGCCTTGGTATACCGTAGAATCTACTCGAATACCTGGACCTCCAGGAGGATGAAAAGTATTGATTTTACCAGGAGAAGGTATAAAGGTATCAGAACTTTCTGCATTTATTCTACACTCTATTGCATGACCTTTAAAAACAATATCTTCTTGTTTTAATTCTATTTTTTGTCCATTTGCAATTTTAATTTGTTCACACACTAAATCTAATCCGGTAACCATTTCTGTAATTGGGTGTTCAACTTGTAATCGCGTATTCATTTCAATAAAATAAAACTCTTTATTCTCATAAAGGTATTCAATTGTTCCTAGTCCTAGGTAACCTAATTCTTTTGTTGCATTAGATGAAAGTTTTCCAATTCTTTGTCTTTCCTTTGTTGATAAAGCAGGAGAAGGACATTCTTCAAATAATTTTTGATGTCTTCTTTGAATTGAACATTCTCGTTCACCCAAATGAATAACATTACCGTATGAATCGGCAAAAACTTGAACTTCTATATGACGAGGATTTTTTAAATATTTTTCCATATATACAGTATCATCTCCAAAAGCAGCTTTGGCCTCACTTCTCGCTGATCCAAAAGCTTCAGGTAATTCAGTCTGCGTATTGGCTACTTTCATCCCTCTACCACCACCTCCAGATGCTGCCTTGATAATAACAGGGTAACCAATTTTAAGAGCCTCTTTCTTCGCATCTTCAATTGATGTTAGGGAACCATCAGAACCTGGAACTAATGGTAAGCCTGCTTTTTTTGCAGCTTTTTTTGCTGGAACTTTGTCCCCCATAGTTCTAATATGTTGTGGCGAAGGGCCAATAAAAGTAATTCCGTGAGCATTTACTATTTCAGCAAAGTCAGCGTTTTCAGATAAAAATCCTACACCAGGATGAATAGCATCAGCTCCTGTTAATAAAGCAGCAGAGATTAAGGCTTGGATATTTAAATAACTCTCTGATGATTTTGGTGGACCAATACATACGCTTTCATCTGCAAGTTTAACATGCATGGAATCATTATCAGCTGAAGAATGAACTGAAACAGTTGGTATTTTAAGGTCTCTAGCTGCTCGTAAAACTCTTAAAGCAACATCTCCTCTATTTGCTATAAGAATTTTTTTAAAAGGTTTGTTTTCAATTTTCATTTGATGATAACAAGAGGTTGATCATACTCTACTGGTTGAGAGTCTTCAACTAATATATCCATAACAATACCATCTTTAGGCGCGTTAATATTATTCATTACTTTCATTGCTTCAATAATAAGTAGAGTTTGACCTTTTTTAACTTTATCACCTTTTTTTATGAAACTATTTGCTTTTGGTTCAGGTGATAAATAGGCTGTGCCTACCATTGGTGATTTAATTAGTTCACCATCAGTATGCTCAACATTATCTTTATTTTTATGCAAAATTTGCTCATCATTATTATAAATTTCAATAGGCTGGCTTTGAAAATCTTTTTTATTGCTTTGAGCAACAAATCGTAATTTAATTTCATCAGTTTCAATTTCTAATTCAGCAATTTTTTTATTATTAATTAAATCACAATATGTTTCTAATTCTTTTAACTCTGGTAAGGAAAACTTTCTAGTTTTATGTTGTTTACTCATTAATTTAATACCTCAACTAAATTTGTTTGATTGCTTCAAGTGCTAAAAAATATGACCGTGCTCCAAAACCAACAATTATACCATCACAAACAGCAGAAATCATTGACACTTTTCTAAATTCCTCGCGAGCATGGATATTAGACATATGGATTTCTATTTTATAGCCATTAAAATACTTTAGTGCATCTCTTATAGCAACAGAAGTATGGGTGTAACCACCTGCATTGATTATAATGCCGTCATACTTATTTTGTGCATTTTGAATTAAATCTATAATCTCACTTTCTGAATTTGATTGGACGCATTGTATATTTAAATTCTGATTGATAGTATCATCTATCAACTTAGAATGGATTTCCTCCATTGTCATGGAACCATAAATGTCTTCCTCACGAGTGCCAAGGAGATTTAAATTTGGTCCAGAAATAATAATAATATTTTTTTTGGGCATATATTTATTCTCTTATGTTAATTAAGAATCATTATTCCTTAATTCTTTTATTAGTTCCAAAAGTTGATTCTCAGTTAACGCACCTGGAAAAACTTTTTTTCCAATAACAAATGATGGTGTCCCACTTATATTTAATCTTTGAGCTAATTCCTTATTTCGCTGTATTGTCAACTTTATATCATCACTTTTTAAATCTTCATTAAGCTTATCAATATCTAAGCCAATATTTTTTGCTATATTAAATAATACTTCTTTATTAAGGCGTCCTCTATACTGCATAACACTAGAATGGAACTTTCCATATAAATTTTGTTTTTTTGAAGCAAGTGCAAAATATGCCGCATCAATAGAGGATTGAGACAGTATTGGAAGTTCTTTAAAAACTAATCTAATATTTTTATCATTCTCTGTTACTTTCAAAACTGTATTAAAGACAGATTTGCAGTATCCACAATTATAATCAAAAAATTCATATATAACAATATCTGCAGAGGAATTTCCAATTGAGGGGTCTAAATAATCATTGGCAAGTAACTCAAAAGTTTTTTTGTTTTTTTTAGCTTTTTCCTGTTGAGAAAGTTTTTCGAGTACAGCACGTATTTTTTCTGGATTTTCTTTTATCCATATTTCAATAATTGTTTCCAGATCCTCTACATTTTTTTCATCAAATTTGCTGTGCGCTAGAACAATTTCGTTAAAAGATAATATTAATAGTAATAATATAGAATATAAAACTTTTCTTACTGGGTGCATTTTATTAAATCTATAAATTTTTAAGTTTTTGATTGTGACCACCAGCCACCCTTTTTTTCTTTTGTGACATTGTCAACATTAACAATATCTAATTTTTGAGATGCTTTTGGGGTACGTTTTTTTACTTTAGCATTTTTTCCATTTTGCTGGCTTTCAGCTTTAGTATTATTTTTTTGTAATTTAACACTATTTTTTTTACCTTCATTTTCTTCACTAGATTCATCAGATTTTTTAGTAGGGCTTATTTTTTTCTTAGAGATTCTATGAGGCGGTTTAATTTTACCTGATATTTTCTTATCCTCTTTCTTCTCATTTTTTGTATCAATATTTAATTTATTCTCAGTTTCACTATGTGAATTTTTTGTAGGTGTTTTCTTTAATGTTTGCTTATCATTATTTTTTTCTTTTATAGATTTTTTATCCTGTAAAACTTCATTATTATTAACATTGCTATTTTCTGGCTCTGCATTATTCCCTAATTTTGCTTTTCGCCATTGTGCACGTTTATTTTTTTTATGTTTTGAAATGCTTTTAAAATTCTCAGATTTTTTTGGATCTTCAATGGCTGGTTTGAAATCTTCCTGAGGGACTAACGTTGATTTGCTTTCAATTCTACAATCTAATTCAGCATCATGATCATCAAACTCAAAAAATATATTTAAATTTAATTTTTCTTCAATTTCTTTAATTGACTTTCTTTTTTGATTTAAAATGTACATGCCTATTTTTGAAGGCACAAAAACTTCAACTTCTACATTATGTAAGTTTGCTTCTTCAATTTTTCTTAAAACTCTTATCGCAGAAGACTCTACTGACCTGATTGTTCCAGTTCCACCACAAACAGAACAGTTGCTAAAATAATTTTCTGATACACTGGGTCTTAATCTTTGTCTTGATAATTCAAGTAAACCAAAATGACTGATACGCCCTATTTGAATTCTTGCTCTGTCAGCGTTCATTGCTTCTTTCAACTTTTTTTCAACAGAGTTTTGATTTTTATAACCTTCCATATCAATAAAATCGATAACAATAAGACCAGATAAATCTCTTAATTTAAGTTGCCTTGCAACTTCTTCAGCAGCTTCCAAATTTGTTTTGAGGGCAGTTTCCTCTATGTTTCTTTCTTTTGTTGCTTTTCCTGAATTTACATCAATAGCAACTAGTGCCTCTGTTTGGTTTATAACAATATATCCGCCAGACTTTAATTTAACTGATGGTAAATTCATTGAATCTAGTTGCTTTTCAACATTATATTTTTGAAATATTGAATTTTGATTATCTTTAAAAAGTTTAACTTTTTTTAAGTGATTGGGGATCATTTGTTTTATGTAATCTTTAGCTGTATTAAATCCATCCTCCCCGGCCACAAGAACTTCACTAATATCCTTATTATATAAATCGCGTATAGTTCTTTTAATGAGATTGCCCTCTTCATTGATCAAAATGGGTGCTGTTGACTTTACAGTTTTCTCACGGATGTCATTCCACAAATTTTGAAGATAGCTAAAATCCTTTTTTAACTCTAATTTTGTTCTGTCTGATCCAGCGGTTCTTATGATAACAGCCATTCCCTCGGGCATTTTCATTTCATCTATTATTGATTTCAATCTTTTTCTATCTTCTACGTTACTTATTTTTCTACTTACACCACCACCTCTAATTGTATTTGGCATTAAAACACAATATCTGCCAGCTAATGAAATATAAGTTGTTAATGCGGCTCCTTTATTACCTCTTTCTTCTTTAGCAACTTGAACGAGTAATATTTGCCTTTTAGAAATAACTTCTTGAATCTTATATTTTTTTAGTATTTTTGTTTGATCAAATGACGTTGTTTCGTCAGAACCACCTATGGTTTCGGGCTTTTCATTTTGATTATTATCATTACTTTTACTTAATTTTTGGTCTTGATCATTTTCTTCTTCATTCTCTTTTAAACTTTTCTTGTCTTTAATAATTTTTTCTGAAGCCTCACTTTTTTTTAGATCTTGTTCTTCTGCTTTTAGGATTTCTTCAGTTAAAGCTTTTCTATCTTCTACCGGAATTCTATAGTAATCAGGATGTATTTCGCTGAAAGCTAAGAAACCATGTCTATTACCTCCATATTCTACAAAAGCAGCTTGTAATGAAGGTTCAACCCTAGTAACTCTTGCTAGATAAATGTTACCTTTATTTTGAAGCTTTGTTGTTGTTTCTTGATCAAAATCTTCAATTCGGTTGCCATTTAATAAAACTACTCTCGTTTCTTCCGGTTGCTTTGCATCTATTAATATTTTTTTTCCCATAAAACCACTCCAACCCAAAACTTATTAAGCACTTTAAAAAGGTCTTGAAATATAAGTTTGGTAAAACTCTTTTACATCTTGATGATACTGTTAAATTAAATAAATTGTTATTAAAGATAAAAAAAGCACTTTCAAAGATGCCTTTATAAAATTCATAATTTTTTATTTTGTTGTTCAAAACCGTCAGATACTCTTTATAACAATCTATATGAAATATTACTATTTAGATTTACAATATAAATAGTAATATTAAAACATAAATTGTTAAAATTTTAACTTTTACAGATCTAATTGGATGTATAAAAAGAAAATGTTAGCATTATTTCGATACGAAAAAATTATTGAAATTAAGTTCAATTTTTCTTTTAAAGTAGTTTTTGTTTCATATTTATTTTTATTTACAAATTATCTTTTTGCTCAAACTTTGAATGAAATTAACAATATTAGAGCAGGAAAGCACGATAGTTTTTATAGAGTGGTAGTTGAAACATCAAAAAAAGTTGAAACAACTATTGAACTAAAAAAAAATCCATACAGCGCTGTTATAAAAATCCCAGAGTCTTTGTGGCGAGCTAGTTCAACCCCTAGAAAAGGAAATTTTTTACCAAACATTCCTATATTTTATTCCTTTAAAAATGATGAAATTGGTAAAACAAATCTTACACTTAATATAAATAAACCATTTAGTTTAGATAAAATTTATTGGCTTACTAAATCGAAAGGTGGGGAAAGATTAGTAATTGATATATATTACAGTAGCGAAACAGACTTTTTAGTTACTCAAAAATCTTTAAATGATTTTTCAAAAGAGCAATTTGAATTAGTTTTGGGAGAAAAACCAAAAATTCAAGAGCAAAATTTTAAGCTTTTTAAAGGTCAAAATAATAAGTTAGAATTGGAAAATTCTAAAAACTTATTTAATGATGATGGACTTAATAAAACTCAGTTAGTAAATGAAACAAGTTTTTTAGTTGTCATTGATCCAGGTCATGGTGGAAAAGACCCAGGAGCTGTTGGATATTCAAAATCTTTAGAGAAAGATATTAATTTATATGCTGCTAAAATCCTTCAAAAAAAACTAAATAGCCTTAAAGGTATAAAAGCATTTCTTACTAGATCTAAAGATGAATTTGTTAGTTTGCACGATAGATATAAAATTGCAAACCAATTGAAAGCAGATATTTTTATTTCACTTCATTCAGACGCAGCAAAATCTTCTTCTGTCAGTGGTTATTCAATATTTAGTTTAAATAAAGATCCAGATTTGAATAAAGCAAATTTTCAAAAAAACCAGGACAATCAGAATGTTTTAGGAAATGTAATTCTAGATAATGAGATTCTAGAAACACAAAATGTGCTTTATAAAATGTATCAAAGAAGAAAAAGGAACTATTCAATAAAACTCAAAAATTTAATTTTGGAGGAACTTAAAAGCATTCCAACAAATTCTCGAGGTTGGAAGGAGAGAAACTTTGCTGTTTTAAAATCCCCTGTTATTCCATCTGTGCTTATTGAAATGGGATTCCTATCAAATAAAAACGATGAAAAAAATTTAAATAATCCCGAGTTTATTTCAAATCTTATGGAGAGAATTGCAACTGCTGTTTTAAAATATAAAAAAGTTTATTTGAAATAAAAATATAGTTTATGTCAAAAAATTACCATTATTAATAATTAACAATTCAAGATGAAGATTTTTTTTAATATATTGAGCATCCTAATAGGATTTATTTTTTTTGGTGGGCTTTTATTAATTTTTTCAGTTGTGTGGATTTTTTGGATTTATGGACAAAACTTGCCAGATTATAATCAACTATCCAAGTATGAACCACCTGTTGTAACTAGGGTGTATGCCTCGAATGGGGCACTTTTAGATGAATTTGCAACAGAGAAAAGATTATTTGTCCCAATTGAGTCTATCCCAGACATAATAAAAGATGCTTTTTTGTCATCTGAAGACAAGGATTTTTATAATCATCTTGGACTTGATTTTAAAGCTATTATAAGAGCATCCCTGACAAATTTTAAAAATTATAACTCTGGCAAAAGAGCTATTGGTGCCTCAACAATCACACAACAAATTGCAAAAAACTTTTTGTTATCATCGGATTATAGTTTTGAAAGAAAGATCAAAGAAGCTATTCTTGCTTTGAGAATTGAACGAACATTTTCAAAGGATCATATTTTTGAATTATATTTAAATGAAATATATCTTGGTCTTAGTAGTTATGGTGTTGCTGCCGCAGCTTTAAATTATTTTGATAAGTCTTTGTCAGAAATATCATTAGAAGAGGCTGCTTATTTGGCAGCACTTCCAAAAGGTCCAAATAATTATCATCCAACAAAAAAAATAAAACAAGCAACAATAAGGAGAAACTGGGTTTTATCTCAAATGCATGAAAATGGTTTGATAACTGAAAATGAATTAAATAAATCATCTGCCATTAAATTAACTGTTTCAAATTCTTCAGGAGTTGATGCTGCGTATGCACCCTATCCTGTTGAGGAAATAAGAAAAAAACTAGTTAAAGATTATGGCCATAGCACCCTATATGCAGGCGGGTTATCAATACAATCAACTATTGAGCCAAGCATCCAAGAATTAGCTGATAAAAGCCTCAAAAATGGAATTGAATCTTTAGATAGAAGACAAGGGTGGAGGGGGCCACTAACTGAAATTCTTAAGGGTGAAACAGATCAAAATGCACTAAAAAGAGCTTCTTTATTAATGCCCCCAAATTATAAAGTTGCTCTTATAAAAAATATATCTTCAAGAAAAGCTGATATTTTATTAAGTGATGGAAGAATAGGTTACATTCCTCTTCAAAATGCGATGTGGGCAAGAAAAAAAATTGATTATAAAAATAAGGGGAAAGCACCCTCCGATCTCTCAAAATTTATCAGAAATGGAGATATTGTTCCAGTAATCAAGCCTATCGGAGAGGATGCTGTGATTGAAGATGGTGTTTGGATGTTATCTCAAAAACCTGAAGTATCTGGTTCAATAATTGTTCTTGATCCACATACTGGAAGAATACTTGCCATGTCAGGAGGGTATTCATTTAAGGATAGTGAATTTAACCGATCTACCCAAGCGTATAGACAACCAGGCTCAGCATTTAAACCTTTCATATACTTGTCAGCGTTGGAAAAAAATTATTTACCTACAACTTTAGTAAGAGATGCCCCAATTGTTATAGATCAGGGGCCAGGTTTACCTAAATGGAAGCCATCAAATTATTCTCAAAAGTTTTACGGACCTTCTACTCTTAGAACTGGTATTGAAAAATCTAGAAATTTAATGACTGCAAGATTAGCTCTGGATCTTGGTATGGTGAACATACAAGAAATTGCAAAAAGATTTGGTATTAATGAAAATATGCCAAACCTATTGTCAATGTCACTTGGAGCTGGTGAAACTACTTTGTTAAAATTAGTAAATGCATATGCAATGATTGTTAACGGCGGTAAAAAAATTAATTCTACATTAATTGATCGTATTCAAGACCGAAGAGGCAATACTATCTTTCAGTTTGATAAAAGAGATTGTATTAATTGTAATCCCAAAAATGGGTGGCAAGATCAATTACCACCAGAAATAGTTGATAATAGGATTTCTATAACCGACCCATCAAGCGCTTATCAAATGACTTCTATGCTTAAAGGTGTAATTGATAGGGGTACTGGTATTAAATTAAAAAAACTTAAATTAAACTTGGCTGGCAAAACAGGAACAACAAATGATAACACTAATGCTTGGTTTATTGGATTTTCTCCTGATATTGTTGTTGGTGTATATATTGGTTATGATGATCCTAAACCTTTGGGTAAAAGGGAAACAGGGTCTAGTGCAGCAGTACCTATATTTGAAGAATTTTTCAAAAAATTTTCTAAAAATAAACCTGATATTCCTTTTAGAAGGCCTGATGGCATAAGGTTAATTCCAATACATGTAAAAAGTGGTATAAGAGCTAGTGAAATCAAAAACGGAGTTATTCAAGAAGCTTTCAAACAAGGTCAATTCCCTGATAGTAACTTATTGGAAGATGAGAATAGCAACACTAATATTAGTTCTGAGAATTTAGAATTGGGTATATATTAAAATATATTTTTTAAAATGAAGATAGAAATTGAAAACAAAGTCTCAGAAATAAAACACATTATATCTTTATTAAAAGATCATGCAAATATTGAAACTTCAAAAGAGAAGTTGAAAAAATTAACTCAAGCAAGTGAAGATCCTAATATATGGAATGATCGAGATGGAGCTCAAAAGCTATTTAAGGAAAAAACACAGTTAGAAAAAATTATTTCCTCAATATCAAATTTAGAAACAGAAATTCTTGATATTGAGGAATTAATAAAGATAGGTCTTGAGGAAAACGATAGTGAAATAGTTAATGAAGCTGAAGCAACAATTACAAAATTATTTAAATTATGTCAGAAAAAACAATTTGAAACCCTTCTCTCAGGTGAAGCAGATTCGAATGATTGTTATGTTGAGATTCATCCAGGTGCAGGTGGTACGGAAGCACAAGACTGGGCAAGTATGTTGTCCAGAATGTATCAAAGATGGGCTGAAAATAAGGAATTTAAAATTGAAATTTTAGAAGAGTCAAATGGTGATGAAGCAGGAATAAAGTCAGTAACAATGCGTTTCATTGGGATTAATGCCTATGGATGGTCTAAAACTGAGTCTGGAGTTCATAGACTTGTTCGTATATCTCCTTTTG
>Ga0115011_10002937_pt1 | contig 11719 bp, 10 predicted proteins | sample TroAtlMetagenome_2_FD_88705 | JGI IMG/M metagenome (GOLD analysis project Ga0115011, IMG submission 88705) | Marine eukaryotic phytoplankton communities from Atlantic Ocean - Tropical Atlantic ANT8 Metagenome | ecosystem: Environmental > Aquatic > Marine > Oceanic | place: Tropical Atlantic... | reverse complement strand
GTGCCTTGTCGCATTGCCTCGGCCCGGTCGGTGAAGCGGTCATCTTCATGTCGCTCGCGGCCGAAAGCCTTGATCTCACGAACGCCCTGCAGGTTGTCCATCAACAGTGAATTCATGGCGCTCGAGGCCTGCCGTTGCTTTCGGTAGCGAGAGTGCGCGGTAAGTGTGTAGCACATCGCACCGATAGCAAGCAGCGGGATTGGAATCATCGCGATGCCAGCAAGAAGCGGGTTGGTGGCAAACAAAATTGCCAACACGCCAAAGATGCTGACGATGGCGACGGTACCCTGCTCGGTGCCGTCGATGAGCAGTCGTTCGACGGCGTTGACGTCCTCGATCACTCGTGTCATCAGGTCTCCCGAGGCGCGCTTGTCATAGTAGCTTACTGGCAACCGCTGCAGCCGGCCGTACACGTCGCGCCGCATGTCGTATACCACGTTTTGCTCGAAGTGATTGTTCACCTGGATGCGGACGCTGTTAAAAAAATCTCGAAGAAAAAAGGCCCCCAGAAGCAGCAAAATCACCGGCGTCAGCTTGTCCGTTTGACCGCCCCCAATGACGTCATCGATGATGATTTGAGTGAGCCGGGGAAAGGCAAAGGCGCAGAGCAGCGACAGGACGGCACAGCCGATCGTGGCCATCGCGAGCCACTTGTACGGCCAAAGATAGACGCTCACGCGCCGGATGATCTCCGTGGTGGAGCGTTTTTTTGAGGTGAACGTTGGGTCGTTCTCGGTGAGTTGTCTGTGCCCGTGGGACATGAGTCGTGCGATTGGCAAGCCAAAAGCGGAAAGGGTTCATGCTGCCTGAAGCGGGAAGTTTCAAGTTTGAGTTTGTTGCCAGGCACATTTTTTTGTTTTCAGAGCAGTGGAAATCCCATCCAATCGCCGTGTGCAACGCAGACTATTCCTCCAAGCCTCCGCCGGCGCAGCGTTGGCGATGCCGTTCATTGCCAAGGGGGCCAAGCCAAGGATCAGGATTGGCCAACTCGGCAGCGGCCACTCGCACGCTGCGGGCAAGCTGGCAGCGATCCGCAAGCTCTCCGGTGACTTTGAGTTGGTCGGGGTGGCACAGCCGCGAGAGGCGGTCGAGTCGACGATTCCCGGCAGTGGCGCCTATCGTGGTGTGAAGCAAATGTCTGAGGAGGAGTTGCTGGCAATGCCCGGCTTGCAGGCGGTGGCCATTGAGACCGAGGTGCCGTACCTGGTCGCGGCAGCCAGGCGCGCGGTCGGTGCCGGCCTGCATATACACCATGACAAGCCGGGGGGCATCACGCTGGGCGACTTTCGCGAGTTGCTCCGTTTGGCCAAGCGCAAGGGTGTCACAGTGCAGATGGGCTACATGCTGCGCTACAATCCGGCATTTCAATTCATGTACCGGGCGGTGCGCGAAGGTTGGCTTGGGGAAATCATGGAGATTGACGGGATGATGGGCAAGATGGCCTCGGCGTTGCTGCGCCGCGAGTTGGGCCGATACCAAGGTGGCGGTATGTTCGAGTTGGCCTGCCACATGGTGGACTCGGTCGTGCATGTGATGGGCAAGCCGACCAAGGTGCACGCGTTTGCGCGTCGCACGCAGGGTGACGGTGTGGCGGACAATCAACTGGCAGTGCTTGAGTACGAAAACGCCACTGCGACGATTCGCTGCAACCATCGCGACCCGCATGGGTTTCCCAGGCGCAGGTTTCAGATAGCCGGCGATAGGGGGGCAATTGAGATTCGCCCGATCGAGCCAGGCAAGCTCACGCTTAGCCTGACTGAAGCCCAAGGCGATTTTGGCAGGGGGACGCATGAGGTGAAGTTGCCGCGAAGAAACGGCCGCTACGACGGCGAGTTTGCTGACTTGGCCAGGGTGATTCGCGGCGAGGCTAAGCTGGCCTGGTCTTACGAGCACGATTTGGCCGTGCAAGAAACATTGCTTCGTGCCTCTGGAATGGAAGTGAAGTGAGGTCGCTCTTTGTCATTGTTCCCGCTCTGTTGCTGGTGTTGGCTGCAGGGTGTCGATCTCGGCCAAGCGGTGTGGACTACAATCAGTGGAAGGAGGCGATCGAGACACGTCGGGCGACCGCCGCGAGGCATGTCACGGTAATCCCTGGCTTCAAGGTGGATTTGCTTCGTACGGCGACGAAGGCTGAGGGGTCGTGGGTCAGCCTGGAGTTTGACGGCCAGGGCCGGTTGCTGATCGGCCGTGAGGGGCCGGGCATACTGCGGTTGACACTACCCAGGCGGCGGCTTGGTCGCACTCATGTCGAGGTCGTCAATAACGAGTTGAACGAGTGCCGCGGGCTTCTCTGGGCGCACGGCAGCCTGTACGCCAACGCCAACAACTCAAAGGGCCTTTACCGGCTTCGCGACACAACCGGCGACGATCAGTTCGACGATGTGACGCTCCTGCGCAAAACCGGCGGCGGAGTCGGGCACGGCCGCAATTCCATTGCTCTCGGCCCGGACGGTTTCATCTACCTCGCGCACGGCAACGACGTCTTGTTGCCGGAGGGATTTAATCCGACTCCGGCATCCACCTATCGTAACTATAGTCGCGACCAGTTGCTGCCTTGCGAATGGAACCGCGTGATGTTCAACAGTGGCGTCGAGCCTCCGGCGGGGCATGTCATCCGCACGGACCAGGACGGCGAACGCTGGGACATGATCGCCGGCGGCTTCCGCAATCCCTACGGCTTGGCCTTTAATCCGGACGGCGAGTTGTTCGTTTACGACGCTGACATGGAGTGGGACGAGGGCTCTCCGTGGTACCGGCCGACGCGCGTTAATCATGTTGTCTCAGGCGGCGACTACGGCTGGCGTCAGGGTACCGACAAATGGTCGGCTTACTTTCCCGACAGCCTGCCTGGCAATACCGACATCGGCCTCGGCTCGCCGACGGCGATGTCGTTTGGCACCGACAGCAACTTCCCTGATCCGTACCGCCGCGCCCTGTTTATTCTAGACTGGGCTTACGGCAAAATAATTGCTGTTCACCTCATGCCGGAGGGGGCGAGCTACCGCGGCCAAGCGGAGGAGTTTGTCACCGGCCGGCCGCTCAATGTCACCGGGGTGGACTTCGGGCCGGATGGATCGATGTATTTCGTGACCGGCGGGCGCCGCACCCGGTCCGGGCTGTACCGGGTGCGTTACGTCGGCGGCGAGTCACATCCGTCGCTTGGTCAAGCTGCAGTAGGCGAGGCCAAGCGTGCGCGCGAGTTGCGGCGGCGACTCGAGCAGTTTCAAAGCCGTCGCTCGATCGAGGGCGTTGGCCTGGCGTGGGAACACCTCGGCAACGACGACCCGTGGATTCGCCACGCCGCCCGGGTGGCGCTCGAGAACCAGGCTCTTGAGCAGTGGAAACTCCCGGCACTTACCGAGTCAAACACGAAGAAGGCACTTTCGGCTCTGATGGCCTTGGCGCGTTCGAGTGACCTCAAGGTTCAGTCGCAAATCTTCGACCGGTTGAACGACCTGCCGTGGGAGGTTCTGCCGGTGCAGTGGCAGTTGGTGGCGTTACGGACGTATCAACTGGCCTTCACGAGAATGGGCGACGGGCGCTCGGGCGATCTCAATCCGATCATCAAAAAAATCGTCACTGCCTCGGAGATATCGGCGGAAGTGAGGATGGAGGTTTCGCGGCTGCTTATTTACCTGAAGGCACCCGGTATCATCCCAGGACTGCTCAACTACGTCGTCGGTGCCGCGTCGCCGGAGGAGCGATTGTTTTATTTGTTTCACATGCGTCACATCGGTGATGGCTGGACGCCGGCGCATCGCCGTGCCTACTTCGCTTGGCTAAAAAATATGATCGAGATTCGAGGCGATCCACATTACCAAAAGTACCTAAGATACATCGCCGCCGACGCGCTGGCCAAGGTGCCGCCGGGTGAGCGCGAGCCGTTTGCGGCTCTGTTCGAGCCGGAGGCGAAACCGCTCGAGCCCGAGCAGGAGCGCCTGGCCAAGCGCAAGGTTCTGCACCAATGGTCGATGACGGACTTCGCCGATCCCGGGGCTGGCTTGGCCAAGCGAGATTTAGCCAACGGCCGGCGGGTGCTCAAGACGGCGGCCTGCCTGGCGTGTCACCGGTTTGGCCGCGAGGGATTGTTTGTTGGGCCGGACTTGACGTCGATCGGGGCGCGGTTCGATGCCGGAGCGATGCTGGAATCGATCCTCGAGCCGTCGAGGGTGATCGATGACAAATACCGCAACATGGCCATCACCACCAAGCAGGGCGAGTTAATCTTGGGGCGGTTGATTGCCGAGAGGGACAAGTCGCTGCTAATCGCGCCCAACCCGTATCAACCGACGCTCACCCGATTAATCCAGCGGAGCGACATCGCTACCAGAAACGATTCTACCTTCTCTCCGATGCCGGTTGGCCTGCTCAACAGTTTCAGTAGGGAGGATATTCTGGATTTGCTGGCTGTATTGAAAAAGGGCGAACCGCCGGTGCGTGGGGAATAAACAGGAAGCTAGGCGACTGCCATTTAGTTTTCTTTAGCAATTATTTTTTTTGCCTGAGTCTGATTGATAAATCGGTCGTTTTTGTTACCTTGCGTCGAGTGATGTTACGATTGCCGCTTGGCTATGGAGGCCGCCTGTTGTTCGTCTCCGCCCTGTTGGTTTGCGCGACGTTGGTGGCGGGTTGCGGCACGATAGCCCGGAAAACGGCCAGCGGTGTGACGTCGCTGGCCACCGGCACGGTCAAGGTCGCGGGCAAAGCCACTGGCAAGATCGCTGTGGCCACGATCAAGGCCAGCGGCGAGGTGGCAGTTTCGGTGGGAAAGGCGTCCGGCCAGGCGCTGCTCGACTTGGCAAAGGCCGGCGCGGTGACGTTTGTCGATACCGCCACCGGCGTGGTTTCCTCCATTTCGTTTGTCGATGGCATGAGCTTGAATGTCGCGTTGGCGAAGGCAAAGCTTGATCCTCGCCTCAAGATGTTTGAAATCATACGCCCGTCGCAGGTGCTAAAGATTGGCTGGCAGCAGTTGGCCAAGCTGGGCGGCTCGAAGCTCAGGTCGGGTGACGTCATTCGTATGATCCAGTTGGCGACCAGATAAATTGTGAAGGGTCTGGTCGAAATCATCAATCGCGAGACCGAGCGGGTCTTCATCGTCGGCGTGCAACTCAAGGGTCAGGATACTTGGTGCATCGACGAGTCGCTCGACGAATTGGAAGAACTGGTCGGTACTGCGGGTGGGAAGGTCGCCGGGCGCGGCACCCAGCGGCTCGACAGGGTCAACGCCGCCTCGTTCATCGGCCCCGGCAAGGCGCGCGAGTTCGCGGAGCAGTGTAAAGAGGCCGAGGTAGATACGGTGGTGTTCGACGAGGAACTCAGCCCGGCCCAGGGCCGCAACCTTGAAAAGATTTTTGAGTGCAAAATCCTCGATCGGACCGCGCTGATTCTCGACATCTTCTCTCGTCGCGCTCGCACGCGCGAGGGCAAGCTGCAGGTGGAGCTGGCGCAACTAAACCATCTACTGCCGAGGTTGACGCGGTTCTGGACTCACTTGTCGCGGCAGAAGGGAGGTATCGGCATGCGCGGCGGCGAGGGCGAAAGCCAGCTCGAAGTCGATCGCCGGAAGGTTCGCGAGCGTATCGACAAGATCCAGCGTGACCTCGAGTTGGTCATGCGCCATCGCAGCGTCCAGCGCACCGGCCGCAAGCGTAATCAGTGGCCGCTTGGTTCGCTGGTCGGTTACACGAACGCTGGTAAGTCCACGCTGTTCAACGCCATCACCGGCGCTTCGGCGCTCGCTGAGTACAAGTTGTTCGCGACGCTCGACCCGACGACGCGGCGGTTGTGCCTGCCGACGAATCAAAATGTGCTGCTTTCCGACACGGTGGGCTTCATCCGCAAGCTGCCGCACGACTTGGTCGTAGCATTCAAGGCAACGCTCGAGGAAGTGATTGAGGCTGACTTGCTGCTGCACGTCGTTGATATCAGTTCGCCCCAGGTGGAGGAACAAATAGAGGCGGTGAATATCGTGCTCGACGAGTTGGGCGTGGCCGAAAAGCCGACGCTGATGGTGTTCAACAAGATCGACCGCGTCACCACCCCCGGCTTGGCCAAGCGTTTTACGGATCTGCATCCGAACTCCATCGCGGTCTCGGCTAGGACAGGCGAAGGATTCGAGGCGTTCATGGCAGAACTGGGCAAGCAACTTCGGCCGGTGCGCGAGATGCTGGTGTTGAGCATTCCGCATACGCAGTCGGAAGTGATCGCCCAACTGCACGAGGTGGGGCAGGTGCTGGAGCGGGATTACGATGCAGCTGAGGCTGTGTTCAAGGCGCTCATCCCGCCAGGCCACCGGGCCACATTCGAGCCGTTCATCATCCGCGAGGACAACCTGGCCTAGCTCTCTCATCCATCATGAAATGAAGATGGAAGGACTGGGTGAACAGGATTGGTAGACTGAGCCCTAGAACCTCAATATTTCGGGACGTTCGGATCGATCTCCTCGGACCAGGCGGAGATGCCGCCCTTAACACTTTTGAGGTACTTGAAGCCCTGCTCGCGTAGGAAGCCGAGCGCCTTTAGCGAGCGCACCCCGGCTTTGCAGTGCAGGTAAATTGTCTGGTTGGCATCGAGTTCGGTGAATCGCTGCTCGATCTGGCTAAGCGGAACGAGCGTCGTGCCCTCGACCTTGGCGATCTCGAACTCGTCCGCTTCGCGCACATCGACGACGGCGATGCCGAGATCCGGATTGTCGAGCGCGCGTTTCATTTCCTGCACGTCAACCTCGTCCGGGTTTTCATCCGGTTTCTCCAGTTGATCAGGGATGCCGCAGAACTGGTTGTAGTCGATCAACTCTGTGACGGTCGGGTTGTCGCCGCACGATGGACACTTTGGATCGCGGCGCAGCTTGACTTCGCGGAATTTCATCTCGAGCGCATTGAAAATTAGCAGGCGGCCGACGAGCGAATCGCCCTTGCCCAACGCAAGCTTGATGATCTCCGTAGCCTGGATGCAGCCGACGATTCCGGGCAGTACACCCAGTACTCCGCCTTCGGCGCAGCTGGGTACCATGCCTGGCGGTGGCGGCTCGGGGTAGAGGCAGCGGTAGCACGGCCCACCGAGGCCCGGGGCGAACACGCTCGCCTGGCCGTCGAACCGGAAGATCGAGCCGTACACGTTCGGCTTGCCGAGCAGTACGCAGGCGTCGTTGGTTAGGTAGCGCGTCGGGAAGTTGTCTGTGCCATCGACCACAATGTCGTAGTTGGCGACAAGGCCCATGGCGTTCTCACTGGTGAATGCCGTCTCGTGTTTGTCCACGATTACGTTCGGGTTGATGCTCTTAATCGTCTCCGTGGCGGATTCGACTTTCGAGCAATCGACATCCTCCGTACCGTGAGCGATCTGCCGCTGCAAGTTAGAGAAGTCCACCACGTCGAAGTCCACCAAGCCGATCCGGCCGATGCCGGCGGCAGCGAGGTACATGCTGATTGGCGAGCCCAGCCCGCCGGTGCCGATGCACAGCACGCTCGCGCCCTTGAGTTTCTTTTGGCCGGCCATCCCGACTTCCGGGAGGATGAGGTGGCGGGAGTAGCGCCTGATTTCGTCGTTGCTTAATTCCATTTTCAGGGGCGGGCAGCGTACAGTAAGGCCAAGCGCTTGGCCAAGCGTAGATTATTCGGCGATGAATCCCTGCACTTTCAGCCAGAAAACCAGGTTGTCGGCCCACGGATGGGTGTTATTGAATGGCGGCTTATCGGCGAGGCCAAGCCCGTGGCGGCCTTTTTGATAAACATGCAGCGCGAACGGCACGCCGGCTTTGCGCAGTGCGGCTGCAAATTGCAGGCTGTTCTCCACCGGAACCCCCTTGTCCTCTACCGTGTGCCAAAGGAACGTCGGCGGCGTGTCGGCCGTGACCTGCAGTTCGCTCGAGAGGAGCTTGACCAGTTCCGCTGATGGTTTGTCGCCGAGCAGATTGCGCTTGGAGCCGCGGTGCGTGAACTCGCCCATCGATATTACCGGGTAACAGAGGACGCCCAAGCTTGGCCGCGAACTGACGCGCTCGATTGGGTCGGCGGACTGCGGGTTGGCGGAGTCGTAATGAGTCAGGAGCGTCGAGGCCAGATGTCCGCCAGCAGAGGAACCCATGATGCCGATCTTGTCCGGGTTGATGTTCCAGCGCTTCGCATTGGCGCGGACGGTTCGCAGAGCGCGCGCCGCGTCGCTCAGCATGACCGGGTGCCGGTAACCGGCCGAGCCAAGCCTGTATTTAAGCACAAACCCGCTGATTCCGTACTGTTGCAGGAACTGCGCGTAAGTCGCGCCCTCGTGCGCGGCTAGTCCGCCGTAACCGCCGCCGGGACAGATGACAATCGCCGAGCCGGAGTTATTGCCGGCTGGGGCAAGGAACGGCGTCAGTGTAGGGATGTCGCGGGGTGAGTTGCCCTTGGCGCCTGGCGTGCCGTTTGGCCAAAGCGGCTGTTCCTTGCCTTGGGCGAACGCACCGGCAACCAACGCCAGCGCGACAATCGAAGTCGTAAGAGTTTTCATGAGAATCTAAAGAGCCGGGAAACTACAGCCTGTCGCTTAAAGAGAAAAGCCCGCGCTTGACCAATCGAAGTTATCCGCAGATAGAAAAAATCTGCGCTAATCTCCGAAATATGCGAATAAAAAACAGAACTACAAATGGATACCATCAGCGCTAAAAAGAAACGCTCACTCGCGATTCATGGTATCGATGGTGAGGGTGACGGGGCCGTCGTTGATGAGGGCAACTTTCATGTCCGCGCCGAACTCACCGACCTGCACCGCTTGGCCAAGTTCGCTTTCCAGCGTGGCGATGAATTGTTCGTACAATGGGATGGCGACCTCCGGCTTGGCGGCGCGAGTGAAGGAGGGGCGGTTGCCTTTTTTTGTGCTGGCGTGAAGGGTGAACTGGCTGATGACCAGCACTCCACCTCCAACATCGGCGAGGGAGCTGTTCATCAGTCCGTCGTCGTCGTTGAAGACGCGCAGTCGGGCGATCTTGCCGCAGAGCCACTCGATGTCGGAGGTGGTGTCGGCATCCTCGATACCAAGGAGCACGACGAAGCCAAGGTCGATACCGCCGCGCACCTGGCCGTTGATGGTGACGGATGCCTCGCTCGCCCGCTGGATGACTGCCCGCATGACTGGCGGGAGACTATCCAATTGACGGTGAAGGGGCGAGTGGGTTTCGCTTGGGCTCACGAATGATTGCGTGGAAAACAAGCAGAAAGCATTCAGTGGCCTAAACTTTTTCTCTCGCGACTCCGGAATGGTTCGTCGTAGCGTAGCTTGACTGATGAGCAACACGCCATTCAACAACGAGACAAACCCGCAGCCGTTCGATATCGAGACGGTGAGCGACCTGCGCGGGCTGCGATTGTTTCTTGAACGGTACGAGCGGGACATTCTGCGGCCGATCGAGTTGCCGGCGGTGCAGTCGGCGTACTGGTTTACCAACCGAGGACAGTTTCGGGAGCTGCTGGCACTGGACGCCGAGTTGTCGGCCAACGTTTCGCTTATGCCGTTTGCCCGGGCGAGCCAGTTGGTCGGGCGCGAGCAGTTGCGTCTGCTTAAGCCGATGTACGATCAGCGCATGATGCAGCGCTTCCGCAAATGCGTGGTGTCCGGTGAGGCGAGTGGATGGAACCCGATTGTGTTTGGCATGTTTCTGTCGATCCACTCGGTGCCGGTTCGGGAGGGGTTGTTGCAGTTTGGCAGGCAAATCTGGAGCGGCTTCGTCAATGGTGTCCAAGGCAGCTGCGCCTTGTCGGATGAGGAGTGCAGCGCGTTGCTTGGCGAAACCATTGACCGTTTGCCCGGGTGGATCGAGGAGGTAATCGCCCAGTCGTCGGGGGAAGAGGGTGCACCCCTTGTTGCTGTCAATTAATTATGAAGTGGAAAGTCGTACAGCTTTGGCGCCGCTCGGCCCTAAACACGCTTTGGTACTTGATTGGCTGCAGCATCGGCAACATGTGGTTGGCCTGTTTTCTCGCGCCTTGGCCCTATAATTACTGGCGCTTGGCCAAGCACGACAAGTGGTGCTGCCACGCCGAATGACCGCACCCAAGCGCTTGACTAAGCGACACGATGTTTTTGTGAAACTGATTTCCCCAACGCTGCTCGCCGCCGCTTGGCTTGCCGGTTGTGCCACTGTGCCACCTCCGCCATCACTTGCGATTTGGGAAGCTGCCGAGCTGGGTCGAGTCGAGGTTGTCCGGCGGCACCTGGTCGCCGGGACGGATGTGAACGCCGGGGGCGGCATCACCGGGTTGACTGCGCTGCACCAGGCGGCGTTCCACGGGCATACAGCAATCGCCCGGCTGCTCATCGGTGCCGGTGCCGATGTGAATGCGGCCAAACGCCGTGGAGAGACGCCCTTGCATTCGACGGTGTACTGGGGACACAGGGAGATCGCCGGGTTGCTGATTGCCAATGGAGCGGTGGTGAACGCAAAACGTGAGAACGGCCAAACCCCGCTGGACTGGGCCGTCCAGCTCGGTGCAGAGGACATGGCTGAGTTCTTCCGGAGTCAAGGTGGTAAAAGCGGGAAAGAGCAATAGACGTAGAGATAAAATTGGAAACGGATTTCACGGGTTTACTGGATGACTGCCGGACAACGGCTCATGAGAAAGCCGTTTCCGCTGCTCGGAGCTTGACAGTGAAGCAATTACTGAATGAAAATGCCCCTAGCCGCGTATCTATTGGCGGGACTGTGATCATAAAAAAAAACCAAATGGTAAAAACTGATTTGAAGTCGAAGGCGCAGGTTTGCTGCGCGTTGGTGTTGTTTCTTCTGCTGAGTATGCTTCCGGTAACCAGCATGGCCGGGGAAACTGGAATCAAGGCCCCGGCTGGTATGGCGGCGCTGCCTCTCAAGCTGCCTAAGCCGATGTTTGTCGGCACACCGCAGAATATAAAGGGGGTGAAGCAGCTCGAGAAGCCGCTCGGAAAGCCGCGTCCGCCGATGTTTGCGCCGAAGGGTGTGAAGAACCTCGCGCTGGGCAAGAAGATCAGCGGCAGCGACGAGGAGCCGATCATGGGCGAGTTAAAAATGATCACCGACGGAGACCGGGAGGCGGCGGACGGCAGCTACGTGGAGCTTGGCCCGTTCACGCAGCAGATCACCATTGACCTCGAGGCCGAGTACGACATTTATGCAATGGTGTTCTGGCATTACCACAAGCAGGCCCGGGTTTATTTTGATGTCATCGTGCAGGTCTCGAACGATCCGGAGTTCAAAAAGTCGACCACTATTTACAACAACGACCACGACAACTCCGCTGAGCAGGGTGTCGGCAAGGACAACCATTACGTCGAGACTTCCGAGGGTCGGCTACTCGACGCGAAGGGTGTACGTGGCCGTTATGTGCGCCTTTACAGCGGCGGTAACAACGCGAGCGACCTGAACCATTATATCGAGGTGGAAGTGTACGGGAAATAGGACGGTCTCTTTCCTGCTGTTTCAATTCGGCTGCCGTGCGGTGTCCCCTGTAACGTCCGGCGAATAGCCTGTGTGGGGTCGCGGGGTTGATGTGTGTTCAGTCAATCCAATGAGTCGCCCCATTTTCATCCTGCTTATCCTGCTCATCACGGCGGCGGCGGCGGCGTTTCGTCTGCCGGATTTGGCGGAGCGTCCCATGCACGGCGACGAAGCGGTCAACGCGGTTAAACTCGGCGAAACTATCGAGGGCAGGGGCTACAAATACGATCCGCACGAGTACCATGGCCCGACGCTCAACTACCTGACACTCAT
>Ga0115011_10002936_pt1 | contig 11720 bp, 8 predicted proteins | sample TroAtlMetagenome_2_FD_88705 | JGI IMG/M metagenome (GOLD analysis project Ga0115011, IMG submission 88705) | Marine eukaryotic phytoplankton communities from Atlantic Ocean - Tropical Atlantic ANT8 Metagenome | ecosystem: Environmental > Aquatic > Marine > Oceanic | place: Tropical Atlantic... | reverse complement strand
ATATGTTTTTTTGCTATGCCATAAATCTTTTTTTGAACAAGGGCTGCTCCACCACCGCCTCCATCATCTTCACCTTCTTCTTTTCCTGTGCCCATAATCTTACCCATATCAGGAAGTTTAAATTTTTTGTATTCTATGGTGTATGTGTAATCATCGACGTTTTCAATGTCTTTATCATCAAATTTTTTTGTTTCTGGTTTCATTGTTAGGCCGGGGCTGAATGCAGGAGGTGAGATAACCAGCTCATTAATCTTCCTTTGACAAAGCTCTTTTAAAATAATTCTTTCTTTCATGAGGCTTGATTGAAAGAGGTTGAAACCAATGGATGATCCAAATGCCGTGAAAAATATAGTAAAAACGAAAAGAGCGATCATGATTTCAAGAAGTGAAAACCCACTTTCTTCTGAAGAGAGGGCAGATATTTTATTTTTTATTTTTCCATTCCAAAAAAATTTCATCGGCCAAGTCTCTTTGTTTGTCGTAGATTTCTTCTTCAGTATTTTCTTGAAGTTCAAGGGGCCTATACTCTCTGTTGAATTCCTGGATAAAGGGATTAATTTCTACAAAAGCAATTTCTATGTCATTGCCTAATATAATAATAGCACTATCTTTTTCTCCAGTAGGGTAGGTAAAGAGTGAAACATTCCCTTCTGTTATCAATTGATCATTTTCTAAAGTTCCTACACCGATAAACCTGGTATAGCCGCTCAATTCTTTATCTTCTTCTTGGAATTCTTCAATTTTATTGAATTTTTTGTCTAGTTTTTTTGCCTTTGCTTCTTCTTCCTCCCTCTCACTTTCTGATAGGTTTTTTCCCGAACGTATTTTAGGAAGAACAAAAGAACCTTCTGGTCCGTATTGAAGAGAGTAGCTTTGGTAAGGATCCTCTTCGTTTCCGAGTTTAATTTGAAGCCTAATCAGGGAATTTCTTAGGGCCGCTTCGCTCCCTGAAAAACGAATGGCCCTTTCCATATTGTTAAGGCCTTCGTTCATATTTCTTCTTGGGTTACTAATGTTGACGATTAAGGTGCCATAAAGACCAGCTGCTATGGCAAGGGCGATCAAAATTTCTAGGAGTGAGAACCCTTTTTGATCTTTAAGCAGCTGGTTCATAGAGTTTACTTACCTCTTCTTTTTCTTTTTTTACGGAAGGGTATATCAGCATCTTGTTCTTCACCACCCTCTTGGTTGTCAGCACCAAATGAGATAAGGTTAAATTTTTTCCCATTAGAATTGTATTGGTAATCATATTCCCATGGGTCGAGAGGAAGATCAGCGTCTTCTCCAACGTAACCGCCAGTATTGTAGTTTCGACATTCTCTTCCCGTGGTTGGTTTTTCTTGTAGGGCTTCTAAGCCCTGTTCAGTCGTAGGGTAGACGTTACAGTCTGCTTTATAAGATCTGAGCATATTGGCAATGTTTCCCATTTGAGTTTTTGCTGTACTAACTCTACCTTTGTGCATACTTTCAAACATCTTCCCAGCAACAAAAGTACCAGCACCTGCTAGAAGGGCCAGTGCAATGAGAATTTCTAAAAGAGAGAAACCTTTCTCACTTTTAGATAATGTTTTTTTGATTTCTTTGTTTGTTTCCGGTCTCATTCTTTTTATCTCCTTCTGGAAAATATAAAACTTAATTTTCAAAGATTAAACACTTTGCAGCTCCATCATTGGCATAACGATCGCAAAAACAACGAAACCAACGATCAAGCCCATACCTAACATCATTATAGGTTCAATGATGGAGGTTAGTCCACCGAGTTTTGCATCAACTTGTTCTTCAAAATTTTCGGCTACAATTTGAAGCATCGGTTCTAATTCTCCAGACTTTTCCCCAAGCTTTATCATATGAGTCACCATGATTGGGAAGTGCCCAGATTTGACGAGAGGTCCTACCATAGAAGCACCTTCAGAAACGGAAACTCTCGCTTCATCGACTGCTGTTGCTAAATGAACGTTGGATATAAGATTAGTTACAATTTTCATAGCAGCGAGAATGGGGACTCCTGAATTAAGGAGAGTTGATAGAGTTGAACAAAAGCGGCTTATATTAATCATTCTTGTTAGCCCACCAACCACAGGCACTTTGAGGAGAAAAGCATCCCAGTGTGATTTTCCTTTTTTTGTTTCAATATAACGGTTTCCAAGAAACCAAGAAGCAAAACTGCCGAGGAAAACGGCCCACCAATAACTTTGGAGGAAATCTGAAAGCCAAATACAAATTTCTGTTTGGAGAGGAAGCTCTTTTTTCATACTGACAAATATTTTTGTAATTTTTGGAATAATCGCAACAAAAATGATCGTCATCATGATTGCGCCACCTATCAAGATAACAAGAGGGTAGGTCATAGCACCTTTTATTCTATTTTTGAGTTTTACCTGGCTTTCACTAAATTCTGCCAATCTCAAGAGGACAATTTCTAAAGTACCAGATGCCTCTCCGGCATCAACCATATTTACGTAAACATTTGTGAAAATTTTTGGATAATCCCCCATAGCATTCGCCAGAGAACTTCCTTCATTAACTTTTTGTTTAATTTCAGAAAGTATGACTTTAAGTGTTGGATTTTCTGTCTGCTCTTGGAGTGCTTGAAAAGCTTCGACAATTTGAACTTTGGCCTTAATGAGAGTCGCAAGCTGTCTTGTCATAAGAGAAATGTCTTGAATATCAACGCCTGTTCCAAAGGAAAAGCCACTTTTCTTTTGTTTTTTTGATTTTTGCTCCTTAACTTCGAGGAGCATAATTTTCATTTGTTTTATTTTTTGCTTAGCTTGGCCTTCATTTTCGGCGTTGAGGTTTCCTTTAACCTCTTGACCTTGTTTGTTTAAACCTTTGTATGTATAGATTGCCATTATTTTACCCTGATAGGTTCTAAAGCTTCAGTATCATTTCGCCTCATCTTCTTCCTCTTCTTGGATGGCCCTTATGACTTCATCAACTGAGGTTATTCCTCTAAAAATTTTATCAACAGCATCTTGTCTTAAAGTTCTCATACCTTGTTTCATACCAAGTTTTTTAACAGAACCTGCATCTGCCTTTTGGAGAATGAGTGGTTTAAGTTCATCAGTTACAGTAAGAAGTTCACAAACTGTCGTTCGGCCAGCGTAACCTTTAAAATTACATTTAGCACAACCGACAGCTTTATAAGTTTCTGCCCACTCTGGTTTTTCATCCACTTGGAGGATTTCCAATTCCTCTGCTGTTATCTCTGCAGGTTCTTTACACTCATTACAAAGTGTTTGTATAAGTCTTTGTGCCAAAATAGCTGCGAGAGAAGAGGCGATCAAAAAGGGCTGGACACCCATATCGATCAACCGGTTAGGAGCTGAAGCGGCGTCATTGGTGTGAAGAGTAGAAAGAACAAAGTGACCAGTTAAAGAAGCCTCGATGGCCATCATAGCTGTCTCTTTATCCCTTGTTTCCCCAACCATTATGACATCGGGGTCTTGCCTTACGATGGCCCTAAGGGCGCGAGGAAAAGTGAGGTCAATTTTTGAGTTTACTTGAATTTGAGAGATACCACCCATCTCATATTCGACTGGATCTTCAACGGTAATGATCATTTTGTCAGGGCTGTTTATTCTATCGAGTAGGGCAAAGAGAGTTGTTGTTTTCCCTGAACCTGTGGGACCAGTAACATAAACAACACCATGCTTTCTTCTTGAAAGAGCGTCGAGTTCTTGAAGAACCTTTCCAGTAAAACCAAGGAATTCGAGGTCCATGATCTTGCCACTTTTTTCAAGAACCCTCATAACGATTCTTTCACCGTTTTGTATGGGGACCGTACTTAAACGAATATCGACATCTTTACCGGCCATTTTAATTTTTATACGACCGTCTTGAGGTAACCTCTTTTCCGCAATATCAAGCTTGGCCATAACCTTAAGACGAGAACTAACGGCGGCTTGTGTTTTTAAAGGTTGTCTTAGAATTTCAGTCATAATACCGTTAATTCTAAACCTATAGATAACTTCTTTTTCGTAGGGTTCGATATGAATATCAGAGCAACGTTCCTTAACGGCCCTAAATATAATGGAGTTTACGAAGCGGATAACAGGAGCTTCATCAGCACCAGCATCCAAAATATCTATAGGCCCTTCAAGGTCAAGGTTTTCTTCAAACTCATCCTCTAGGGAATCGACGATATTTTTATTGGCCTTTTCATAAACTTTGTTAATGGCATCTTCTATAATGCCAGATTCTGCTACGGAGATAGAGATATGTTTTTGGAATATTTCTGTAAGATCCGCAACAATCTCTGATTTAAAAGGGTCACTTAAAACGACAGTGAATTCTTCATCAGTTTGAAGAATGGGAAGGACCTCTTTTTGTTTAGCGTAATTAATAGGGATTTCCTGAGTGAGATCAGGGTCGATTTCATCTACATTAATCTCATCCAAGTAAGGAATTTCCAATTGATAGCAAATAACTTTGGTGATGTCCTGAGGTTTAATATAATCTTTTTGAAGAAGAATTTCTCCTAAAAGCATACCTGTTACTTCTTGAATTTGTAAGGCTTCCTCTAATTGATCTTTTTGAAGGTCTGTAAACCTAACGAGGAGTTCACCAATCTTTTCCTTTGGCTTTTCAAGTCTTCTTAATTTATCCTCAGAGATCTCCAATTCCCACTCCTCTTTTTACTATCTGATTATCTCTGTTTTGCTCTTTCAATAGCTTTTTTGATATTTCCAGTTTTTCCTAAACCATCTAGCTCAGGGGGAACTTTACTAGGTGCTGAGCTTTGGCTTTTAACTTTTTGAAATATAGCTTTATAGTTTGGAATATATTTACCATTTTTCTTTGTTAGGTCCACTTCATTAATATCTTCAGATTTAGTTTGATTAGTTTGAATTGTATCATTTCCTCTATATTCCTTTCCGTCCTCTTCGTCAAAAAGTGGACCTTTTTCTTGGTCATTTGCTTTTTGATAAAGACCTTTAACCGTTGTTTTGAATGGATCATTTTCTCCGATGGATCCTTTAAGGTGAAGGTTTCTTCTATTAAGAAGATTCTTTAATGTTTTTGCTGTTTTCTTCTCGTAAGTCGATAAAATCTTGGGTGTTAAGAAGAAAAGAAGATTGACCTTGGCAAGTGATCTTTCTTTATTTTTAAAGAGCCAACCGACAACTGGTATATCTCCAAGAAGAGGAACTTTATTTGTTTTAATTGTTTCTTTATCTCTCATAAGACCACCCATAGCAATGGTGTCTAAGTCTCTTACTACGACAGTTGTATTGGCCATTCTAAGTGTTGTTGCATAACCACCAGAACCACGTATTTCCCTACCTGAAAAGTCCTCAATCTTTTGTTCTATTTTTAACTTAACAAAACGAGTTACTTTATTAATTTGTGGGGTAATTTTAAGAGAAAGGGTTACTTTCTGATTTTTAATAGAAGTTGAAGAGCTCCCATTAGCGGCATTTGTTTTTTCAGGAACTGGAACACTTTCCCCAACTTCAAAATAAGCCTCAGTGTTATCAAGTGCTAAAATTTGGGGCGTGGCCAGAACGTTAGTGTTACTATCTGTCGCAATAGCAGTGATAAGGGCGTTAACAGAATTAATTTTAACTTCGCTTCCACCGACATTTGTTGTGTATGTTTTTCCAAGTCCGCCACCAATAAAGAGGCCACTTAAGTTTGTAATCCCTGTCGTTAAAAGACCAATGAGGTCACTATCAGAGTTTAGGCCGTATCTTTGGGCGTTTCCTGTACCATAGGCACCACCAATTTTTACCCCAAAACCTTTATCTTTGTTGATTTGGGTTTCCATGATCATACCTTCTACGTAGACTTGATCTCTTGCTACATCGAGCTTTTTGATAACTGTCTTTATAGTGAGGTAATCAGTGGGAGAGGCAGTTACAACGAGGGCGTTATTAGATTTGTCAGCGGTGATCTTTACCGCTTCATTAAATAAAGTTCCTCCGGCAGATCCCCGACTGAATCTAGAACCAGCCCGTCCTCCCCCTCTTGAACTACTAACAAGCGAAGAGAGTGTTTTTGCCAGTGTTTCAGCATCTCCATGGTTTAAATAGTAAACATGAATTTTACCACCACCTGAGGCAATGAGTTTAACATCTAACTTTTTAATAAGACCTCTTAGCTGTTTTGCGCCTTCTGCGTTGGCCATAGCGATAATCGCATTTGTTCTTGGTTCTGCGATGATTTTACTTATATTTTCACCTTTCTTACTCCCTCTTGAAGAGCGGGAGCGACCTCCTGAGCGACCTTTGAGGATTTTGTCGAGAAGTTTGGCAATTTCTTGAGCTGAGGAGTGCTTTACTTTAATAATTTGGAGCGACTCTTCGTGACCTGGTACATCTATAAACTTAATAAGCCTGACGAGCCTGTTAATATTGGCCCCGGTATCTTGAACAATAATAGTATTTGTTTGTTTAATATCAATAATTCTTCCGTACCGAGACATAAAAGGTCTAAAACTTCTTGTCACTTCGGTACTGTTAACATTTTTAAGGGTAATAATCCGCATGACATAGTTTTCAGTTTCTGGAGTATAGGTTCCTGTGTAAATTTTAGTAGGCGTATAGCGGATGTCTCTTGATTGAACAATTTTATAAAAAGATCCGGATTTAACTAGAGTGTAGCCATTAATGTTAAGCGCTGTTAAGTAGGCTTTCCAAGCATCACCAACTGTGATTGCAGTTGGCGCCATAATGCTAACCTTACCTTTGAGGTCTCTATCCAAAATAAGGTTTATTCCTGTTAACTTTTGCATGTGCTTTGTTAGGTCAACTAGAGTGGTTTTTTCAAAATCAAAACTTTCGACAACTTCGGGCCCAAATGCGGTTTCCGGGTTTAAATTAACATATTCATCAGATTTTTTAACACCTTTTAGGTTTGAAATACCAGTCCCTCTTCCAAAAACGTCATTAGGGTCTGCCGGGCCACCTCTAAGGCTTCCAGAAGATGATTTATATTTTGTTTTGCTCTTGTATTTATTAAACTGAGTGTACCCGTCTCCCGCAAAAAGCAACGATAAAATCATTGGCAAATAACGAAGCCGAATTTTTTTGAGTATTTCATCTCTTTTCATCTTACAAGATCCTTTTTAAAGATCACCCTTCTTTGAGGACTTTTCTATGAATCATATTTTTTTTAATTTAGTAAAACGTTTTATAGAAAATATTTTGTAAACTTTCACCTTTTCTTTTAATAAAACTCATAATCTTTCTCTTGCTTTTGACCGTCTTTTAAAATGGTGAGAGAAAGATTGTCGATATCTTTTATCTTTCCGAAGAGGGTTAAAATTTCATTAATGTTTTCTATCTTCTTTCCATTAATTTCAGAAATGATATCTCCATTTGAAATATCTAACTGACTATAGATACTTCCTGGAACAACATCTGTCATTTTGAAAGAGAGACTTCCATCAGGATTTTTTATTTGTATGGCCCTGGCTTGTGTTAGAACATTTTGAATATTCTTAAGAGCATTGTCTCTAACAGATTTCTTTATTTTAAAGTTATTTCCAACACTCGATATTCCTTTTTTCTTCTTCTTGAGTGCCTTTTTCCCTGCGGATTTTGATAAAACTTTAATTTTTTTCTTTTTAAACTTCTTTTCAAATCTTTTATCTCTATTTTCGATATATTCGCACCGATTTTTCTTTTTGTTCAGCACGATAATTCTTAATCTTTTAATTTTACCTAGTTTTCCAATATTTTTAATCTCGAAACCTTCTCTAATACTTTGGACCTTTTTCTTACCTGGGATACGAACTGTTGCAAGTGATTTTCTTGAATTTTGAAGAACTATTGTATTTATGAGCTTAATGGGAAGAGAACTCTTGACTGTCGCTTCAGAGCAATCGACAACTTTTTCAACTTTTTTTACTTTTTTCTTTTTAGCTAAAGTTTCCTTTTTTCTCTTTTTCATTTCAACGTTAAAAAGGTTAGTGCTCGATATGGCACCCAAATTAATGGAAACTTGTTTTTTTCGTATAACTCCAGATGATGGCTTTTTGATTTTTGTAGGAAAGGCTTTTTTTATAATGAGGGCCCCTGTCTTTCCAAGTGTGTAGCAAATCGAAAGTGTGAAGAAGAATTGAAATGATTTATGGAGAAATTTTCTATTTGTTGGAGAGAAGAATATTTTTGTATAGTTTTTCGTCTGAAATATGGGGAGAAATTTTCTTAATTTCTGCTCCATGTTTTTAAGGCGAGCCGATGGAGCTTTTTTTGTTGGCTTTGGAATCGGTGTTTCAATCGGGTCTTCATTAACTTCTTCAACCTGAGGCCCTTCAAGTGATTGTTCTTCGACTTCTTCTACTTGCTCATGTTCATGTTCAGATTCAGATTCACTCTGATCAATCTGGGGAGAAGAGGGTGCTTCTTTAACTTCAGGTGACTCATCTTCTCCTGAAGATGGCGGAGGAGGGAAGTTTGGAGCTTGCGGATCACTATCATCAGAAGACACTTCCTTTGAGGTACTTTGATCTTCTTCCTGATCATAGTCGTACTCACCAGTATCCTCTTCGTACTCGTCCCCTTCAAATTCTTCCTCAGTTTCTTCATCAACTGGGCGCTCTTTCTTTTTTGAAAGTTTATCCTTCAATTGACTCCAGAAACTTTTTTTCTTTTTTTCCATTACAAGTGACTTTTTTAAAATATTTTTGCTTTTTATTTCTTATTCTAATTTAGATAGTTTTTTTTTTCATCTCTGAGTCAAAGCGGGATAATTTTCCACTAACGAGATCTGTTTAAAGGAAAAACATGCAATTGTCTTCTTTTTTGAACTTTACTGATAAAATGTGTTGAACAAAAAGGGAGGAGAAAATGCCTAAAGAGGAAAAAAATTCTGATAGTGGAGAAAAAGTTTTCGATTCTATTGTCGGAGAATTTTTCTTTGGAAAAGTTGAAGAAAATAATTGTTTCCCCTTCCCTCATTTTAGTGAAGAACAAAAAGAGTTGGGCAAAGAAATGTTAGGCGCTGTTTCTAAATTTGCCACTGATAATATTGATTCAGAAAAAATGGATATTGAATCTGTCATTCCAAAAGAAGTTCTTCAAGGTTTGGCAGAGCTTGGACTTTTTGGTTTGGGAGTTCCAGAAGAAGCTGGGGGTTTGAACCTTGATCATACCCTTTACGCTCGAGTTTTTCAGGAAGTCTGTAGTTTTGATGGAGCTGTAGCAACAACTCTAGGTGCCCACCAATCGATTGGCTTTAAGGCACTTTTAAATGAAGGAAATCAAGAGCAAAAGGATAAGTGGCTTCCTCGTCTTGCAACTGGAGAAGTTATGGCAGCTTTTTGCCTAACAGAACCTGGAAGTGGATCAGATGCTTACTCTATTAAGACCAAGGCCATTGATAATGGTGATGGAACGTATACCATTAATGGACAAAAGTTATGGATAACAAATGGAGGTTCGGCAGGTTTTTACTCAGTTTTTTGTAAAACTGATCACGAGGTTGATGGTGAAAAACATGAAAAAATCTCGTGTTTTATTGTTGAGAAAGACATGGAAGGCGTAAGCTTTGGTGAAAAAGAAGATAAAATGGGAATCCGGGCAAGTGAAACAAGGGCCGTCTATTTTGATAATGTTGTTGTGCCTAAAGAAAATATAATTGGCGAGTTAGGTAAAGGTTTCAAAATCGCTATGAATGTTTTAAATAGCGGTCGTTTATCTCTTGGATCAGGTTGTGTTGGTGGAATGAAAACAATTCTAAAAATGGCGACAGATCACGCTCACAACAGAAAACAGTTTAATAAGAGGCTCACTGAGTTTGGACTTGTTCAGGAAAAACTTACGATGATGGCGGCTTATTGTTATGCTGCTGAGTCAATGGTTTATATGACCACGGGGTCTATGGTAAAAGGGATGAACGACTACCAATTGGAAAGCGCAATTTGCAAAGTGTTTTCCTCTGAAGCCCTATGGAAAGTTGTCGATCAAGGCCTTCAAATAGCGGCCGGTTGTGGCTATATGAAAGAATATCCCTATGAAAGATTAATGAGAGATGCTCGAATAAACCTTATTTTTGAAGGTACTAATGAAATCCTAAGGTGTTTTGTTGCTCTTGCTGGGATTCGTGGGCCTAGTGAAAACCTCGCAAAATTAGGGAAAGTCGCTGATGTCAGTAAGGCACTCCAGGATCCAGTCAAATCTCTTGGTGTTCTGGTTAACTTTTCTACAGATAGGATTTCAAAACTTTTAGGTGGGACAAATCTTACAAAAGTTCACCCAAGGCTTAGTGATTTTTCGAATCACTTTTCCGAAATGTTAAGTGAGTTTGCCCTTCAAGTGGATAGAACACTTCTTAAGTACAAAAAAAGCATTGTTGATTTTGAGTCACCACAGGGACGGCTTGCCAATATGGCGATTGAAATCTATTTAAATTTATCCGTTCTTTCTAGAAGTACTTCCATCTTGGAAAGTGAATCGATTGATGATGAGATGAAGGAGTATATCTATAATCTAACAGTCTATATTTGTAATGAATCCCGCTATCGGTTTATTTCTGAGCTTAAGGGAATGACTAAAAACCTTGATGAACAAGTTCAAAAGGTGTCTGATAAAATTTGTGAGATGGGAGGCTATGGGCTTGATATTGTCGATTACTAAGATTTTGGTAAGTCTGTAGGAATTTTATTTGTATCCTTTCTCCAAAATTTCCCATGGTAGTCTTCCTGCTTATGATTAGTGACCACAAAGCCTTCAATGTCTTTTTCAAAGTCTTGAACAAAGTCGACAGTCACCTCTTTAAGGTAGAAAGCAGAAAAAGGATCCATGATAAGACATTGATCTTCTCCTATTTCTGGGGAAGGAATAGAAATATCGTTTTCAATCGGCTTTTGGAAACCAATAGAGTAAGTGAAACCATCACACTCTTTGCCTGAGATATGAATTCTCAATGACTGCCCCTCTAAGGTGAAGTCATTTTCAAGCATTAGTTTAATTTGAGAAATGGCTTGCTCAGTCAAATGGATATTAGGCATGGCGGTTGTCATAGATCTTTTGCCTCCTGTATGTAAACGCCTCGTCTAAAACCTATTAGCGCGAGAAGTTAATAATGGCAAGCAGAGGGTTCTTCGAGGCGTTTTTTTGACTGATCGCGAGATTTATTGATTGTCAAAAGGATGTTATTTTGGGAATGTTCATCTTTTGCATAGTTTAAGAAGTTTGAACGAATATTAATACTATAGAAGGGGTTTTGATATGCTTCCAGATGAAGTTCAGGAACTTTTGGCCAAGCTCCTACTTTTTATTTTTTCTATTTTTATTCTTTGTTTTGGGAAGGCCAAGGCCCATGAATTGTCTTCTTATAAGAACTTAGAAAGTTCATCTTTGGGCCAAGATACCTATATTACGAGGCGATAAATTAGAATTGAAATATTCTGCCATTTCAACTCTAAATCCCTTTTCTTCCAAATAAAGGCAACGGTCTGTTAGAAGTGCATGTTCGACCGCTTTTCCAAACTGCCACCTAATGATATTGGCCAAAAACATCCGCCTTATTTTTTGCTGTATTTCTGGGCTTTGATGAAAAGTGAGGAGAGCTTTATCAGAATAGCTTGACCCATTGAGGCCAAGCTCATCAAGCTTTCCTTTGGCATAAGTCGTAAAAGGTTCCCAGTATTTTTTGACTGGGTATTCTCCAACTCCAACAAATTCTTTAAGGTTCAGTTCGTAGTAGAGGAATAGGTGAAGTCCATAGCGGTAGTTTTTAACCCTTTCCTTTAAAAGAAAGTCCTCAAATGT
>Ga0115011_10002933_pt1 | contig 11724 bp, 7 predicted proteins | sample TroAtlMetagenome_2_FD_88705 | JGI IMG/M metagenome (GOLD analysis project Ga0115011, IMG submission 88705) | Marine eukaryotic phytoplankton communities from Atlantic Ocean - Tropical Atlantic ANT8 Metagenome | ecosystem: Environmental > Aquatic > Marine > Oceanic | place: Tropical Atlantic... | reverse complement strand
CGTGTCAGGTTGGCTGGAGATCTGATAGAGGACCTGTTCAGAGTAAGCCTTCAACAGCTCGCCAGGGATCTGAAATATCAGTTAGAGAGGCACCACAACAGGAAGCGGGAGCTCCGAATCTCCTCGTGCCTCAGGCCGGACGTTCTGACAACGAAGATTATGCATGCGTTGGCTACAGGCAACTGGGTCGGCGGGAGATCGGGAGTAAGTCAACTGCTTGATAGAACAACTTACCTTTCTGCACTGTCGCACATGAGGAGGGTCACGAGCCCACTCGTTAGGAGCCAACCACACTTCGAGGCCAGAGATCTCCACCCAACCCAGTGGGGAAGGCTATGTCCCAACGAAACTCCGGAAGGGCAGAATTGCGGTCTTGTGAAGAATGCAGCTCAAATGATTGACGTATCCGAGGAAGTCCCGGAAAATGATGTGAAGGCATTGCTCAAGGAAGCCGGCGTCAACGATAACCCCGACGGATGGGCCGATGGCTCCCGAATCCACGTAAATGGTGACATTTTCGGTCTACACAAGAGGCCCCAGAAGCTAGTTAGTCAGTTCAAGAGGAGGAGGCGTTCTGGGAGAATTAGACCAGAGGTAAGTATCAGACACGATCTCGAGAATCGCGACGTTTACATCAATACCGACAGGGGTCGAATGCTCCGACCACTATTGATTATCGATCACGGGAGCCTCCAGATTACAAAGATGCATCTCGACGGGCTCAAATCGGGCGAGATAACATTCTCCGACCTAGTCTCAGGTGGAGTAGTCGAGTGGGTTGATGCTGAGGAGGAAGAAGACTTGCTTATTGCTCCAAGGCCATTCGATCTGCCAGCACATTCGCCGAAGAACAACCGTCCAATCAACCCCGCAAATGTGGAATGGAACAATTTGGGCGAACATGGAATTTCCCATGCCGAGGTTTCTGCAGAGGTGAAGATGCCAAATGGGGGCGTGAAGACTGAGAAGTTCAAGGTCCCACTAAATTACTACCAAGAAAATATTGACGTATTGAAGAGAAAGGAGAAGAAGGATAACACCGTTCTTGTATACACGCATGTGGAGATAGATCCCCAACTAATTATGGGAGTTTGCGCTTCCTTGGTTCCTTACCCAGAGCACAACTCAACTCCAAGGGTTACAGGTGGAACCGCGATGGTCAAGCAAAGCCTCGGTGTTGCTAGTGCAAACTTCAGGCTCAGGCCAGATACCAGAGCGCACGTGATGCATTACCCCCAGCGTTCAATCGTAGGAACCAGGGCAATGACGTCCACAAAGTTCGATCAGAGGCCGGGTGGTCAGAATTTCGTTGTGGCAATTGTCAGCCATCATGGATACAATATGCAAGATGCAGTGATTATGAATCGGGCATCAGTTGAGAGAGCACTCGGTAGATCGGCATTCATTAGGACATACAATGCTGAAAACAAGAGATTCCCAGGCGGCCAAGAGGAGAGGATCGAAGTTCCTGGAACTGGCCTAGACGAAATAAAGGGCCTAAAATCATGGGATGCGTACTCTCACTTGGAAAGGGATGGACTACCTGTTCCAGAAGTTGAACTGACCAGCCAAGAGGGCGGCAGGGGCATACTGGTTGGCAAGACAAGCCCACCTAGATTCCTAGAAGAGTCTCACGGTGCATTCCTACAAGCGCAAGAGAGGCGCGAATCATCAATGATGGTGAGGCACGGGGAGCAAGGGTGGGTCGACAACATCTTCGTAACCGAATCACTAGACTCGGGCAGACTAGTCAGGATTACATTGCGTACCAACAAGATACCAGAACTTGGCGATAAGTTCGCCAGTCGTCACGGTCAGAAGGGAATTATCGGGAGACTAGTTGAACAGGAGGATATGCCGTTTACGGAAGACGGAGTAATACCAGACCTACTGATCAACCCCCATGCAATTCCTTCCAGGATGACAGTTGCTCACGTTTTGGAAATGATCGGCGCAAAGGTCGGATCAATGGAGGGAAGGAGAATTGATGGAACCGCTTTCACAGGAGAGAAGGAGGAATCACTTCGTTCGGGACTTCTCAGGAACGGCCTTAGGCACACAGGAAGAGAGTCGATGATCAATGGTGAGACTGGCGAGAGCTTCCCAGTCGAAACTTTCGTTGGCGTGATTTACTATCAGAGGCTGCACCATCTGGTCAGCAGCAAACTCCACGCGCGCAGCAGGGGTAGAGTACAGATTCTAACCAGGCAGCCAACAGAGGGGCGTGCCCGTCAAGGTGGGCTAAGGTTTGGTGAGATGGAGAGGGACTGCCTCATTTCTCACGGAGCATCGATGGTAATCAAGGATAGGCTGCTGGATGAGTCCGATGGTTGGAATCTGATGGTATGCAACACTCCTCGTTGCGGACACATTGCATACTACGACTGGAAGAGAAGGACTACCATCTGCCCCGTATGCGGTGATAGATCTGACGTCCATTCTGTCCAAACTTCTTACGCTTTCAAACTACTCCTGGATGAGATGAAGAGTCTTGGGGTAGCGATGAGACTAGAACTGGAGGATAGAAGATGAGCGCCCGCGATGCAGCCAAGATACCAAAGAGGATTGACTCTATTAGATTCACATTGATGGATCCCAACGAAATTAGGAAGATGTCTTCCGTCGAAGTCAAGACTGCGGACACCTACAAAGACGATGGTCACGCGTTCAAGCAAGGCCTAATGGACCCAAAAATGGGCGTCATTGACCCCGGAATCAGATGTGAAACCTGCGGCAACAAGCACGAGGAGTGCCCAAGTCACTTCGGACACATCGCACTCGAGCTACCAGTGATGCACATAGGATTTACCGGACTAATCAAGACATGCTTGAAGACCACCTGTAACTCTTGCAGCAAGGCCCTGCTGCTAGATGCTCCGGAGTCTCATCCAACCGATCCCGAGAAGTCCGAGCAGGACTACTACAGGGATCGCGTAAATGACATCATACTCAAGCACGGAGTGGGTGGTAGAGAGTTCAAGAAAATCATCAAGGATATTGAGAACCTCTGTGCAGGTGCTAAGAGGGCAATTTGCATGCACTGCGGTGCGGAACAGGGCAAGATCATCCTGGACAAACCTACAACCTTCAAAGAAAAGAAGGCCGACAAGGGAGAGCACAAGCTGAATGCCAGGGATATCAGGGAATGGCTTGAGAAAATTCCCGATGAGCACCTAATATTCGTAGGAATGGAGAAAGACGTTAGCAGGCCAGAGTGGACGATAATGAAGGTCCTACCCGTGCCGCCAATCACAGTCAGACCATCCATCACACTAGAGAGCGGCGATAGATCTGAAGACGATCTGACACACAAGCTGGTCGATGTTCTAAGGATAAATCAGCGTCTCAGGGAGAATCGTGATTCAGGCGCCCCTCAACTCATAGTGGAAGATCTCTGGGAGCTCCTCCAATACCACTGCACTACTTACTTCGACAATCAAACCAGTGGAATCCCTCCGGCAAGGCATCGATCGGGAAGACCCCTCAAGACACTCTCACAGAGACTAAAGGGCAAAGAAGGGAGGTTCCGAAGCAACCTGTCGGGTAAAAGGGTGAACTTCTGTGCAAGAACAGTAATCAGTCCCGACCCGAATCTTGGGATAAATGAAGTCGGAGTGCCAGTAAAGACTGCAAAGGAGCTAACCGTGCCCATTAGGGCTACGAGCAGAAATCGCGAACAACTCAGACAGATGATCCTTCGTGGCCCAGATGTCCACCCAGGAGTGAACTACATCATCAGGGGCGACAGATTCAGAGTCAGGATAACTGATAGGACCAAGTACATCTGGGCCGGATTCAGATGCTTGAACCCTGAATGTCATTCTGGAAGCGAGGAAGAACCCTACATGGGATATAGGCCAGATTTGAATGAGGTACTACCTGCTCCTAACTTCCTTCCCGGTCTAGTTCTGAAAGAACAGATGAGGAGAGATCCGATCACCGATGAACTTGTTCCAGAGTGGAACGTCGATCTCGAGGGGACACTCTCGAACCTTAGAGGCGAGGGGAGCAATGGGAAGCCATTAGCCGAAGATGATCCCGATGGAGCTATCCACTACAGATGGAAGTGGGAAGTCAATAATCCTGAAGAATATCTTCCAGAGTACCTAGAGGTGAAGTGCCCACACTGTGGAAGCCCAGAGGTTGAGGACGAACATGGCAATGTCTACCCCACGGATACGGAAGACAGACTAAGCACATACGATAGAGAAGGAAATCCCCGCCCAGGAGTCGTTGTCGAGAGGCATCTGATTGATGGGGACGTGACTATCTTCAATCGTCAACCATCCCTTCATCGGATGTCAATGCTTGTTCACGAAATTAGAGTCATGGAAGGGAAGACATTCAGGTTCAATTTAGCAGATTGCACCCCCTACAATGCAGATTTCGACGGCGACGAGATGAATCTTCACGTAATTCAGAGCGAGGAAGCCAGAGCTGAGGCAAGAATTCTGATGAGGGTCCAGGAGCATATCATATCCCCTAGGTACGGAGGTAGCGTGATCGGAGGAATACACGATCACATCACTGGCGCGTATCTACTCACCCATGGCGAGGCCTTCCTGCCAATGCACGTAGCAATGGATGTCCTGAGCTCAATTGGATGGGAGGGAGACCTGCCAGAAACAGTCGAGAGGAATGGCCAGACTGGATTCCTTGGAAATCAGATTTTCAGCCTATTGGTACGTGGAGGATTCAGTCTCAACTTCAAGAACAGGGCCGGTGAAGACGTCCAAGTAACCCAAGGTGATGTTTCAGGATCTATCGACAAGAGGGGTATCGGTGCTGAAGACGGACGCCTTCTTGATGCCGTAGTCCAGACTCATGGCACCGATCTGGGTGCAGATTTCATCAACAAGATGACGAAGATGACCATCGCAATCTGCACGGCAATGGGCTTTACCACTGGAATTGATGACGAGGACCTCCCCCCCGAGGCCAAGGATGAGATTGCTAGAATTAACTCCCAAGCCAGCTCCGACGTAGATGCAGAATTAGAGAAATTCGGTAAGGATGGTAGGAAGTACGAGGCCCGACCAGGAAGAACCCCCCATGAGACACTTGAAGAGAACATCCTAACCATTCTGGATGCCGCTAAGGCCGAGACTGGTAACGTGGCAAAGAAAGAACTGGGCGATGACAACTCGGCGGTTCTGATGGCTACGTCCGGTGCTAGAGGGTCTATGGATAACCTAGCGATGATGGCAGGATCAATAGGGCAGCCGAAGGTCAGAGGGAAGAGGCTGGAGAGGGGATATCAAGACCGCGTCCTTTCCCACTTCCCAAGGAAGGTCAAGGGATCAAAGGAGAAGGGATTCGTCTCTTCTTCATTCAAGAGGGGCCTAGAGCCTACTGAGTTCTTCATGCTGTCTGTGTCGGGTAGAGAATCACTGGTTGACACTGCCGTAAGAACAAGTAAATCCGGATACATGCAAAGACGCCTGATTAACGCAATGGACGACCTGAAGGTTGCAAACGATCCGAAAGCTTCCGTTAGAAACACTGCTAACAGAATCATACAATTCGAATATGGCGAGGACGGAACAGACCCGGCCAGGAGTCGGAAAGGCAGTCCTTTCGACGTCGACCAAGTTCTGAATGATGCATTGGGAGGTGGTAACTGATGGTAGTTAAGAGTGCAACAAAGAAGAAATTGATGGATCTAGGCATCGAGGAGGAGTATGCGCACAAGCTTGCCGATGACAGAAAGTGGGACGATGTAAAGGGACTCTCTCCCGGGCAAATTGCTCAGATTTGCGGCATAGACTCGGGAACATCTCAGAGAATCTACGACGTCATGGCTAGCTCTGTAAAATCATCCAGAGCTTCTAGTGCGAGTTCCGAGAAGACTATTGTCCGACGCCGAACAGTCTCTCGTCGCCGAAGAACTACTCGCTCACTCCCTTTGCAGGATTATGACTACGATTCAAAAATGGCCCAACTTATCCGTGACATTGACCATGAAGATGAGATGTATATCCAACTAAAAACAGCCGCAACAAAAGTAGGCTCGAACATGACTCCAAGGATGATTGATCAGCTAGTAAAGGGACTTCACAGCAGGGGGGAGAAGAAACTGACCGATGCTAAGGCAAAGAAGATTGTTAATTCTGCAAATAATTTCTATATGGATTCAAAGGCAGTCCCTCACGAAGCGGTGGGAATTACTACGGCCCAGTCAATTGGCGAACCGGGAACGCAGATGACAATGCGTACTTTCCACTATGCGGGTGTGGCAACTGTGAACGTCACACAGGGTCTTCCAAGGATTATCGAGATTGTCGATGCGAGAAAGGTGCCCAAGACCCCGACCATGATCATATACATGGATGAGAAGAATTCCAAAGGCAAGCCCCTAAGGACCAATGAGAAGCTAGTCCGCAATCTAGCAGCCGCAATCGAGACCACCACTGCAATGGATATTGCTACAATTGACGTCGACGTAGCCCAGAGGAACATCGTCCTACAATTGAACAATAGCAATATGAGGCTTAAGAAGATGAATGGGGCCGAAGTGAGGGACAAACTCTCCCGCGCTCTGCGACTTTATGTCCAAGCCGATAACGACGATCGCCCAAAGTCACTCAGGATAATTCCCGGAGTATCAAAGGAGGAGGACCTGGCCGATCTTGCATCCGACCCACCGACATACACCGCCCTCCTACAGCTTGAGGACAAGATCAAGAAGCTCCGTTTGAAGGGATTGCCAGGAATCAGCAGGGCTACTGTGCAAGGGCCAATGTCCGATACTGGGGAGTACTATATTTCCACAATTGGCTCTAACCTTTCGAAGGTCAGCGAGTTCGACGGCGTGGATAGATCGAGAACCTACACCAACAATATCAATGAGATACACGACTATCTCGGTATCGAAGCAGCTCGCCAGGCAATAATCAACGAAATGTGGGACACACTGGAGGGGGCCGGTCTCGATGTTGACGTAAGGCACCTGATCATGGTTTCAGACGTAATGACTACTGGTGGCGAAGTTAGGGCCATAGGCAGGCATGGTGTCAGCGGTACCAAGCACTCAATACTTGCCAGGTCTGCTTTCGAAGTCACTGTCACACACCTATTGAAGGCAGGAGTAATTGGAGAGAGGGACATGCTGTCTGGAGTGACTGAGAATATCATTGTCGGACAGCCGGTAGCGCTGGGTACGGGCAGCGTCGAGTTGTTCTACATACCAGAGGAAGCTAATTGAGGTGAAAAAATGGACATTGCAAGGCAATTGAAGCAAGGAATAAACACTGGCAACATTGTTTTCGGACAAAGGCAAACATCTTCTGAATGCTCCAAGGGTGAAGCAAAAATGGTACTAGTTGCCGCAAACTGCCCGGAATCTTTCATCGATGAATTACGAAATTCACATCCCTCCGTCCCTGTCCATCAAGTAACGATGGTGAATAGGCAACTCGGCGCTGCTTGCGGAAAACCATTCCCAGTGAGTTCACTTTGCATCCTCGATGGCGGCCAGAGTGATTTGCTTCAACTCGCACCAAACCTTTGATTGAATAATCAGCCCCAAGATCAATTTTCTTGGGTTTTCTTCAAAGTCAGACCTGCTGGCCTACATCCATGGAAGAGGTATTGCGGGATCTTCTCAGAATAAAATCCGTTAATCTGAGAAACCAGAAAGTGGGTGCTGCTTCACACGGCTTCACATGTCTCGGAATAGCGACCTCCATTCCAGAATTAGAAATGCAGTCAAATGAGGTTATTATCTGGCATGCTCGAGCAGGAATATTGCCGATTACTAAGAGTGAGATAATTAGGTTTGGAATTGATGCACCAAAAGGATTCAACTTGATTCTCAGTGAAAGGGAGGTACAACCAGAATGCCACTCAGTAGGAACTTTTGATTTCAGAATTCTTGAACCAGAGGAAATTTCATTGTGGGTGGGTAAGGCGATTCTATCAGGAGATCTGATTGCTTCTGCAAGGGTTGATGACCGAGTTGATAGGGGAAAGGCGGAAAGCCGCGGAAATGAAAACTCAACCGAGAGTTTGTTGGTTCTAAAACCAGCAATTGAGATTAAGTCTTGGGCAGCTCAACGAGGTATGGAGGGGTTCTCGTCTACCCCTATCCTTCTCGCTGCTCGCTTGTGGACAGTTTTGGGCGACCTACAAGGCCCCAATGGAGAAAGGGAGCCCGGTGAATGGAACATTCTTGAGGATCCATGGTCGAAAACTGTTACCTTACTGGGTGAAATGCAGAATCTTCAACAAGCCCCCATACTGCGGACAATAGAACCACAAGAAATCAATTGGCTAACTTCGGATAGGATTGACGAAGAATTGGCAAAGGTCATCGAGCAAAGAAGGAGGGGCAATTCGGGAGAGACTAGCGTTTCAGGAACTGTTCGAAGCATGCTTCTCCAGAAATGGCCCTTGGATTCAGTAAGAGCAAACATTAGCAATAGTAAGATTCTGATACCCGGATGGTTAACCCATTTAGAAACTGAAAAAATACTTCATGGTAGAAACGGCCGCCTATACGACTACTAATTTCTCTGAAGCAGCATCATATCCTCATCAGACAGCGTCTGACCTTCCATCAGCCTTGACATCAGGTCAGTAACATCAACTCTCTCAGACGCCTGATCCTTCTTAGTTCCTGATAGCTTCAGGATATCCTGCATTGAATGAATGCACCTTAGAGAAATAATGTATCTGTTATGCAAATCATCAGCATCACCCTTGGTGGATGTTAGTCCTAGATGTTCCGAGTTTGCTAGCCCTCTTAGCTTATCTACTTCATTAGAAAGTTCCATCATTAGTGAGTGAGCTTCCTCTGACTTCTCAGAAGCATCCGTAACCGCGTCGTGTGCCTTCTGTTGCCTCTTCTCGGCTTGCTTGACTTCCTTTAGAATTGAAGAGCTACTAGCCTCTTCTTCCTTTTTCAGCGTCTTGAATTCGGCCTGCAACCTCTTCATCGTCGCAAAGAAGTCCCTTTCTTTTTTGGGGCCAATTTGTCCAGTCTGGTGCCGCCATTCTAGCTTATTCATCTGCTCGCGAATTTTCCGCGAGTCCGGGCCGCCTTTCTTCTTTCCAGAATCACGACCCTTTTCCTCCACAGAACTCCTTAATTTGGCCCTTATTTCCTTCAGTTCATTTGTCTTTTCCAGCCTAATCTTCCTGAGTTCAGCAACTCTCCCGTTTGCATCATTTCTCAAGGCCTTCTGCTTTTGGACTTCGGTAATCAATTCCTTGACCTGGCTGTTAATCTCATTTCTCTTGTCCAGTTGCCCTCTGACCTTCACGTTGAGTTGGTCGCGTCGCGTTTTGAAATCTGCTAGCTTATCGCTAACCGCCTGAGTTTTCGTTTCGAAAACATCACTAAAATTCGACTGATTGAGTTCCATCTACGTCCCTCAGCCGTCCCCAATTTGAGTCCCCATTTAAGGAATACCGAATTTTTATTCATTCTACTCTCTACGAGTGGCAACTCTGCCCTGTCTACTTCCTCTCCTTGAAACCCCTATCTTTCTGCTCTTTTTTCTAGGCTCGGATTCTTCTTTCGACTTCTTTGACTCTGAAACTTTCTTTTCAGAAATCGATGAGAGGCCACCTGACTCTAGTAATGCACCCAACTCATCTGCGCTCAGCAGACCACCTTTGGCTGCGATCCCCCTGATGTCATCTATGCTTGAGATTTCTCGTCTGCCCGACGAAACTCTGGAGAACTTCTCTAGCCTTTTCAACTCCTTTCGTTCACTCTTAACGGTTTTCTTGATTGACTCAATTTTATTATCAATAGATGAAATCCTCTTGCTGATTCTCCTGATCTCCTTCCTGCTAACCTTGTCTTCTTCAATTTCTACATTTTCTTTGAGTTCAGATACTACCTTGTTAGAGACTTCCTTATTCTGATCTAACTTGGAAGAAATCCTCCTCATCTCGCCAACTTTCTTGATATAATCTGAATGTGCCTTCTCCGCCTGCCTCTTTCTCTTTATTGATGCTTGAATCTCGAAGAACCTGCTGAATGCCGTAAGTTCTGGATTAAGCATCGGGACGGACGTCAAGTCATTGTCTATGCTTGTTAAAGAATCAAATGTGTCACTTAACCACTCTTCAAGAATCTTTGATGGAGGGGGTACGCTTTCGTTTATTGCATCCCTCTTCTCGCGTTGCTTCTGTGCACCATTTCTGAATGAGTGAAACTCCGCAAGTAACTTTTTTCTTCCAGAATCAGAGTTCTCGAAACCCACAACTGCAGATCTCAAAGCCTTGACGATGTGCACTTGTTCCTTCCTCTCAGATTGCAGATCTCGCACCTGTCCATCTATGGTGCGAAGAAGAACCTTCTTTTCTTTGACAATTCTAGCAATTCCTTCTGCGTCTAATCCCTCTAGATCCTCCCACATTTTACTTCCGGATTCGTCACTCATTCTTCCTCACCCACTCGAACTTTTGATTTTCCTTTCTTCCGTGTCTTCTTTGCGAAAGACGATTTCCCCCCATCCTCGACTATTTTCCTCCCCTTTAGAAGGTCCCTGAAACCAGGCCCAATATCTCCAAAGCCTAGCTCAAGCCTCTTTTCCCAGTATTCAATTGCCTTATCACTTTGGGAAAGTAATTCCCTCGCCCTATCTAACTGGCTCTTTATTTCCTTTAATTCTTCAGATGATTCTGACAGCTTCTTATACATCGGTTGTGCCTTTGAAACATATTCAATCATCTTCGAATGAGCTTTATCAGTCTTCTTGAATAACTCAGACATTTTTCTATTGCTGTCCAGATATTTGATCATCTCTGGATTCGATTCCTTTCTATCTTTGACCCATTTGTCATTCTCAGAAATCAGCGACCTCCTCTTATCCAATAGTTTTCTCTCCGATTTATGATCAAGAGCCGATGTCTGGATTTTATCCTCTATCTCCTCGATTTGTTCCAATAGTTTTCTCTTCTTCCACTTTGGGTCTAGGCTAATCATCCCACCGGATTTAATCAGACTCTCCCTGGTGTCTTTAACCTCAGGAATTAATTTCCCAGCATCTCTCTGGAATCGATCTCTCTCTTTCTTGAATTCTGAAACCCTACTATTGGCATCCTGAAAAGACCTTTTCATTCGTTCGACCTTTGGACTCAAAGCATCTTCTTCTGCTTCCAAATTACGAATAACACCCGGAAGACTGTCTTTTAGCATAATCCTTCTTTTCAGGAGTTTCTCAGCGAGCTCATTTGGCCCGACTCGCATCAGTTCTCCTGTGTCCATTTCGGTTCCGAGAAATACTTCCCTTTTAGGCAATACTGGACATTTTTGTGGGTTTGATTCATACGATGTCCATTCAAGCCGACACCATGAGGGCCTTGGTAGGCAATACTATTCTCATGTCCATAGCGATAATGTTGCTTTCCTGTGCCTGCCAGAATCAAATTTCGTCACAACTCCCTAATCCCCTACAAATCGAAACAATGTACTCTGATGAGTCAACTAATTCTACTAATTTCACATCATCAGGGGGCTCTGGATTGGCAGTTTCTGGAGAGCCCGGATATGTCGGTGACACCCTCATCGCCTCAATGATGGTGACAAATTCGGGTGACTCTCCTGGCTCAGTTTCTCTGATTGTCTCACCAATTAACGGTGAAGAATTGTTCGAAGGAACGCAAACTTCGATCTCACCGGGGTCAACTCGCGAGGTTTCCGCATCCTTCACATTGTCTTCATCCGGGACGAATAATTTTGATTGGCGAGTTTCCGAGTCTGCGGTCTCG
>Ga0115011_10002932_pt1 | contig 11726 bp, 7 predicted proteins | sample TroAtlMetagenome_2_FD_88705 | JGI IMG/M metagenome (GOLD analysis project Ga0115011, IMG submission 88705) | Marine eukaryotic phytoplankton communities from Atlantic Ocean - Tropical Atlantic ANT8 Metagenome | ecosystem: Environmental > Aquatic > Marine > Oceanic | place: Tropical Atlantic... | reverse complement strand
TTCAGTCGCGATCTTTTCGAAGATGTCGTTGATGAAGGAGTTCATGATGCTCATCGCCTTGGAGGAGATGCCGGTGTCCGGGTGCACTTGCTTCAAGACCTTGTAGATGTAGATCTTGTAGGTCTCGACCTTCTTCTTGGAGGACGTCTTGGCGCCACCTTTGACGGTTTTCTTTGCTGGTTTCTTGCCGGCCATGTTGTATGTTAACGCGTGCGAGTGTGTTTGTGTTTTTGAATTATGACGACCAAGGGGACGAATTCGAGGTCAAATTAAAAAAAATTTCGTCCAAATTTCATGTTTTTTCTACTTTCGTACTTTTTCTTTGAAAAAAAGCAGAATGTACACGCGCATATATCTTACACCAATGAATCAATAGACGCAAAACTTGGTCTAGACGATCACGCGTGTATTCATTAGCACGTACACAAGTTATCATATCGATTACTTCTTTTATTGACATCGTGGAATACGATGGCGTCGAATTCGGCTGATTTACCTTCAGAAAGATGCCCTTTCCATTTGATTTGTAAAACCCTAAATACAAAAAAGAGAAGAAAGAGAGCAAATTTGAGCACAAATGCATCATAAGTTGCCACGCGTTACGAACAAGTAACTCGACTCACACACTTTCTTAATTCACATTAAACACTCTTACACTACTATCTAACATGTCTGGACGTGGTAAAGGTAAATCCGGTAAAAAAGCCGTCTCGCGATCCGCGAAAGCTGGTTTGCAATTCCCGGTCGGGAGAATCGCGAGATACCTCAAGGTTGGCAAATTCGCCACCCGCGTTGGCGCCGGCGCCCCGGTCTACTTGGCCGCCGTCTTGGAATACTTAGCTGCTGAAGTTCTCGAACTCGCTGGTAACGCTTCTCGCGACAACAAGAAATCCAGAATCGTACCGAGACACATCCAGTTGGCCATCAGAAACGATGAAGAATTGTCCAAGTTGTTGGGTACGGTCACGATTGCTTCGGGTGGCGTGTTGCCGAACATCCACTCGGTCTTGTTGCCGAAGAAGAGCAAGAAGTAAACTCATGCGCTAATCAGTAGAGAGAGAATGCACACACACACACAATATATCAGTAGCTTGTAACATTATTATACTTCCTATCGAGATTTCTTTCAATAAAACGCTAAGAACAACCGTGAGCACTTTTCCCCCTTCTTTTGTCCTCAAAAATCTCCTCCACCCGTGGAAAGATATAAAAAAAAATACTCCAAACGACAATGGGCGGCAGCCCCTCGAAACCCTCTGCCGATTCCGGTCGAAAAGCCGTCTTGCGAGCCGCCGCGATCGTCAAGAGCAGTGGTAGTAACGCGAGAAAACTTCCGAAGAGCGAAACCGAATCGCAAAAATTCATGTCTCGACCGACTCCAGACCAATGGAGAAATGCGATTGAACCAACAACGAAAGGGGCGATTAATTCCGCAGATGCGTTTAATAAAAAAAACGCGGACTTAGTCTCTAACATGCACAAAATCATGAACTCGAGTTCTGGAAAGATTACGGAGTCTGTGGTTAACACCGTGGGTAAACGAAGGGAAAAATTGGTAAATGAAAATGGACGGATGAAACCAGAGGAGATTTATGGATTGGTGAAAGCGGTTTCGTTTGGGAAGGAAAACGACGTCGAGAAGATCGCGAAGGAACATAAAAATCTACTAGATAAGATGGACGCGAGAATAGTGAAAGAGTTTTTAGCGGCGCCGAAGTTGGAGAAAGTGATGATGCGGGAGAGGCAGAAGCTGAGGACGGTCGGGACGTGGCCTGAGACGAATAAGACGTAAAACTTTTCATTCTTCATATATGCTAGAATGTCGTTTAGTTGTATTAGTTATAGTTATTGTGGTAGTGGTACCATGGTACCTAGGTAGTATCTAGATAGTTGTTATGAAGTGGCCGCAGCTTTTTCTCCTTCCTTTTTCTTCCCTCGAATGATTTCCACCGCTTTTTGAATCTTGACTTCCATCCTCTTTCTTCTCTCTTTCGTGTTTTCGTCCTCGTTGTCTTCGTCTTCCATGAGCATTTTCAAAGCCTCCGCTTTTGAGATTTCCGTCGTTTGCGCGTCGTTGATTTCCTCGAAGGATCTCACACGTTCTATTTCTTCCTTCTTTTTGTTCCCTTTCAAGACTAAATCGGTCACTTGCTCTTTTTCCTTGGCGGTCTTCGCGATGTATTCTTCAACTGTGTTGCGACATATCAAACGGTAGACGTGAACGGTTTTCGTTTGTCCTAATCTGTGCGCTCGGTCCATAGCTTGTTGATCGACTGTTGGGTTCCAATCGGATTCAAAGAATATAACCGTGTCCGCTGCGGTTAAGTTGATACCTAATCCACCGGCGCGAGTTGAAAGCATGAAGACGAAGATGGAGTCATCGGATTGAAATCCAGACACCACTGCCGCACGATCGGAAACTTTCGTTGAACCGTCTAAACGAACGAATTTGTGCTGTCTAGCTCGTAAATATGTTTCGAGTAAATCGAGCATGGTTGTCATTTGCGCAAAAATTAAGACTCGAGACCCGCTCGCTTTCTTTTCGTATAAAAGTTTGTCCAAAGCGGCGAGTTTCCCGGAATCTGCCATGGCCAACGCTAAATCGTACCCCGGATTCGGTAATTCCGATAAAGAATTACCGTGGATGTGCATCGTTTCGTCCAACAGCGAGACTCGGTCGGTTCGGTGCGTGAGCGCCTGAACCTTGTTCAACATCACGTTGTTTATGGAAGAGTTGACCGCGAGATTTTTTCTCTCGTATTCGCTCTCCTGGACTGATGAAGGAAAGACATTTGAGTAACCACTATTCAAGGAAGATTTCCATTTTTGGTGTCTTCGAGTGAGTTCCATCGGTGACGTGGACTCCCAGAGCGCCCATCGAACGTAATCGGACATTCGATCTTGATTAGCTTTCATCGAGTAGTGCGAATAATCCGAACAGTACTCGTTTGGTGGTTTCGACAATACTCTCGGTTGGTACGCACGATTGACCATACGAATAAAAGGGATCGTATCTTTGATGATGTCCTCAAGAACGTAACATTTGGCAGCGCCGTGTAGTAGTAATTGTTGTTGTATGCGCTTGTTGATGAACTCCTTTGCACTTCCTACACCACATACATTCAGCATTCTTCTGTTTGTTTTACTTTTCGAACTAGAGTGTTCGTCAAAGTGTAACGCTTTCAAACCTTCCGTTTCGTAAAAAGATGATCGATGTTCACCGCCGCCGTTGGCGGTGACAAATTTAGCCGTCAACGCGTCTTCGTCTCTTTCAAACAAAGCTTGGGCCCACTCAAAACACGTGTTGTGCATTCGCAAGAGTCTCATGGATGATTTCGTCACGACGTTAAAGTCATTCCTAAACAATTTCTCTTTACTGGAAAACAAAATACCAAAATCTCTGAACGCGAGTTTTGGCAACGGGACTTCGATTTCACTTCTCCATGCGCGCACATCCACCAGTGGTTCGGCGGTTTTCAATAACGCGTTGATGTTCAAACGCACGCCACCAATGCCGTTCTTTTCCGTTGTTTTAGCTTCACTGCCGTCCGCTCCGGTTGCAGTCGTACCGTCTCCAGAAATTGGGGATTTGCTTCCGATGTAACATCCCGGTGCGCCGCCTAACCGCGAAAACGCAAATGGTTCCGAGTTAGATCGCTCCTCGAACAAATCCGGGTGCGAGCACACTTTTCTAAGTTGAATGATCGTACCCAAAGGGTTGTAATCGCCCGCGTTGATTTGCTCGAACGCAACGGATTTCTTAATACTCCTATACATCTCTTTCTGTCGACGACTCATCCCGCACTTTATCACGTGTTCCTCCTTCGCGACCATTTCGCCTAAAACGTCTGTTTTCAAACGTCTCAACATGAACGGTTTCAACACGGCATGTAATCTCGCCAACTGGTGTTCGTTCAGCTCTTTACCATTAGTAACGGAACCTTCGACGCCTTTCGAAAACCATTCGGCAAACTGTTCGTGCGAATCAAACAATGTCGGCATGATGAAGTGCAGCAGCGCCCAAAGTTCTTGCATCGTGTTTTGCACGGGCGTACCGGTGAGCAACAATCTATTTCTGCATTTAAAACCCAACAACGCTTTCCAGCGTAAACTCGAACTATTTTTGATCGCTTGGGCTTCGTCCAAAACCATGTACTGCCATTTAATCCTATTCAAATATTTCTCATCTTTCAACAACAAATCGTAACTTGTGACAAATACGTGACAGGCGGCGTCTCTCGTGCTTTGCTCATTCCCACCAATCGCCTGTCTCAAAGTTTTCCGTTCATCTTGCGAGCCCCAATAAGGGATGACGTTGAAATCCGGAATGAACTTCTTTAGTTCGTTGCACCAGTTCGGTAACGTCGACGTTGGTGCGGCGACGAGAAATGGGCCCCATAAGTTTTTGTTCTCCGCCAAGTGCGCCAACAACGCGATGCTTTGAACGGTTTTTCCTAAACCCATCTCGTCGGCTAAGATGCCATTGATGCCGTTGTTGTATAAATTCGCAATCCATCGCAAACCTTCTAACTGATAGTGTTTCAACGTCGCGTTGAGCATTTTCGGTTGTTCGATTTTATCCACATCCATCGCCTTAAAGTCAGCCTCTTCTTCGACTTTGTTCTTCTCTCTCGCGTCTTTCGTGGATTGGTCAAACTCGTTCATTTTCGATTTCGTTTTGCGCAATTCCTCCAAAGCAGATTGTTTAGCCTCTTCGGCAATTTTCTTCCTCTCTTCTTCGGATAACACGGAGTTTGGATTTTCCGCCACGGCTTTTGCGATGGCTTGCTCGCTTTTCTCCCGAATCAGCTCTTCTTCGTCCTCAGTGGTTTTCTTTGTGACAAAGTGTGCGTATAATTCGGACTGGTTCAACAAAAACTGCAACCGTTGCTCTTGCATTTTCGCCTCTTGCTCTTGTTCTAATCGTATTTTCTCCTGCTTTTCTCGTATTTTCCGGTTTCTCATGTAATCCTCCGCGTGCTTTTCCGCCGCTCTCCAAAACGACGAAACCACGAACGAAAGTCTTTTTAAGTTTATGGTCGGACTGGTTTTCATCATTCGTCTGCGAAGTGCGTTTCTTTTCCTAACTTCTACCGCACACATGTGTGCTAATAAACGCGCGCGTCGCAGTTCCACGTCTGTTCGTAACATTGCAATGCTTTTCGTTCCTGGAACTTCGATGACCGCAATCCGTCGCCATAACTGCTCTCTGTTCGTTTCCTTCCGTTTCTCCTCAGTCGGCCGAAAACTCGTCGCGAGTTGCGCAAATTCAAACGTTTGCTCTTCGCGTCTTCTGTGTAACTCGTCGCGTATGCCGTTTCTACGCAGCGTCGTTTGCGAGCGTTGGATCTCGCGCTCTTCTTTGGACAATCGTCGAATTTCTTCTTGTTCGATTTTAGCGAATTTATCGATCCAATACGCTTCCACTTGGACTAAAGGCGCGTTAGATCGCGCGGCTGCTTCTTGGACTATTACAGGGGTAAACTTCGTTAAAAATCGTTCGTCTGCGGCGTCGTTATTCTCACCATCTCCACCACGAACAACCCCAGAGGCGGTCATTTTCAAAAGGTTCCTTGGAATGCCTTTTCGCAATTCATCCGCCGGATCTTTCTCCAATCTAGCTCCTGCTTTTCCACCTCCACCACCGCCACTTGCTCGTCTTCTACCATCTGGTTCTTCCGGTGGAATCACCCGTTTTCTTCGTTTCACGTTATTCGCCAAAGCAAATGCCTTATCCTCCTCTCTCTTCTTCGCCAACGCGTCTCCGCTCGGGATCTCCGCCAATTCTGAATTGTGCACCAATTGAAACAATGCCAAAACTCTCTGGTGCGAAATCGTTCTATAATCTATGTGTCCCGCGTTGTTCCGCATAATCTCAGGTAACGCGAGCTCTCGTAATCCGGGTAAATTTAAATCGTACTTTAAAAAGTCGTACTTGTATGGCAACTCGAGCGTCTGGTCGTTACCAAGTTTGATGCGCTTCTTGTATGGCGGTTTCCAATCGAGCGGGAATTCTTCATCATTTTCTCCTTCTTCCTTATCTGTATGTCCTTCTTCTCCATCAGTGCCAGTCGTTTTGGTTGTCGCTTTATCTCCTTCTTCATCTTCTCCTCGATGAGTCGTCGTCGTCGGCGTCGTCGTCGGCTGTTTTCCTTCCTTCTTTCCTTCAGGCGAGCGAGTCATCGGCGTATCTTATCTCATCCCGAGTAAACTCGCGGTGCCTTCCGCGGTCCGCTTCGCTTTCTTCCCTATGAATCGTTCTTCCGAGTTGAGCTTATTCCCGTTCGCGTCTTCCGTCGGAGGGATTGTCGTCGCGAATTGTCCGTTCATATTTCTAATTTCTTCTTCGTCGTCCTTCTTCTTCTTCTTCTTCCTCTTTCCGAAGTCCGAATCGAAATCTCAAAACCTGTTACCGACCGGACGAAGCGTCGTCGCCGCGCGACGTCCCCCGAACGCGCTCTTCTCTCTTCTCTCTCTTCCCTCTCCCTTTCGTGTCGTCGTCGTCGTTTTCCTCGTCGTCCGTCGTTGTGTCGTCGTTCGAACGACCACCAAAGGAGAAAAAAAGAGGACCTCATTTACTCCTCCTCCTCCTCGAAGGTCTTCCTTTTCCGTCCGTCCTTCGTCGTTCGTCGGGAGAGTCTCTCCTCTCTCTTTTCGCCTCCGGGGTCTGCGTCGTCTTTGGGTCGTCTCTGAAAAATATAAAATTTTCGTCCCGAAAGGCCTTTTTTCTACGAGTGGAAAAAGAAGAAGAAGAAGAAGAAGAAGGAGAAAAAAAAATCGAAGGAGGAGGAGACATCGACACTTCTTTTTTGATTCCCCGAGATGGTGGTGGTCGCGGAGGACGGGCCGACGACGACGACGACGGTGAGCGTCTCGTACGCGTCGCCGTCGATATCGATAATTTCGCTCCACTCGGAACCGGCGAACGCGATGGACGTGCAATTTTGGACGGCGTTGCGGGACGCGTTGGAAAGCGTGGAATCGAATCCAACCGCGCGCGCGTGCATCTTTCTTTCGCGATTGAAACGAGATATTTTTACCGCCGGGAACGATATCAAGGAGCTGTACGCTCCAGAAACGACGGCCGAACGATACTCGGCGTTTTGGAGAATGCAAACGACTTTTCTCACCCGACTGTTGGTGTCACCGTTGGTGACTATAGCTGGTATTCGAGGCGCCTGCCCAGCCGGAGGCGCCATGTTATCGTTATGTTGCGATTATCGCGTGCAAACGTTGCACAAAACGAGCACTTTCGGTTTGAACGAGGTGATGTTGGGTATTCCCGTGCCGAAGTTTTGGGCGATGCGGTTTTGCGAGGTCACTTCGAGCAAAGCGTTGGGAGAGAAGTTGTTGTTACGAGGCGCGTTGGCGAAACCGAGAGAGGCGTTGAGATATGGGTTGATCGACGAGGTGTGCGAGGAAGGGATGTTAGAGAAACGAGTGATGGAGATTGCAGAAAAAATGAAACAAGTGCCGCGAGATGGGTACGCGAAGACAAAGGTAAATTTGAGAGGAGAATTTGCCGAGCAATGGTATCGGTACGGGTGCGACGAAGAGGCGAGGGACGGTTTTCGAATGTTGTGCGAACCAGCCATCGTGAAGCAGCTAAAACGGGTTTTAGATGGGTTGAAAAGAGGAGCAGAAGCAAAAAAAGCGTCTTCGAAGTTGTGATGTTCCTATCGCATTTAGTTTTAGTTTTAGTTTTAGTTGTAGTAGGATTCTGAGGTAGGTATTATAATCGACTATATAGATACAAAGTTGGATGATTATTTTTCGCTTGTCTATGTATTCTCCATTCTCATTCTCGCGCAAGGGATAACAAAACATATTTCTTATATTTCTTCTTCTTCCTTCTTTAACTTACGCCGACGTCTTCTTCTTCGCCACCGTGGCTTCGTCGATCAAGTAGACCAAACCCTTGAACGAAACGTCGGAGTGGTTCGTTAAACTCATTTCGCACGTTCGCGAGGTGGAGTAACCATCTGTGCATCCCTTCGGCAAGTCCAAGTACTTCAAGGAACCGCCAGTCAACTCCGGGTATCGCATACCGCGGTCACCGGCCATGCCACAGCACGGAATACCGGAACCAGTCACTTCTTCCGCGCACTTTTCGGCGAGTTTCGTAAACGTTTGTTCAACCCCGAGCTTTTTGGACGAGCACGGCACGTGGATGGCAATGTGTTTTTTCACTTTGTTGAACTCGAGCTTATCGAGCAAGTGGTTCGCGATGAATTCCGCTGGCTCATACAAGGAAAATCTCAAGGCTGGGTTTTGCAAGGAACCCTTGATTTCCGCCAAGCAAGGAGAGGTATCGACGACGATCGGGTACTTGCCGTTTTCCGACGCTTCTAACAAAGCTTCTTCCATCTGCGCCGCTTTCGTAATCGCAGTGTCTTTGAAGCCTCTGGAATTGAACAACATGCCGCAGCACTGATCACTCAAGCCTTTCGGGTAGACAACTTCATAATCTGCTTTAGATAAGATGGACATCATGGCATCCGCGACGCCTTCCAAGTTGGCTTCGGCTTTACTTGGACCCATCATTCTCGTCACGCAGGACGGAAGATATACAACTTTCCTTTCGATGCCGGCGTGTTTCTCTTTCGCGTGGTTCGGTTCCGGTAACTTCGGCGCACCTCGCGGCATGTGAGGGTTCCATTCCGGAATCAAGTTACCAGAGACTTTGTTTAGCCCGCTAGAGACGGTTTTCAAAACGCCATCGCCCAAAATAGAGTGGAAGCCAGAGACCATGTTCAAGAACGGCGGGACGACGCCGGAGAAGCTCGCAAAGTTTCTCCCGAGCGACGCGGCGACCGAAGAAACGTTCTTGGCTTGCTCCAACTCTCTCGCACGAATTGATTTCACGAGAGCACCGGTGTTGATACCGACCGGGCACTTCACTTCGCACATACCATCGGCAGCGCACGTGGAGTCTCCAGCGTAGGAGAAAATGTCCAAAAACTCGTCCAATCGCGCTTGATCTTCCGTGCTTCTGTTCTCCATCGCTTGTAAACGACTAATTTCGCGATATACCGTGATTCTTTGTCTCGGAGTCAATGACACGTCTCTGGATGGGCAGTTAGATTCGCAGAAACCGCACTCCATGCACATATCAACGATCGGGTCCGCCACCGGCTTCGGCTTCAAAAATTTTTGGTGGACGTCCGGATCTCTGTTCAAAATAACGCCCGGGTTCAACACATAATCAGGATCAAACATTTCCTTCAATTCCCACATGATTTCGTACGCTTTGGTACCCCATTCCATCTCGACGAACGGCGCGACGTTACGCCCGGTGCCATGCTCGGCTTTCAACGAACCTTTATACTTGACCGCAACAATCTCGCACATTTCTTGCATCATCGCCGCGTACGTCTCCACTTCCTTCTCCGTACGGAAACCTTGGGAAAAGACCAAGTGCAAGTTACCTTCCAACGCGTGACCCATGCAAGAAGCGTCGTCGTAGCCGTGCTTTTCGAACATAGCCATTAAATCTTTCGTCATTGGTGCCAAAGAATCGACTTCACACGCGACGTCTTCAATCAACACGGATGTGCCGGCTTCGCGACCGCCACCGACCATAGGAATCAACCCTTTTCTCACGTCCCAATAGACACCATACACAGCCGGATCCTTCGAGAACGGGTACGTTTCTTCTCTCGGGTGCAAAAAGTTCAAGTTCGCGCTATCCAAAGAGTCCGTCACCGCTTTAATGTTTTGGTCTAACTCCGCGTCGGTTGGGCCTCTGCACTCGATCAAAAGCGCTGCGCCGTACTTCCCGGCTTCCGGAATCGTCGGCACCAACGACATGATTTTCTCGTGCTTCTCGCACTGACGCAAACTGGCTTTATCGAAAATCTCAACAGCATCGACCGTAGTTTCGCGTCTCAACACTGCCGCTGCGTTGCACGCGTCGTCGACGTCTTTGAACATGATGAAACAACTTGCCTTATGCGGATGGTCGACAACCGTATTATACGTCGCTCTCGAGACGAAACCGAGAGTACCTTCACTCCCAATCATCAATCTCTTGATAATTTCAATCGGATCGTTCGCATCGTTATCTACTAAAGCGTTAATGGAATAGCCAGTCGTACATTTAATCGCAAATTTCTTGTTGATCAGCGCGGTCAGCTCAGCATCCGCTTGCACTTTCTTCGCCAAGTTGCTCACTTTCGCACACAAATCTTGGTGCGTTCTCAAGAAACTCTCTCGAGACGCCGGATCCGCGGTATCCAAAACCGTCCCGTCCACAAACACAATTCTCATATCTTCCAAAGTGTGGTACGTGTTCTGTTTCACTCCGCAGCACATGCCCGATGAGTTGTTCGCGACGACCCCGCCAACCATACACGAGTCGATCGAAGACGGATCCGGACCCATCTTATATTGCACCGCGTGCCCTCCTTTCTTCTTATGAGCTTGTAAAATTCTGTTTACTTCACCCAAAATTAATCCAGGTTCTAATGTAATTTTTCTCCCATCCTCGTGGACGGTGTAATCTCGAAAGTTCTTCCCGACGTGCGACAACTTCAAGAGCACCGAATCCGAAACCGCTTGCCCACTCAAAGATGTCCCAGCCGCTCGAAACGTCACCGGAGTCTGATGTTTCTTCGCGTACGGTAAAATCTTTTTCACTTCTTCTTCCGAGTGAATTTTCACGACCATTTGCGGTAACAATCGATAAAACGAAGCGTCTGTCCCGTACGCGTACGTCTTCACCGCGTCCGTGATTACTCTCTCCTCCGGAATGGCCAACTCGTTCTTCAAATCGCTCTTAAAGTTTTGATATCTCCCATCGTCCACGCGCATCCCATCCGCGTTTTGGTAGACAACTTTCGAGCCTTTCACGTCTTGAGGGACCGGGTAGACGGTACCACCGATGGAGTAATCGATGTTGGGTGAAATTTTTGACGCGGTCGCTGCTTGCGGCATGGCTGCGTTGCCACGTCTCGCGACATCCAACGTCGCGCTGCCTTTCGAGGACGCCGACCCCAAAGGGGAACCCCCCCCGTTGATCTTCGCGACCACTCTCTTTCTCGACGCCGAGGACGCACCGTCGTCTTTACGCCCGCCCGCGATGCCTCTCTGGTGCGATCTTCCATCTCCGTGTCGCTTCGCCTCCTTCTTCACCGCCCTGCTGGACGACGACGACGACGACGATGACGACGATGACGTTTTGGACAACGTCGATATCCCTTTCTTTTTGTGGCACACACCTCTCGATGACGTTGACGCGATGGCGTTCGACGATTCTCTCAGCAACTCGAGCACGGCCCCCGCGGCTCGGTGGTTCGTCGCGCAACGCCGCATCGTCGTCTTCTTTTCTCTCTTTCACCCGTCGTTTTTTGTCCTCCGAAGTGACGACGACGTTCGGTCGCGCGCGGATTCACAGAGAGGCGATTGGATTTTTTTTGTGGATTGTTTGCACCTTTTTTGGGGGGAGGCGAGCCCCCCACGTCTTCTCTCCTTTTTGCGTCTCTCTTTTCCCGAGCGTGCCGAGGTGAAAAAGTAAAAAATCTCCTCGAAAAAGGTGAAGGTGAAGACGCCACGTCCTCTTCTTTTTTTTGCCTGATGCCGGGTGTTGTCATCCAAAACACACTCCTCTTTCCTTTTGGGTGGGACAAAAAAAGGGGGGAGAATTTTTTTTCTTTTTTCGATCTCTCTTTTTGGTTGCGACGTTTTTTTTGTGGTCTGGATGACGAGGACGGCGTCCTCCGAGACGA
>Ga0115011_10002926_pt1 | contig 11736 bp, 10 predicted proteins | sample TroAtlMetagenome_2_FD_88705 | JGI IMG/M metagenome (GOLD analysis project Ga0115011, IMG submission 88705) | Marine eukaryotic phytoplankton communities from Atlantic Ocean - Tropical Atlantic ANT8 Metagenome | ecosystem: Environmental > Aquatic > Marine > Oceanic | place: Tropical Atlantic... | reverse complement strand
GGGACTCAAAATCGACACCATGAGCTTGGTATTCTTAAACTCTTCGACAATTTGCTCGTCGAAAATGTCGCTGCCTGAAAGTTTCTGATCCCTCCAAATCTTGGGCTTTTCACCCATCAACTGTGCCAAGCGATTCTCCAGAATTCGCTGAAACTCCGTGATCCATCCCTTCTGATCCTCCGAAATAGGGAGGTCATCGATATGCGCATAGCTTATGAAGAGATCATTCATGGTGTGGCCCAGTTCGACGGGGGATTCGGATAAACTAAAGGGGGTTTGTTGTAACCAAGCCCCTCTTGGGAGTCAAGGCTTCTGGCTCAAACCGGCACCCGCGCGATCAGTGGATGGCTGGACAGTGACCCGGCCGGCGGGGGTGATCCATGGGAATTCTTTTTTGTCGATGACGAGGGTACGCGGCATCAGCTCGATCTCATAGCCCAGCAGGTTCATCGTCACCACGCCGGGCAGGAACATCAGATCCTGGTAGAGGCACTCGCCGAACGGCACTGAGAAGGCGCGCTGCTTGAGTTCCTGACTGCTCTCGGGCGTCCTATCCATTGGTTGCTTGTTGCGGCCGGGATCATCAAAAGCCATCTCGCCGCTCGTAAGCCCGTTCGTGTCCGCGCCCTCGAACACCACTTGAAAGCCGTCGATACCAAGCGCCAGTTGGCGGATCGTCATCGTCGGGCCACCGGTTGCGGCGGCATCAAAGCTGACCTGCCACGGGCCCTTGCGGTCGCGCAGGTGTTCCATGCCGTAAAACCCTGCGAAATAAAGCAGTAGCGTAACGGCAAAAAGTCCGCCAAGAAAACGCCATGAAATATTTAATTGTTCCCGCTCCATCTGTGCCGACCGTTCCGCTTGGCCAGACCTATGTCAAGCTGTTGATATTTACGGGGCGAGGCTCGTGAACGGCATCCAGGGTAAATTGCGCAGAACGGCGTAAACGACCATCCCGACAACCAGGCCGATTACCAGCCAGGTGTTCGCAAAAAGAGTGTAGTGAGGTCGGGCCTGCGACGTCGATCGGATGTAGCGTCCGAAGTCCGTCAGGCCCATCGTGAGCAGGCAAAGGATGCCTGGGTTGAGCCGAAACGCCTCGAACACGTTACCATGCGTCAGCGCAAAAAGGGCCCGCGAAGATCCGCAGCCGGGGCACGAGTAGCCGGTCGCCAAGTGAAAGGCGCACTTAGGGAAGAACGTATGCTTCGTTGGATCGAGAAAAAACAGCGCCACCGCTCCGGCAATAATAAATATCGCGATACTGCTGATGAGGATGATTTGCTTCGAGGACATCAGCGGCGAGGTGGGTTCACTATGGTTACATGCGGGTCGAAACAAACACTCCGATGACTATGGAAAGAAGTAAAAAAAATGACCCGGACAAAATCCCAATCCAGGCATGGGCGGTTCCCTTGACCTCGGGATTTTCCTTCACCCTCCTCAGCCCGATGACGCCTAGGATTATTGCAGGGAAGCAGAGTAGCGGCGGACAGATGATGCAAAACACACCGAAGTAATAGGCGATGAGCGCCGGGACGTTCTTATACGGGATTACCGTCGAGACGCCGCCCTCGCTATCTGCCGACGCGGGCGCCGGTGCAGGCGGCGCGACAAAGGCGTCTTGAAATTCAGGTAGTGTAGCCAATGGCACCCACTCGCCGGAACCATCCACCTCGACGAGCGACTCGCGGGTGCATCGGTTTTGAGAGACCCACTGTTGCAACTCCTCCACGCTAACCGGCCCGTACTCAGCACCGCCCGTTCCCTTGATTTTGTACTGCTGGCTCATAGTTTCAATGCGTCAAATCTCCACGCCTTTGAAGCGGAGGTGATCCCTCACTTCGGGGTCATTGAGAAAAACAAGCGTGATTATGCCCAACGTGAGGTTGACCATGTCGCAGTTGATGATATTGACGATTTGCATGATGGCAATGGTCTTGGCGGAGGCGAAGGCAGGGGCCGGGTTGCTGCCCAGCATCTGGCTACCCTTGATGATGGCCATAATACCAAGAACCAGAGAATAAATCCAAGGGATGTAGATAAACATCGTCCCCAAAGCTATGCCGAAGCATGTCAGGAGAGCCAGAATGCCCCCGACAAGTGTCATGATGCCGATGGCCTGAACTTTTCCGGGAGGACCCTTTCGGGCGGCGGGTGGCATCTCTTTAGGAAGGGCAACGGCTGGGGTGGATGATGTCTGCCAATCGGGCACTTGGCCAAGCGGCCGCCATTCCTCGTCGGTCGATTTCCGCACGAGCGAGTTATTATCCATCCGCTTCTCCCTCAGCCACTCTCGAATCTGATCCGGATCAAGAGGTCCATACTCCGTCTCATCTTTATCATTAGCCTTAAAATAGTACATTATTTAAGAGATGAATAAATTATAACGGCTGTCAGTCGTCAGTCAACTCCGCTAGTTTGCTCTTAGCCAATCCATCGTCGATAACCGACGCGGCCAAATCCCATCCCTCTATCGCCGATTTGGTTCTGGCCGCGACGAAGAGCGCGTGAGCGGCGTTCAGCAAAACGGCATCCCGTCGTGGACCTCGATCCTCGCCAGCGAGGATCGCGCGAATGGTCGTCGCGTTTTCCCCGGCGTCACCGCCCTTAAGATCGTCGAGCGTCGCGGATTGCAGCGGAAACAAACTTGGCTCGTCGCGACTTACGCTGAAACCGCGATCCTGATAAAATTCCGCCACCGTATTTTCGCCAAGCGTCGAGAGTTCGTCCATCGCACTGTCGCCGACTTTACCATTCACAACCATGCCGCGACGGATGCCGAGCGACTGTAGCACGCGCGCGATCGGCTCGCACAGTTCGCCCTTGGGTACGCCTATGAGTTGTGATGTCGGTCGGGCTGGATTGAGCAGCGGGCCAAGAAAGTTGAACACTGTCCGTTGGCCACGATCGGCACACAACTTGCGTGCAGGCATGATATGCCTGAACGCCGGATGATAGCCGGGGGCGAACAGGAACGCGAAGCCGTGATCACGCAAACTCGCCGCGACCTGTTCCGGCGTGAGATCGGTCGGGATGCCCAGTTCAGCCAGCACGTCGGCGCTGCCTGACTTGGAGGTGATCGCGCGATTACCGTGCTTGGCTACAGTCACGCCAGCCGCCGCGGCAACGAGCGCAACAGTGGTGGAAATATTGAACGTCCCTAGCTTGTCTCCACCAGTGCCGCAAACGTCAAGCATCTCGCGGCCACGCGTCTCATTATCGAGCGGCACAGGCAGCGCCTTGTCGCGAAGCTCACTGGCAAACGCCGCAATTTCCGCTGGCGTCTCCCCCTTGGTTGCCAGCGCCGTAAGGAAACTGGCCTTGGTTTCGGGAGTGACGGTCTCATCAGTCAGGCAGCTAATGGAGGCGCGTACTTGTTCATCGGTCAGCTCCGTACCGTCGTCCAGTTGTCTGGTCAGGGTGTTCAACATGGGCAGGACGATACGCTTGCCATCGCCGCTTGGCCAAGCGCGGATTGCTCGTTGGTTGCACTTTGAACTGAGTCGAGGTATGCTCCATTAAGCTTGAAGATGGGCAAACAAAAAATTGTGATCCCGGGCGGCGGCGGCTTCATCGGTCAGCATGTCACCCGGCATTTTGAGGCAAAGGGCTGGGATGTAGTGGTGCTTTCCCGGCAGCAGCACGAGCGCCGGCAAAACGTTCGATTCGTTTGGTGGGACGGTGCCAACCTCGACGCGTGGGCCGATGAACTCGACGGTGCGGCGGCCGTCATCAACCTCGCTGGCCGCTCGGTCAACTGCCGGTATGGTAAAAACAATCGGCGGCAGATTTATGAATCGCGCGAGTCTTCCACCGAAGTGATCGGCGAGGCGATTGAGGAGTGCGCCACACCGCCGAAAGTGTGGTTCAACGCCAGCTCGATGACAATTTACAGGCACACGCTCGACAGCGACATGGACGAGGCCACCGGCGAGATCGACCCCGTGCCGGAAGGCGGCCCGAGGAACAAGTGGGAGTTCTCCGTCGACGTGGTGAACCGCTGGGAGCGGGCGCTGTTCAACGCAGCAACGCCAGACACGCGCCGCATTGCGATGCGCCTGTCAATGGTGTTCGGCACTGGCGCGGGCGGGGTGTTCGAGGCGTTTCGCAACATCACCCGGTTCGGTCTTGGCGGCACGCAGGGGCCAGGAACTCAGTATGTCAGTTGGCTGCACGTGAAAGATTTTTTGCAGATGCTCGACTGGTGCCTTGATCACGAAGAACTCAGTGGGCCGATCAACATGTGCTCGCCTAACCCGATGCCGAACCGGGAGTTCATGCGGGCGTTCCGCAATGCGTGCGACGTGAAGTACGGCCTGCCAGCGGCAGCATGGATGCTCGGTATCGGCGCATTCTTCATGCGGACCGAGACGGAGTTGCTGCTGAAAAGCCGCCGAGTGGTGCCGGGTAGACTGCTCGAGTCTGGCTTTGAGTTCAACCACCCCACCTGGCCGGAGGCTGCAAAAGAAATCGCACGTTCCTGGCGCGCCTGAGCGTGGCCGCTACTCCTTGGTGATGACCTCGTCGAGATTCAGGATGAGACTGGTGATGCCGGTCAGCGCGGCAACCTGCGCACCGTCGAGCGCTTGATCCGGCTTAGATTCGCCTATGGATAACAACTCCTTCACCGACTCCGGATTGCCGGCGTAATGTATTTGCAGCTTGGCCAGGCGCCGAGCCAGAAGGTCGATTTCAGAGCGCCTGGCCGGCCGGCCGGTGGCGATCGCTAGCGCCTGGCCAAGTCGGTCGGCGTCACTGACCGGTTGCCGCAGTAGTTGCTCGGCGAAGCAGCGGGCGGCCTCGACGTAGGTGGTGTCATTGAGCAGATTTAGCGCGTGCATCGGGGTGTTCGTGCGGCTTGGCCGCACGGTGCAGATGCGCCGCGCCGGGTTGTCAAAAAACATCGCAGGCTTCACCGAACGCCGCCAAAATGTGTAGATGCTGCGCCGGTAGAGCGACTCGCCACCGGAGCGCTTGTAGATGATTTTTCCGAAACTGAAGTCAGACCAGACACCGGGCGGCTGGTACGGCTTGACCGGCGGGCCGCCCGTTCGCTCCATCAGCAACCCGGCGATCGCAAGCGACTGGTCACGAATGGTTTGAGAGCTCATACGAAGGCGCGAGCCTCGGGCGATGAACCGGTTTTTAGGGTCGCGCTCGAGCAACTCCGGCGTCACAGCGGACGCCTGCTGGTACGCCTCACTGGTGACGATAAGGCGGTGAAGGTGCTTCACGTTCCAGCCGGACTGCACGAACTCGGTCGCAAGCCAGTCCAGCAGTCGGGGATGTACCGGCCGTTCGCCCTGCACGCCGAAATCCTCGGTGGTCTTGACAAGGCCGATGCCGAAGAAATGTTGCCAGTAACGGTTCACCGTCACACGGGCGGTGAGAGGGTGATTGGGATCGGTCAGCCAACGGGCGAGGTCGAGCCGGTTCGCGCGCCCGCGCTTGGCCAAGCCGGGGAGAATGGCCGGGACGCCGGGCTGGATGGACTGGCTCTTGTCCGGCTGATCGTAAACGCCGCGCACGAGGAGAAAGGTGTCTCGCGGCTTGGCCGAGTCTCGCATGACCATGGTGCTGCCCAGCGAGTCGTTGAGTTTTTTGATCGCCGCGCGGGTAGTTTCCCCGCCGCGCCTGGCAGCGATAAAGTCCGGCATGAGTGAACGATGATGTCGGGCGAGCGAGTCGCGCTGCTTGGCCAGGCGCTTGGCCGGAGGCGTGCTGAGAATGTGAACGATCTCCCCCGGCAGTCCGTCGCGTATCTCGATTGACGGCTCGGGCGCTGCAGTGACCGAGACGCGAAAGCGCCCGAGAAGATGCTTCTTCGCATCGTGCTTATGCCTGAGCATCAACGTGAACCGCGTGCCTTCGCCGGCCGGCCAGGTTTCTTTTAAGCGAAACACGGCCTTGCGTGGCTGGTTGTAATCGAAGTCCTTTTTCCAGATGCCCCAGCCGGACTTGAGATCGCCATCGATCGCGCCGGTCACCGGCAGGCCGTCCTGGTTGAACTCCGCAACAGCGCTGGCGAACGGCAGGGGCTCGAGTTTAACTGGCAGGCCCCTGCTGCTGACGTGCACAAAAAAACGGATCGACGTCTGCGCGTTGGGCACCTCCTCAAGCGCGCCGGTGTCCGGTCCGACGGTGGCCCTGAATCGGGTGTAGCCCTCCGGCAGTACGAAAATGACGCGCGACTTGGCGTGGGTTCCGATGCCCCACTTGAGCGGTCGGCCGTCGATGCGCTGCGGCTCACCCTTTGCATTGAGATTCTTTATAACTTCGCGGTAGTCGGTCGTCGCGGAGTGCCAGTCGAGGTCGGTCAACTTGAGGGTGCCGGCAGGGCCTTCTAGAATCGGTTCGCCCCAGTTTGCCCAGTCGGAGGAGATGCCGTTGTCGCCGTCGCTGACGTCGAGCACGAGCAGTCGTTGGCCGGTGATGTCAATGTTGATTTGCTTGGCGCCCTTTTTCACCAGGCCGCTGTCGAAGCGTTGCTCGAGGTTGCCTAGGTCGAGCTCGTTGATACCAGGCTGCAAGTCGAAACCGGTCAGCACGAAGTTGCCATCGCGTCCGGGGCCGCCACCTTTCAAGCTCGGGTCGGTCAATGTCTCGAGCCGGATGCCCGTGATCCCGGCAAGATCGGTACTGAATGTGAGCGTGTAGTCGTCGTTGTCAGGCAGTTTGCCGGTGGCGAGAACCGAGGCGTCATCCTGTATCTTCAGTTCACTACCGTTGGTCGATTCGGCGGAGTCCGGCTTGAGCCGCCTCCAGCCGTCAAGCCGTCCTGTTTGCCGAATTTTCCTCCGTAACGGCGCCTCCCATTGTTCGCGCTTGGCGTTGAACTTGGCCAGGGGCTGATTGAGCACGGCTTGGTGCACGGCCAGCGTGGTCTCAAGTTGCTTGATCTTTGCCGCCTGTTCTGACGTAGGCACCTTGATAGTGGGCTCCATGTTGCCGCCTCCGCGCTCCGGCACTGCGTTGAAGAAGGCGAACATCCGGTAAAACTCGTTCTGCGAAATCGGGTCATACTTATGATCGTGGCAGCGCGCGCATCCGACGGTGAGGCCGAGCCAGACAGTGCCGGTCGTCTCGACGCGATCGACGACGTACTCGACCTGCGTCTCGGCGGCGATCGCACCGCCCTCCCCGTTGAGCATGTGGTTGCGGTTGAAGCCGGTGGCGATCAGCTGGCCGAGCGACGGCTTGGGCAGCAGGTCGCCGGCGAGCTGCTCAATGGTGAATTGGTCGAACGGCATATTGCGGTTCAGCGCATCGACAACCCAGTCGCGCCAATGCCACTGGTTGCGTGTGCCGTCGGACTGGAAGCCGTTGGTGTCGGCGTAGCGGGCGGCGTCGAGCCACGCCTGCGCCATGTGCTCGCCGTAGCGCGGCGACGCAATCAGTCGATCGACCAGTCGCTCGTAGGCGCGTGGCGACGAGTCGGCGACGAACGCCTCGATCTCAGCCGGCGACGGAGGCAGGCCGTTGAGGTCAAGTGTCACGCGCCTGATGAGCGTGCGCCTGGCCGCGGCCGGCGACGGCACGAGCTGCCAGGCGCGGAGCCTGGCCAGAATGAAATGATCGATCGCATTGAGCGGCCAGCCGCCAGCCCGCGCTTGGCCAAGCGGAAGGCTAGGACGCTTAGCCGGAATGAAGGCCCAGTGGTTTTGCCACTTAGCACCCTGCTCGATCCAACGCCGGACCAACTCCTTCTCGCTGTCGGTGAGAGCACGGCCGGAGTCGGGCGGCGGCATGATGTCATCCGCATCGTCGGTGGTGATGCGGCGGTAAACCTCGCTCTCGCTTGGCTTGCCGTCGACGAACGGGCGCACGCCGTCCTCGGTGTCGAGCCGTAACTTAGCCTTGCGCTGGTTGGCGTCCGGCCCGTGGCATTGGTAACAATTGTCGGAGAGGATCGGGCGGATGTCGCGGTTGAACTCAACGAGTCCGACTTCAACGGCATGGGCTGGGTTACAAACGAACAGAAAAAGGCCGACAAGAAAGGTTGCCACGGCCAACGAGCGCCGGGCCGGTTGGCATTGCCATCGCGTCACGGTTTAACGCTCAGGGAGTTGGTGGCTGACGTCTTGACCGGTGCGGGTGGCAGGTCATTTATTTCCAACTCGAGCATCCCGCGCGATGGCTTGTACTCGGCTGCCGGCAGGTCGTTGACCCAGTCGCCGCTTCTGAGTGCCTCTCGCTGGTCATTTTTGGCATCGACCACCAGCAAGACCGTCGCGGCGATCAGGATCAGCACGATCACAGGCAGCCATATGCTCCAGTTGACGCGCGTCAGGAAAAGCGTGAGTTGATATACGAATCCTTTTTTGCCCGGAGACAGCGCGGGGTCGCTGGCCAGCGCATCCGTGCCCCCAAGCTCGTGGTTGAGCTGAACGACCACCGGAGCCGAGTCGATCTTGAGAACCCGGCAGTAGGAACGGACGAACCCCCGCACGAACACCGGGGCATCGAACTTGTCGAAATCCCCCTCCTCGAGAGCCTGCACGTGGTTGGTGCGGATTTTAAGCTCGCCACCAATGTCCTGGAGCGACTTGCCCTGCTCCTCGCGGGCGGTCCTCAATTGATCTCCAACGGATGGCATCCTGCCCGTTTACTAACGCGAAAAGCCTCCATACACAATCACGAAAAAGAGGTTTTTACCCGCGCTTGGCCAAGCGCCTGGCGAGGAGGAATTGCGTTTGATGCGATTGACCGGCTTGTTATTGTTTTTCGAGCACTGAACTAATTTAATTCATGACCCCCGACCAGATTGCCGTTATTGGACTGATTCTCGTGATGTTCGCCCTTTTTGCATGGAACAAGTGGCGCTACGACGTAGTGGCAGTCATCGCGCTAGTGGCGTTGGTGGCGCTGGACGCGATCCTCGGGGGTGAAACGTCCAAACTGGTCGAGGAGCCCAAGCGGGTGCTGGAGGGGTTCGGGCATCCGGCGGTGGTGACCGTGGCGGCGGTGCTGATCATCAGCCGGGCGCTGCGCAACTCCGGCGTGGTGGACCAAATCTCGCGCAGCGTGATGCCGTTCACGAAAAACCAGATCCCGCATATCCTTAGCCTCTCGCTGGTGGTCATGGTTTTGTCCGCCTTCATGAACAACGTCGGCGCGCTCGCGCTCATGCTACCGGTCGCGCTGAAGACGGCGGTCGACCGCCAGCGCTCGCCCACCATCCTGTTGTTGCCTATGGCGTTTGCCAGTATTCTCGGCGGCATGATGACGATGATCGGCACACCGCCGAACATCATCATTGCCAACCTGCGTGCGGAGCTTACCGACGAGCCGGCGTTTGGCTTGTTTGATTTTTCGCCGGTCGGCGGCTTGGTGGCGATTGCCGGTCTGCTGTTTATCGTGCTCGTCGGTTGGCGGCTGATCCCCGCCAAGTCGCACAAGAAACCGGGCATGGAATCGCTGTTCCAAATCGACGATTACATCACCGAGATCAGCACACCGGACGGTTGCAAATGGATCGGCAAAACAGTGACCGAAGTAGAGGAACTCGTCGGCGAAAAAATGACCCTCTTCGGCTTCATCCGAAAGGACGACAAGGTTCTGCCACCTAACCCGGACGGCATCATACAGGAGGGCTGCCGGTACGTAGTCAAGGCCGACCCGGTGGAGTTGCAAGCGTTGATCGAGGAACACGGCCTGCATTTGTCCACCGAGATGAGGCATCGCATCGACAGCCTGAAGGGGGAGAACACCGGCTTCACCGAGGCCATCGTCACAGCCAGCTCGCCGCTGCTGGGGCGCACCCGGACGTACCTCCGGCGTCACAGTGGCAATACGATGACGCTCATGGCTGTGGCGCGTCAAAACAAGCCAATCCGCAAGCAGCTCAAGAAGGTGGTATTTCGTGTCGGCGACGTTTTGCTACTGCACGGCAAAACCCCGGAGATGGACGACACCACCACCGATCTCAGTCTGCTGCCCTTGGCCGAGCGGGAGCTAAAGGTGGGTACGTTTTCACGGATTGGTTTGTCAGTGGCGATATTTGCAGGAGCCATCGGTTTGAGCATGACTGGGTTCCCAATGACCATTGCCTTCTTGGGTGCTGTGCTAGCCTACATTCTTTGCGGGATTTTGCCGCTCCGAGATATTTACCGAGAGGTGGAATGGCCGATCATCGTCCTGCTTGGCGCGATGATCCCTGTCAGCCAAGCGTTTCAAACGACCGGCTGCACCGAGTTGATCGCCGAGTCGATCAAGGGCCTGACCGGCGCCCTGCCGTCGTGGTCAATGATCACCCTGGTCATGATCGTGACCATGTGCCTCTCCGACATCATCAACAACGCCGCCACGGCGTTCATCATGGCCCCGATCGCCGTTGGCATCTCCGGCACCCTTGGCCTGCAGCCCGACCCGTTTTTGATGGCGGTGGCAGTGGGGGCGTCGTGCGCGTTCCTGACCCCCATCGGCCACCAATGCAACGCCATGATTTTGGGGCCGGGTGGTTACCGTTTCGGCGACTACTGGCGGGTTGGCCTGCCGCTGGAAATCGTCATAGCCATCCTCGGCACACCACTCATCATCCAGTTCTGGCCCTTGTAGAAACAAGATGTCACTAAAATGAAAGACTCAAACTCGCTAAAGCCCAAAGGAGACAAACCTCGGGGGTTCACACTTATTGAGTTGCTGGTAGTCATTGCCATCATTGCCATCCTCGCGGCCATGCTCCTGCCAGCCTTGGCCAAGGCCAAGTCGCAGGCTGTCTCCACACAGTGCAAGAACAACCTCAAGCAAATGGGCTTGGCCACCGCGCTCTATGTCATGGACAATGACGACAAGCTCCCGTTCGCCTGGGCCATTCGGCACGACGCGAACATCAACAACTTCCAGAACCTGCTGGTGTCGTATGTCCTGCGGAACAAGTTCAAGGCCGGAGGGGGAACCGAAGACAGCGACTTTGCCAAAAACGTTTACCGCTGCCCCACACGCATCAAAGAGCGTCGCACCGGAGGGAACCCGTGGAAGATCAGTTACGGGATGAACCAGTACAACAATCTGGGTTTTCCCAATAATCCCAGATACCCGACCCCTCCTGGCCAACCGCCGCATCCCGAGACCGCGAAGCTCACCTCCGTGCGTGAGCCGTCCACCACGTTTTTGATCTCCGACATCTCCTACGAGTTGAATCATCCTGCGGTGACCTACTTAACTAAGAACAGCAGCGGCCATTATCATGTCGGATACAAGCACAACATGGATCACCCCGCTGGTGCCGCCAACATCGCCTTCATGGACTCGCACGTGGAGTCGCTAAAGAAGGACAAAGTTGACAACATCATTATGGACTTTAAGAAAAAAAGCCGCCGCAGATAATCACTCAACTTGTTATCGTGAATAATTTAATTCCCCTCAGTAAATTTGACTATCCATAAACAAAACCACTCCAAAACAAAATGAAACAAACAAACACACAAACCAACAAGATGAACCGCGCGCTCATGATTGCGGTCTCAGCGTTGTGGTCGCTCCTCGGCGGCACGGCATTTGCGCAGGAACAGTTGCTCATCTTTCAGGACACCTTTGATGTCTCAGAGACGGAAACCATCGATCTTGGCTTTGAGAACGTTGAAAGGCAGAGCGGTTTGCTGGGCGCGACCACTTATTCAGACCCGAATGAGGATTTGACTGTTATCAACTCGGAATGGGCTCCCGGCAAGTTGAGTCTGTTCCCGGGGCCGGGCAGCGAGTGGATTTCGGTTTCCCCGGATCATAACTTCG
>Ga0115011_10002923_pt1 | contig 11741 bp, 7 predicted proteins | sample TroAtlMetagenome_2_FD_88705 | JGI IMG/M metagenome (GOLD analysis project Ga0115011, IMG submission 88705) | Marine eukaryotic phytoplankton communities from Atlantic Ocean - Tropical Atlantic ANT8 Metagenome | ecosystem: Environmental > Aquatic > Marine > Oceanic | place: Tropical Atlantic... | reverse complement strand
CTTTCTTTGTTTCTTTCTCTCGATATACTTAATGCTGACCAACATTGTTTCTCTCTCTCTCTCTCTCTCAACCAAAACAGCATTTTTGAACAAGAAATCATGGCACACCGGCGGGTTTGCCATGATCGAAGAGGTGTGGAAGAGAGAGCAACAAGCCGAACACGAGAAGAGAAAACTCGAGGAGATGAAGAAGGAAATTCAAGAGGAGAGAAAGTTGGCAGAGTTGCAACAGGACGCCATCGATGCCGGGCACTCAAAGAAGAGTGAACGGTTAGATTGGATGTATAAAGGGTCGTTAGCGGAAGGCACAAGGTTGGAAGACACGAAATTTACTCGAGCCGAGGGAGAGGAAGAACCTGAGGAGTTGAAACGAGAACGAGAACTACGAGAGGACTTGCCGCCGGAAAGACCGGAATGTGTGGCTCAATATCTTGCGCCGAATATGGACGACCCAAAACAAAGAGTCGAGGCATGGAATAAAATGAACAATGATCCACTTTTGGCAATGAAACAACGCGAGATGCAAGCGAGAGAAAACATCGCGAGCAATCCCGTTCGAAGAGAGCAAATAAGGCGAGAAGTGGACGAGAGGAAAAGACGAAAAAAGGAAAAAGCGCGAGAGAAGAAAGAACGCAAACGTGCAAAGAAAGAACGCAAGAAGGAGAAGTATCGCGAAAAAATCAGGAAAGAAGTTCGAGAAGAAGAGAGAAGAAAAGGGGGTGGTTCTCATCGTCGCCATCGTCGTGACGATTACTGTGGTAGCAGTAGCAGTGATAGCGATGATGAGGATTCTTCCTCCACGTCTTCGTACTCTCAAGAAAGAAGACGAAAAAGACGCAGCAAAGAATCTTCCTCGAGGAAGAAAAGAAGACATTCTTCTCCTTCGTCTTCAAGGTCGAGAAGTCGTTCACCGCCACCACGTCGAAAGTCAACAATCGAGAGAGACAAAGACGATCGATACGGTATGTCTTATGCGAATGAGCGCGCAGAACAGGCGGCTGAGGCGAGAAGAAATCGAAGACATGAATGGCGCGAGAGCGAAAAAGAAAAAGAACGAAGAGCGCCAAAAGTGGAACAAAAACCAAAGTGGGATTCGAGACGGAATAACGTAGGGCACAGAGCTGGAAAGCTTTCGCAAAAGGAAAAGGAAAAGAGGTTGAGAGAAATGAATGAAGCAGCGGAGAATTACGATTCGCACCGGTCCTCAAGAAGGGACAGATTAGACAAAGACTTGAGAGAGATGAACGAAGAGATTTATCGAGACTTGGACCCCTCCGACAAAAAGAAAGATGCGCATCCTTCGTTTCTGAGCTCCGAGCGAAAAAACGCCTACGGCAGTGGAAGACGATAGAGGTGTAAATATAGCATGTACAATATAGATTTAACGTACTACTACTAGTAGTATATTCGTTTTTAGTGTTAATATATTACATTTTATCTCTGTAATCACAACGAAATAACAAGCCAATCACTCACCAGAATCGTCGTCTTTGCGGGTCGTATGGAGCCGCATGCCATCGAAACGTGTCATGGATTATTTCTTTTGATATTTTAAAAAAGTTACTCTTAAAAACCTTGAGTGTTTCTGATTCTCTGCACACACACACACACACACACACTCTCTCTCTCTCTCTCCTCCTCAACTTTACGCCATCACCAATTGACCACCAAACATACATTAAAACGTCGGGACAATCGCATCGTCGATTGTTTCTTCATACCCAATGAATTCGCCCAAGAAATCTTCAAAAGAAGATCCCTTTTGCGATTTCACCGACGGCACGTACACGTTCGCCGTATTTGTGGTAGTCGAGAACAATTCAACCCCGGTGTTTACCGAAGAGTACAACTCCGAGTTGACGTCGTTCGCTTCGATGAGCTCACCCGGAACGTATTCCGGAACGACGTGGCAGTCTTCGTCGAAGAAATATTGTTCTTCCTCCGAGGATGCGATTTTGTTGTCGTTGTTGTTATTCTCCGTGTTGTTGTTTTGTGCGGTGTTCTTACGCTGTGGGTGTGTACACAAAGAAAAGGAGGAAGCGTCTTCAGTCAGTCAAAGGTCTCGACGAGAGAAAGAGAAAGAGAGAGAGAATCGAGAGAAACGGAGAGAAAAAAATTCTCAAAAAAAAAAGAACAAAGAGCTTTTGGCTTCTTGTTCTTCTCTGTTTTTTTTGTGTCGACCAACCGTCGGAGGTCGGGTCATTTCCAGCCACGAAAATAAAAACACGTGTCTTTGGGAACCTCTTGAGCCGCCGAGCCGCCGAAATGCGAGTACGGAAGAGGAAGTAATCGCGCTCGCGCTTTACGCGATGGATCTCCGATCTTCCCGGAGGACAACACGCGAGATCAAAAGTCGCGCATCTCACCTTGTTCGTTCTGATGGCAATCGGAACGTGCTCCGGAACTTCCGGTTTCTCCTTACTCACGCCTTCGGGGAGCGCCATCTTTGCATTGGTGAAGGCGAAGCGTTGGTGGTGCCCAGCAAAGTCATTCGCGCTGTGGATTTTTAAGTCACAGTCGGTGCACAAAAACGCGCGATCTTCGAGGCAGACCACGGAGACAGGGTTAGACTTGCAAATATCGCACGGCATCTCTTTCGCGTCTTGCTGCGTGATTTCCATCGCGCGTTCTCGGGACGGGTTGCATTTCCTCGTCGTGACGCAACGACTGCATGCCGTTTTGTTTCCACATCCAACGACGAACGTCGCGTCTTGCGGACACATTTCACACTTTAACTTCATCGTGTGCTCGTAGATGATGTTTTGATGGTTCAAGATGTAAACTTCTTGATTTGCGAGGGAATTTAACCAACACGCGTTCGCCGGAATGAAGAAAGAACGTCGTTTCATTTCGAATTATTCATTCTTTTTTCTTCCTTCTTTTTTTCGTGGCCTACGTCATTTCGCGGGGCGGAGAGCTGCCACGTCTTCTTTTTTTTTCCTTGTGGGCACGTGTCAAAAGTGGATTTTTGATGGCTTTTTTTTGAACCTTTTTCTTGTGGAAATGAAAGGAATTCATTTTTTTATTTGTAACCTCGAGATGTGGAACAAACTAAAACTATCGAACATCGTAACTATACCGTAGGTATCGTCTGACTATTAACATTATAATTACACGTACACGTTCCTGGTACCTAGGGACCTAGGCACAGGACTATTCTATACCCTTCTCTTTTTCTTCTTCTCAGACGCGGAAGAGGCAACTGCCGCTGCTGCCGCATTCGACGACGATTCGATTATAGTCTCGGGGACCAACTCGCAACTCAAAGTTTCAAACAACAACAAACCAACGTGTTGACACATCGTTTCGGACTGCAACAGACTGAAGAGTTCTAAAGTGCCTCGACTCGCCGTGCTTTCGCCAACTATAGGCGAGAGCTTTTGGGACAATCTTTGCAACAAAACTCTTCTCAAAATTTCTTTGTTTGTTTCGTCTATTTGCTTTTGCTCAGCAGGAGTGAGCGAAAGCTTGTATTCGTCATAAGGGGTCATCCCGCCTTCTTTTTCGTCCGGCCAAACGGTATCTTTTATTAAGTTCATCAAGAAAGACGCTTGGAGTTGGTTGAAACTTCGAGCGACGAAATCTTCAACCGCGGAACCGAGAAAAAATTCCACGGTTTGACGCGCCAACGCGACAAACGAACGTCTAACCACACCTTTCGTGTGCATCTTGAAGACAGTTTCGAATAAACCGAGCATTGGGCCATTTAAAACTTCGGACGCGAAAATAGTTGACACGCTGTCAGTGGCGGTTACTTGTTCGCATTCATCGAAAGTTCGCATGAGCGTTTCCCAATTCAACGGCGAATGTGTAAAGTCTGAAGAACCAGACACAAACGTATCTCCTTTTTTCGGAGGTGAATCCAAAAGTTCCATCTGTTCCGTGGATAATATTCTTCGGTGTCTTCCTTGGCCTGTAGGCATCGTTATGTACGTGTTTTCGTCGGTTGTCGAAATCGCTGTTCTCAACGGTGGTAAATTCGAGAGCATTACTGGTTTCATCTCTGCGGAAGAAAGTATAGACGCGTTCTCATCACCATTGCCGCCGTTTCGAATCGTGGACCCTCCATTACCTCCCATCAATCTTCTATTTCTCGTGCTGAGAAAGTGGAAAATGTGTTCGCAGTCTTTAAGGATGTCGTCCGCTAAAATCTCTTGCACGTACAAGTCCAGCTGTTGTCGTCTCTTTTCTATGAACGCACCGTCTAGATTATTATAGCCCCAATTTTTCGGTGGAAAATCGCCTTTAAAATCAGGATTAATCCTCGTGAGCTTCTGGTGGAGCGATTCAAAGTTCGAGTACCGTCGGGGCACGCTCCAATTGTTTCCATCCTCGAAAGACTCTACGGAAATGAGATACACCGCGAATGCGGCTATACCACTACCAGCAATTTCTACTCCAGTCACGCGAGCTCGGAATGATGACGGCGACGATGCGAGTGCAATATCATCTTCCCATCTTATTCGTTTTGGCGAATTCTTCTTCGCCGAGGAGTTTCTTTCGTTGCATACTATTCTTTCCAATCCGTTTTTATCGCTGCCATTTGGAGACTTATGCAAAGGAGACGACATTGCTTTATCAACAATTCCTTCTCCTTGCACTGTCCCGTTTCGTAGATCACCATCCTCTCCTCTTCTTTTTTTCCTATTTGATAATATTATATCGTTTATACTATTCGTGCTGCTAATGTAGTCTTCATCGTCCGTACAGAGAAGAATGAGTAACAGTTTCGTCACCAGTCTTGGCGTAAACAACCGAACAATAGGCATGTGTATCGAAGCGAAAATCAGCTCTCTCCCGAGCGGTTCAGTCAACCCATTTTTCGTTTCACTCGTCAATACTTTCGAGGCGAGTGCGTTCGCGTACGCTCTAGCTAACCTGCCTTGCTTCCTCTCGTTTCGTACCGCCGGGTGAAGTCTCGACTCATCTCCATTTTTGTTCATGTGCCTCAGCGCCTCCGCGAGACTTTCGTCTACCACGTCTTTGTTCATCGATAACAGCGCGTCGTCGTCTCCACCACCAATCATGGCTTTTCCTTCTCGGTACAGCTCAAACGCGTCTTGTAAAATAGACGGTAAATCCGATAACAACAATTTTGGCAAGTTGATATTTCTCGTTGCTCTTTTTTCCAGTTCTAAAAACATGTCGTCCATAACCGCTCGGCACGCGTTCGGTACTTCTTCGTCGTCGCTGATTGTTTTGAACCAATGATTGACGTACCTCTTAATCACGACTTCTCTGATTTCAATCCAACTTTCGACGATTTTCGCGTCCAGTTTTGCAAATCGTCTTGCGCGTCGGTTGTTATTTTTCCTTCTCGTATCTGCTGCTTTAACACCATTTTCGTCCTTCTTAAAATTCGACTTTTCTTCTTCTTCTTGTTCATCGGAGTCTCTTCCGAACACTCCCCCTTTATTGTTCGCAGAGAGGTTAATGTTGCCAGTCGTAGCGTCACCACCTAAAATTCTCCCTCTTCCCATCCACAACAAAGTTATCGTCCCAAAAGCTTTCGGTATATTTTCCGCAATCGAATTCGAGAAGGATGCCATCAGCAACGAAAGGAAATAGACGGAAAAGAGAAACGCGAATAATTTAGTGCTCGTGGAGTATTCCGCGGAGGAAGAGGAAGATAAAGAAGAGGGAGCTTTCGTCTCGTCTCGCATCTTCTCCGTCTCCTCCTCGGACGACGACGCCGACGACGACTGCTCCTCTCTTTTCTTCATCGTCCCCTTATTGCGTGCGTTGCCGCGTCCATGACCAAGACGGATCTCTTTTTTTATGGTGGCGAATTGGGATTTTGGATTTTTCGTTCTTTTTCCTTCCCCACAAAAAAAATAAAGAAGAAAAGGAAAGAGAAGGAAGGATCTCTCGTTGAACATCACACGCGCTTGGGTGGCTGTCGTGGCGTATTCTTCTTCTTCTTCACCACCACCACCACCACCACCGCCCACCACCAGACGACTGCATCCTCGCTCACACACACAGAGAGAGTCTCGGGTCATCGGCGCTGTGCGCGCGTGTAGGAAAGAGAGATTTAAAACACCAGAGAAAAGGCCGTTACACCAAGAAGAGAGTGCCTTCTCGTATATATTTCAACAAACATGTCCAACTATGCTGGGAACAACGCGCATCGATCTCAAACGCAGGCGAAACTGGTGCTGTTAGGGGACATGGGCGCCGGGAAATCCTCCTTAGTTCTTCGATTCGTGAAAGGACAATTCTTTGAGCACCAAGAGAGCACGATCGGTGCTGCGTTCATGACACAAACGGTGACGGTTGACGATCACGTGGTGAAGTTTGAGATTTGGGATACAGCTGGACAGGAGAGGTATCATTCGTTAGCACCGATGTATTATCGAGGCGCGGCGGCGGCGATTATTGTGTACGACATGCAGTCGCAACAGTCGTGGCAACGGGCAAAGAGTTGGGTGAGAGAACTGCAACGACAAGGAAACGCGAATTTAGTCATCGCTTTAGCTGGGAATAAGAGCGATTGTAAAGACATGAGGAAAGTGTCGAAGGAAGAGGCAGAAGCGTACGCGGAGGAACAGAACTTGGCGATATTTTTAGAAACGAGCGCGAAGAGTGGAGAGTGCGTGAACGATTTGTTTTATTCCATCGCGAATAAGTTGCCAAAACAGGTGAGAACGACGTCGCAAGAAGGGCGAGGTGGGATCGTTTTAGATGCGAATGCGGGACAAAACAGACAAAAGTCGCAGTGTTGCTGAGATGATCGTTTGCATATATTTTTATTCTTCATAGAGAGAAAAAGAGAGGGAGGGAGAGGGAAGGCAAACAGGACGGGAGTAATGATTATGATGTTTTGTTCTCCCTCTCCCACTTTCTTTCGCGCAGCTCTGTATAATAGTATTAGACTTTAGTTTTAAGAAATACATATAAGAGAAAAAGTATCGTAAGATCCGCACAACAGGAAGTTGTAAGTGCACGTATTTCTGCACCAGATACGTGTTCGTTTTTTACCGACTTTTATTATTTTAAACTTGTGGTGGTACAAATTCTACTTCGTTATTCTACACTCGATGTCTCTCTAAATTTTCTACCTCTTATTCTTTCCTAATTCCTTCTCTAAACTCTTCTCAAACTCTGCGAATACGTTCGCCTTCCCTTTCGTCACCTCGTTAATCTTACCTACGCTCAATATTCTCTCCACCATTCTTGCCATCGGCCGTTTCCCTTCGTCGATCTGTTTAATAACCGAGACTGGAATTTCTGTCTCGTCCGTACTCGACGCTTCCCGTAAAAGAGTGAAGTGATTGACTAAAGACTCCATTTTATTAATCAGACCGTCATTCTCTCCAGTGTTTAGAGATCTCTCGCATTCAGTCACACTTTCTAGAGCTTTCTCGATAGCTTGGTTGAGCGGAGAGAGCGGAGGAGGTTGCTGCGCCATTCTTTATTTTTGTCGTGTGAAACTGTAATGAAGAATTCGTCCAATTGGGGAAGCTTTGGGGCGTGTGTTTGCTTCAGATGTACCTTGATTTTTGAATACTAAATATAATTTTAATTTTCATCGTGACTATTGCTATGCGCGCTACTGCTGCTGCTAGAACTATCACTATTATCACTGCTGGAATTATTACGGTTCTCATCTCCAACCGCCGCTACTTCATGAAGTGTGATCAAACCTTCTTTTTGCAATGCTTTATATATCTTACGCTCTGTTTCAAACGGGTGCACATTTTCTCTTCCTGGTTTTGGTCGTTCCCAGTCATAATAGTGCGGACGTTCTGTTTCATTGAAGTAAGATTCCGCGCTGAACCCGTAGATATCTACCAAACTGCACAAACGCATGGCAAAAGTGATGCCAACCATACCAGAGGAAGGTTTCTCTCCCTCTCTGTTGACTAAATCCCATGCCCGACAAATAATTTCTGGGTCCATGATGTATGATTCTGGGAACGTTTCGCGATGCTTTTCGTACTGCCGAATCCAATGGTTCACGCTCGAATCTCTCATTTGCGATATGGTTATCTCACCACCCATTTTGCCTTCGACGTATGGTCCGTTATACATTCGAAGATGGCCTTTCGTACCCACTTGTTTCTCGAAATGTTTCGCACGACCGTTATTGAAGCGCAAAACGATATCATGCCCATCAATTTCTTCACCAAAATTAGCATTCCTGAGCGAACCAGCATTCCCGACGACTGCACACGTTGGCAACACCTCATCATTTCTGTGCCGTTCTTTCTTATTCATCTTTTCGTCGTTCTCCAATTTCGCGTTCGCATAGATTTTCGTGAAGTCGCACTTGCCTCGATGCCTACAATACCGCTGCGCGTGATTGACCACTTCGGTTATTTTCGGTTCAACTGGAGGTAATGTTCGCGTAATATTCTCGTTTGACGTGAAAAACTGATTCCATGTCTTAAATACGACAGCTTCCGTACCACCGCACGTAATTGTACCATGAGAAGTCAATTTTCTATCCAAAGAGAGCACCGTCGGAGTCCTCGCCAAAGCAGCGAGATGTTTCAAAGTCGTCGCATGGAGTGATTTGTGTTTTCTCGCCTTTTCCGCGACCGATGCTTTCGTCTCATCCATGTTTTCCTCCTCAATTTCCTCCACTTTCACCTCTTTCTTCTCTGTTTTCTTCTCTTTCTTTACAAACAGTGTCGGCGGTGGTTTCACCGATGGTTGAACAACCCCTTCTTTCTTCAGAACCGCTTTTTTCACTTCTATTTCTTTATGGAGCGATAAACTTTCAAACACCTGCGCGTCGTGCTTCTTCGCGTCTTCATACTGCGCCTTCTCGAAGAGCTCCTCAATGACTTGCTCTCGAGTGTGTTCGTTCATTCTCGACGTGGCTTTTGCTCTGTTCTCGATGTTTTTCTGGTACTCGTCTATCGCTCGTCTTCGTTTTTCCTCTTCTTCTTTATCTCGTTGGTGTTGCACTTCATCATCTACTCTCTCATCATCACCAACATCATCGCTATTATCATCCGCGTAATCCTCTTTAGGAATAACGAAAAACTTCTCCGGAGGACTGCTCTTCAAGAATTTCGTGTTCGTATTCGGGACTAATCCGTCCAACACGTCCTTTCCTCCGCGTTGTTTTTGTTCAACTTTTTGTAAACGAACGGTCCAAACGATCGAGAGGAAAAAACACGCTATTAAAGCGCCGACAAACATCGGGATGAGATCAGTTTTGAATCTCTTCGCGAACGGTCTTCGTTTAGGACGACGGTTGGAGGAGGAGAGAACTACCTGCTCAATGGCGTGGCGTCGCATCGCGCGCTCGTTATTGGATACAGGAGGAAGAGAACGCTAATGTGTTTTTGGGAAGAATCATATCATTTTTTATTGTGAGGACACTTTTAGAAGACAAATCGTCAAGAAAGAGAAAATAAGTGAGGCTGGTGGTTTTGTCTAACATGTAGGCGCGAAACTCCGTGCAAATTCGTCACAATCGCTCCGCAGCTTTAGTGGTGTAGTATTGATAATAATTATTATTCCTATGTGTAGTAGCTGCCTTTTACATCATTGACGCTCTCTAAATATTTACTTTCTATTAGTAGTTTTACTCCCTTCGCGCACCACCATCCACCAAACTCTTTCTTTCTCTCTCTCCTTCTCTCTTTCTACTAGTCTGCTCGTTGTCTCGGCGCGCACTTGATGATATCGTCCACTCTGACGATCATTTCTGCCGCCTCCGTGGCGGATAAAAGTACCTGCTGTTTCACTCTAAAGCTTTCGGAAATCCCCAACTCGGTCATATCGCCAACTTGTCCATTCAAAACGTTCACACCCATGTTCGTTTCACCTTCCGCATGCCTAGCTCTCAGCTGCGAAACGATTTCACCGGAGTCTAAACCCGCATTATCGCAAATAATGGATGGAATGCCCCTCAAGGCTTTGGCGAAGCAATCCATGGCGAGCGAACGCTTCCCTGGAGTCTTTGCTGCGAGTTGTTCAACCGCTTTTGACATGATCATCTCCGCGCACCCGCCGCCACAAATAACGCGCGAATCCTTAACCGCCGTGTTCAATACGCACAACGCATCGTGAAGAGACCGTTCGGCTTCAGCTAAAATATGCGTCGACGCCCCTCTTAAAACAATTGTGCACGCCTCGCCTTTCGCAACGCCAGAGAATTTAATCAAACGGTCTTCACCAATCATAATCTCTTCGATTAAATCGCACTCCCCTAACTTTGCCGATTCCGGAGTATCGAACGTACTCAAAATATCTCCACCAGTAACTAACGCCAATCGCTCCACGCCTTCAAAATCGGCGTGTTCAATCGCTGCCACCCCCGCATCCGCGAAAATCTGTTCCGGGTAATTATAAATCAACTGTCTGTTAATGAACACATTACACCCATGCGCGATAATTTTCTCGCACTTGTTTCGCATCTTCAACTTTTCCGCATCTTCAATCTCCGCTACTTTCGTCATTGAATCCACTCGCACTCTCGCCCCGTAAATTTTAATTTTATCCGTATCCATCCCGGTATTCGCGATTAAAATTTTCGCGTTTTCGATCTTCTTTGGTTGCCCGACGCCAAACTTCTTGTCCAAAATAAAGCCCTCGTCCAAATACGAATCCTTCAAACTCCCTCCAGGTTTCTCGATCAGTTGAATCATTTCTAGATTCCCCGATCCTTTCAATCGCATGATGGCATCTACGGCCAACTTCGCGAAATGGTCTTTATCATGGGTCAAAATTTTTGAACTCAACGTCGTTCTCGCGATGTTCATCAAATCTTCGCGAAACTTCTCCTGGTCGTCGTGATTATCTCTGGCAGAGTCTTCCAGAGCCTGCCTGGCCACTTCGCACGCCTCTCGAAAACCTTGGATGATCGTCATCGGATGAATCTTTTGGTTCACCAACGATTCCGCCTGTCTCAACAACTCTCCGGCAAAAACGACGACCGAAGTCGTCCCATCTCCAACCTCGTCGTCTTGCGCTTTCGATATGTCCACCAACACCTTCGCGGCTGGGTTATCCACGTATATAGATTTCAAAATCGTCGCCCCATCGTTCGTCACGGTCACCGCGTTCCCTTTCGACACCGATTGTAAAATCTTATCCATCCCTTTCGGCCCGAGAGTCGATTTGACCAAGTCCGCGATGGCCATCGCGCCGACGAAAGACTGCAAACGAGCGTGTTCGCCTTTTTCTTCGCTCGCGCCTTCGCCCAAGACCGACGGGTTCGCGTTTCCCATCACGCTCATTTTTAGAGACTCTCTCTCGTTTCTGTCGCGTGCTCTCTTTCTCTTTCGTTCTTTCTCTCTCGCGCGGCGACGGAAAGAATGAAGAAGACGAAGAAGGAGAAGTTGTTACGTGATGATTGATGATGGTGATCACTCCCCAACAAAACACTTTTTGAAAAAAAGACTTTGAAAAACTTGGACTCAAAGTCGAGAGAGAGAGAAAAAAGGTTGACTTTTCTTCTTCTTCCAAAAAAAATCCAATTCCAAAACGAAAAAAAATTATATCATATCCTTATTATAAGATGACGCGACGACATCGTCGTCATCGTCGTCTCGAAAACATGCAGAGCATGGCGGGTGCAACGTGCGCTGGAGCGGGCGCGCTCTTCTTCGGCATCGCGCGTTTGTTTCGAGAGTACGAGCCGAAGAAGTGCGAATCGCTCATCTGGAGAGATGCGTTAGATAAAACGCCGTCGCAAAATGGGAAGACCATCGTCATAACGGGATCCACGAGTGGAACTGGCTTAGCTTTGGCAAAAGGTTTTGCAGAGAAAGGCGCGAAAG
>Ga0115011_10002922_pt1 | contig 11742 bp, 2 predicted proteins | sample TroAtlMetagenome_2_FD_88705 | JGI IMG/M metagenome (GOLD analysis project Ga0115011, IMG submission 88705) | Marine eukaryotic phytoplankton communities from Atlantic Ocean - Tropical Atlantic ANT8 Metagenome | ecosystem: Environmental > Aquatic > Marine > Oceanic | place: Tropical Atlantic... | reverse complement strand
TTCTGGATGAAGGGAAGCTGAAAGACGGGAAGACCTTGTTGGCCCTTTCCCTTTGGAAGAATTTGAGAGGGGCGTAGGCTATCTCTTTTTCTTGTTGGGAACTGCAGAGACATTGGGGTGATCGGTAATCCAGTATCTCCACGGTTTCATGGCCCATTCTCCTGCATAGTCCACCCCTACTCGAGGCCCTGTGCTCACCTGCGACTCTGGAACGCCTTCTCCTCCATGAATCCGCAAGCTGCCCTCCCAGACAGGTTGCTTATGGTGCTCGCCAGTAATCTTCATGGCCCGGGTTAAACGACCTGGGCCGTGGGTGGTGCCCGTAATTCCGGAAATGGGTTCTATACCGCGGATCAGGATCCCGGCCGCTTTTCCTTCCGGCCAGGCCACTACATTGAAGAGATGATACATCCCATAGATGAGGTACACGTATCCGATTCCCGGGGGACCGAAGAGGGTCTCGGTTCGCGGGGTTCTCCCGACTTTTGCATGGCAGGCCTGGTCTTCTTGTCCTCGGTAGGCCTCTGTCTCGACAATTCTTCCCATGTACCGGGTTCCATCCGAGTGCTCATGAACCAGAACTGCCCCCAGCAAAGAGCGAGCGACCACGAGCGGGTCCTGAGCATAGAAGTTGGGCTGAAGTGGAGGGCCAGGGGAGAACGACATGGGGCAAGTGCTCTATTCAGAGAGGGCTTCGAGAGTGATTCCCAATTTGCGGCGAAGACTCATATAAGGTCCGCTCACGTTATAGAGGACCAACTCTCTCGCGGTGTCCTTACCCGCGACTTTACCCACTGAAAAGACCCTGGATTGAGGCGTGTTGAGGGCCACAGAGAAGTCTGCGCAGAGCAACATTCCAACACGGTTTCCGGTTAGGTCGATGTTGTTTACCCAGGTACTGAGATTGACCTGATTTCCGGGTTCCTGGGTTTTGGCCAGTAACTCTTGCAGAGAAGCGAGGTTCTCCGGGGTAATGTTCTCGGCAATCTCTTCGCCCAAGACCTGCAGTTCTTCGTTTCCATCTGCCAGGCCGGCCTCTGGATTGGCCACGTGCAAGGAAGCCAGGAACAAAGTCTTCAGGTCTGTTCTGCCATAGATTCCGGCCATTACGTGAACCGGAAGGAAGAGGGTCAGGACTTTACCCATGACAAAGGCCAATTCCTTCTCGCTTCTTCCCGACAGCATATCTGTTCCCACCAGAACAGAGGGCTCTTCGACATTGACGATCTGGATTCCCAGGTGCCGTTCAGACACAAAGATGGGAGGTACCGTCACGTTCATGATTTGAGCCGTGCGATTGACCACATTGGAGAAGAGAGAACCGTCATCCAGATCCAGTGCAGATTCCTTCTTTTTGATCCCCAGGTCTTTCATGGTCTGCCGTCGGAGGGAGCCCCCAATGGTCTGGAAGAGAATCTGGAAGATACGTCCGATGGTCAGATCGTCCTGGTTCATGAGCAAATGACTTTGCCAAAGGTCCCCGGTAATCCCTGATGAAGACTGAATCATGCTTGGTTGACGTCGTTGCATATAGAATTGAGTCATGTCCTCGTTGGCTTGACCTAAACCGTGTAGCAATCCTGAAATGAGCCACGCTCCGTCGTCTTCACCCAGGCTTCGATACAACCGGTAAATGGATTGATAGTTCTCAGCGCGCTTGTTGGGCTCCAGGTGAATCAAGCGTCGGTGCGCTTCGATGGCCTTGTGGTACGTATCGGGAGCCTCCTCATACAACTCTGTCAGAATTTCATGGACCTTCACGTCTTGTGGACGTCTCTCCGCCGCCAATTGGAAGGCCGGGATAGCGTACTCTCGATCTTTCAAACGGGTTCGGTAGATCTCGCCCAAGCCCTTGTACAACATGAATTCAAGGTCATTGTTGTCATCGTTTGCAACCCGCTCGATCATCTTACGGTAGGCCCGCTCTTCCTCTTTCCATGCATGCTGGGAGGTGAGCAATTCGTCCAGGGTTCGGAACGCTTCCAATCTGGAGTGATCTGCATCCAGGGTTTCATTCAAGTAGAAGACCGCTTGCTCAATGTCATTGAGTTCGTCCTTGTAAATGAGGGCAAGCATAAAGGCGTGGTTGGCCTTTGAAGCATTGTCCTCCGCCTGGTCTACCAGTTGCTGAAGGATGTGAATGGCATCGGTGAATTTTCGCTGTACCAAATGGAGCTGAAGGAGTTTACCCAGAGCCGCTTTGGAACCAGGCTCAATGTTGAGGGCTTCTTCATAGGCACCGACGGCTCCATCCAGATCATTGAGTTTCTCTCGATATACATCTCCGATTTCCAATTGGAGGGCCAATTGCTCCACTGGGTTGTGTTTCAGAGAGATCATTTCCTCTTGATAGCGAATGACAGCACCCCAATTTTCGTGCTCTTTGGCCAATTGAACCAGGTTCATGATGGCATCGGGGTTGTTGGGCTGAAGGGCAACCACTTCTTCCAGGTGCTCCAGGGCGGCATCGTCTTGCCCTGTTGCCAGTGCAATTTCCCCCAGGCTCATGTGGAATTCAATTCGCTCGTCGTCCGTGGCCTCATCAATGGTCAATTCAAGAAGACTCTTGAAGTGGCGCTCTGCCTCTACGTACATCTGCTTCCGCAATGACAATTTGGCCAGGCTTCGGAGGGTCTGAACATGGTTGGGTCGTCGCTGAAGGCTCTCTTCATAGGCTGCGATGGCCTCATCGATCTCCAACAGGTTCTCTTTGCTTCGGCCCACGATGTAGAGCAATTCAGCCTGGGCCTCTGGGTCGGTTTCCTCCTGAATACGTGTTTCCAGCATGTTCAAGAGTGGTGCCGCGCTTTCCCAGCGTTCCTGAGACACGTATAGGGCTGAGAGGGCCACCGCCGCTTCCACGTCATTGGGAGAGGCAACCAGAGCCGCTTCATAGGCGTCGACGGCCTGGTCCTGATTCATCAATTCGTCTTTATAGACAGCGGCAATCTTTCTCCACGTGGCTGCCTGGTGGTCCTTGTCCATGACCATGGTCACTTCGAGTTCCATACTCATGACCACATTTTCCCAGTCTTCCACAGCGCCAAAGACCTGTTGGAGGGCTACTACCGCTTCCAGGGAAGCCGGGTTTTCCTCCAGGGCGGTCTGTAGTTCATCCACCGCTGCATCGGGATTGAGCATGTTCTCAGCGAGAACTTGAGCCTTCTGACATCGGAGAGGTGTCTTTTCCTCTCCACCCGCCACAGCAATTTTCTGGTCTAGCACTTGAATGACCCGCTCGAAGAATTCGTTTTCGCGATAGAGGGCTTCGAGTGCGTCCAGGGCATCGGTATCACCAGGAACCAACTGGAGAATTCTCTCGTGGGTTCGAATGGCATTGTCCAGGTCTTCGTTTTTGTCTTTGTAAACGTCAGCAATCTTCACGAGAAGATTCACCTGAAGGTCAACGTTGTCCGAGACTTCCACATGGCGATCCAGGGCTTGAATCAGATCTTCCCAAGCTTCGTTGGCTTCATAAATCGTCGCCAGTTTCTCAAGGGCTTCTGTAGCCATAGGATCGATGTCGAGGATTTGGTGAATGTACTCAGCTGCTTTCAGGCTGTCTCCAAATACCTCTTCCTGAACCAGGGCAATATTCCCGCAGAGAGCCTTTCGGGTTTCAGCATCATCGCTGGCGTGAAGGAGTCTCTCGTAGACGCCCACGAGTCCTTCCCAATCATTGCGCTCCTGGTACAAGCGCTCCAACTCCGCCAGGGCCTTCTTGTTTCCAGGCTCCAGATCCAGGACAGCCTCAAAAGTCTTGATGGCCTCATCGTCCTGACCCATCTCTTCGCATTGAACGCGACCAATGGCGAGACGCCGTTCCACTTCCCGTTCGGGATGGGCTTCGATTTGCATCTCATAGACACCGAGTAATTCACTCCATTGGCTTCGCTCCTGGTAGAGTCTTTCCAGTGAATCCAATGCTGCATCTGCCCGCTCATCCAGTTCCAGAACCTTCTTGTAGGCAACAACAGCGGCATCAACGTCTGCCATCTGACGCTCATAAATTTGTCCGACACGGACCGCAATTTTGACTTGGTCCGTGAAGTTTGGCGTGACTTCAACCTGGGCTTCCAGGGTTTGAATCAGGGCAGGCCAGTCCTCCAGGATCGCATGCAATTCGACCAGAGCCTCCAGGGCACCGCCATGTTCCGGCTGCTCATTGAGAACATTGGTGAAGGCGGATACAGCCTCTTCCAGTCGGTCGAGTTTGTCTCGAAGAATGGTTCCCAATTTGATCCAGTATTCTCCCTGGAGATAGGCATCTTCCATGGTTGGAATGCTGGCTTTCCAGGTATCTACAAGGGCATCCCACTCCTCGGTAGCAGATGCCAGTCTTTCCAATTCAGCCAAGGAGTGTGGGTCTTCTCCATCTTCTCCAACGGCGCGCTGAATAACCAGGAAGGCTGAACTCGTGTCCTCCAATCGGTTCTCATACACGTTCGCCAATTTGTGGAGGGTCGGAATTCGGTCGGCTTTGTCATCCAGGTGGTCAATTCGTCCCAACAGAAGAGAGGCGAGTTCGCCCCATGCCTCTCGGTCCTCACACAACTGCTCCAGTTGGTAGGAGGCATCCAGGTTGGCAGGCTCTCTTTCCAATACTTCTGTGAATGTTGCCGATGCAGCATCCTTGTCTTGAACCTGAATCAGAAGGGTCTCAGCAATCTGGGTGAGAAGCTCAAGAGCCGCCTCAGGCTTTTCCTGCTGGTCGAGGAGTTCGACCTTCTTCCGCATAATGCCTGTGGCATTGGTCCATTCGCCTTGCTCGCTGTAGAGCATCTCCAATTGGTCCAGGGCGTCTTCATGGTCCCCATTCAGCTGGGCAACCTGATTCCATGCGGCAATGGCACCTTGAGGTTGCCCCAGGGCCGTTTGTCGAAGGTTGGCCAGTTCACTCCACCAGTCCAGTTGCTGGGCGGCCTCTTCACCCTCAATACTGACCAACTGCTCAAGAATTCCCGCGAGAGGCTCGATAGCCCCTCCATCACGGTAAACATCCCGAAGGCTGTCGAGGGACTCCCGATCTCCAGGCTCCAGAGCCAGTACCTGTTCCCAATGACGTTGAGATTGGAGGGGTTCATCCAGTGTATCTCTCCACAGAATTCCCAGCTTTCGGTGCTGTTGAGCACTGCGATCCGAATCTTCCTCGCCAATGAGTCGCAATTCTCGCTCAATGGATTCCGCGAGCTCTTCCCATTTCTGGGCATGCTCGAGGAGGCGCTGAAGCTGATGGAGGGCATCCAGATGGTCGGGTTTAAGAAGAAGGACTTCTTCCCACAGGCCAATGGCGTCCTCATTTTTCTCCAGGGCATGCTCTGCGAGAAGGGCCATCTCCTCAAAGACCGAGCAGCGCTCTGATTCTTGGGGGAGGAGATTGGAAAGGCCTTCAAGGATTCCAAAGAGGTCGCTGGAGCGATCCGCTGCGCGATACAAGTCCGCCAGATCTCCAAGAGCTCCCAGGTTGTTTTCGTCCAGGTCAGCCACTTTCTTCAAGGCATTGATGGCATCATCTGTTCGGTCCAATCGGTCCCGATAGAGGTTCGCCAAACGGGTGAGCAGACGAACTTGTTCGTCCTCATAATCCGCCACACCTACGCGACGGGTGAGAACCGCTTCCAATTCTGCCCATCGCTCGTCCTGGGTGTAGAGCTCGTCGAGACCTTTGAGGGCGTTTTCCTGCTCTTCATCTACAGAAAGAATCTGGAGGAAAAGCAATTCGGTGTCCTCTCGATTCTCCAGTTTTTCAAGGGTGGCTTTCGATGCTTTGAGCCACAACTCTATCTTGCGTTCACTCTCTGCAGGCTCCGCAGCCTCCAGCAAGGCGTCGGTGTACATCTGCCAGGACTCACTTTCCTGAGCCAGGGTATCCAGTTGACCCAGGGAGAGCTCGTCTTCGGGGTCCAGTACCATGGCCTTTCCGTACCAGGTCATGGCTCCGCCCACATCTCCGAGAGATTGATGGGTCAGCTCTGCAATTCTGCGCATTTGGTCACTGCGGTCAGCTGGGTCTTCCATGTCCAGCAGGCTGACTTCCAGCAGGGATTTCAGATCGGAGAACCGCTCTTGACGGGTATAGATAGGTTCAAGAATCTCAACCCCGTCTCCTCGGCAGATACCCGCCTCCGCGAGTCTCCATATTTCAGCAATGGCCTCTTCGTTGTCCTCGGACTGGAAGAGGACCTCCTGGTAGCATTCAAATGCTCCAGTGGCGTTGTCCAGCGAGTCTTCGAGGGTTTGAGCCAATCGGAAATTCAGGGAAATGCGTTCCTCTGCATCCGTGCAGATATCCACTTTGCTCCGGAGAATTCCGGCCAATCCTTCCCAATTCTCTGTTAACTGATAGAGCTCATCGAGGGCTTGGAGGACATCTTCATGGTCTGAAAAGTCTCCCATGAGCTTTTCATACTGACCAATGGCCCGTTGGGCATCTGCGATTTCGGACTTGAGAATTTCTCCGACCCGAAGCTCGAGTTCCAGGGAGCGATCCGGATCGTCTCCTTCCTCGGCAATTCCCACGTAAAGGGACTGGAGGTCTTCCCAGAGCCCATGCTCTGCTGCCAGCCGTTCCAGATTTTCCGCGCACCCTTTGTCTCGTGCTACGTCTTCCAGCCCTCTCGAGTAACACCCAAACGCCTGGTTGGGGTTGCTTAAGTGATGTTCCGAGATGGCTCCCATTCGAGTGAGGAGTTGAACCCTGTCATGGGGCTCTTCACGGAATGCCACGAGGACTTCATGGAGGTTGTAGAGGCGCTCAAAGGAGTCGGTGGCTTCCAGGACGGGAACCAGCACATCAAACGCAGTTTCTCGCTCGTCTTTTTCAACAACGATGGCTTCCAGGGCTGTAATTCCCCGTTCGTCCTCCGGGTTGTCTTCGAGAAGCGATGCATAGGATTGAATGGCTTCTGGTGGTGATTCGAGTTCCCCTTCCCAGATCTTTCCGATTCTGAACTGGAGGTCCGCAGCCTCTGATGTGGAGACGAGAGGACGCAATCGATCGAGGATTTGGAGAAGGTCAAGCCATTCTCCCTGTTTTGTGAACAGGGCATCCAGCTGGCGCAGGGATTCCAGGTCTTCAGCATCCCATCCCAGGACCTGTTGGTAGGCTTCAATGGCCTGCTCAACAGATTCAATTTCATTTTCGTAGATTCCTGCTCGTTGGTAAGCCAGAGCTTTTCGGCCATCCAAACCTTCTTCTCGCTCAATTTTGGTGGAAAGAAGGTCGACCAGTGAGGACCAGTCCTCCACTCGAGCGTAGAGACTTTCCAGGGCATCCAGTACGGATTCGTCCTCGGGAACCAGACTTCGAAGGGCCTCAAAGATCTCAATGGATACTTCAGGCTTGTCCAACTGGCTCGCCGCGATCATTCCAGCCTCTTTGAGGAGGGATGAACGTTCCACTACGTCTTCTACCAAGTTGGCTTTGTGCTGCAGTGTTTCGATGACTTCTGCCCATTCTCCGCCGGCCTGGTAGAGGGAAAGAAGGGCGTCTACGGCCTCGATTCTCCCTCCATCCAGTTCCAGGATCGCCTGTTGGTGCTTTTTGGCGATGGAGCGGTCCTGCAGTGCGTCGAGGGCCAAAGTTGCCATGGTGTTGTGCAGCGTACATTGGTGCTCAACAGAAGAAGCTTCTTCTACGTGACCTTCCAGCAATTGGATGGCCTCTGCTTGGTTCTCCAGTTTTCCTGTGAGTCGGAGGATGTTTTCAAGGGCTCGCGTATTGTCGGGAACCGCCTGGTAGGCGAATCCGTAGAACAGGAACGCAAATTCCAGGTCTTCCGCTTTCTCTTCGTGAAGGGCTGCAATCTTGAAGTCCCACTCGATTTGGTCCATGACCCCATCGGCGGCTTCCTTGCGCACTTCGTAGACAGGGATGAGTTTTTCCCATTCTCCAGACGCTTCATAGTGAGGCGTCAGCAGAGGCGCGATGGTTGTGGTCTCCTTTCCATCTCCAAACAGTCGTTCCAGGGCATCGATAGACCCTTCATGACCAGGTTGGCTGTCGAGGATGAGCGCATGAACATCAATGGATCCTATGACGTCATCAAGGGCCGATTCCTGGACCTGTGCGAGTCTCGAGAGGAGTTCAATTCGATCTTCATCGTCTTCTGCGAGTCGTACTCGAGTGCTCAGGGTGTCCGCCAAATCAGTCCAGCGTTCCGCTCTGGTGTACAACCCGTCGAGGCGCTCATGGGCCTCGGAAAGGTCTGAAGAGAGTTCCAGCACTTCGGAAACGATGGTGATGGCTTCTTCCACATTTCCGATCTGCTGAGACCAGATCTCTTCACTTTGGAAGAGAAGCTCAATGCGAGACTCGTCCGTATCGGCAAGGGATATTTTCCGTCGGAGAATATCCAGGAGAGCATTCCACTGCTCAGTGGCTCTGTAGATGTCTTCCAGGGACGAAATGGCCTCCTGGTCCTCAGAATTCTCTTCAAGCAGCGCTTCAAAATGAACCTGGGCTTGCTCCAATTCTTCCAATTGATGGAGGTAGGTTCGAGCGATAACGCCCCGAATGGACTGTCGAAGGTTGTCTTTTCCGATGTTATCTACGTGGGTCTCATAGAGCTCCACCAATGGGAACCACATTCCCAATTCCTCTGCGAATCGGAGAAGTTCAGCCCGAGCTTCTTTGTGAGCAGGTCGCGTTGCGAAGATCCGCCCGAATGAGCGGAAAGAACGATGCCCATCCCCCAATTGGTCTCTGTACAGTTTTCCGAGCTCTTCGAGGAGCCTGACACGCTCTCCCTTTTTACTTCGGTGTCGGAGATGAATCTCATACACATCGGCGAGTCGCTCCCAATTTTCCTGAGCGGAGTACACCCCTTCGAGGACTTCAGCGATCACCGGTTGAACCGTCTCTGATGAGATCAACTCTTCCAAACCAGCTACGGCAGGTCCGTAAAGAGGTTTGGATTCCAGTGCTGACGTGTAGTTCATCACCACTTCGTCAATGCGATCTGTGGTGGCATACAGGAGCTCTCCAATTTGGCAATGGAGCCGTGCAAGACCCTCTGGAGAAGAACTCAGGTCCGCCTGGAGGAGGGACAGTTCTTTCTCCATGACCCCCAACAGACCAGCGTGGTCACCTTCGATGGCGTAAATTGCCGATAATTCCCGATGTACTCTGCTGTCAGATGGAAATGATTCCATCAGGGCCCGGAATACATTGGCTGCTGCTTCGTTGTTTGAAAGCTCATCTCTCCAGATGGCTCCAATTCGAAACAAAACCTCTCGTTTTTCTTCTTCGTTTCGACCCAGGTTCTCTTTTTGCTGAAGAACCTCAATCAGAGCTTCCCATTCTCCACGCTCCTGATAGATTTCCTCCATGGCTTCCAGAGCAACGCGGTTGGCGGGCTCCAGTTCCTGGACGTGTTTGAAGTGCCCCAATGCGGAATCTGCGTCTTCCAGGTTCTCTCGATAGACTTGGGCGAGACGCACCAGGGCCTCTGTCCGAACGTTTCCGTCCTGAAGCCGGGGAAGGGTCTCTTCAACCACCGAGACATAGGTGTCCCAATTGTCGCTCAGTGAGGCGAGTCGCTCCAACTCCTTTGCCTCGTCCATAGATGAAAAACACTCTTTAAATACTTGGACATAGCTGAAGAAAGCCTGGTCTGGATTTCGAAGCTTTTCCTCGTATAAAGACGATAAACGCAAGAGGAGTTCTTTCCGTTCGGAGGCCTCTCTCGCATCGCTTAATGCAATCTCGAGGACTTCGGACAATGGGCTCCACTTTTGCCCCATCTCATAGAGGGGAATCAGGGCTTTGGCAGCCTCTACATTTCTGGCATCCAGTGAGAGGATTCCTTCCAGGCTCTTGATGGCTCGAAGGGGTTGCTCCATCTCATTTTGCCACAGGGCAGAAATGGTGAAGAGGAGTCGTATTTTCTCAGCGGGTTGGCTGAGGGACTTCACCTGACTGTCCAGGGTTCGGACCAACTCGGCGATGGTGCCGTACGATCGGTAGAGCCATTCGAGGGTTTCCCAATCTTTTTCAGCCAATGCCCGTTTTCTGACTTCATTTTGGGCTTTGCGATGGCCAGGTTCCACTTCAAGAAGCCGTTTCCAGACTCCAAGAGCTCGTGATTCATCCTTCAATCGAGCCGTGAGGACCAGACCAAGTTTGTCCAGAAGGGGAATGAGGTCAGCGGCTTCACTCAATTGGCTGAGTCGCCGTTCGAGAATGTCTACCAACTTTGGGTAGTCCTTCTCGCGTTCGTACAGGCCTTCCAATTGCTCCAACGCTTCGGGAAGCTCTTCATGAATGGTGAGAACATCCTCCCACAATTCAATGGCTGAAGCGGGTTTCCGGATATTCTCTGTGGCAAATTGGGCCAGTTCTATGAACCGTTGTGCCATCTCTTCTTCGTCTTCGAGAAGAGCGACCTCTCGCCGGGACAGGAGAAGATAACTCTCAAAGTCCCGTCGCTTCAGGTAGATGTCCTTTAGGGCCTCAATGGCCTCCCCGTCCTCCGGTTCGAGAGCAAGAATAGCCGTGTAGCTCTTCATGGCCTCCGCAGAGTTGGAGAAGCGTTCCATCATGATGGATGCGACTTTTCTGTGGAGGGCAATGAGGTCTTCTTCTCCCTCTGTATGGTCGATCTTGGTTTGAAGAATGCGCACCAGATCTGGCCACCGTTTCATGTTCTCGTATTGACTCACCAGTGCATCGATGGACTCACTGTGGCCCGGATTGATCTCGAGAATGGTCTGGTAGATGTTGTTAACTTTGGTTTCGCTCTTGATGTGATCTCGATAGATCGTCACCACTTCCAGAAGAAGTTCGATGCGTTCATCCGTGTCCAGAGTGTCGTCGTTTTTAGCCTTTTTGGTCAGCAGGTCTACCAGGCTGTGCCATTTTCCGACCTTTGCATACAGGTCCCTCAGCTGATCTTCAGCCTCGTCATCCTCTCCTTCACACAGGTCTTGCACTGCGGACCAGAACGAGATGGCCTTATCCCATTTTTCAGCCTCCATGGCGCGCTCGGCCAGGTCTCGCTTCAAGGGGATGAGAGAGGGGGCATCTTCAGGATTCCCGGCGGCTTCCATGAGAAACTGTTCCAGTCTTCTCCAGTTGCCTCTTCTTGCGTAGAACTCCAGGTAGAATTCATGAAGGTCTCCGTCAAAGGTATTTGTATTTCCCTTGATTCGACGGAAATACAATTCAGCTTTGTCGGGCTCACCGCTTTTTTTCCAGTAGATACGGCCAAGTGCTCCGTATAACTCACCTGAAATCTGTGGTGTTGGTGCTGTTCTCGCCTTCATCTCCGTTTGCCGGAGGAATGCATCGATATTTGCTTCAGCATCATATGCCTCGAACAAAATGGCATGCATTTCTCGAATACCATCCGCATCTTCTGCCTGCAGCAGAGCAGTCTGGTATTGTTCAAGCGTGTTGGGCTCAAGCGGGTTGGACAAAAACTGTTCCTGAAGGTCAGCAAACTCCATTGACGCCATCTGGTCGCTCCTACGTTGATTTGTCAGGTCATGAGGGTACCACAGCCCGTCACAGGAATTCAAACCATCTCAAAAGGCATAAGATTTTGATATTAAAGGGAATTAATTCTTTTTGTCAGGGGATTTTTGACTTGATTTTTCTCAGAGGCTGTGGGTTTCGTCAATAGCACTCCAAATCGCGTCATGCAGAACGGGTCGGAAGTCTCGAATAAGATTGTTTTCCCGGGAGGGGTGAACGCGGTTGGTCAGCAGCACAGTTGTGGCCTTTCGCTCGGGGTCAATCCA
>Ga0115011_10002921_pt1 | contig 11742 bp, 9 predicted proteins | sample TroAtlMetagenome_2_FD_88705 | JGI IMG/M metagenome (GOLD analysis project Ga0115011, IMG submission 88705) | Marine eukaryotic phytoplankton communities from Atlantic Ocean - Tropical Atlantic ANT8 Metagenome | ecosystem: Environmental > Aquatic > Marine > Oceanic | place: Tropical Atlantic... | reverse complement strand
GCTCGCCGAGGCCTCAATAAGAGACCAGTTGTTGCTGGAGATAGAATTTTTATTCCAGGAATGACTTTGTTTGCCGAAGCACTTCCATTTGCTATTGTTTCAACTAAACCTAAGGGTATTGTCCAAGTTGCTCCTGAAACAGAGATAGTGATCAAAGAAGAAGTATTTGATGAAGAAGAGGATGCAGGGACTCAATCTATTGCTTACGAAGACATTGGTGGCTTAGGTAATCAGTTACAGAAAGTTCGTGAGATGATCGAACTCCCACTAAAACATCCCATTTTATTCCGTCGACTAGGTATTGACCCTCCTAAAGGTGTTTTACTACACGGGCCCCCAGGGACTGGAAAAACAATGATTGCAAAGGCAGTTGCTTCTGAAACCAATGCTCATTTCTCATCAATAAATGGCCCAGAGATTATTTCCAAATATTACGGTGAATCTGAAAAAGCGTTACGAGAAATTTTTGATGAAGCAACACAAAATGCTCCAGCGATAATTTTCATCGATGAATTAGATAGTATAGCTCCTAAGCGTGAAGATGTAACTGGTGAAGTTGAGAGAAGAGTTGTCGCTCAACTTCTTACATTAATGGATGGAATGCATGGTAGAGATAACGTGATTGTTATTGGCGCTACTAACCGTCGTGATGCTATTGATCAAGCATTGAGAAGACCCGGTAGATTCGATAGAGAACTTGAAATTGGCGTACCTGATAAAGAAGGTCGTCGTGAAATAGTCGATATCCATACTAGGGGAATGCCAATTAGTGATGATTTTGAAATTGAATGGGTTTTAGAAAATTCATATGGGTTCGTAGGAGCGGATATTAATGCCTTAGTTCGTGAAGCTGCAATGAAGGCTTTACGAAGATATTTGCCTGAAATAGATCTTGATGAAGAAGAAATTCCTACCGAGGTTCTTGAAAAGATGGAAGTTAAGATGATTGATTTCCGTGAAGCAATTAAGGATATAGAACCAAGTGCATTAAGGGAAATTTATGTAGAAATCCCAGAAGTAAGTTGGGACCAAGTAGGTGGTTTACAAGAAATAAAAGATAGATTGAAAGAGAGTATTGAATGGCCTCTTACTCAACCTGAATTATTCTCTCATTTTGGAGTAAAACCACCACGCGGAGTAGTGCTTTTCGGTGCACCCGGTACAGGGAAGACACTAATCGCTAAGGCTATTGCCAATGAGGCAAAAGCAAATTTCATTTCCGTAAAAGGTCCTGAAATGATTTCCAAATGGGTTGGTGAATCTGAAAGGGGAATACGTGAGGTATTCAAGAAAGCCAAGCAAGCTGCACCCAGTATTATTTTCCTTGATGAATTCGAATCTATTGCTGGAGCTAGAGTTGAAAATAGAGGCGAGGGCAGTGACGTAATGAACAGAGTAGTAAATCAGCTTCTTTCTTCAATGGATGGTGTTGAAGCACTTGAAGGAGTGATAGTTATTGCTGCGACAAATAGGCCAGAAATGATCGATCCAGCCTTGCTTAGATCAGGCAGATTTGAACGTGTCCTTCATGTCCCTCCTCCCGATGAAGCCTCAATCAAAGAAATTTTGAAGATTCATACTGCTGACATGCCACTAGGTAAGTTTGATTTGTCTTCTTTTGCTAAAAATCTCAATGGTTATACTGGGGCTGATATTGAAGCAGTCTGCCGTGAAGCAGCATTAATTGCAATGAGGGCAGGTCGGAAGAGTATTTCCTCAAAGCATTTTGATGAAGCAGTAAATAGGGTTAGACCTACTGTAACTCCAGACATGATGCAATATTATGAGAAGTTACAAGATATGTTGACCAGTGGTTTAGATTCAATTCGCAGAAATAACGATGGTCTTCGAGGTATAGAATCTGTTTGAGGTGTAAAATGCCAGCAACATTCACTCGTGAACTTCTTTCAAGGGAAGTTAGGGATAGAAATGGAGATGTTTTAGGGCATGTTGCAGACTTGATATTCGATACACGTACAGGAAGTGTGACCTTTTTAATGGTCCGAATCCAAACCGATTTAGATCCTTCTCAGTTGCCTTGGCCATCAGAATCTGGAATGATATCCTTACCAATCGATGAAGTTCGTGAAATTTCTTCTGTAATTCATCTACATCGTTGAATCATCATTGTACTTGTGCGCATAACCGTCTTAAGGTTAGTATGCGCGTCTGAACATTGCTCCAGTCTACGGAGGGTGAACTTATGGCGGTACCGAACCTTTCTAGTGTTGGGAATTGGCTTCGTTCTCCATCTGGAAAAAGGATGATTGCCCTCACCTTATTTTATCTCACTTTAGGACTTCTGTTCTCCACTGTCGCTGGAACATATATTGTACGCTCAGAAGTTCATCAAAGTGCTTATGGAGAGGATTGGAATGATTTGAGTTCGTTTAGAGCAGATATCAAGGAACAAGGAATTACTACAACTAGTATTGTTAGTAGTCCATTATTGTTAGAAGAAATACAGTCTCCACGTGATACCGTATTTGTTGTTTCAGGAATTGAAAGAGATACTATTTCACTTCCGAGATTTAGTGCAGATAGTAGTGTAATTCAATTGGTTGAAGGTTTAGGTTATTCTACATCTGAAATTGAAGCGATTAGTAACTTTGTTGAACGTGGAGGGACAATTGTTGTTTTAGATGACTTTGGGTATGCTCAAGGTTTGGCTGATGACTTTGGTTTGGGATATAGTGGTCATCAATTGTATGATACTCAGACATGGGATCCTGATTTAGATTTCAATTATGTTTGGTTGAATATTACTAATGGCTTCAATTATTCTTCTACTTCAGGGTCTCGAACCAATACTAATCCTTGTCTTGCAGATGCAGATTCCGACGGGACTCCTGATTTCTTAGAGGGAATTTTGGGGGTTCCTACCTCATCAGACCTCGCACTTTGTTCACATCGCTGGGATTCTATTACGGCAACTTACAACATGGACCCTGGTTATGATTTATTGTTGAATCAACCCAGTGCTTTCGATAAAGATAGTGCTGGAGAAAATGCAGATGACAATTTGTATCCTATCGGATTTTCAACTCAAGATGCCTATTTAGATACCAATGATGATGGAAAATTAACTGTAGGATTTAGCGGGTCTGATGCGGGTTCTGATGAACAAGGACCCTTTGCAATGTATGTGAAATATTGCCGCTCAAGGAATTGTGATAATCCCGATTCTGGCCGAGCTTATTTCGTTACAGATGGTAGTATGTTGGTAAATTCTATTTATGATACAGAAGGAGTTGAGAGTGGTGTTTACGGGGAATTCAATAAAACTCCAGATAATAATGACAATCGTCGTTGGGCTCTAGATTTGATTGCCGAAGCGTTGATGTCAAATGATGGAAATGGTAGTATTTCAGAAGAAGCGCAAGTCATTTTTGATGAGAGTCGACATCAACAACCTAGTTTCATGGGAGATACATACAACCTTCTCTATTACATTTTGATTTATTTTACCAATGATTGGATGGCGATGTTACTAATGTTCCTTGGCTTATTCGTTCTCTTTGAATTTATCATCATCAAAAAGTTAGATCCCGAACCATGGAGGCATGTGTTCAGTATTATCTACTATGGATATGGTGACTCGAGAAGATACGAATATTATGGAAGGGCTAACAAAATTAAACAGATTCTTTTGACTAGGGTGAGAAATGTAAATTCGTTAACTAGAGAGGAATTTGATGCACTTCCGGCAAGAGAACTACAAAAAATGGTGAACGATCCAGTGTTAGTTAAATTCATCTTTGAAGATAGACGCTATTCCATGGAGGAAATTATTGCAGTTATCAAGAGGATTAAGTCTTGGGGGCGACGTTAATGTGGACTCGTAAAGCCTCAATTCTTGGTGCAGGGGGTGTCTCTCTAGTTCTTGTGGGCATGATGATGTCCAACTTCCAAATGATGGTATTTGGAGTGGCATTTGTTGCATTTTTAGCTGTTAATTCTTGGATTACTGGTCATGGAGATATACAAGTAGTTCGAACTCTAAGTGCAGATAATTTGTACAAAGGAGATGATTTGTATGTTGAATTAGAAATTACCAATCCATCTTGGCGTAGAACGCAACAATTGGAAATATATGACAACATCCCCCATGAGATGAAATTACGCAGCGGTCTCAATTACATGCGTGTTAATCTTGGTCCGGGAGAAACAACCCGAGTTAGGTACGTTTTGAGATGTCCACTAAGGGGGCACTACTCTATTGGCCCAATATCGATTAGATATCGTGATTCATTCAATCTTTTCTCACAAGAAATGTACGTCGACCATCGTTCCGATCTTATTGTTTTCCCGCAAGTTCGTGAAATCGAAGAAGCAATGGTAAGAAGTCGAACACCTAAAATGTATACTGGTGCCACAACATTGCGTACTCCAGGGCCTGGAACTGAGTTCTTCAGTTTACGAGAATATGTCCCTGGTGACCCGTTTAAAATTATCAATTGGAAAGCATTTGCACGAACTGGGCAACTGATTGTAAATGAAAAATGTCGAGATGCAGTTACTGATGTATTTATTTTGGTAGATAGTCGAGACATTAGTAGAATTGGCACAGTTCTCAAGAATCCATTAGAGGTCGGTACTGTTGCCGCTGCATCTCTAGCCTCATATTTTATCAAACGAAGAGATAGTGTTGCACTTGCAGTATACGATGAACGACTTTCTTTCCTCCCTCCAGATACTGGAGATAAGCAGTATTTCAAGATTCTAAGTAGTCTGGCGGGAGTTGCTCCTAAGGGTGCAATGCCCTTACAAGCTGTAACAAATGCTCTTTCATCTAGATTTAGTCGTGGTTCACCTGTATTCATAATTAGTGCATTAGAGGGAGATGGAACTACAATTCCAGCGATTAGAGACTTGGCAGGTAGGGGTCATGAAGTAATTATTTTGAGTCCAAGTAGCGTAGATTTTGAACGACTTGTAAGCAGAATACCTAGAACTTCTTATGAGGTTCTAAAATTGGAGAGGCAGAATAGATTGACTGCATTGGCAGGATTTGGCGCTAGAGTGATTGATTGGATGCCAGATGTTGAATTATCTCAAGCATTATTGCAGGTGAAAATGGGGTGAAATAATGGCTGAAGATGTTGCAATTCAGGGTGAGGGGCTGGAGACCTTACATCTCAAAGTACTTCGAAGAAAATGGCAAATTCTAGCGTTACAAATCACTGCGACAATTTCTTTATTTTCAATGTATATTGTGATGACAAGAACATATGGTGTATGTGACTCTGTTGAATCTTCTTGGTGTCCAGCACTTGATCATACACTTACTTTAGGCGTTATTGAACAGTTCTTACAAGGACAGCCGGAAGCACTTTCTTTACCAATTCCTGATTGGATGACAGGTGTAGGTAATTCAGGAGATGGTCGCTATTGGATGCCTTTGTTTGTGATTTCAATTCTTGTAGCTGGATGGACAATTTTAGGTTTGCAAACTGCTAAATTGAGAAGACAGGTCAATATGGGAATTCTTGGCGCTGCACTATTATATCTTGCAGGATTATTTGTGATTAATTGGTTAATTGGAATGATATTTAGCTTTGAGTTATATCTTCCATTTGGCCAGATTGACACCAATCGCAATCATGTCGAGTATCTTGTCGGGCCATTATTATTGTACATTCAATTGTTTATTTTGGTGTTTTATTTCTTACCTGTAATTTCTGGTTTACTTGGAATTTGGGGTATGTCGAAATCCAAGATTTCCTGGGCAATCGGTTCAACAATCATTTATCTGGGCCTTCATGCTCTTCTTTCTTATGAAGGCGTTCGCTCTACTGTCGAACTAAATCTAAACGCCCTTCCAGTCCAGATTGGAGAAGCAACAGAATGGGGTGGCTTAGTAGCACCAGAAATAGTTCCTTTACTAATTATTAGTTTACTGATGATGGTATTCTTGGAGTCCGGTTTCGCTACAATACGTTATGTTGAGTATGCATTTAAATTACCTGAATCTTGTAAAAAAGATCCAGAATATGTGAAACAATTTGACAATATTTTGAACATACATCTCCAACAAACTGTTGGCGTAACGTTCTTTGTTGGCTTGGTTACTGCACTTGCTTTGAAATTTGATGATTTAATCGTAGATCTCGTCTCTGTTTTTGAAGGATCTCAGTGGAGTGAACAAGTGAAGGAATCTCTAGAACTTCAATTAACATATGGGACTGTAATTTCTGCATTGATTTTTGTTATATTTATTGCTGGTTTACGATATATCATTCCTTGGCCGAGGATTTCAGGATTAATCGAAAAGGGTATTCGGCAGATTAGAGATCAATCGGTTTGATTATCGATCTAATAATCTTGACATAAATTCGGCGATTAGTAACGCGAAAATAACCCCTGGGAAACAAGTTAGGAGACCAATAGTTTGATTGTTTAAACCATCTTCTTGCATTGTTAATATCCAAGATAATGAAAATACAAAAAATAATCCAAAGAAAAGGGAAAATATGTTCCATAATCGTTGATTTTTATATTTCCCCGAAACTTCTTCTCTACCGAGAAGTGTCTTATTCTGTTCTTCATCCATGTAATCCCGACCTTAGATATCTAAATCCGCAAGATCGTCTTCAAGTGAAGTTAAAGCATCTCTTTCAGAAGGGTTTACTGGCATTGATATTCCATTGATTGTAGATTCACGTTCACGTTTCATATTGTCAATAATTCTTACTTGTTCTTCGGTTTCCCTCATTTCTTGTAGCTCTTCAGATCCAATAATCGCTGATGTAGGGACTAGGCCAAGATCTGAACGTTCAGAAATACTAACTCCATGGGAATCTGATGGATTATCAAGACGTTCCCAAGTATTCTTTTTATCTTTTAATGCATTTTCTAAATTTTCAACCTCTGAATCTTTTCGTTCCGGATCCATTTCTTCAAGTGCTCTAACATCTACTTCAGGTCGTTGAACTCCACTTAATCTACCTCTTTCAAATGGGAGCATTCCCTCATTTTGGAATTTCCAAATTGGTCCATTGAATGAACCTTCATCTCCTGCCATTGCATCTAATCGTTTTGACATTCTTTCAAGTGCTTCAATTGTTGAAGCCAAATCAACAGAAGAGCCTGCATCCCTCATGTCTGCATCGATGTATATATCGTCAAGAGCAGAACGAATTAGAGATTGAGTTTCAGAGGCAATCCGTGGCAATGCTTCAGGTCTATTCATCATCCGTTCAATGGATTCAATTCGGCTGACAGGCATTCCAAGATCATTAAGACTCCTTAACACATCTTGCATTTGACCAATAACAGTAGCTGCTTCTTCATATCCTCTAATAATCTCTTCAAGGTCTATGACTACATCTGTTACAATTTGCCCTAACATGTGGTGCAATCTTTGTTGTACTGACCATCTAGTTAATCCTCTAACTGCAGATGCTGTTTCAGGTGCTTGTTGCTCTAATAGTTCTACTACTTCTGATGAAAGCAAGTATCTAGGTGTAGCAGCAACTTCGTCAACAGTATGTTGGATTACTGCCAACCCTCTTTCTACTGCTCTATCGAGTAAGACCATCGATAACCCTCGACTTCTAGCATTTTCCATTCGCTCAAGGACTGGCTCTAAGGCTTTGAGCCCATCTTCATCAAGAAGTGCTCTTGCAAGTGGTTCCTCTTGTAGGCGGGCACGGATACGTTCTGCCTCTGCTATATCGACTAACGCTTGTTCATGAGCATCAGTCAGTTCTTCTGCTTCAGACAAAACCTCTCTTAATTCAGCTTCAGAATGAGCCTTTCTAGCATCAAGATCACCTAATTCTCTCATCAATGTTCTTCTTTCTCCCATCAATTCTTTGAGTTCTGTTTGCATTAGGCTTTGACGCCTTTCTAAGTCGTTAACTCTTCCTCGATCTTCATCAATTTGCCTTCTAATTGTATGCAGGTCTCCTTCTAGTGCTGCAACTTCTACTCTATGATTTCTCATTCGAGTTTCTGCTTCTTTTGTTTCAGCTTCTGCTTGTCTATGTCTTTCACGTAATGTTCCTACTTGTTCACCTAGAACCCTTTGGACTCTTTCATCTTCTGATAAAGCGGTTCTTACTTGATCCAATCTTGCTTCAGAACTTTCTAATGTAGCTTTTACTTCTGCTTCATTTTTCATTAATTCCTCCAATTCTGATTGTAATTCTGTACGTTTTTTGCTTTCTCCAATCGCTGATGCAATTTCAGAAGCCTTTCTTTCAACTTGATGTTCAAGTTCTGCAACCCGTTTAGATAACGAATCTGCACGATTCCGATCGGCTTCTGCATCTTTGGTAGCCCTTTCTTTAGCCAACATTGCTTGATCTAATCGATTTGAAATATCATTTGTTCTTTCGTTTGCTTCATCAAGTAAGGCACTCTTTGCAGTCGCAGTATTTTCTGCTTCTGTTTTCTGAAGTTGTTCTTCTTCTAGAAGTCTTTCTAACCTACCCCGTTCTCTTTCTAAACCGATTTTATCTTCTTCAAGACGATTTAGCCTGTCTAGAACCTGCCTATCTTCAGGTTGTAATACTCTGCCTCCTCGAGAATTGGGTAGAATTTTTGCCATTGGAACACCCCCTGTATCCAATAGTTTCCATTGGGCTTTAGCTACAGAAATAGCTTCCATTCCCATTTCAAATTGATATAATCTATCCAAACGCTCACTCAATAGTGATTTTCTGCTTTCTGATCGAGTTCTAACTGTCGCTATAGAGCTTGAAAGAGATGCTAAGGAAAAATCTGCAACATTCCCTCTTCCCAACGTCAATCTAGCAGCTCGTTCTAGACGATGAAGTTGTAAATCCGCACTGGGTGAAGATAGATCCTTAACGATTTGCTCAAATTCACTTTCTTCTGATTGCCCTATTAATCCAGTTGGGATCCCATCTATTAGTAATATGAATACAGGTTCTTTTTTTCCTTCTGTTCTGATATGTCCTGTAATGTCTTGCATTTTGGCAGTAGATAGCATCGAGATTAGAGCATCTACTCCTCCCTTTCCTTCTCTAACTACAAATCCATCAGCGGGGGAATTAATTTCTGCCTCTGGATCAAATTGAGGTTCCTCCATCATTGAAGCTGCATTCATCAACAAAGTCATTGAGTCTGCTCCGCCAGTAGTCCAAATTGCTAATCCAGCACCTCCATCTCTTGCTACTGTCATTTCATGTTCATCGAAAGCTTGCCTATACCATGGTGCAGGGGATGCTCCCATCAATTGAGTTAATGCATCCATTCCTCTAAGTTGGGCATCTAAATCTGCTGAAAGTGCATCAGGTTCACCAGGTGTAGACCCAGATGAATGAATCAAAATCCCGTCTTCAAATGCTAATGCTGAGATCACTCCGGTTTCTTCTGCTAATGCATCAACAATTAATGGCCACTCGTGAGTGGATGCAGGTAATCTTCTTCCTGCAAGGCCTAAGGTTCCAAGAAGAGCAGGATCTGCTAATGATTCTGGTAAACCATCGATTAGTATTCGAACTTCTTCCAATAATAGGGTAAAGGCCCGATGTTTCAATTCATGAGCATCCTCTAATTCCACTAATCGTGCTTTACCTGCCTGTCCTCCGACATAATGTCGTTTTTCTTCAGCCTCAGTTAGCCAACCAACGACTCGTCCACCTGCAATTATTCGATGGGCACAGGGTGCACGTGATTTAGGTTTGTAAGTGGAGATAACTCCGCATTCAAAATCCATAATTTCATTCATTGCACTTCCATCGAACAATTTGTCGATTGCATCTCCGTGTGGTAGTTCAAACATCTAATCACCTAGTAATTCAGCAAGATCTTTTTTGATTCGTCTTGCTTCATGAGCACAACGCCCCAATCTTTTCCCAGAATCCATGTCCAACCATAGTACAGCATCTGTTCCAATAGCCGAAGCATACAATGCCCCATTTTCGTTTTCAGACCACCATTCTACTAGTTTTCCTATTCCGCTTTCTGAGGCCATTCTTTCTGCTCGAGTCCAACTGTGGACATAATCGAGGCATTTGTCTCCATCCAAGTCCATTCCATCCAAAATAACTAGTCTAGAATTTGTCACACCAGGCAGGTGCATGAAGGCTCTAACAACATTGATTGGCATGTATCAAGCGCTTGGAGGCAATATACGCCTTCTTGTACTTGTCCCTAATATTGGACTAAGGTGGTGTTTTGATAGAAAATAGAGAATCTCCAAAATCTGAATGTAAATTATTCTTCAATTGGGGAAAACATGTAGTTATTAATTAATGAATTTTTCAATTGTAAATTCTATTTTCCAATTGAAAAATTGAACGATTTATTCAAACCATTTTGCACTAGCCCCTCATCATGAGCGTGGTATTAGAAGTGCAGACATGCTCCAGATGTGATCGTGATTCTCTTGTCCATCAACCATACAGTGGTCTTCATTTGTGTGGGACTCATTTGATTCAATCTGTAAGAAAGAGAGTATCAAAATCTCTTCGTAAGCAACTTATTTTACCAAAAAATTCGATTAAATCGATAGGACGTCCTTTTAGAGTACTAATCGCTATTTCTGGAGGTAAGGATTCTGCAATACTTTTGTATTTCTTACATAGCATTCTAGGCTCAAGGAGAGATGTTGAATTAATTGCAGGAGTTGTAGATGAAGGGATAGATGGATATAGGGCTCCATCTATTGATTGTGCAGAAAAATTATGTTCTATGTTGGGTGTACGATTTGAACGAATTTCTTATCCAGACTTAACGTTCCCTGAGATGGATAATGTTGTAGAATCATTACCCAAGATTTCTGAAACTAATCTTGAAGCAAAAGGAATGATGCCTTGCAGTTTTTGTGGAGTATTTAGGAGACAAGGATTGAATTCATTGGCTAAACGAATAGGTGCAGATGTAATGGCTCTAGGGCACAATCTTGATGATGTTGCTCAATCAGTTCTAATGAATCTCCAAAAAGGCGAGGTTGATCGTACCGCAAGATTAGCTCCTCATACTACTGTGCCCATTGAAGGATTAGCTCCTCGGATAGTTCCCCTTCGTTGGATTCCTGAACAAGAGATTCATGCAGCTGCAATTCACCTGAATCTTCCAATCCATCATGGCGATTGTCCTCATGCAGGTGGTGCAATGCGCCAAAGAAGTCGCGAAATCATTGCCACAATAGAGAAAGATATTCCTGGCAGCCGTCATGGCTTGGTTCAATCTATGGATCGTATAAGGGAACTGGCTATCGACTCAAAAAATATCTCTTCCATCCAATCATGTAAAAAATGTGGAGAGCCGACTAGCCGTCCTATTTGTCAATCATGTACCATGAAGGAATGGTTTGAATGAATGATGAAAATTCAAAGAAAATTTGGAAATATATGCAGGAAGCAGGGGACAAATTAGTAGGTAAGTTACCCCCTTCTAGATTTCATCCTAAGGGTAGAAATCCATATGCTCATGTGGCAATTTGTGTGAAGAGTAAATTTGGGAAATCATACAAGGAAATTCAAGATTCAAGACTCGATGAAGTCTTAGAATTCATTGATTATTTGGTTGAAAATCCATCATAGATTTATTTGAAAAGAAATCCTCCTTTTTTCATACTCTTTCGATTTTATATATCCTCATTGAAATGAATTTTCATGCTAAAACATTCGACTAAGTTTGATCAATTAGATAAAAAAATTCAGAGCCTCGACCTGTCTCGAATAATTTGGAAGATGTCAGATGCCGAAGAAGGTAAAGGGTATACCCCTGAAAGATTAGGAAGAGCAGAACTCGATTATCGCCGAT
>Ga0115011_10002920_pt1 | contig 11742 bp, 12 predicted proteins | sample TroAtlMetagenome_2_FD_88705 | JGI IMG/M metagenome (GOLD analysis project Ga0115011, IMG submission 88705) | Marine eukaryotic phytoplankton communities from Atlantic Ocean - Tropical Atlantic ANT8 Metagenome | ecosystem: Environmental > Aquatic > Marine > Oceanic | place: Tropical Atlantic... | reverse complement strand
GTTCAAAGGTCCGCTTATCGCGATGCGCTGGCACAAATGCTGGACTTTCTCCTGAAGCTTCTTGAGACCCTTCAGAAAGGCTGAGTGCCGTATCCGTGGATGGACAACCCAGCCTGAGCGCGCTATGTTGGAAACGCGCCACGAAAGAGGCAACCCGCATTGGGATGCTGAGCCTTTTCGTTCTCGGGCATATGCTCCACGGCAGTTGTGAGGAACAGAGCGCTTTCACCCTCAATTTGCATAAGCAGCGGACAGGTTACCCGGGGTGAACCCGGAGTCTTCCACACTGCCTCAAGCCGGCCATCCACCAGGCTATGCTGACGGGCCTCTCCCTCCTCCACATTTTCAGGGTTATACATTGCGATGATCACGCTTCGTCCGTCAGGAGTCATCACCATCCCGTCAGGATAGGAGGCAACATCCCGCAAATCCAGAACCGTCTTGGGGTCTCCAAGTTGCTGTCCGTCACCATCAAGTGGGTATTCCACTACCAGCTTTGTCGGCGTATCAATATCAAGAAGGAATTCCTTACCCTCCCGTATCAGGATTATTTTTCCGTTCGAGCACGTCTGTCCTCCCCGCAGCTTTACCGGCTCCCGCATTGCAGGAAACCAAAGATATAATGCAGCCTTGGGATCTGTAAAAGCCAAGTCCTTGGTTCCAAAGATCACGCCATCTCGATATGCCACGCCGTCATTAATGATCGTCCCATCCTCCTCTCCGCTTACTTCTCCAGGTGGTTCGACCCATTGGCCTGAGGCGATATTGTAGAACCCTACCTTTCTCTCAATTCCAGCGAGGAATACGCTCTGATCCTCTGTCGGAAAGGCAAACCCCGGACGCCCCGGAAGGATGTGTTGCTGGTTGCTACCCGAGCCAAGATCAAGAACGTTAATGGAACCTTCACAAGATTCTCCCCCATGCTGGATAGCCACCCAGGACAACTTGCCTTCTCCATACTGACAGGGCCCCTCCGGAAGATAAGCAAGGGCATCATCGCCTGGGCGAAATGCAACTTTTGCGGTGTGTTCAGTCATGACTCCGAGGATTAAGGCCGTCAGGTAATACTGATCTCTGGACCCGATTCTGGAGAGGGATATAGAGGCCACCCACGTGACGACCACATGGGTGGCTAAGCTAACCCTGCCTCCAGAGGAGAGGGGGCCTATTTGATTTCCCTGATCTTCACGTTCCGGAAGGAAACTTGGGCTCCATGATCCTGCAAACCAAGATGCCCTTTCTTTGTCTCGGCGAATCCCTTCCAGGTAGCGAACTTACTTGCCGCCACCTTCTTGTTCCAATCCTCGCTCCCAATATGGTACTCGGTAACTTTCTGCCCGTTGAACCAGTGAGTCCCTTTACCGTCAACCATTCGAATTCGAACAGTGTTCCACCCTTCGGGATTGATTTTTTTCTCCCCGTCAACAGCAATAGGATACAAGGCATAAAGACCTCCCGCATCCGTACTCTTCTTCCCTTTCGAGCGCTCAATCTGCATTTCGGGGGCAACCTTGTAGATCGGCCCACCCGCCTCCGGGTTAACCCGGATCAGGATCCCACTGTTGCCCTTTGTCTTCCATTCGAGACTGAGTTCATAATTCTCGTACGCGTCCGAGGTATAAATGTCCCCCGCCCCTTTCTTCATCAAAGTGAGAGATCCGTCTTCCACTCCCCACGCTCCTGCCTCCAGAGGCTTCTTGGTTTTCCAGCTGTGCCACCCTGAGGTGGATTTCCCATCGAAAAGAAGTTTCCAGCCTTCCTTCTTTTCAGCCCCTGTCAGAACATTGTGCTCTCCGTGAGCCAGAGAACTAAGGGCGATCACAATTGCGAGTGAGATAGTCTTTTTCATGGTCGATGTGAGACTCATTTACTGGTTCGGAGGAGATGGAACAAGCCTCGTCCTCACCGGGGGCCCAACTGGTTCGGAATTACAGAATATGTTACTCCCTGTCCCGCAAGGCTTTCTTCAGCACTGTCAGTAAATCTGAGCTCGTTTTTTACACTCTTGGTCGTCTCAGGCTAAATTTATCCCCAATTTTTCTAATTTACCGACTCCCGGTAACAATTACCGCCTATCACGAAATAGAGTGTCTTTTTTTCTTTGCCACTACCACATCTTGGGTAGCCTTACTCCCCACTGAGCAATCAATGAGGTGTATTCAGTGCGGTTCCCACAAAGACAAAGTTGTCGATTCCCGGATGTCCAAAGACGGGACGACGATTCGACGACGACGCGAATGCCTCGATTGCACATATCGCTATACGACCTACGAGCAAATCGAGCGAACGGAGCTCCGGGTAGTGAAGAAGGACGGAAGCCGGGAAGCTATCAACCGGGAGAAGCTATTCCGAGGCCTCGTCAAAGCCTGCGAAAAGCGCCCAGTGTCAATGGACCGCTTGGATCGGGCAGTGGAAGAAATTTTAGCCGATCTTCACAAGGACCATATTTCCGAGGTCCCCTCCAACCTCATCGGTGCGGAGGTCATGGACAAGCTCCACCAGATCGATCCGGTGGCCTATGTCCGCTACGTCTCTGTGTATCGCCAGTTCGACAACGTCGGCGAGTTCATCAGCGAAATTCAATCCCTCGAGAATCGGGCCATGCGGGATCATATGCAGAGGAGGCTGTTCAAGGAGTGATTCCATCATGATCTGTCTCGTTGGAAAATTACCCGTTCTGCAGGTTGGCCACCATCAGGTAGCGAGCTACGACACTGCCTGGATTGATGTTGCCCTGCAACGTGCCGCGCACTCATGCGACCGCTCCGACTTCCCCTTTATTGACGATATTCGGGACGGCATCCTGCACTACCTTGAGCACAAGTGTCCGTGGCGTGTACTTCCGCTGGAAGACCTCTTCGAGAGGATGAGACGGATGCTCCGGCGGATTGGTTGCGATGCCATCGCTGACAACCTGAAGCCACTAGCCCCTCCCATCACCCTGTCCATCGCCCGGGCCGCAAAGGAAGCCGGAAATGGATTTGAGCTCGTTTTTTACCAGAAACTACAGGAGAAAATTGACGATCTCCATGCCAGGGGCGCTGAGGAATTCCACTTCACCGAGCTTCGTGAAAGCGCCCAAATTCTCCTTGGGACTACCGAGTGGACGCCGCACTGTAATCGTATCCACCAGGAAATTCTCGCCTTTCTACAGGACATTGCGCAGCAGCCTGTCCCTGAGAACCGCAAGATCCAACTCACCATTGACCTCTGAGAGCAGCAGCCCTTTCAAGGGGAGGAGGTGAGGCATGGCATCCGGATCGTTCTTCCGCCCCTCTTCTACATCGTTAAAGTTAAAACCCCGCGTAGTGGCTGAAAAAACCATCTTCCAGAAGATCGTAGACCGGGAGATCCCGGCCGACATCATCTACGAGGACGACCAGTGTCTCTGTTTCCGAGATATCGCGCCCCAAGCTCCGGTGCACCTGCTCCTTGTTCCGAAAAAGCTGATCGTCCGGATCAGCGAGGCCGACCCTGCCGACCAGGATCTCATCGGCCACCTTCTCTGCCGAATTCCCCTCATCGCTCAACAGGAAGGCCTAAGTGAAGACGGATTCAGGATCGTGATCAATAATGGCAAACATGGAGGCGAGGCCGTCCCCCACCTCCACCTGCATCTTCTGGCAGGCCGTCAACTCGGTTGGCCCCCAGGCTAAGGTAGAGGGCGATTTCGATCTCCATTCCCACTACCCAAGAGCTTCCTGCTCCTTGGGAAACTGGTCAGAACCCTTGGTAGACTTTGTCCCGGTTTTTTTCCGACGGGATTTTTTCTCCCAGATCGCAAGTCCGATGCCCCCTAGCGCCACCACAAACTCAAAGCAGTAGAACATCTTCACCGCACCTCCAATCCCCTCGGTAAATCCATAGGAATGCAACCCGGTCCCAAGGAGGTTGACCCCCCACCACGAGAACGCCACGACGATCGCTCCGAGGATAGAAGCAATATGGATGCCCCACTCCTTGAGATAGCCGCCCATCCGGGCATGCAGGATAATCAGGCACCAGAGAACGATGAGCATCGCCCCATTCTCCTTGGGGTCCCAACCCCAGAAACGGCCCCATGAGTCGTTGGCCCAGATCCCTCCCAGCACCGTCCCTACGAGAGAGAAGAATAGCGTAAAGCATACCAGCCCGTATACCGAGCGGGTCAGGAACCGGGAAAGGGATCTGTCACTCCGATCGAGGCCAAAGGCCTTGGCGTAGATAAAGACATGCGACATCGCCGCCGCAATCAGGCCCCCGGAATAGCCCAGAGTAATGATGATCACGTGGGTCGAGAGCCAGAAATTGGAGCGCAATACCGCCCGCAGGGGATCCATGTGATCCTGAGCATCCACTCCTTCAAAGGCCCGTGCCAGGAAGAGTCCGAGAAGCCCCACCGCAATGGCCGCGCCAAGAGCGATCCGACGACGAGTTGCCGCCTCAAGAAGAAACAGGACGAGTACGCCCCCACCCGCAATGAAGGGTATCGTGTCGTAGAGGTTCCCCACGGGTGGGCGCTCCATCAGGATACAACGATGTACGATTCCCCAGATAAGGTAGAACGCACCCAGACCTCCCAGAAGCCAGGTTAAGCGGTAAGTCCACTTTCCCCATCCAGAGGCCGGCGCCAGCCAACTGACAGCTGCCACTACGAAGGCTAGGACAAACCAAGCCAGCCCTCGCACGAAATAGTTCTTCCCGTAATAAGCCACCTCTGATTTCAACTTGTCCTCTGTTTCTCCAAGCACGGTGGCCCGCTTAACAAGTTCCTCTCGCCAGTCGTCCAGCTTCTCAGCGAACTCACTCTCCTTCCCCTCCGCAGCGGCACAGAGCTCCTCGAGGGTTTTCAGATCATCTGAGAGTTCCTCCCAATGAGTAATATCGAGGCCTCTTGACACCTCTCCCAGCCGATTCCCTGCTGACATCCACTCACGTCCCTGAATTCGCAGGGTAGCACTCCCCTCTCCCGTGTTCTTCGCGACCAGTTCCGCCCCGGGATAACTCTTGTCCGCTCCCTCATCGAGAGTCCCCATGGTGGAACTTCCCTCGAACATCTCAACCTGTCCAGCCTCGCAACTAACCTTGAAGGTCTTGACCACCTCTCCAGAATGAATGGTTGCCGAGCCACCAGGGGGCAGGGTTACGTTCGCCTCGTAAGGGGGAAGCCACTCAATTCCACCTTCCCCGCGCCCCAGTCTGAAGCTCACTTCATTGATGAGCTGTTGGACATGCGCGGGAACTTCCTGCTGACGCAGGGCCGCTGCCAGCACCGGCATGGCCTTCACCCAGTAACTGACCCTATTCATCTGCTCCCCATCCGCCGTCTCCGCGGAAGCGTCCAAGGTGACCCCCTTGGAGAAATCATTACTGGCAAGCATTCCTTGATACTCCATGATCTTCCGGGCTAGGGCTCGTGGATCTGATTCTCCTCCCGGGAATTTGTAGTCAGGGTTTTTCTGCATTTCTGCCTGAATCCTCTTCTGCAGATCCCCTGCCTTTTTCCCTAGGTTCTGCATGTGGGGCTCCAGCTGAATATAACTATAGCGATCCCTGCGGTTCTCCACCTCCATTCCGACTGCCTCCAACAGGTCCGAGTCATCCACTCGAAACGTCGGCATGGTCATGGCAAGTTCCGGCCGAAAAAGAATATCAAGCAGCCACTCTGTGGGCCCGATACTGATCTGTTCTCCGCCACTCTTAAACTTCATCTTGCGCGCCCCATGCAGCTTCAACATCAGGAATTGCGCCCGGGTCTCAAACGGCTTCACCCGGCCTCCATCCTGCACCGGAATGCCCTTGGCAATCTCGACGGTATCATCCGTCCATTTTGAATATCCCACCACCTCCTGGTATTCCTTCTTGGAATAGCCATCCCGGTTGGTCACCACTGCGATCCAGACCGTGACCACGATCGCCAGGGCAAATCCTGTCCAACGAGCAGCTCCGTTGAGGCTTTTCTTAGGCATGGGACTTTTTCTTCTTGGGAATTGAGGATCCGAGGAACCGGGTCAACTTCATGCCAAAATGGAGCATGAGTCCAAAGGACGCGATGTAGAGTGACCACTTAGGCCATTGATCCGAAGGATTTTGAACGATTGCGAAACCTGAACTGGGACGACCACCCGGGGCAGGAGGAGCCCAGGAGGCCTGATAGAGGGTTACCCCTTCATGACGCATGGGTTTGTTCATCACGATGGAATACTCCTTTCGTAACTCTCCCTCGACCTTGGTAATATCGCTCTGGAACCAGCTCGGATCCCGGGTTCCCGGCCAATACTCTCCCAGAGTTTTATCCAGTTCGATCTCAAAGGGCATGGGCCAAATCCAGCGGGTCAAAGAGAACTCATAACGCCTGCCCTGTATCATGGCGGTGCCCGGAGTCGGGAAGAGCATCCCATTGTAGTGCAGCAGCATCTCTTGAAGCGCGGCACCGTCTTTATCGAGAACCGTGAGGTAGCAACCAGTCAAATTGGTCTCTTCCTGCTGAGCCCGCTTCTTTTCCTTGAGGAAAAAACCATCCACGACTCTCTCCCCCTCATACTGCTCCTTGGCCCTCGCGAGCTGAAGAAGATCCGAACTGCGAAGAAAACCAGTAACCTTGAGATCAAAAGGAAGATCTGGCAACCGAACAGTGAGGGACTGCCCCGGCTTGAGCCCACTCAGTTTCTTAGTGTCTATTACGAAAGGCCTTTCACGCTGCCCACTCTCACTATTTGGATAAATCTCGATGGTCGGCTCCGTGTAACTACGAGCGTAATCAGATCGATCACCTTGATAGACGTGCATAACACCCTCCTTCTTGCTGAGCTGAGAGACTCCTCCCGCCACTAGGAGAAAAATCATGCTGAAATGAGCTATGAGAACTCCCGCAGTTTTCAATCCCTTCCTTGCCCTTATCAGGCCTCCTAGGGTCATGTTGACAACGAGTACTGCGCTAACCCAGAAAGTCCCCGGGATCGGCAAGGGGATCATTTTCCCATTCAGCTCGGGAATGACAAAAAGAGCCTCCATATCGAAGTATTTCTGGAGGGTCAGGTAGAGTCCTACCTGAGTCTGCTCGAGGGTCCCAAAAAAGGTAGCCGCAAAAAGCATCAATAAACAAATGATCGCCACTTCGAATCCGGCCATGACACGAAATGCCCAGGACCAGAAACTTCTCCTCGGCCTAGCTTTCTGGCTTACCGTTGCCTGGTATGGGGGTATGGGTGCCGGTTGGGTCGGGGGCCTTTCCTCGCTTACCGCTGCCTCCTCGCTCACCACTGCCCCATCCTTAAACACGGACTTCTTACTTGCAGCACCCTTCCCGCCCGCCTCGGCCCTCTCTCCAGCCTTGGCGAAATACTCGTCCACATCTGTGGATCTGGATTCATTCGGGGAATCGCTCACTTTACCTCAGGTGATTCAATAACATCTACGTCAGAAAACTGGAGCCCTTTACAGTAATCAAGGAATCGCTGCCTTTCTGCATCCACATCCACCGGAGAACCCACCATTTTGATCGTCACGAGATTCCGGCTGATTGGCACAGCAAGGGCCAGCATTCGGGCATCTTCTTTGGGTTCGGCACCCATTCCCCCGTAGTACGTGCCCTCCGCCTCGACTAGATACCCCGTGGTCCCCAGCGCAGGCTCCTGCTTGAGATCCTCGACACTCACAATTTCCGGCATCCTGAATTGATTATACCACCGGTTAATATTTTGGAGAACCGAATCCTCGGTCCGACTCGGCACCACGCTCAGCCAGACCTCACCGTCCCCCCGTAACCCAAAACGATAGTTATAATAACGCATCTGAGTCCAAGGTACCCTTCGCCACTCGGAGGGCGCCTGATCCTTGAGGTCACCAGGGTAGGCCTTGTCCCAAAGAACCAGATCTCTTCGACTTGATGCCGTCACCGTGACCTCTCGGTCGGCCTGTTCGCAGCCGCTCACTACCGTCAGCAGCCCGAATATCGCAAACCACCGCACCGCCCACCTCGGTCGCCTGAGCCTGCGGCCAGCCACAAAAGCACCTGAGGGCGAAGAATGTTGAAAATACATATGGGTTAGCGTCTCCGGGACACCTAATCTTGCCACGCCCTCGACGCAAGGGGCAATCTCACTCCCGTGGAGCCAATCCGCTACTATAATCGTCTGACCCAAAGACTAGAGACCGAGCAGGTTTACGGGGAAAGATGGCTACGCCTCGCCTACGAGACCCGCTGGGGCTCTCTGCTCCAGCAAGTAGTCAAGAAGCCCTTTTTTTCCCGATGGTATGGTCGGCGAATGGCCCGTCCGGCGAGTCGCGCGCTCGTAGCACCCTTCATCAAGGAGTTCGCCCTCAATTCCTCCGAGTTCGCAGAGCCTCTGGAATCCTTTAAAAGCTTCAACGAGTTTTTCATTCGAAAGCTAAAAACCGAGGCCCGCCCCTTTGACTCGGATCCGGAAACCGCCACTTTTCCTTGCGATGGCCGCCACCTTGGTTTTCCGGATATCTCCAAGATCACTTCGGTCTTCGTCAAGGGACAGCGTTTCTCTCTTTCTTCTCTTCTTGGCTCCGATGAGCTCAGCAAGAGGTTCGCTAAAGGAAGCCTCGTTCTCTCCCGCCTCTGCCCCACCGATTATCACCGCTTTCACTTCCCGGCTGCAGGGATTCCTTCGACCTCCAGCCTCATCAACGGAGCGCTCTTCTCCGTTTCACCCATTGCTCTTCGCCGCAACCTTTCCTACCTGTGGCAAAATAAGAGAATGATCACCGAGCTTGAGACCAGCCGTTTCGGCACCATCCTGATGATCGATATCGGCGCTACGAACGTGGGGTCCATTTCCCAGACGTTTGCTCCCGGCGAAAAAATCAACCGCGGTGATGAACGCGGCTATTTTTCTTTTGGAGGATCCAGCACTATCACTCTCTTTGAAGAAGGGAAAATTACCCTTGCTGATGACCTGCTCGAGCAAACCTCCCGCCAGACCGAGCTCTACGCTCCGATGGGAAGCCTCCTTGGCCGATAAGTCCCTGCCCAGTGATATCCTCACTTCCGCCAGGAGAGTAATCCGCTCACCCCGACTAGTTCGGAAACGCTTCGAAAGCGGAGGGAAGAAACCGTATGAGCAGCATCAGGCAGAAGACAATGAAGGCTACTGCGGCACATACCTCAGCACCCTCCGCCCACCGTTCCTGTCGTACATGAGCTTTTCTCCCGGCGAGAAAAGCGAGAAGGGGAAGAACGATACTGACAGCCTGCAAGACCCAGCTAAGCCTGCTGAAAGAGTCTGGATCTGCCCAGGTCATGAACGCACCCAAGGCCGCAGTAGCTGGCAATAAGATGAAGGTAGCCAGACTGAAGAGCGGGGCAGGAACCTTCCGGTCATTCTTTCTCTCGTGATGCGCCCAGTCCGCTGGCAAAAGCTCTGCGTCGGAATCCACTTCCCTACAATATTCGTAGAGCCAGACATGGAAATCCCCGGCCCCTTTGGCGTGTACCTTGGTCTTCAGACGCTCAAACTCATTTCCCTCAAAAACATCCAGCTCCCGCAGCGCTTCCCGCTCAATTTCGTAGATTTCTCCCCGAACCGGGACCCCTTCCTCGTCCAACCGCATTCCCGGATACCAATCAATGCGATAGAGGCGTCCGAGAATCCAAGCCTCTTCCACAAAAGGCGCCTTGCCCAACCTGAAGTGATTAGAGGATCCGCGCCGCAAGGTGCCATACACAAAAACCAAAGTCTTCTGATTTGCCGACATGGATCATTGATCGTAGTGAAATCCTCCCTGCTGGCGTGCGACTACCGGTCTCTCTTTCCAACCCGCTCACATAGGAGCGCCCGCAACTCTTCAAGACCCTCCTCCAGCATAGCTGAAACGGGAACAATCTCCACCTTCGGGAAACGCTGTCGGAATTGAGTCAGATTCTCCTCCGCCTCATCAAGGTCCATCTTATTGGCAATCACTATCCAATCGAGCTTGGACAGCTCCGGCTCATACAATTTAATTTCCGTTCGAAGCGTCTCGATATCAGAAATAGGATCCCGGCATTCGCTTCCAGCCATGTCCACCACGAAAAGAAGGAGGCCACACCTTGTAATATGCCTTAAAAATTCATGACCAAGTCCGCGGTTCTCATGGGCCCCTTCAATTAAGCCCGGGATATCTGCAATCGTACACCGTTTGAAATCATCAAACTCCACCACTCCGACCATCGGATTCAAAGTCGTGAATGGATAGGACGCTACCTTTGGACGAGCCGCACTCAGCTTTGTCGTGAGGGTTGATTTCCCCGCATTGGGAAATCCAACCATTCCGGCATCTGCAATACGGCGCAGCTCGAGATAAAACACTCCCTCCGCCCCCTCCGTCCCAATCGTGAACTCCTCCGGGGCACGGTTCGTAGAACTACGAAACTGCCAGTTTCCCTTTCCTCCGTCGCCCGCCTTGCAGAGCACAAGCTCCTCTCCCTCGGATGTCAGATCCGCAACGAGCTCCAAGTCTATCCCTGCCCCAGACTGTTCCAGCTGCACTGCCTCCGTGACGGTCTTAGCTGAACTCCGATACACCAACGTTCCCGGTGGCACCTTTCCCACCACGGATTTTCCATTCTTTCCGTGGCGTTTCCAACTCTGTCCGTGCCCACCGTCCTTCGCGATCATCCGGGGGTTGTAGTGAAACGACCTGAGATTATCGGTATGCTGATCCACTATGAGGATCACGTCACCACCTTGCGCGCCGTCTCCCCCATCCGGACCTCCACGGGGCACAAACTTTTCTCGCCGGAAGCTGACCACGCCATTTCCGCCGTTCCCTGCCTGCGCATAGATCCTAGTGTGGTCAACGAACACAGTAGGTTCTTAGTCGCTAATTGTCGTTAGCTGAACCTCAAAATATCGTCCCCTCATCCCAAGGCCCGATTCCTCGACCCCCGGAGCTCCCTTGACGCACCCTCTGGCTGCATTCACGCTGCCTGCATGGCTGATTCGACCGGCTATGACGCACCAATACGCCTCGAGGGCCAACTGTTGATTGCTGATCCCACCCTGGGTGAGGGCCCCTTTCATCACTCCGTGATCCTTCTCACGGAGCACAATGCCGAAGAGGGAGCCTGCGGACTCATTCTGAATCACCCGTCCGATCATAACGTAGGCGATTTCCTTGAGCAGGAGGAATTCAAAGCTCTCTCCGGTATCCCTGTTTACCTCGGCGGCCCAGTTTCAAACGAGAATCTCTCCTTTGCTGCCCTGTGGTGGTCCGAAAGTGAAGGCCTATGCTTTGAAACCAGCATTGCTGCGCCAGATGCCATAAAACGGGCCGAGACTCCCGGGGTCGTTGTCAGGGCCTTTCTCGGATACTCGGGGTGGTCCCGGGGCCAACTGGAGGACGAAATTCGCCATCGTTCCTGGATACCAGCCAAACCCACCGCTGACCTACTGATCAGAACCCATGATCAATCACTGTGGTCAGAGACCCTTCGAAACCTTTCCATATATCACACCATCATGGCGGAGTGTCCGGAGGATCCCGGAAAGAACTAGCGTCTCGCGCCTCCTCCCACCGGGGAGGGACTGATCTAGCCAAGGTTCTTGGTAAGCACGGCAGAACTCCTCTCACTTTCCTCGCACTTTCTTGCGCGGTTCTCGGGCACAATCGAGGTATCCGCCATCCTGTAACCCAGGTTTTCAAAGAACGAAACCGCCCGGGTTGTCAGCGCAAAGATCGTATGAATACTCCGCTCGCTGGCTCTCTCCTCAGCCGCCTCCACAAGCAATTTTCCATAGCCACGACACTCAT
>Ga0115011_10002919_pt1 | contig 11745 bp, 8 predicted proteins | sample TroAtlMetagenome_2_FD_88705 | JGI IMG/M metagenome (GOLD analysis project Ga0115011, IMG submission 88705) | Marine eukaryotic phytoplankton communities from Atlantic Ocean - Tropical Atlantic ANT8 Metagenome | ecosystem: Environmental > Aquatic > Marine > Oceanic | place: Tropical Atlantic... | reverse complement strand
GCCCCATGGTAGTCTATGAGACAGGCCGAACGGGGTATGGCACTATTGCTGATTTTGAGGCGGATGTTGATGAGGAGACAATCGTATTGCTTTTGGGACCTTCCAATCCCGTATACGACCGCCCGGGTGAGCAGTTCAGGAGAGGGCTCAGCAGATCGAAGCTGAGCATTCATCTCGGGGTGAGAACCGATGCGACTGCGTTGGCATGTGACTGGCATATTCCGGCAGCTCATTACCTTGAGAGCTGGGGCGATACTCGAACCGCCACGGGGACATATTCTCTGACTCAGCCAATGATTCTTCCCCTGTATGGGGGTTTTTCAGAACTGGAAATTCTCTCCCAGCTATTGAGTTGGAGACAATTCGACTGGGATAGCCTCGAGTCCGAGGGAGCGGAGGAGCCCGTTGTGCCGCCCACTCTGATTGCCGGCGAGGGGATGGGCGGGGCCCCTTCTCCAGCCCTCGCTGAGGTAAGGCAAACGTTCTCCCTCCCTGAAAATGCCAACGACGATGGCGATGTGGCATGGAAAGAGGCTCTCAAGGGTGGATATCTCCAGAGTAGTTCCTACCAGACTGTTGACGCGGATGGTGCCGGAGATCCCACACCCAGGCTAAGTTCCCGCGAGAATACTGGCATCGAAATTAATCTTCTTCCGGATGCTTCAGTCTGGGATGGACGTTACATCGACAATGGCTGGCTTCAAGAGGCTCCGGACCCAATCTCCAAGCTTTCGTGGGACAATGCGGCTCTCGTATCGCCGAAAACGGCCAAAGAGCTTGGCGTTTACGAGTCGGTAGAGCAACTAGAGCCCGAAACCGAGATTCCTCTCCTCGGGAAGGTCAAAAATGCCCCTCAGCCTTCCATTGGAGAAGGAAAAGGAGCGAAGGCGCCGATGGCCCTGATCAAGACGCGCTCAGGACGAATGGAGATTCCGGTTCTGGTGGCGTTTGGCCATGCAGATGACTGCATCTCCATCGCTTTGGGGTATGGACAGGGCGCATCTGATGGACGTGATGGTGTTCGGGTTGTTCGAGAGGAGGACCCGCTGGCCACTGTGAGTCCGGTTGGGATTAACACGGGATTTAATGCCAACCAGTTGAGGGGAGATGCATCCTTCAGCATCGAGGCGATTGAGGTCACCAAAACTCAGGAGCGTTATCCAGTAGCTCTGGTTCAGGAGCACAACGCGATGAATGGACGAGCTCTTGCCCGAGAAATTTCTACGAATGACGTGGAGCACCACGGCCACAAGGTTTCCTTCGAGGACCAGGTCGCCAAGGTGCGGGAGCAAGGTCCGGTGGATTCTCACGCGCCTGAAAATGTATCGCTCTACAAACGACGTGGTTCTACCGCGTGGGAAGGCGACAAGGACAAGCAGGATGACCTGATCAGCGATAAGATCCACCAGTGGGGGATGACCATTGATCTCAACACCTGCGTGGGGTGCAACGCCTGTCTGATTGCGTGTCAGGCCGAAAACAATATCCCCATCGTCGGGAAGGAACAGGTGGCCATGGGCCGGGAAATGCACTGGGTTCGGATGGACCGGTATTTCGCGTCACCGATGACCGAGATGGACGAAAAGACTCACAAGAAAGTTCCGACCCCTGACTGGGTTCAGCAGAACCCCGAGATGATCCCGCAGCCGGTGTCCTGCATGCAATGCGAGAATGCTCCCTGCGAGACCGTTTGTCCGGTGAATGCAACCGTGCACAGCGAGGAGGGGTTGAACACAATGGCCTACAACAGGTGTATCGGGACTCGGTATTGTGCGAACAACTGCCCCTACAAAGCGCGTCGCTTCAATTATTTCGACTACAACAAGCGTAACCCGCTTGTCGCCCACAACCTCTATAAGGGGCCTTTCGGAAAGAAGCAGGTTGGGGAGGCTCCTCATTTGCAACGCAACCCCAACGTGTCGGTTCGGATGCGAGGGGTGATGGAGAAATGCACTTATTGTGTGCAACGCCTTGAGAGCGCGAAGATCAAGCAGAAGCAGATCGGTCGGATGAAGACTCTGCAAGAAGGGAGGAAATCTACGGATGTCCAGATCAAGCCAGAGGATTTAAGGGTGAAGGCAGACTCAATTAAAATGGCCTGTCAGGATGCCTGCGAGGCAAACTCAGTGAGTTTTGGAAACCTTTTGGACAAGGAAGACGCTCAAGTCTGGAGGGCCAAGTACAAGGGCGAGAAGAAAACAAAGAGCGGAGCGTTCGAGCTCGTGCACAACCCTCGCAACTACGATGTCCTTCAGTATATCGGAACCGCCCCCAGGACCAGCTATCTTGCTCGAGTGAAGAACCCGAATCCTACCATGCCCGATGCTGTCTATCGGGGCCTGGCCACCATTAATACCGCCTAAAATCCACACTTAAATTCAGAGGATGGCAGATACCGCTACAAAGACCACGAGTGAGACGTCCAAACCCCGGGAGGTGAAAATCCCGGTGTTGGAGCGTGAGACGCTCGTGCTCAACAAGCGGTCCTACCACTGGATTACAGAGCGGGTCTGTGGCGTTATCGAGAACAAGCAACCTGCCTTCTGGTGGCAGTTGTTCATCCCCTGTGCCATCATGGCAGCCATTGGAGTGGGTGGAGGATTAATTTACCTCGTCAGTACAGGAGTGGGGGTATGGGGAAACACCAACCGTGTGATGTGGGGTTGGCCAATTGTGAACTTCGTCTTCTGGATTGGAATCGGCCATGCGGGCACCCTAATTTCCGCTATTCTTTTCCTCACCAGGCAGAACTGGAGGACCTCTATCAATCGAGCGGCGGAAGCCATGACGATTTTTGCGGTAGTCTGTGCCGGTATTTTCCCAGCCTTCCACGTCGGACGTGTCTGGATGGCGTGGTATCTTGCTCCGATTCCGAACGCGAATGCGATCTGGCAAAACTTCAAGTCACCGTTGCTTTGGGATGTGTTCGCGGTTTCCACCTATTTTTCGATTTCACTCGTTTTCTGGTTCCTTGGAATGGTCCCGGACCTTGCAACGATCAGGGATCGCTGCAAGCGGGGAGTGAAGAAGCTCCTCTATGGGATCTTCTCCCTCGGTTGGCGTGGGAGCAATCGCCACTGGAGTCATTACGAGATGGCCTACCTTCTCCTTGCCGCTCTCTCCACCCCATTGGTGCTGTCGGTGCACTCGGTGGTGAGTTTTGACTTTGCCACTTCAGTAGTGCCCGGATGGCACACCACCATCTTCCCGCCCTACTTTGTTGCCGGGGCCATTTTTGGAGGATTCGCGATGGTGCTGACAATCATGATCCCCGCCAGGTTTATCTATGGTCTGGGGGACATGATTACGATGAAGCACATCGATAACATGGCCAAGATCATCCTGCTGACCGGGACCATCGTGGGATACGCCTACCTGATGGAGCTGTTTGTGGCCTTCTATTCGGGGGCCAAGTATGAGATGGCTGCGTTTACCTACCGGATCACGGGCCCCTACTGGTGGGCCTACGTCGCGATGATGAGCTGCAATGTGCTCTCTCCACAGCTTTTCTGGTTCAAGTGGTGCCGCGAGAACCTGTGGGTCGTAATGGGTGTATGCATGGCAGTGAACGCTGGGATGTGGTTCGAGCGCTTTGTGATTATTGTGACGACCCTCGCTCGTGATTTCATGCCGGCGAACTGGAAGTATTACAACCCCAGCTGGGTTGATATAATTCTCTTTCTCGGTACGATCGGGCTATTTGCCGCGCTGTTTCTCCTCTTCCTCCGTTTCCTTCCATGCATCAACATTGCAGAGGTGAAGTGGGCAAAGAAGGAGAGCGATGTGCACTATGACGATAAACAACAGCATCCTGATGAAGGGACGGTAGTTGAAGCCGCCTATCAGCAGGAAGTTGAGAAAGGAACTGCCGAAGTCTGATGAGTAGCTCTGTCAAACGCGTCTACGGCTACCTCGCCGAGTTCGAAAGTGCATCCGCCCTCTATAAGGCTGCGGAAAAGGTTCGTGATGCAGGATTTCGAAAGTGGGACTGCTATACTCCTTTCCCAGTTCATGGGCTGGACGACGCCATGGGCATCAAGAGATCGATCCTCCCCTACTTTGTCTTCTTCGGGGGGCTTACCGGTCTCATTACGGCGTTTCTTCTATCCTATGTGACGCAGGTCGGGATCTATCCGACAACGGTTCAGGGAAAGCCATCCAACATCTTTACGGTTCCTGCATTTTTCCCGATCATGTTTGAACTCACCGTTCTGTTCTCAGGGTTTACCACGCTCTTTGGCTTTCTGGGGCTGAGCCAACTGCCCCGCTGGAACCATCCGATTTTTGCAAGTCGCCAGATCCATCGAGCAACTGATGACGGCTATTTTATCGAGATAGAGGCCAAGGATCCGAAATTCTCTGCGGAGGGAACAAAGGGATTTCTGGATGAAATAGGTGGAGAGAACATTGAACTGGTGGAGGACGACGGAACCTAGGCTGAACCCATGAAATACTTCTTTCTCGTTCTTGCTGGATTGATCACCCTCACTTTTGGGGTGTTCGGGTTTCGTGGTGCTAAGAGCGCCAAGACACCAATCGAGATTTTTCCGGATATGGACAGGATGGATTTCGTGAAGAGCCAGAAGCCAAACGACTTTTTCCACGATGGGCAGGGAGCTCGTCTGCCGGTGCCCGGAACAGTGCCTCACTCCAGTGACGATGGAGTGTTCCCGGTAGAATTCGGAGAGGGTAGAACAGGGCATTATTACACCGGAGCGATCAATGATTACTTCGCGAGCGGCCTCCCGCTGGAGGAGCTCGGACTCGTCGGGGATGAGGGGGCGACGGACATGCAAGCACTGCTGAGACGCGGGCAGGATCGATACGCGGTCTTCTGCGCGATCTGCCATGGGGCCCCAGGGGATGGAACCGGCACGGTCAGTAACTATATGGCGGCGAAGATTGCCAATCTCCATGAGCCACGGTTTGCCAGCGGGGAGTATCCAGACGGCAAGCTTTATCATGTTATCACTTACGGTCAGGGACTGATGAGTGGCTACGGGGCAAGTATTCCGGTTCGGGACCGGTGGGCTATCGTGGCCTACGTTCGGGCCTTGCAGGATGCCAAGAAAGCGCCGGCCTCACCGGCAACCGCATCTGTCCCCGCGGCAAATGAGGAATCGGCAGGAGGGCCAAGTAACTAAAACTCGTCATGGCACATCATCTGGTTACATCCGCAGAGATCCCGGAAGAAGGCGAAAGGCTGGAAGTCGACAGACTCAAGAAAATCAGAACGATTTGCCTGATCGTTGCGGGTGCAGGAGGGCTATTAAGTATGCCTGCATTGTTTGGATGGTTCGGGGACGGGGTTCAGGGTTCCTATAGCTTTTCATGGCTCTACGGTTTCTTCTTTTTCACCACCCTCGCCATGGGTGGGTGCTTCTGGACATTGCTCCATAATGTGTCCAATTCCGGATGGGGTGTTTCAGTGCGGCGGGTCATGGAAAACGTTGGGTATGTGTTTCCGTGGATGTTTATTCCCATGCTTCCTCTGCTGCTGCCTGAAGTTCAAACCTACCTCTATGAATGGATGGATAAGCACCGTCTGGCTAAGGAGGCTGGGGGAGGATCTACTAGCTATGGACTCCACCATGGCCCCACCGCGGACCATCTTCTCCACGTCAAGTACTGGTATCTCAATCTCGAGTTTTGGTATGTGAGGATGCTTTGCTACTTCCCACTGCTGGGATTCGTCATCTATTTTCTTAGAAAGCTCTCGGTCGACCAGGATACCGATCCTACCCCTGGCACCTCGAGGCTCAAGAGGGCGCGCTTCCACTCCTGCTGGGGTGTCCCGGTTCTGGCGGTTGTGCTGACCTTTCTCGCCATCGACGTCGTCAAGACGCTCGACTACAAATGGTTCTCTACGATGTGGGGAGTCTACGTGTTCGCAGGAAGTGCCTTGAACGCGATGGCGGTGATTATTCTGGTTACCATCGCGCTCCGACGGATGGGGTATTTGAAAAACGTGGTGGGTCCCGAGCATGATCACCTCATGGGCAAGCTGATCTTCGCCTTCACGGTCTTCTGGGCCTATATCTCCTTCGACCAGTACTTTCTGTATTGGTATGCCAATATCACGGAGGAGACTCGTTACTTCATTCTTCGGAACACCGCAGGATGGAACTACGTTAGTATCGTCTTGGTATTCGGGCACTTTGTTGCGCCATTTCTTCTCCTGATCAGGCAGGATCTCAAGCGGCGGAATGGCTACATGATCGTGATGGCCTGTTACCTGCTCTTTATGCACATGATAGATCTTTATCATATGATCATCCCCGAACGTGGGCCATCTGTGACTAAGGTGCTCCACCCTCACAGCCCGGACAGCTGGGCTCTCTGGCTTAATGGGTCAATTGTGGGGGACGTTGTGGCATTTGTCACCGTAGGGTGCTTTTTCGTCTATATCCTCCTTCGAAATATAGGGTCTGTCGCGCTCTACCCGCACCGCGATCCGCGCATCCTCGAATCTGCGAATGTTCATAACTGATGGAATCCTCGCCACAAAATAGTCCTGATTCTCCGGGATCTCCTCGACAGAAGGATGTGAACAACACCCTCAAGCGGTTCTCGACTTTTTGGATTGGATGTATTCTCTTTGTGGCCTTCGGATTAGCCAGTCTTGTGCTGGGAATTGGATTCAACAAGCCAGTCGTCAACAACATCGATAAGGTGAATGCGAAACGGAGAGCAATGATCAAGAGGGGAGTCGACAAGTCCCATGCGGGAGCGCGTGAAAAAGCCCTTCTGAGCTTCGAGCGAGTCGGAGCTCACTTTCTCAACACTGCGCCGGCACCGGACGAGAAGCCGGAATTTGTTCTTCCCGGATCGGCAACCCAGAAGAGGAAAGCTGCGGGCGGTTCCGGGATTGTGGTTCCTGCTGGCTTTCCGACGGTTGATCCGGATGCTCCAGTGGATGTGGCAGTGATGGAACAGGGAAAGGCGATGTTTGCGATATGTTCCGCCTGCCACGGGCCCGAGGGAAAGGGAATGTATCACATCAACAAGACAGGTCCCCCCTTAGCCAACTCGGAGTGGGTCACCGGCCCGGTTGCTAATTTGATCGCAATACAATTCCGTGGGCTGAGTGGTCCGATCGAGGTCAATGGCGAAAAATATACTCCTGTGGCACCAATGGCACCTCTGCCCTTGGACGATAATTCTATCGCCGCAGTTCTGACCTACATCAGGAATAGTTTTGGTAATAAGGCATCCCCGGTCACTCCGGAGCAGGTAGAAGCCATGAGAGGGGAGCTCGGCAAGCCGATGTTGAGTCCCGCAGATCTCATTCCTCCAACTGCGGCGGCCAGTTCAAATTAAGATCACGATTTCCCATGACCTCCGAGAGCAGCACCGGGACGCCAGATCAGAATGATCTGAAGCTACGGGCGAGTATCGACCGCTCCCTCCGCCATCCCGTGATGTTCTTTTTTGCGAGCGGTGCGGCCTGGCTGGCTGTTGCCATCATCCTCGGTTTCATCGCTTCCTATAAGAGTCACGACTCCGACTTTCTCTCCGGAATCGAGTTTTTGAACTACGGGAGGGCCTATCCCGCGCATATCAATCTTCTGTTTTACGGATGGGGGTGTCAGGCTGCCTTCGGACTGATCGTATGGCTTCTAGCGAGGCTGTCCCGGAGCGAGTGCCGATCCACTGGGATTATTCTTACCGCCGGACATCTCTGGAATTTTGGTATTATGGCCGGGACGCTGTCTATTCTAGCAGGCCGCGGGTCGGGAAAGCCCCTCATGGAGTTTCCGCCTGCAATCTGGCCAGTCCTCCTGTTGTCCTATGTCTTCATCACAGTATGGTCCTTCATTCAGGTTCGTTGTAGCTACGGCGGTAAAACCTATGTGGGCCAGTGGTATCTCCTTGCAGCGGTCTTCTGGTTTCCGTGGGTGTATCTCACCGGGCACCTGTTTGTATTCGTTTTTAATGGGCATCCCGTCATGGCTGCAGGGATCAATGCTTGGTACAAATACGCGCTCATTCTTCTCTTTTTTACACCGGTCGCGCTTGGGACAGCCTACTATCTTGTGCCTAAAATCACGGGGCGTCCGATCTACAGTTATTCCCTTGCCCTCTATGGGTTCTGGGCCCTTGCGGTGATTGGCCCATGGGCAGGAATGCAGAAGCTTGCCGGGGCGCCGCTTCCACAGTTCATGCCCTACGTTGGCGCGACTGCTACCACCCTCATCCTCATTCCCGGAATTGCGGTCGGAGTCAACCTCCTCATGACACTGCGCGGGCACCAGGCGCACATTGTGGCAAGCCCTTCGTTACGTTTCACAATTGCAGGGATCGTAGGATTCCTCCTCCTAGGGCTCACAGGGATGGCTCTCAACACTCCAGCTACCCTAAAGATGACCCAGTTTGCCCTGACCGGTTACGGGTTTGAGGTTCTTGCAGTCTGTGGGTTTTTCAGCATGTGCGCCTTTGGAGGCATATACTTCATTGTACCCCGGATCACTCGACGGGAATGGCTTTCCCGCCGGTTTATCGGATGGCATTTTTGGTTAACGACTTATGGAATCCTGACTGTAGTGGTCTGCTCTATCATGGGTGGACTGTTCCAAGGGGCTGCGCAGGAAGCATACCGAAGCTCGTGGAGTGATGCAGCGTCTCTGAGTTACGCCTACAATGTGGGAACCACTGTGGCCTGGGGCTTGATCGCGCTGGGGAGCTTTTTCTTCCTGGTTCATCTTCTTCTGATGTGGGCTCGCCTAGGGAAACGGAGCCAGCACCCAACTCTTTTGGATGGAGGTCATCATGAAGAGTCTCCCCATGGCCCAGACCATGAGGCAGAGGAACTCCAACCTGCAGAAGCCTGAATCGATGACATTCAAATCCTTCATTGTAGCGTTGGGGTTGAGCTTCGGCATTCCCTGGTTTCTGATCATCCTCGTTCCCTTCGGCAAAATGCGAAACTTGGAGCCGGTTTATTTTGAGACGGAAAATGATGGGAAAGACGAGATTTACGTTCCTCGACGCTCGGGGCTGATAACCACGGGTTCTTCGGTGTATGGTGCCAACGGTTGTTATATCTGTCACACACAGCTTATCAGAGCTGGGTATGCTGGATCAGAGCTTGGTCGCGCGGATTGGGCTGGTTTTCAGATCAAGGATGAAAACGGAGTCAGTGTGAATACCGCCCGTGAAACCACTCCCTTCGACTACGGTGATGAGCCATTTGCCCATATCGGGCTCATGCGCATCGGGCCGGACCTCACAAATGTTGCCGGACGTATTGAGAAATATCTGAAGGAACCCCTGACCAAGGCCAAGTCTCCGGAGAGCTGGCTCTATCTGCACCTCTTTAATTCCTCTTTGAAAACTAAGACCCTGAACAATTCGTTCGCGTGTCCTCCACAGCCTCACTTTTTCAAGGAACGGCCACTTTACGGGCAAGGAAGTCCCAACGCTGTTCCCGGCTTGAGCCAAGAGGGCAAGGAGGTTCTCCCCACGCCAGAGGCTAAGGCTCTCGTCAGTTATCTGCTATCTTTGCGAAAAGACGATGCGGTACCCTATTCCCTGAATTATAGTCGCGATAAGAAGAAGGCGGACTAATGACCGACCAGATTAGCTGATGGCGAATTCACAGCATACGAACAAGATTGATCGACCCGATCTCGAAGACTCGACCAACGTGGTAGAGAAACACGAGAAGTTGGTGGAAATCAGTGCCTCACAGGCCAGAGAGAATCAGATATCCGAGACCGGGATGGAGCCTGTTTCGCTCTGGGTCTTCCTTGCCAGTGCGATTGTTCTTCTTATAGGCGGCGGTGTTCTTGGGGCAGGAGGAAAACTCTTCAGCTACAGTCCTCACCCGGAGGGTTACACTCGGCCAGATTTTGCGAGCGATGCCGATACGGGGCCAACTATTGGTCCGATTCTGGAAGCCCTTACAAAACGGGGAAAAAATATCTACGCCAAGTGCAGCGGTTGTCACGGATCGACCGGAAATGGGGATGGGAATCAATATCCGCCCCTTTCCGGCTCGGAGTGGGTTACTGGAAATACCGGGCGGCTTGCGCAAATTATTCTGAATGGCCTCAGTGGTCCAATCGATGTCGCCGGTAAGACCTACAATGGAAACATGCCGGCCCAAGCTCCGCTCACGGCGGCAGAATTGGCAGCTGTCATGACTTACATCAGGAATGAATTTAACGATGTTGGTGATGTGGTTAGCATGGAGCAGGCGGCTAGTGCCATAAAAGTCTATGAAGGCCGCCCCCAGGGCGCAATTACTGTCAAGGAGCTGGATGCGGACCACAACCAGATGCTCGAAGGAGAAGCAATCGATCCTTCCACGAGTGTGAACTTCGAAACGCTACAACCCGAAGCGGCTGAATAGAATTACCCCCCAACGAAGGACGATGAGCGCAGAAGCGGCAGCAACAGATCATGGGCACGATCACGAAGATCATCATCACGATCTTCCCTTCTACAAAAAGTACATCTGGTCCACAGATCACAAGGTGATTGGGATTCAGTATGCCATCACGGCATTACTCTTCCTCGCCTTTGGCTTCTTCCTGATGATGGTGATGCGGTGGAGTATCGCATATCCGGAGGAGCCTCTTCCAGGATACCTCAGCTGGATTTTCAGCGATGAATGGAAGGCTCGGTGGCTTCAGGATGGTCGAGTTACCGGCGAGACCTACAACATGTTCGGGGCCATGCATGGCACCATCATGGTCTTCCTTGGAATTGTCCCGCTTGGATTTGCCGCGTTTGGAAATTACGTCACTCCGCTGCAGATAGGGACTGTCGACATGGCTTTCCCGAAGCTCAACATGATGAGCTACTGGCTCTATCTTGTTGGAGGTCTCACCATGTGCGCCAGCTTCTTCATGGAATCAGGCGCCGCAAAATCTGGGTGGACGAATTACGCCCCTCTGGCGAACTTTGCCGACGGTCAAATCGTAAATCAATTTCTTGCAGGCCAGACGCAATGGCTCTTGGGAATGGTATTCCTGATTTCGTCGTCTCTTCTCGGTGCCGTGAACTTCCTCACCACTCTAATCAATCTCCGAGCCAAGGGGATGACATGGATGCGGATGCCCTTTTTCTGCTGGGCGATGCTTGTTACGGGGTTCCTTCTGCTGCTTGCCTTTCCTCCTCTTGAGGTGGCCGCAATCATGCAGCTGATGGACCGGACAGTCGGTTCCAGTTTCTTCACGCCCAGTGGTCTCTATACCTCTACAGCCGGGGTGATCGAAGCCTCCGGAGGGGGCAGTCCTCTTCTCTATCAGCACCTGTTCTGGTTCCTCGGACATCCAGAGGTATATGTCCTTCTGCTGCCCGCTATTGCCTGTGTGGCTGAAATCATCCCAGTGAACACCCGAAAGCCTCTTTGGGGTTACAAGCCCATGGTGTGGTCGATAGTCATCCTCGGCTTTCTCAGTTTCATTGTCTGGGCTCACCATATGTATCTCACGGGGATGGGGCCGGTAATCTCCACGTGGTTCCAAACCACGACCGTATTGATTTCTGTGCCCTCTGTTATCCTCCTGACTTCGCTGATTGTTTCACTGTGGGGCGGTTCGATCCGGTTTAATCTGCCCATGCTCTGGGCCGCGGCCTTTCTACCTATGTTCGGGATAGGAGGGCTGACCGGTCTTCCCTTAGCCTTCAACCTTGTTGATCTCCATTTGCACGACACCTACTACGTGATTGGGCACTTCCACTACGTGGTTGCACCAGGGATTCTCTTTGGACTCTTCGCAGGCCTCTATCACTGGT